>ERZ779973.1-NODE-1-length-76305-cov-2.64509_pt1 | contig 76305 bp, 102 predicted proteins | sample MGYA00511948_ERZ779973 | MGnify/ENA primary metagenome ERZ779973 (study PRJEB29588, sample SAMEA2160045) | human gut metagenome | biome: human gut; feature: human-associated habitat; material: faeces | place: Denmark | collected 2008/2010 ...
ATCTCTTCTGGTTCTGATACCTGGTTCTGGGATTGGTTATTCTCAGTTCAGGATATGATTAATGGTGGTGGTTTAACTCCTAGCCAATATTGGCAAACCGTAATTGTAAAAGAATTAGCAGAAGATGGAGTATCAGTTCTAAATAAATGGGTATTAACTGAAGTATGGCCCACTAGAGTAAATGGGCAAGAATTAGACCGTATGAGTTCTGATAATTCAATTGAAGAAATAGAGTTCTCAGTAGGTACTTGTGATAAATTATAATATTGCTTTTATGAAAAAGGGAGGGCTCATATATTATTGGGTTCTCCCTTTGTTTTTTTTATAACCATTTAAACTCAACACAACATGGAAAAAGAAGAATTAACAGGTTACAATGTAACATTTACAGCACCCTCTGGATATGAATATACCATTAGGGAACAAAATGGAGCAGATGATGATATTTTATCAAACCCATCAGAAGCTTCAACATTAATAAATATTTCAAGATTTATAGCTGGTATAGTAATTGATACCAACTCTACAGCAAATAGAAAATTAACAGTAGAACAAGCTCATATGATGCCCTCATTAGATAGATATGCAATCCTAATAAAATCCAGGATTTTATCTAATGGGGAAGACTTAGAGTTTGAATATGATTGGGGTCCTGATGGGGGTGGAAAAAGTACTTATTGCCAACCATTGGATGAATACTTATTTGATTATTCAAAGGAAATTGATGATGATACTTTGGCTAGTAAACCAAATGCTATAAAACCATATCCTTTAAAAGATAAAACTAAAGATATAGCTTTTTCATTATCATCTGGTAAAGAGGTTAAATTTGATTTATTAACTGGAGCTAGTGAATCTTATTTAGTTAATTTACCATTAGAACAAAGAACCCAAAATAAAGCTCTAGTAGCAAGGAATTTGTGCCTATTAGTAGATGGAAAATGGGAAAAAGTATCTTCTTTCCATTTATTCTCAATGAAGGATATGAGAGAGATAAGAACTAATGTAAAAGCTATAGACCCTGAATTCTCAGGGGTTTGTACTCTAATGAATCCCCATAATGGTATGTCAGCTGATATTAATATCATGGCTATCAAGGATTTTTTCTATCCGGGGGAGATTTAGAGAGAGATTTCTTTTACCTACATCAAGCAAAAATAAGAATCAGTTTTACTGAATTGTTATATTTACCAATCAGACGTCGATTAAAATTATTAAAATTGGCGTCTGATTATTTTGGTTCTCTAAATAAAAATAACCCCCAATATCATGGCTTATGTCACCAGTGGAAGTCTAAGAGGTAATTCCTTGGAAATAGGTATTGCTCTAGTACTTCAAGATAGATTCTCCAATCAAGCTAAAGATGCTTCTGCTGCAATTAGAAGACTTCATAATGAAGCTAAGGAAGCAGTAACAGCAAATCTTCAAACTGCAGATAGTATTCTTGGTAATGTATATAATGGTTTTTTAAATGTTGCTACTGGAATAACTAATACAGTATTACAAGGTGCTGAATTTATTGATACCATGACCACTGTATCAGCTATTACTGGTTCTACCAGAGAGCAATTACAAATGCTATCGGAAACTGCTCAATCCTTGGGTCTTGAAACCATGTTTGGTTCCCAAGATATTGCTTCTGGTATGAAATATCTAGCAATGGCTGGTAATACAGTTGAACAGGTTAATGATATGATTAAGGGTGCAGCTTATGTAGCCAATGCTACTGGTATGGAACTTGGTGGTAAAGGTGGAGCTGCAGACTTAATTACCAATGTTATGAAGACCTTTAAAATTGTAGGTGATGGTGCTTCAGAATTAGTTGGAGACCAGTTAACCAAAGCAACACTTTCTGCAAATATATCCATGACAGATTTAGCAGAATCCATTAAATATTCTGCAGCTGATATGGTTATGTTAAAGAAGGAACTTCCAGAAGTAGCTGCAATGATTGGTACCCTTGGTAATGCTGGTATACAAGGTTCAATGGCTGGTACTTCATTAGGTAACATGGCAAGATACCTTATAAAAGCCTTTAACCCAAAAACTGATGCCTATTCATTCTTACAAAGAATGGGATTATCTCAACAGGATTTTGTGGATGCCCAAGGAGACCTTATAGACTTTGGTGACATCATGGAAAAAATAAGCAAAGGGGTTGAAAATTTACCATCAATTGATAGAGGTAAAGCTATTGGTGCTATATTTGGTGTCAGAGGTCAAAGAGCAGCAAATGCTATTATGAATGACCTAGAAGGATATAGGAATCTATTAGACCAAATCCAGAATAATTCAGCAGGATTTGCAAAAGATATTGTTGATAAAAGAATGAATACTTTAGCTGGTTCTATAGATAAGGTATCATCTGCATGGGAGAATTTAAAGGTGGCATTTACAGAACAAATTGGTCCAGCGTTAATGCCAATATTAAATACCATATCCCAAATTATAGAAGCAGTAAGGGAATTTGTAACCACCCCAGTTGGGGCTTTTGCTTCCCAAGTATTTGTATTATCCACATTTATTGGATTAGTTGGAACCAAGGTACTTCAACTAATTACCAAATGGAGGTTATTAAGGAGTGATACCCAGATTGGATTTACTAATATGTTCAGGTTAATCAGAGGTGGTTGGCAAGGAGCTACCCTTGATTTACAGAATTATATGAGATTACAAGGGTTATTAAATGCTCAAACTACTTATGGGTTACCATATTATGCTTCTATGGCTAAACATCTTGGGACTCCAGTTGGTGGTGTAGTATATGACCAAAGAACTAAGAGATGGAGGTCTTATGACCAATCAGTTACGGGGTTAGGTAAAGGAACTTTTATGAAAGAAAGGGATGCTATTAGGTATACAGAAACCCATGGTACTGGTAAACAAGTTGTTAGTGGATTTTTTGGAACTGGAGTTGGTGCTACAACAACTGGTACCCAATCTACTTGGGGAAAATTATTAGGTCTTGGTTCAAAGTTATTTGGTGTATTAAGTTTAGTTAGTCTTGGTCTTACCATAATATGGCCATTAATTAAAATGGTTGCTAATGCCATAAAGGGGAATACTGAAGAAGTAAAAAAGAATACTTATTCCGTAAATACCCTAGCTGGTAAATATGCTACAGAACAAGAGAGATTGGCATCTGGTAAAAGTTTGGATTTAGCTGGTGAAGTAAGATTGTTGAGAGAATCCATAGAAAAATTCAATAAAAAATCAAGTAATCAAACTTTAACCCTTAGGTTAGAAGATTTGAATGGTAAGGAAATTACTAGAAAAATTGTGGATTTGAATGATGATTCAAATCAAACAAATGGTATAAAAGTTGGGTAAATTAATTGATTTATGGCTAGTTTAGTACACAATATAGTTGATTCAGCAAGAAATAAATTATCTGCCAAAATAAATAATGCTATTGCTGGTATTACAAATAATGGTTTAGGCCCATGGGATAACAAAGCTCTTAGAGCTACATTACTTACTAATAGGGCAAACCCTAAGCTCCCAAAGATAAATTTTCTAGAATATGAACTTGGTGGGGTTATAAGGGATATAAAAGATACCTTTGGTATAGGTTTACAAACAGCTAGGCCAACTTCATCTACTAGTAAAAATGGGGAAACTAGGTTAAGAAGATTAACTACCCCAGATAAAAATTCACTAGTAAATACACAATTAAAAATCAATAATAGTAAATCCAATCCAGGTATATTATTTACCCAATTAGAACAAAGTGCAAGGGATTTTTTTAGAAAATCCCTAATACCCAAAAATAATATCATTATAATAAATGATAATATAAGTCCCCCAGTATCTATTGTTATTCAGAATAGACCAAATGAAATATCAGTAGATACCCAAACAAGTTGGGTAGCAGTAAAATCCATGGGTAGAAATAACCCATTTATGGTTTATACTGGTGGTGAAGATACAATATCATTTGATGTATCATGGTATTCTAGTGACCCAAATAATAGGGAGGATATTTTAACTAAATGTAGGTTGTTAGAATCTTGGTCCAAAGCAAATGGGTATAGACAATCACCCCCAACTTTAAAAATTTCTTGGGGTTCTTCTGGTATATTTGATAATGATTTATTTATTCTTTATTCTGCAAGCTATAGATTAAATAATTTTCAAGATAGGTATAATAGTAATTTCTATAATGTTAAGGGTGATTTTATAAATAGTATAAATAAATCAATAAATCTTGGATTATTACCAAGTTTAGCAACTCAAACATTAGTATTTAAAAGGGTAACTAATAAAAACCTTACTCATGCTGATATATGTTCACCAGAAAAACTACAAAAAGTAAATTCAGATGAAATTATGGGTATACCAATACCAATATCTGGTAATATACCTACTTTTAATAATATACCAAAAACTACTATTCCAACAGAATTAAAACCCTTTTAATTATGGCAGATTTTAATCCATATTCTGATTCAGTAGCCATATTATTTGATAATGGTGATATTATATTAGAGAGGAATTCAAATAAAAGAGTAAAAAATACTGTAGTACATACAGTAAAAGAAGGGGAAACTATACAAAGTATAGCTTTTCAATATTATGGTGATTCTGGTTATTGGGTTTATATAGCTGATATTAACAGTATATTTAATCCATTTACTGAATTAGAAGAGGGTATGGAAATTTATATACCATCAATTTAGATTATCATGGAAGATAGTGAAAATATTTTATTAAATGGTACTGGTACTCCATATATATCTGTATTTGATAGTAAGGGTAACCCAATTATAGACCCAGTTAGTGGTTTACCAATTGGAGACCTAATTACATCATTTACCTATGTATATGATGAGGAACGAGAAGATAATGGTAATATCCATATTATATGTAATAACCCAGATTTAATATCATTATCAGCTCTTGGTTATCAAATGGGGTTAAGGTTACAATGGGGTTGGGTATTATCAGAATCCTCCATTTTTTGTGGACCAGTAAGAAAAGTTATCATAATAGGAGTAAAAGTTGAATTTACTAGTAATGGTGTAGAGATAGATTTAGATATAGCTGATTCTTCCATAATGTTAAAAAATACACCATCAAATTACTATAAAAATAATTCTGAGGGTTATTTATTCTCTGAATATGTTAAATGTTTAGTATCTGGTTTACCAAATGACCAAAGTTTTACCATAAATGATTATAAAAGTCAGGATGTTATAGAAGTCAAAAAATTTTATAAAGTAGTAGACCCAAGTCAAGTATCAGATTATGAAACTGTATCTAAATCTGGTGTAGTTGGTAGAAATTATGTATTAGGTAATGGTAAAAAAGGAGTTAATTCAGATTACCCCACTTATAAGTTTTTAGAGCAAAAGGAATCCATTAATTATCAAGATTATATACCAGTAGTTTTATTTGAAATAAATCCTAATATAAGTGAAGAGGAACGAGAAAAGTTATATAATAGAATGGACGAAATGATTAAATTATTTCCAAATAAATTTGGGTATATAAATATACAACAGAAATATAACTTTTCTCGTATACTTAAAGGTACAAGTAAAAATATATGGTCCCAATTTCACGATTTGATAAATAATATACCAAATGGGCCATATTATATGGATGGTAGAGATGGTAAATTGGAGATTCATAATAGAAAGTACAATAGACCAATATCTAAAATATATACATATTATGGTGGTAATGGGGAATTATTACATTTTTCAGTAGAATCTAAGTTTATAAAGAAAACAGTATCTGTAACTAAAGGTTCAGAAGTATCACCAGAAGATAAAACCATTAAAACTAAATCTGAACAGGCTGTAAATACCCCAGAATCAGTTTTATATTTAAAAAAGGAGTATGAAGGTAGTTTGGTTCCTATGCAAACTTATTCTACCATTGGTATGGGGTATTATTTTAATGCCTATGATACTTATACTGATTCTCTTATTCAAAATAATAATTCAGCTAAGGATGTAGTTCAAGAGCCTAATGGTAAATTAAGGGGTGATTATATTAACCCATATAAGAATATACCCCATTATAATAGTGTGGATGAGGGTACTAGTAAATCAAGGGATAATGTAGTATTCACTCAAAAAGAACTTCAAGATTTTGTAACAGAACTTAAAGCAAACTTTAAAACCAAGTTAGAACATAAAAATGGGCTTAATGAAAATGCTTCTGAAAAATCAATATCTGATATATTACATGGGGTTGTAGATAAAATGCCATATTTACAAGTTAAAAGGCAATTTTTAGTTAGGTCAGATAATTATAGAGCTCCAGATATAAATAGGGGTGGTGGAGGTATAGATTATGTAAGAGAATGGGAATATTCAGGAAAAAATAGGGATTTGATATTATCAAATGATGAACCTTATGGGTTAAAATTAATCCAGATGGGTATCCCACAATTTGAAGAAAATAATAAACAAGTATTGTATGATTTGTATGAAATAACTTTTCAAGTAGATGGTTTAAAAGCTATTAATCAAGGTGCACTTGATAGTGGTGTAGCAATGGGTAATGATTTGGAAAATAGTACAACAAATCAAATAACTGCCTCTGCTACTGTATTAGGTGACCCAACCATTGAATCATCTATGAATTTTATAATACAAAATGTATCTAGTTTGTATTCTGGTAAATGGTACTCAAAAAAAGTAACTCATAATATAACCCAAGGAGGTGGGTATACTTGTGATATAGAATTTGTTCAGGAAAATAAATTACTCAATAGAGTAGTAGTAAGCTCAGAAGTATCAACTCATAATTTTTTGAAAAATATTAAAAGTGAAATTTCTAAATGGTCAAAAAATTGGACAAAAGACCAAATTAGAAATATGAGTGTATCTGAGGGACTAGAAGCTAGTGTAGAAAAGGTATCAGAAGATAATCCCAATAAAAATATTATTGGGGAAGTAAATCCAGATGGTAGTATATTGGTTACTGTAGATACATCTGAAGCTAGTGTACAATATGATTATCCAACAAAACAAATTGATAGTGAAAATGATTTTATGATAAATTCATTATTTTAACTAATAAATATGTCGTCAAATTTAGTTGAAATTATACAAAGGTATGGAGTAGAGTATATTGGTAGATTTTACTCCGTATATCGTGGAGTTGTAACTAATAATAAAGATGATACTGGGATGAATAGACTTAGCCTATATATCCCATCAATACAAAATGGTATAAATGTAATAGCTTTACCAAAATCTACTAGTTTTGGTAGTATAAATTATGGGATTAAATTAATAACCCCACGTATTGGAGAAGTTGTATATGTGGAATTTGAAAATGGTGACCCATTTAAACCATTGTGGTCTTATCATGGTTGGGCAACTGGAGAAACCCCAGATGATTTAAAAGATAATAATTCAATAGGATTGGTTACCCCAGAAGGTAACAAGATATTTATAAAAGATATTGATGGGGAGCTTTATATACAAACTAACTCCAAAGTAAATATATCAATATTAGAAGGACCAAGTCTTAAAATGACCCAAAAAGGTTTTACATTTAATTTTGGTGATGATTTTAGTTTAAAGAAAACATTAACCCAAATATTAGATGCTATACTTCAATTAACAGTAACTACTGGAGTAGGTCCTTCTGGTACCCCAATAAATGCACAAACTTTTACTGATATTAAGAATTCACTTGATAATTATTTAGAGGAATAGAAATTATGTTAGTAAAACAAACAATTAAATCAGAAATAAAATCTGCTTTTACAGAAGTAATGAATCAAGCAGATGATGATAGGGATGGAGCATTAGATAAAGTATCAGATAAATTGGCAGATGCCATTATTAATGCTATTAAAAGTGCTACCATTACATATACTACTGGTCTAGTAACTTCAATGGGTCCAGTAACTGGTACATTTGGTAATACAATATCTTAATAATTTAATATTATGAATCTAGAACAACTCAACTATATAGGAACTGGTCCGTATTTCCCAATAAAATTAACCACAGTGTTAGATGAAAATGGGAACCCAGAACAAGTTGTACAACCAGATGGTACAATTGTAAATAAAATCTCTTGGAGAAACCTAAAAGGAGATATTAATCTTATAAAACAGAATCTTACTTCTCTTTTCACATATCAATTAGGTCAAAGGATAAGGCAAGAATATTTTGGGTCTAGAGTGTGGGAGTGTATTGAAGAACCAAATACTCAAGCCTTATCCTTTATGATAAAAACCTTTGTGAAAAATTCCATAGTTTCCTGGGAACCAAGGATAACAGCCTTAGATGTTCAATCAGAAAGAGTATATGATAAAATCCATATACAAATTAGGTTTGCAATCCAAAATCAAACTCAAATAAGTGAATTAAATTTTGAATATAATCCATCAAATAATACCATCAATGTCAACTAGTAATAATTGGTTAAATCCTTATCAAAGGTCTTTTAATGATATTAAGGCTAAATTAATATCCGAATTAAGATTACAAATCCCAGAAATAACTGATTATAGTGAAGGGAATATATTTGTAATCATAATATCCATTTTTGCAGCTATTGCAGAAGTAATTCATTATTATATTGATAATATGGCAAGAGAAGCATTTCTTCCAACTGCTAGAAGATATTCTTCTTTATATAAACATGCCAAACTAGTAGATTATCATATTAAATCCGCAATTCCAGCTACAGTAGATGTTGTTCTATATAAGAATGATGATACTCTAATTGGTCAGGATATAACAATTCCATTAAATACTGAATTTACATCTTCAGATGGTAAAACCTGGATATCCACAAAAACTGTTATTTGGTATAAAGACTCCTATTATGTAACTGTACCATTAGTACAACAAAAATCAGTTGGGGTACCAGATAGAATCCAATTAGGAAATATATTATCACCAGATTCCATAATATATATAACTGATATACCCTCAGACCAAAAATATGTAGAAGGTTCAATGAATCTGTATATCAATGATGAACCCTGGATTTTGGTAGATACCTTTGCTTATTCTTCATCAAGAGATAAGGTATATAAAGTAGAAATAGATGAACAACTTAGACCATATATAAAATTTGGTGATGGTCAATTTGGTATGAAACCAGAATATAATGCAACCATAGAAGCTTCATATTCATTAACCTATGGTTCAGCTGGTAATATAGCTACCAATAATTTTACTACTGTACCACAAGATATTCAAATTATAGATAGTAAGATTACAATTAATAATGTAACCCCAGCTACTGGTGGTTCTGACTATGAAACTTTTAATATGTTAAAAAATCATATCCCTTTATCAATAAAAACCCTTGGAGTAGCAATTACTAAAGAAGATTTTGAAGCTATTGCCAAAATGGTTGGTGGGGTAGATAAAGCTTATGCAAATTATGTTTGCGGAAGATATGTAGAAATTTATATAACCCCAGATGGTGGAGGGGAAGCTTCTAGTGCATTATTAGATTCTGTTGAAAAAACAATATCCAAAAGTAAAGTAATTACTACTAGCATAGAAGTATTATCTACCCATAAATCCCAAGTATTTTTGGATATAACCATAACTGGGAAAAAATCCTTTAAATCTAATGATATTTCAAATCAAGTAAAGAAAGCTTTAACTACAGCTTATGATTACAATAATTCAGATATAAACAAACCAGTAAGATTATCAGATATATATGCTTTAATTGATAATCAAAGTATGGTTGATTACCTTACCATAAATAAATTATATCAACTACCATATCCAATTCCTCAAAAAAATACGAGTTTACCATTAAATATTTCATATTTTGTTCAAAACATAAATCCAGTTACTACTGGTGAAGAATATATAGTGATAGTAAATGCATTTTTTGCTAATAAATATCACGATGTTTTAATACAAAAATTCTATGGGGGAGATTCAGATAATAGAATATTAGGTAATGGTTCTTATGGGGAGGTGATAAATGTATTAGATTTAGAAACCCAAACAAAAATAATATTTCAAATCACTATAAATAAACCATCAGAAAATCTGGATTATGGTAAAAATGATAAATATGAATTAACATTATTACCTATGAATCAGGATTTATATCCATTATCCTATCAAATTCCAATCATAGAAAATCAAAATATAACCTTATCAATAAATGAAGTCGTTTAAGAGTTTTAAACAATGGGTATTTCCTAATTTATTCCCAGCTTATTATAAGGATTATGATACTTATAAAGATAAGAATGGGAAAGGTATTCTGGAAAGATTCATAGAAGTATGTTCAAATTATCTAGATACTGATATTATACCAGATATAGATAATTTTATGGATATATTAGATGTGGATGTTACCCCTGATATATTTCTGAATTATTTTTGGGAATATTTTGATTATATACCCTATGCTTATGGGGTATTAGTAAAAGGTACACCTTTTACTAAAGAAAATGTAGCTAGTTGGTTAAATACTCCAGATGGATTTCCAAAAGCAGATACTAGAAGTATTTTAAAATATGCAGTATCTTTATATAAAATAAGGTGCACTCAGGATTTTTATACAATACTTGGTAGATTTTATGGAGTAAGATTTGAATTAGAAGAAATTCCATTAGAGGACGGATATAGTAATAAACCAAGTAATAATCCTGGTATTAACTATAGACTTATAGGCGCTGTATTCGAGGACGTAGTAAGTACTTATAGTGGAGAAAATGAATACTATGGTGATTGGAAAGGATTATATCCATATGGTGATTGTACATCATGTACTACTATAAAAGCCAATATCTATATTCCAAAAGGTATGTATGATGCTATTCAGGATAATATAGATAATGTAAAAAATGCTTTTGTCAATTTACTCAATAAATACATACCAGTAAATGTAAAACCATTCACGAAAGATACCATAGAATTAATTTCAGAAATACCTACAATTATACCATAGAATTAATTTCAGAAATACCTACAATTATACTAATAGAAATAGAACCTCAACAAAATTGACCCAATTATGTTATCCATCCTACTTCAAACTGAAAACCTTAACAATTTAACTGAATCAGTTAATAAAGTTACTGATTCCTCTATTAGAATTGCCCAAGCTGCAAATGATTTTGGTGCATTAAGAGTAGCCTTTGGTGTATTTATGATTTTTATAATCATAATTGTAATATTGTTTGTATGGCAAATATTTGTATTATCTGGCAAATTAAATACCATATATGGAGCAGCTGTCAAAACTACTGAATATTTTGAAACTTCTGCAGAAGGGGATATTGGTCCTTCACAAGCTCAAGTAATAGTGAGAAGAAATTTTAATAGTTTAAGTCAAGCAATTAAATATTACATTCTTAGAATAAGGCTAGAAAACCATATAGACGATAAAGATAAAATAAAAGTAAAAATAGATAGGTTAGTTAGAAATGAATTTTCAGAACTAACCACATATCTATCAAACTTTAAGTGTAATAAAAAGGTTTTAAGTTTTATAATAGAAGATGATGATATTCAAATGATTGAAGATTTTATTTTTGAACAGGTATATATACCAAAAAATGATTTTACCATATCCAATATGGACCAATCAACCTCTATATTTATAAATGGTCTAAAGCTTTCATATATTAAGAAAATACCACAATGAGAAAATTGATAGTTATATTAGACCCAGCACATGGGTCAGATGTAAAAGGTAAACGTTCACCAGATGGTACCCATTTAGAATATATATGGAGTAGAGAAATATGCAAAAAACTAAAAGATAGGCTTATCCTAAATGATTTTAGGGTTAAATATACAAATGAAACAGAAAATGAAATAGGCTTATCAAAGAGAAAAGAAATTGCAAATAATATAAAATCAAGTCCTGGTGAATATAAATTTCTAGTAAGTTTGCATAATAATGCTGCTGGGGATGGTACCCAATGGTTAAATGCAAAAGGGTTTGAAATTTATACTTCAAAGGGGCAAACCATTTCTGATAAATTTGCAACCATTATTTTTAATAATTTAAAAAAGGATTTTCCCGGTATAAATGCAAGAGCAGATTATATTGATGGTGACCCAGATAAGGAAAGTAATTTCACAGTATTAATGGGAAACTATTATGCTGTTCTAATAGAATGGTTATTCCAGGATAATAAAGAAGAAGTAATACTTCTAAAAGATAAAATCATTAATTCCAGATTAGTGGATTCTTTAGTAAATTCACTGATTGAAATAGATGAACAATTATAACTCATTCTTTTGTTACCATAGTTGAGTTGATGGTGAGGGTAATTTGGGTGACCAAGTTGCCCTCTTTTAGCGTTTAGAAAAATGTTCCTTTGCTTCTTTAATTGTATTTTTAATATGGGTTCTCATATTGCTTATATAATCAGCAGCTCTTTGGGTTTTTGGTAATTCAAAGTATTCAATTAAATTCAAGGTTGATAATTTACCATGAGCTTCTTTCATTTTTTCTTTGAGAAACATTGGAGGGTCCAATTCTGTAACAAATATCAGATATTCATCAGGGGTTAATTTTTCTCTCATATATTCATGGAGCATATTAGAGAAATTATTTTCTTCTGGTTCATTTTCAATAATATCCTTTTCTTGGTTATCATCTTTATCTTCTTTACTATTATCAAATAATTCCTCAAATGAAGTTAATTCCTGGTTAAATTCTGCTTGTCTAGTATAAGCATTCCTAAGTAATTTGTTCTTAAAAATTTGTAAAGAAGTTATTAATGTAGCTTTTAATCTATCTTCGGTATATTTATCCTGATATTTATTATATACATATAAGAATTTATCCCAAAAATAACTTTGAATTATATCTTGACTAACATTAAATCTTCTAGAATCAATATTTTTAGATAGCTTTTTAATTAGTGGTTTACAGATTTTATACATTCTTTCAAATTCTTCCCTGTTATAATGGGTAAATTCTTTTATCCTATGAATTTCTGAACCATTAGTACCTTGTTTACTCATAACTTAATAGATTAATTATTTAACAATGCAAATATATATAATAATTTTATCACTTGTATGAAAATATATCAACTTTTTCACCCTATGTGTTGATTTTTATAAAATTGAAATATAAAGGAATCTAGAAAAGACTACTCATAGATACAACTTTCATATATGTAAAGACATGGCAACTAAATTTAAAAAGAAAATTAATCAGAGTGATAAATTCACTTTTACCATTGACTTCCAACTGGAAGTTTTAAGGTTCCTAATACAAAATAAGGAATCAGTTTTAATTATTCAAAAAATAAAACCAGGTTACTTTACTCTAATAGAACATTCAATAATAATGGAATCATTATTGAAGTTTCATAGAAAATATGGGAAGTTACCGAGTGAAACCTTGTTAAAAGAAACCTGTAACTCATTATTAAGTGGTAAGGACTTTGTTGATTTAGTTACTAAGGAAGATATCCCAAATATTAATAGGATAATAAATAACCTATATTCAATACCATTAAGGGATTCAGATGTTATAAAGGAGAACATATTTAAGTTCATAGCTTATATAGAAATGAAAACCCTAAATGAATCCATGGATTTCACTAATTTTAATCTATATGAGGATTACCAAAATAAGGTATCAAAAATAATCAGAAATTCAAAACCACAGAAAAAAGATGAACCATTATATATGGTTGGTGGAACAGTGAAAAGACAATTAATGAGAAGAGTTGACCCAGATATAATCCCCACTCCATACTGGCAATTAAATAACCTATCAAATGGTGGGGGATATTCTAAGGGTAGTATATTTGTAATATTAGATAAACCAAAAGCCAAGAAAACATTTGCATTAATAAATATATCAAGAGGATATCTTACCATGAAAAAGAATGTATTATATATTGATACTGAAAATGGTAAGAATCAAATCATGGAGAGAATGGTCCAATCAACTCTTAATAAAACCAAAAAAGAAATTGTATCTGGTGAACAAGATAAACTTGAACAGAGACATATGAGAAAATATAAAAGGTTAGGGGTTGAATTCATAGTAGAAAGAGTACCTGCTCTAGTATCAGATGCAAATGTTATTAAAGGTATAATAAAGAAAATAGAAGCAGATACTGGAATAAAGATTCACATATTAATGATTGATTATGCAGCTAAATTAGCTTCTATATCAAAAGATAAAGATGATACTGAACGTATAAATAATGTTTATATAGATTTGGATAATCTGGCTTCAGAATTGGAATTAGAAGCAATTTGGACTGCACAACATGTAAAAAGGGAAGCATCAAAAAGAAAAGGTACTAGATATGAGGATAATGATATTGCGAGTGCCATATCAATAATAAGAAATGCCCAATGTATTATTGGTTTAAATTCCACTGATGATGAAGAAGAACATGGGATTCAAAGAATGGAGATTGTAGTACAAAGAGATGGTAAATCCCATGGTAGATGTTTATTTAATTTTGATAGTGATAGGCAAAGATGGAAAGAGTTTTCAAGGGAAGCTAGGGAGAAATATGATAAAACTCTTGGTAAAACTGTAGATGAAATGATTAAAAAAGAATCAACCAATGGAGTAGTAAAAAAATCAAACCCAATAGCAGACCCAGAAAAAGCAAATCATAAAGGAGGGGATATTTAATGTCAAATTTAACTAACGAGTTTAAAGGTAAACTCAAAAAATATTTTCATGTAAAATTAGGGGCATTTACTTATAGACATGGTTGGGATAAATGTAAATGCCCATATTGTGGTAGAGATGGTAAATTTGGAATAAATATATCCAGAAATAGGTGCAATTGTTTTAGGTGTGGAGAACACCCTTCACCTATACAATTAGTAATGTATCTTGAATCAGTAGATACATATGCAGAAGCTATAAAGATACTCAATCAAGCAAAGTATGATGGTTATATATTTAAGGAAGAAAAAGTAGAATTAAAATCCAGAAAAGATTTATATTTACCAGAGGGATTTAAATTATTAACTGTTGGTAATTCTGAACTTGCTAAATCAGCAAGAAATTATGTAACTAAAAGGGGATTTAATGTAAAAGAAGTTGCTATGTCTGGTTGGGGTTATGGGACTCAGGGTAAATATTTTGGGTATCTCATAATCCCTTTTCATGAAAATGGTAAATTAGTGTATTTTAATGCCAGATTATTTATAGGTAATGGTCCAAAATATAATAATCCAGATGTATCAGATACTGGATTAGGTAAATCCTTTATTATATATAATAAAGATGCCCTTTATATGTATAAAACTGTTTACCTGTGTGAAGGTGCAATAAATGCCCAAACTATGGGAGAAAAAGGAATTGCATCTGGTGGTAAAGCAATATCCAGATACCAGGTAAATGAGATTATAAAATCCCCAGTGGAAAGGGTTATCATATTATTTGACCCAGATGCAAAAGATAGAGCAATAGATTTGGCATTTAAACTTATAAATTATAAAAAGGTAAAAGTTATATTCTTACCAGAAGGTAAAGATGTAAATGACATTGGTAAGAAAAAAACCATGAAATTCATATATTCCCAACGATATCTAGATTATCAGGAACTATTAGAATTAAAATTTAAATATAAGATTTAAATGAGAGAACCAAGTATTCACATATCAAAATCCATTTTCATTAAAATCCTTGAAAAAGAGGGTGTTAAAATTTCCCAATCCAAAATAGATTCCATATTTACTACAGCAAGAAATTATTCCTTGGACCATCGTTCAATATTAAAGAATAATAAAAAGAACCAAAAGATATTATCTAGAAGAACTCAATCAACAGTTGGTAATGCAAATATGTTAGCAGATATAATATATTCTGTTAGGATAAAATTAAAACATGTAGGGGTTACCAAAATAAAACAAACAGATAATCAATGGGCTCAAATAAGGGAATTGGTACCAATCATAGATGAATTTTGTTCATATTATAAATTCCTTAATAAAAGACAAGGGTATATTCAATTTGTAGAAATAGGGTTAAATCTAATGGGTAATTCAAATAGACCAAATTATAGTTATTGTGCAAATTGGATGCTACAAAAAGCAAGTTGGATATCAACTTATTATGGGGCAATAAAAGAAATATCAGAAGACAATTATAAAGAAGAAACCAATGAAATTTATAATTGTTATATAAATAAGATACTAGAGATGACTGGAATTAGCAATAATTATAAGAAAAATCCAACTGATTATGTTAATTTCATTCATGCAAGAAAATTAGCTGATAAAATTGGGGTTGATTATAAAATATTTATGGATTCCCAATTTGAGGCTTTATCTTTTTGTAATGGTATTCCAAAATTGGAGGATTTGGGGAATGAAAAAGCCCAACAAAGATTAACCCAATTTATTTCAAAACATGGTTTAATAATCAGGAAGAAAATCAATTTAACCCAAAATGACTGGGATTCATTTAAAAAATAACTTAATATGGTAGAGATAATAATAAAGAACTGTAATCAGTGTCAATTAAATGGTTCTAGAAAAGAATTAATGAAATTGTATGATACTTTTAGGATTAAGCATCCAAATGCTTGGCATATCACTAGATTCCAAAAAGGAAAGTATCAATGGGATGGTTATATAAAATATATATCCTCTTATGGTGAATTTAAAATAGGGTTATTACCTATGGTATATAATACTCTAAAATCTTGGGGAGTTGAGGATATAAAAATAACCGATAAAAGAATAATCCCAAATATTGAACCAATAATCCCAACTCAATTGGGGGCAAATTATAATCCTATTAAATTATATCCAAGACAAATACAAGCTATAAAAACTTTATTGAATAATAAAGTAGGTGATACACCTTTTCTTATATGTGCTGGGGATTATTCTGTTGGATTTGGTAAAACCCTTTTATTTTGTGCTTTATATAAAGCTTATCAAGGTAATTTACCAACAATCCTACTTTTAAATGATTCTGATTTATTCAATCAATTTAAAAGAGAAATTCCTGAACTTTTACCAAATGAGGATATTGCATTTATCCAAGGTTCTAAATGTAATAGATGGGGTAAATTTAATGTGGCAATGGTCCAAAGTATATCTAAGAATATAAAGCAATATCAACAAAACCTATTAGATATAAGAATGGTTTTAATTGATGAAGCAGATATCATAGATAATAAAACTTATCAAACAGTTATATCATATCTTTATAATTCTTTCATAAGAATTGGGTTAAGTGGTACCATTTATATGAATGAAAGAAAAAATGGGGTTGTTCATAATATGAATGTAAGGCAATTTATTGGGGATGTGGTAGACCAAGTTAAATTATCAGAACAAATTAAAACAGGTAGAGCAACTAAAGTTATTGTTAAAATGATTTATACTGGTATTGGGGAAAAGGTACCAAATGATTATCAAAGAGAATATAAATTAAATATTATTGAGAATAAAGAATCCTATAAACTTTCATTTTCTAGAATGCTTTATAATTATAAATATGGAAGGGTTCCAATGGTTATATTATGCAAATTTATTGACCATTGTGAGGATTTATATAAATATTATACTGAAAGGATTAATAAAATGGGATTACCATTAAGGGTTGCCTATTTACATCACAATGTAAAAGGTAGAGATAAAATATTAACTGATATAAGGGAAGGGAATATAGATATTCTAATATCCACTACAGTTATTGCAAGAGGTAAAAATATACCTACTTTACAATATCTTCAGAATATTGCATCAATGGATTCCCAAGAAAAATCCATTCAAATTTTGGGAAGGTTAGTTAGGAAACATGAATCCAAAAATAAAACCTACCTTGATGATTTTATTTTTGAAGGTACCTTTTTAAAAAGGCATGGCAATCATAGAAAAGTTTATTACCAAAAACAAGGATTCAAGGTAATAAAAATAGAATACACAAAAAAAGTATAATAGTTAGTTACTAGTAATATTGGTCAAATTATTAACTAAGTTTAACTTATGATATATAAAAAGTAAATTCTTTGAAGACTAAAAGTAGATTATATTTTAAATATTTAAATATTAATCAGGCTATTAGCTATATATATATTCAGGCTATTAGCCTGAATATATTATCTAGGTAGCAAGCTACCTAGATATTAGCTTATTAGAGTATATGGTCTTTTTTCTTTTCTTTTTTTGGTTACTTTTTTTCTTTTCTTTTTTGAACATAGAAATTTACAAGGTACCATAATAAACTTGAAAAAACCTATTATCATTTGGAAAACTTAAAATTCAAAACTAATGGCAAAGAAACAAAAACAAAAGGAATTAATAAAACTTGAAGATACAGATATATTGAAACCAATTGATATTTCTCAAATAGGTTCAAATGGGGACCCATGCTTTGGAAAAGAATATAACCTATCAACCAAGGAATGCAAGATGTGTGGGGATTCAGAATTATGCTGCATAAAATTTGCAGAGTTAATTGGAAAAGATAGAAAACAATTGGAAAAAGAGAATGAATTTAAGGACTTAGAAAATCCAGTAGATTTAAAAGCAGTGTTAAAAACTATTAGATATTTGAAAAGGAAAGATGAACCCAAAAAAATAATCCTTGATAAGATTCAAGCAAAATATGAATTGAGCAGGGAAGAAGCTAGAACAATTTATAAATCAGTAATAAACAAACAAAATGGAAAAAAACAATGAATTAATTTTCACAAGGGTAAGAGATGTTCAATTACCCAAAAGAGCAAATCAACATGATGCAGGAATAGACTTCTTCTGTCCAGTTCTAGATTCTGAATTAATCCAAAGAATCAATGAGATTAACAATAGTAAGAATGTTATAACAACTCCTGATTTTATTTTGGTAGCTCCTGGTGCAGATATAACAATCCCATCAGGGGTAAAAGTTTGGATAATGAATAAAGAATCTGCTTTAGTTGCAGCAAATAAATCTGGATTAGCAACAAAGTTTAGTATTCAATTTACTGCTCAAGTAATAGATGCAGATTACACTGGGGAAATTCATATTGGAATAAGGAATCATGGAAAAGACTTCTTTATGATTAAACCTGGTGCAAAGTTAATACAATTCCTACATTTACCAATCATATTATCAGATATCATAGAGGTAGGTAATGATGGGTATAATGATATTGTTGATGGGAAATCAGATAGGGGAGAAGGAGGATTTGGTTCAACTGGATTTTGATTATGGAAAATACAAATATACAACAAGAGTTAAATGATATTTATATCCCTGATTGGTATATTAAAGACTGAGTGATATGGATTCAAGAGATATAAAAGAAGAACCAAGTATTCCAAAAGATAATAAGTATCTGGAATCAATATATGAAATGCAAAAACAACTACTAGATAGTTATATAAGCATTGAAGGGTTACCAAAATACCCATTAAATGTAAACACAAAAACCAATCAATTAATCCTAAAAGATTTTACTTCAAGGGTAATTGAGGAACTTGCAGAAGCTTATGAGAGTTTATTATTAGTGGAGGAATTAACAATAACAAAACAAAATTGGTTCACTATATCATCAACCTCAATTGATTCTTTTGTTGAATGTATGAATCATTTGCAAAATGCAAGTGAAGAAATGGCAGATGCTTTACATTTCTTCATTGAGTTGTTAATTTACACTAATATACAACCAGAAGATATTAATTCATACATTGAAAGTAAATTACCAAAGAATAAGAGACAAAACTTCTCAAATACACTTGAATATGGGATGGCATTGGGTAAACAATGGTTATCAAATATGAATCAAATCCCAGATGTGAAGAGGAAGAATTTGGTAAACTTAATTCATAAGTATGAACAAGTAAAGGTTGATTTTGATATACCAGAATATAATATTAAACTTTTACATTGTGGTGAAGACTACAATTATGAACTTTATAATTCATACAAAAGTTATCTTTGGGATATAACCTATGAACTGAATATATCAAGGAATTTCCTTAAAAATAAACCATGGAAGCAATCTCAAATGATGACCAATGAATCAGCTTATCAAGAGGAGATAGTAAAGTCATTTATATTATTCCTTGGTACATTGAATATAATGGGAGTAAATGGAAGTAATCTGTATTATATTTACTTCAAGAAGAATAAGATAAACCAATTCAGAATAAAATCTAAGTATTAATGAAAAGTTTTGTATTTAAAACCGGAGATGAAGCTTGGGCAAGTATAAACAAAATGTTTATTGAACAAGATGAAAAATTAGGATTATTTTCTGATGGACAAGGGGCTTCAATAACTAATTCACTATATACTTATGGGATGTCAGTATTGATAGAAGAAGCCAAATTTGACCCAGAATTTGATTTTGGGAAGATAATGGGTTATACTCAATCTAAATGGAGCAGTTTATTAAATAACTATTTGGACCTTGATTCATTGGATAAATTAAAACTACAAATAAGGGAACTTGAAAAAAATAAAGCCATAAACAGAAATTATCATGTTGGTTTTAATTTTGCAGATTCTCATGGAAATGGTAAAGGTTGCTTAGTTTCTGGGATGTTCTCAAGAATGATAGGTATTGATAAACCAAGGCTTACAATAGTAATGAGAGCTTCAGATGTTGTAACAAGGTTACCTTGGGATTTATTATTGGCTATAAGAATGGGAGAATATGTTTTTGGTCATACAGAGTTTACCATAGAATTATTTATCCGTTCAGCTTTTGCAGATGATACTAGTTTAATGCTTTATAATGGGTATGAACCCATAGAACCTATTATTGAGAAAATCAAAAATGAAGAAAGGAGAAAGAGATTAAAGAAAGCATTAAAAAGAGTAAAGAAAGCATCAGAAAAAGGTGATGACCCAAAATATCAAGCTTATATGAGGGTATATAAGATATTCAGCCCAGAGAAATATGGTAAAGAATTTAAATCACTTTTTGCTAAGGATTGCATTATTGGTAATTGGGATGGAATACCATTGCCAGAAGTATGCCCCTCTATACTTGTAAGGAATCAAATAAAGAAGGTATACTTAAAATTTGTGAACAAGTATAACCTAAATATCTTTTCAAGTGTAGATACCAAAAAGAAACTGATAAAGTTTAAGGAAAGTGATGGTTCCATAACTGATTCAATTGAAGATTTAGGTGAAGAAGATGAATAACAATATAACCTGGTTTCCAGACTCTCTTCTAGCTTGGGAATACTTTAATGAAGTATTTTTAAGTGGGGAAGAGGGTCTTCCTTTTGTTTTTCAAAAAAATGCCACTTACTTATATGATGTGGTATTTGGTATAATGGACCCAAGATTACCAAGTAATATTGATTTTGGGAAGTTATTTAATTATTCACAAGCAAAATGGAAATTACTAGTATCTAATTACCTTGATGAGTTTGTTATAAATAAAACCAAGAGGGAAGTTACTGATTTACATAAAAAGGGCTTAGTATATAATTATTCAATGTCTTTTACTAATAACCATGGATGTGGTAAGAAATGCTTATTATCCATAGTTTTTAGTAAAAGATGTAAAGAAAATAATCCCACCATATCAGTTTATTTAAGGGCATCAGAAATAACCAAGAGGTTGATATTTGATTTTCTTTTTGTTCAAAGGATAGGGGAATATGTTTATGGGCATAATAACTTTAAAATGGTATTCCATATAAATCAGATGTTTAATGATAATACAGTATTATTAATGTATCATGCCCATAAGGATATTAGAAAGCTTTTAAAGAAAAAAGAGGATAAAAGGAGTATAAAACTATTGGAAGATTTAAATACTTTTCTAGAAAAGCCAATAGATAGCATAAAATATAAAATCCATAAAAGGGTTGCAAAAGTTTTACAAGAAGATATAAAAAAACCAGTTACATTAGTCAAGGATTGCAAATTACCATTCTGATAGTATTGAAATCTATTCTTATTAAACCAAACTTATTAAACTAAATAAATATGAGAATTTATGATGATTGTTATGAGTTGATGTCCGAGATGGGCAGAAACTTATGGGAAATGGGTTCTATAGTTAAACCCAAAACCTATCAAAATAAAGTTATTGAGGGTGATGAAAGTTATATAACCAGAGAACTTATTTGTGAACAATATTGTTTAACAAGTTTAAATAATGTAGACAAGTTATTCATATATTCCAATTCAAAGGAATGGGCTGATAATGAATTCTTAGAAAGGATTAACAATGAACCATTAAATCCTGGTGGAGCTTGGACATTAAGAAAAGATATATGGGAACAATTTTTAGTAAATGGTAAATTTGATTATACATATTCTGAAAGAATGTATGGTTCATTGAGGTCAATTATTAATTTACTGAAAAATGACCCAGATACAAGAAAAGCAGTACTTCCAATTTTTAATGGGGAATATAACAATGATTGTAAATATTATGATGGTAGTAAACGTATACCATGTTCCATGTATTATGATTTTTTAGTGAGAGAAAATCAAAAAGGTGAAAAGGTATTAAATATTTGTTACCATCAAAGGAGTTCAGATTTTGTAACCCATTTTGGTAATGATGTTTATCTTGCATGGAAGCTTATGGAATTTGTTGCAAATAGAATTGGGGTAAAAGCTGGTTATTTATATCATACAATAGATTCTATACATTCTTATAAAAAGGATTGGATTTTATTAAAAACATCTCTAAATGATTTAAGAGGATATTAATAAACATGAAAACCAGGTACCATATAATAAAGAGTTACAGTGAATTAGAAAAGTTAGTAGAAGCATGCCTAAAAACTGGGTATGCTTCTGTTGACTTTGAAACTAATGCTGAACCTATATACAATGATACATTTAAACCAACCATATTATCAGTAACCTTTCAACCAGGTTCTGGGATATCAATACCATTACAACATTTTGAATGTAGTGAATCCCATATAAATAAAACATGGTTGGAATGGTTAACATATTTTGGTAGAAATGTAATTGAGAATCCAAATGTAGTAAAAATAGCTTGGAATTGGAAATTTGATAATCAGATATTCCAAAGATATAATATATATTCAAGGGGTACTGTAATAGATGGTATGCTTGCTAAATATCTTTTAAATGAAGAAAGACCAAATGGTTTAAAGGATATGGTAAGAAGATTTTTACCTGAGTTTTCTGATTATGAAAAATATGATTCCTTTGATTCAATACCTTGGTCAAAAAAACCCTTAAAAAAGTTATGTGAATATGGTTGTATGGATACAGATTTTACTTTTAGGTTATCCATATTTTTTGAATCATTCCTAATTAAAAAAGGGTTTTATAATTTATATAGGAATCTTATAATGCCAGCAAGTAAGGTATTACAAAGTGCTGAAAAGAATGGGTTACCATTTGATGTTGAATTGAATGTTAAACTAAAGGAAAAATATAATAATCTTATAAATGAATACAATACTAAATTAAGGTCAATAAGAACAGTTCAGAGATATCAAAATTATATAATAAAGAAAAGAAAAGAAGATTATATTGAAACTCTAGAAAGTGAAATAGAAGAATTAAGGGAAGAGGGAAAAGATAGACAAGTAAAAACAAGGGAACAAAAATTATCCAGAATAATAGCTGGGGAGTATACAACAAAAGCTGAACTAAAATTAATTGAAGAAGTAAACTTTAGTTCACAAAAACAAATGGTGGACCTATTATATAATTCAAACCATGGGTTCAAATTCCCAGTTATTGCTTATACTGTTGATAAACATAAAAAACCAACAAATAATCCATCAACTGCAGAAGATACTTTAATAAAACTAAAAGAACATGATAAATCTGGGTTTATAGATACTTTTTTGGATTTGAGGGGAGTACAAACCATAAATTCCACTTTTATTGTTGGACTAGGAGATTTGGTACAAAGTGATGGTGGGGTACACCCTACATTTCTTATCCATGGCACAGTTAGCGGAAGATTGTCAAGTAGAAATCCAAATGGTCAAAATATACCAAAAACAATGGTAAATCCAGATGTTAAATTGCAATTTATTCCCCCAAAAAATCAATTATTCCTATGTTATGACTATTCCCAAGCTGAATTAAGAATATTAGCACATCTTGCAAATGAGAGTACAATGTTGGAATGGTTTAGAACAGGAAAGGATATTCACCTTGCTTCAGCTTGTAAAAAATATCATGAAAATTATGATGAGATAATAAAGATATATCAAGATGAACAACACCCAGAATATAAACTATGGAAAAAAAGAAGAAAGCAAGCGAAGACAATAAATTTTGGAATTGTATATGAACAATCTGCTGCAAAATTAGCTGAAAGTTTATCAACCCCAGAAGAACCAGTATCAAAAGAAGAAGGGCAACAATTCTTAGATGATTACTTTAAAACTTTCCCAAAAGTAAAAAAGTTTATGGAGAAACAACATAAATTCATGGAAAAACATGGATATTGTGTTTCACTTTTTGGTAGAAGAAGAAGATGTCCAAAAGTATATTCAGAAAACTATGGGGAATATTTGGAAGCATTAAGACAAAGCACAAACATGCCATGCCAGTCAACAGCATCAGATATGGCATTGTTTGCTTCAGTAATTGTATATGGTAAAGTAAAAAAAGGGGAATTACCACCAATGAAAGAAGTAAATACAGTACATGACTCTGTATATCAATTTATTTTACCAAAATATATTACCCCAGATACAATCTATAATATTTGGGATATATGCAGGAACCCATCTACAAAAGAATACTTTGGATTTTCAATTGATGATGTAGATATGTCAATGGATTTTACAATTGGTAGAAATATGGCAGAAGAATTACCATATATCCCTGGGTATGATTATAATAAATTATTGAGAGAGGATTTTGATATAGATGAGTATTACAGGGAATATAATAAATTCAGAGATATACCTATATCTGATTATCCAAAGAAATTCAAAAAATACTTTAAGGAATCATGGAGAAAAAGGTAAAATTAAGTGAGATAGATAATAATATAATAAAGGTAAAATATAAAGGTAAAACCCTTATTATAAATATCTCAGAAGAACTTTCAATTAATGAAAATATAATAAACAGTCAATTAAAAAATATTCCCTCTAACTATGCTTTTTTATGCTCTATACGTGATGATTATATTAAAAAAAGAGATATATTAGAAAGGGAAAAAGACTTTGCATATAGTGAAGCTTGGTTGTTTTATAAAACCTCAGATAATAAAATGAACAATGATACAGTATCCCACAAAGCTTTGACCAATAGAAAATATAGGTCTATTGAGGATAAATATTTAAAAGCTGTGGATAAAGCAAATAGGTTAATAAGTATATGCAAAGCTTATGAATCAAGAGAAAGAATAATACAAACTATATCAGCAAATCTAAGAAAACAACAATAAAAATAATTTAAATTATGAGAGTAGATTTAAACCTTATTAGTTCATCAGTTGCAAAAGAACTTAGTAAACACTTAATTGGTTTACCATCAGAAAACCGAGTATTATTGGCATTACCAGATGAAGAAAAGAAAGTAGGTAGTATTATATTACCAGGAAATGTTACTGAAGGAGTACCTAAATTAGGTGTTATAGTAAAAAGGGGTCCTATAACTGAAGAATATAATAGTTATTTGGATTCAATAGAAATTGGTAATATAATATTTTTTGGTAATTATGCTGGTAAAGAGATAGAACCTTCATTTACAGAGAATTATGAAATACCAAAATTGAAATTCACAGTACTATCTTTAAATGAGATTATATATTGGGAACCTCAAAATAATTAAAATATGGAAAAGAAAAAAGTTAAAAAACCATCATCAACAATGAGTACAAGAGAAAGGATGATGGCAAGAAAAAAACAATTTGAAACAAAGGGTTCTAATTCTGGTATAATTTACCCAAAAGAGGGTACAATGAGATTGAGATTAATATCTCAGGGACCAGATAAAGAACTTGGTTTGGAGATTATTCAATTCTATTTGGGTAAAGAAAAAGGTGGTATAATTTCACCAGCTACTTTTGATGAACCATGTCCATTCATGGAAAAATATAGGGAATTAAAATCCTCATCAGATGAAGATGACCAAAAGTTAGCAAAGAATCTTTCCCCAAAAAAAAGGTATATAATGGGTTGTACCTGTTATAAAGATAATAATGGAAAGGAAATAGACCAAGATAGGATTAGAAAACCCATATTACTCCCTAATTCAGTTTATAGGGATATAACTGATTTATACCTTGATGAAGATGATTGGGGAGATATGACTGACCCAGAAAATGGTTATGATATTAAGATAACAAGGTCAGGTAATGGGTTAATGGACACTACATATTCAGTATCCCCATGCCCAAATAGGAAGCCCCTAAAACCAAAATACGTAGAAGATATGGATTTAGAGGAAATAATAAGGGGTCATATAAAATCCTATGATGAATTGGAGGAAATGCTAGATGAGTATTTAAACGGGTCATCAAGTTCAAAAGATGACGATGATGACTTACCAGTAAAACCAAAGAAAAAAGATAGGGATTTAAGTAAAAAGAAGAAAAAGAAGAAGAAAGAAAAGACTTATGATGACGATGATGACTTACCATTTTAATTAGTTTGAGATAATTCCTTTTCTATAAAGCCAGGGTAATTAATATTCTGGCTTTATTTTTCTAAACCTAAAAAAAAATAACATTATGACAATTGAAGATTTGAAACTTTTAGTAGAAAAACACCATGAAAGCATTATTCATGATATTGAAGCTTTAATCCTTGAATATAAAACTAGACCATTGCCTAAAACTGGTTATAAATATAGAAGAAATATATATGATAAGTTACAAGAAAAGAACCTATTATCCCCAGACAAATTATTAAATACCACTTTACATATATTAAGTAGGGAACAAGTAGATTTATCTTCAACAGAAAGAAGGGAATTATTACAATTGATAGTACCAGTTATTTATAAGTATAATCAAAATAATGATTAACCATGGCAACTAAGAAAAAAGTTGGTATAAAAGTTCCAACAAAAAATGAGATATTGAAAAAGTATGGAAGCATGATAATCCAAGCTTCTGATACAAAAGAACCAGGGTTATGGTTACCATCTACTTTCTTTAATCTTAATTATACATTGGGTGGTGGTTTTCCTTGGGGGAAAGTAACCGAGATAGCTGGTGAAGAATCATCAGGAAAAACTTTGATAGCATTAAATGCAGCTTATGCTTGCCAACAATTAGGGGGTTCTGTAATATGGGTAGATGCTGAACAATCCTGGATGAATTCTTGGGCAGAATTAAATGGTATAGACCCAAATAAAGTAACTGTAATAAGAGATACCAGGATAGAATATATATCAGATGCAGTAGCTGATGTAGCAATATATTTAAGGTCTCAATTAGTTAATAATGAACCAATATTATTAGTAGTGGATTCAGTAGCTGCAATCGATTGTTCAGATAATATAGATTCTAAAATGGTAGATGGTAAAGCTGAAATGGGTGGAAGAGCAAAAGCTTTATATAAGTATTTTAGAATAAGAAGTGAGTTATTTTATAAATTGGGGGTAACCCAAATTTATATAAATCAATTAAGAACAGCTTTAAATATTGGATTTGGTAAAGATAATACTTGTTTACATTATAATACAATGATACCTTTTGTTGATGGTACTTCTATGAGAATAGGGGATATTATTAAAAATAGGGTATCAAAGGAAGTTTGGAGTTATAATGAAAGTACTGGTGAATTTGAACCAAAACCAATAGTTGATTGGGTAGTAAAATCTGAAACTAAAAAATGGATTCAATTTAAAACAGAAGGACCAGAAACCATTAATGGTTTTAATGGTTTTACTTGTACACATACTCACCATTGTTTAACTAATCATGGTTGGAAAAAAGCAATAGACATTGATATAAATGATAAATTAATATCCAAACAAAGGAGAGTTATAAATGGTACATTAAGGGATTTTCTTTGGGGAACTATACCTTTTGATTGCTCTTTATTCAGTAATCATGGTAATTATACTACAAGACTTACATTTAGTAATGGTAAACAGGAAGATTATCTTGTGTTTAAAACTGAGATGATAAGCAGGGCTTTTCCAATGAAAATGAAAAGTAATAATCCAAGTAAATGGATTACAAAAGTTGGTTATACTGAATTACAGGAAATATATGATAAAATAGGTAAAGATAGAGACCCATTAAAATTGTGGGATTTATCAAAACCATTACCACCAATTACTTTAGCTGTATGGTATATGGATGATGGTCATAAATATAATAATGTTACTGTTGGTATATCAATTTCACCAAGAAGGACAAATATTAGTAAATTATCCAAATATTTATCAGATATATGTGGTTTAGATAATAAAATATATGACCACGGTATAAAGTTTACTAATGAAGGTTCAAAAAAGTTGATGGAACAAATCCAAGAGTATGTTATAGAGTCAATGCAATATAAAATGTTACCAGGATATACCGGTAAATATAAACCATACCATTTGGAATTTAAAGAAAAATATATACCAATAGAAGTTGGTATCATATCCATAAATAAGGAATTCAATTCCAAAAATAGAAGGTTTAATAGAGGTTATAAGAGAAAAAAATATGATATTACTATACCTGATAATCATAATTTTTTAGCTGGTTCTAAAGAACAGGGTATAGTGGTACATAATACAACTACTGGTGGTGCTGCATTAAAATTCTATGCCTCAATAAGGATAGCTTTTTATTCAGGTAAAACTATAACCATAAAAAATAAAGGTAAAGAAAGGAAAGCTGGTAAATTAGTTACAATTAGGGTTTTAAAGAATAAAGTTGCTCCCCCAAGACCAACAATCTCCAAAGTACCAGTATTCTTTAATCCAAAATTCCATGAAGTTGGTTTTGATAGATGTTTTGGATTAGAAGATGTTTTTGTAGAGAATGATATAATAGAAAAATCCCCTGGTGGAGTTTATAAATATAAAGGTAAAGTATTATGCAGGGGAGAAGAAAAATTCCAGAAGCTAATAGAAGAAGATGATGAACTAAGGAGAAAGCTTCTTAAGAAAGCTGGAATAAATACTATTGGTTCAACTAAAAAACAATTAGAGAGTTTAAAAGAGAATTACTACCCAGTAGATGATTCCATAGAATATGAATCTTATGGCGAAGAAGACGAAGAGAGTGAAGAGTAGAGATAAACTACTTATGATAATAGATGGTTCTAATTTAGCACATAGAGCTTATCAAAAATTTGAAAATCTAAAAGCAAGTAATGGTAAAAAAACTGGGTTAATATATGGGTTTATGAGATTACTTAATTCATATATTATTAGGTTTAACCCAACATATGTTCTAGTAACTTTTGATACTTTGCAAAGTAAATCTTCCAATTTTAGAAATAATCTTCTTGGAGGATATAAAGAGCATAGAAAAAAGAATAATTTATCAATGGATTATGAACAATTTAATTATCAATTACGTTCAGTGAAAAAGATGCTTAAATATCTTAATATTACTGTAATATGGGATAATAAAGGTCTTGGTCATGAATCAGATGATTATATTGGTAAATTTGCTTTGGAATCAAAAGGTAAAGTATTAATCATATCCTCAGATAAGGATTTTTGCCAATTGATAGATGATAGAATAAAGGTATTTAATCCTTTCAGGGATATGAAATTGAACAAAAGGAATTGTAAAGATGTAATGGGGTATTCACCAGAAGAATGTGTTGATTATTTATGTTTAGTAGGTGATAAATCAGATGATATTCCAGGATATAAAGGTATAGGAGAAGTAAAAGCAAGAAAATTCCTTGACCAATTTGGTTCTATTGAGAATTTTTTGGAATCAGAAGAAAAATTCCCTGGTATAGATAATGAAGGTCTATCAGAGTTATATAAAAGGAATAAATCATTGATAGATATTAGGGTAGCTTTAAAAGAATACCCAATTACTACTATACCAATATATTATAATAAGAAAAATGAGATACTCATCAAAAAACTGATGGGCCAATTTAGTGAATATTCATTAAATTCATTTTTAACCCAAGAGTTTCTAAAACCATTTAAAACTTTGAAACAATGGAAAAACATTTAAGAATACAAATAGCTGGACCTTCTGGGGTTGGGAAAACTACTTTGGCAAAAGATATATCTGATATATATGGTATTCCTTATGTATCTGGTAGTTATTCTGATTTAATACCATCCACAAAAGATATATTGCATTCTGATATGATAAGTATGGACCCCAAAGAAATATATCAAAATGATTTTCAATTATTAAACCTTAGGAAAAGATTATTTGAAAATAATCCTACCTATGTATCAGATAGGTCATTTTTAGATTCAGCAACTTATATAATAGAAAAGGTATCAAGCAAAATTCCAAATTGTGAGATAGAGAATTTTTTGGAGATATGTTTAACCTTGTTAATGAATACTTGTACACATCTTATATTTGTACCATTCTCAAAGAATTATTTTAAAGAATGGGAAATAGAGGATAATAATAAAAGGATAACCAATAAATATTATCAATATCATATATCATTGTTAATGGAAGGTATATTAAGCTACTTTAATTATACCAGAAGTTATCTATACAGTCATATGATTGATTCAATGGTACCAATAAATTGTGGTAAAATAGAATATCTTGGTAAAAGTTTGAAAATATTAATTTTACAGGATATTGACCACAATATGAGGGTAGATAAGATAATGAAATTCTTAGAATTAAATTGATATGAAAAAACCAATAGCTATAGTATTTTCTGATTTACATATAAACAATTGGTCAAGATTTAATGAAGATAAAAAAAGAACCCTGGAACAATTCAGGGTTCTTTCCATTTTGGGTAAAAAGAGTAAGAAATATAATGTACCAATTTTATTCTGTGGGGATTTTTTCCATAAACCAGAAACAATGGACCAAGAGTTAGCAGAAATATGTTATAATGAGATAAATAAACTAGATTTAAGGATAAGAGCTATATCTGGTAACCATGATATGAAAAAGGTTAGTAAAATTGGGGAGAAACCATTTAGTTGGTTATATACTTTACCATCAAACTTTATTGATATAATGGATTATAAACAAGATACATTATCATCATATAATCAGGATATTATATTACATGGAGTACCATATATAGACCATAATATTGGTTTATGTGAATATCTTAAAAACCTAAAATTGGATAAATCAAAAAAGCATATCCTAATGCTCCATACTGATTATCCAGGAGCTAAAGATACTGATGATAGAGAAATAGATTCAGTTGAAAACCTGAACATAAATATACTTGATAGGTTTGACCTTATAATTTGTGGTCATATCCATAAACCACAAAGATTATCAAAGAAAGTTTATATGATAGGAGCTCCCAATCAGCAAAGAAGAACTGATATGAATTGTAAATTGGGGTATTGGTTGATAATGGAAGACCTTACCATGAAATTTGTGGAATTATCAGATTTTCCAAAATTCATAGATGTAGAATCAGAAGAAGATGTTAAAGATGATGGTAATTATTATACACTGATAACTAGGGAAACCATTGTAGAATCTGATAATAAAATTCATAAGGGTTTATCAAAAAAGAAGTTGGTAAGGTTATATCTAAAATATAACAATATTAAGGATAAAGAGAAAAAGGAATGCTTATTGGATATAATTAAAAAAGCAGAAGAAGATGATTGAGTTTAAGAAGATAATAATAGAGGGGTTTTGTTCCATAGGAACTCTAGAATTACCTTTAAATAATAATGGGATAACCATTATAAAGGGGGCAAATGGTTTAGGGAAAACTACAATATTTTCGGCATTAGTATGGGTATTATATGGTAAAACCTTAAAAGGTATATCAGATGTAAATCTATGGAAAAAGTTTAGAACTAGGGATTACAAAGGCACAAAGGTAGAAATATATTTTGAAAGCAATAATTCCATACATAAAATAATAAGATGCCAGAACTATACAGAAGATGTAGATGGTGCAAAAGGTGGAAGTAGACTTATATATCTTATTGATGCTGAACAGGTAAAAGAAAAGGGTAAACTAAAGTTACAATCGCTTATAGAGAAAAACCTGGGAATGTCTTATAATCTTTTCATAAATTCAGTAATGTTTGGACAGGGTATGAAAAGATTAATTCAAGAATCTGGTTCAGATAAGAAACAATTATTTGAGGAGATATTTGAACTAAACTATATATCAAAAGCTAGAAAAATTGCCCAAGATAGATATAATGAATTAAGGGTAGAGTTAGATGGGTTAATAGAAAAATTAGAAAGTAATCAAAATTATATAGATTCCATACTTTCCGATTTAAATTACACAAAAAGCAAAAGGGATAATTTTAAGAGTGAGTTAGCTAATAAAGTAAAATCCTACAAGGACAAAATTATCCTATCAACAAAGAGGGTAAATGAGTTAGCTCTAAAGACCAATAAAGTTGATATAAATCAACATAATAAAACCATAGAGGATATAAAAAGGAAAATAACCCTGTATCAAAATAAGGTAAGTGATTTAAAGAAATTACAAAAAGTACCATTGCAAGATTTAGTAAATGAGGTAATAGAACTTTTAGAAAACAAGGAATATACTGAATCAATTTCTAAATTAAAAACCATTAGGGATTCATTTAGTTCATCTGAAAGTTATATTCTTAGAATTTCTAAATTGCAGAATAAACTAACTAATGAAATAGAATTTAAAAATTCACTAGAAAAAACCATATTAACCTTAAAATATGCAAAAGAAGAAGTAAAATCATTAGAATCAAGACTAAAAGAATTAAAATCACAAAACCCAGATTTTGAATCAGTAATTAATAAACAATCCAAAAAATTAGAGAATTACAAAAAATCCATAAGCCAAATAAAATCCCAAATACAAGAACTAAAAAAACAAGTTAACCTATATAAATGGGCTTATTCAGAACCATTTGGAAATAATGGTATAAAAGCATTTATATTTGAATCCTCATTATCTGAACTTAATAACCTATTAAGCTCATATTCAGAAGTATTAGGATTTAATATTAAGTTTATGGTGGATTTAAATTCTTCTAGAAAAGATTTTGTAGTAAACATAAATCTTGAAGGAGTAGAAGTATTTTATGAGGAATTATCTGGTGGTCAAAAGCAATTGGTTAATTTAGCTATGGCATTAGCAATGAACCAGATAATAACTCAATCAAAAGGAGTAAATATAGCTTTTTTGGACGAAGTATTTGAATCATTAAGTTATGATAATATAGAGGTAGTTATTGGTCTTATAAAGAAAGTATATAGAGAAAAAACATTATTTTTAATAACCCATCATGAATCATTACCAATCCCAAATTCAAAAATTTTAAATGTTAAAAGAGAACATGGTATCTCTGCCTATGAATTTTAATTACTACTATTGGGTAATAAAATATTAATTATGGCTAGAATAAATTCTAAAAATAAAGGCAGTAGATTTGAAAGGACCATTTGCAAATGGTTTCAGGATTGGACAGGGTATGAATTTAATAGAGTACCAGCATCTGGTGGTTTAAGGTGGAAAAAAACAGATAATATTACAAGTGATATTACTTGTACTGACCCAAAACATTCAAAAAGATTTAAACTATCAGTAGAATGTAAATCATATAATGACCTAAAATTTGAACATATACTTCTTGGTAATAAGGGTTGTAAGATATTATCATTCTGGGAACAAGCTTCAAATGATGCTATTAGGGGGAATAAAATCCCAGTACTTATTATGAAGTATAATAATATGCCAAAAGGGGAAGCTTTTTTTGTAACCAATGATTTTTTATCAAATCTGATAATGAATCAAGAATCTAAATTGACTAAACCAAGAATGAGAATAGAAGTAAATAGTGAACTACATCTAAATATATTTATGTTATCAGATATAATAAATATTAGCTATAAAGTTTTATATAAAACCCTTAAAAAATCAATATAATGAAAACTAATACCCAATACGTTTATTGTATATGCAGGATAGATAAGAAACATTGGACAACTATCAATAGTGACCTTAAATGTGGAGGGTATAAGAATATTAAAGCTTATATTCCCACTATAAGAATATTAAAGAAATCCAAGAATAATAGAAACTTTTATATAGAGGTACCTCTATTATTTAATTATGGGTTTGTAAGAATGTCATCAACAAAAGCTTTTGATAGACAATACCTTAGAAAGCTAAAAAAAGATATACCTGGTATACTTGGTTGGTTAAAATCATTGGAAACTATGCACCCAAAGAAAAAAAGGGCAAGAATAGATAATCCAGAAGATTTTGATGATTTTTCAAAAGTAGCAATTGTAAGCAAAGAAGAAGTAAGATATTATAAAAGGGTTTCAAAACAAAATAGGGTATACACTTCAGAGGATATAATTAATCTAAAATTAGGTAGCTATGTAGTATTAAAAGGTTACCCATTTGAAGGTATAGGTGCTACAATATTAGAAGTAAATTTAAATCTAAAATTGGTAAAAGTTGCTTTATACCCTGATTCAGCAAATATAATTGTTCAGATACCAATGGATAATGTATTTTATTCTATTTATAATGACTTTGATGAGAATAAATTAATGGCTTCAAATGATTTTATACAAGAGAACATAGATAGTGAAAAAGTAGAGCAATTTCTGTTAAAAAATCAATATTAATTCTATGGAACCATATATGGAAAAAGCTTGGGATTGTCTTACTGAGCAAGAACAAAACAGTTTATTTCTAAATCTTTCAAATGGGTTATCAGCTAGAGAGACTGGAGAAATTTTAAAGGTATCACATTACAAGTATTTAGAGATAAAAGCAAGAGCAGAAAAATTATTTAAACTGTTCTCTGATTTTTTTAAAATACACCCAAGTTTAGTAAACCCATCTTCACCAATAGATTCAAGATTTGCTGATTATTTATTTGGTTGTATGGTAAAAAGGTTACCAAAAGAAGAAGCTAAACTTCATACTGGTGATTCATCATTTTTACTTACTAAAATCAGTAATATTAAGATAGAGAAATGGATGTCAATATTAAAACAATCAGAAGATGAGTGGGATAAAGATTTGTATGCCCTAATAATGGAATTTGATAGGTGGAATAGTTATAGAATATTACCAAGAAAATTACAAGCACCAACTCCATATAAAAGAAGAACCAACAAAAAAGAGAAGGTTTATATAAAATATTTACATAGAATACCTGATTTTAAGATTAGGGCTATGGTAGATAAATATTGGAGTAATGGTAAACCAGAAAATAGATATTATATATCAATCATATCAACTTTATTTGATGGTGGGTATTCAATAATACCAATAAGAAAAGATAAAGATATATTATCAGAAATAACTAAAATGAAGATTTATATATTCAGTACTATCATGGATGCTGATATATTTGGAGTTCTAGTAAAAGAATTTTTTGAGAGAACCAAAGACCCAAAATCTGGGTTAAAATTCTGGGAAGAGTACCGTTCAGTTATAAAAACAGCTATTAATTATAGGGAAATTAATAATATGGATTTTACTTGTAGTAACTTAGATATGGCTTATAACCTGAAAAGAAAATCCATATCAAAACTAAGAGAATCCAGGAAGAACCAATAGAATTTTTATATAATAAATTTGCATATTATTATTATATGTATTATATTTGCATATCAAAATTAAAAAATAAAAACTAATTAAAAAACATTAAACCATGAACAAAAGAGAAGAAAATCCATTAACCCTTCTAGGAGATTATATCTCATCAATAGGAGAAGAATTGCAAAGAATAATAGGTACAAATAATTTCTCTATTGGGGAATACCATTACATAGATGATGATAATGGGGAAATAACCCATTTCATAAGTATATATTCAAAGAGGAAAATTACAGAAAGTGAACAATTTTCTATAGTATCATCTTTGGAAGATAATGATATTACAGTATCAATTGATACTGATTTTGAATATGCTATGGAGAATATTGATACATATATTTATTATATAAGAATATACGCTTAACTATGACAAAGAGAAAAAAAGAACACCATATTACTGGTGGCAAAGATAAGTTAAAATTAATATCCTCAGCTGGGGGATTTAGTAATATGACTTATAGGGATTGCAAAAGAAGGGCAGTTGCATTAGGTATGCCATTCCCAGATGCTTGTGCAGCAGATTGGGGAAGATTGCAATCATATATAATGAAAACAGAAAATAAACCAGATTTATCATTAATTGATAAATATGATGATTGGGTAGATTCTATGCTAGAACAAGCTGGTTATGCAAAAGATGACCCATTAAGAAGCTATCAATTGAGATTAGGTTTTATTTCAGAGGAAAAAGTAGAAGAAGGGAAACGTAAAACAAGGAAGATAAAAGGTTTACCAAAACCCAAAAAACCAAAAAGAGAAAAAGATGAGAGTGGTTTATGGAAAGGTACAAAAAAATCATATACTTATGAATTAACCAATAAAGGTTATACTTTGGAAAGAATAACTAGAAGAGTTATGAAGAAATTTCCAGAAGCAAAACCAAAATCTATACAGCAATGGTATAGAGCTGCACTTAGGAAAAAAGGTATTGATTATAGGACTTTAAAATGATAACCAAAAAGAAATTAGAGAAAAAGATAGAGAAGTTAAAAGCTCTTAAAAGAAAAAATCCATCTAAATTCCATAGAATGTATTCAGAAGCTATGAAATCAGCCATAAAAGATGGTAATTCATATGTATTAGAAACAGTTCCAGAGGAATTTAGATGGTATGTTTTATATAAGAGGAAATCAAGAAGAAATAGGGGTAGATTTAAGTATAAAATAAGGGCTTGTGATAAAAGGATTTATGTAAATAAATTTTACCCTTATTCATATCATAATTTAGAACCAGTTTTGGTATTAACTGGTTGGTTCAGTAGAAAAAATGCTAAATTACTATATGATACCTGGTATGGTAAATCATGGAGAGAAACTGTAAAATTCATAAAGGGTAAAAAAGCAATACAATTAGGGTTTAAAATAGGGAAATCATTATACATAAATGGTAGGTATAGGAAGCCAAAAACTAAGTTATCAGTTTTGAAAAGTTATAAGTATTCTAATAATAAAAAATCTTATCGTTGGAATATCATTTCAGATATATGTAAAGAGAATTATTCCGATAAAGAGAAAGAAAATATAATAGTTAAAAGGGTGTTGGATAAATATGAAACACATCAATGCGATATCCCAACAAAGGAAATTAGAGTTAATCCAAAGATTACTAAGGATGAGAAACTTAAATTACCGAAGATTCAGGAAATTAAGCAAATCAGAAAAAAAGACCTATATGAAATGTGAACTTAGTAATAATATTAAATTTCTAGCATTAAAATATCATTGTTTAACTAAAAAATCACTAGAAAGGTCTTTTAGGTGGGCTAAAAGGAATTTTGATTCATACTTTAAATTAATAGATAAATATAAGTATGAGAAAAATGACTTATATATAGAGAAGGAATTTATATTTCAAGGCTTTGTTCCAGAGAATGAGTTTAAAAAGAAAAAGGGTTTTGAATACATTTCCAGTAATAGACCAATAAATGGAAGAATATATATTTACCCTTTTCATTTAACTCATGACTATAAGCATTTGAAAAAAGGATATTCTAATATTTATTCAGTATTTGATTCTGGTATTGGGGTTCCTGGATTTACAAAAGTAAATATAATAAAATAAAAAGGACTATGGACATCAGAAAAATAGAAAAAAAAGATTATTCTTGGGATTCTAATATTTCCTATGGTATTTCTGAAATGACCTATAAGGTTGATAATGATGAACCAATGGAAGAACCAAGAATATATCCAATTACCCTAAAAAATAGGGAAGACTTTTTAAATATGGTAAAAGAAATTATGGAATTTAATCAAAACTCCAAAAGAATTTCCCGAACAGTAGGAGGGAAATTTTATACCATTAAGAATATTATAATACTAAACTAAATAACCATTTATTAACCATTAAAAAATAGAAAATTATGGCAAGAACAAAAAAATCTAGTGTTAAACCAGTAGAAAAAAGAGAAGTTTCTAGAAAAGTAATTAACGGGGCTTTCATTATATTCTTTGATGATGGTTCTATTCAAATTATTGCTAAACCTATTGATTTAACCAAAGAAGAAGTTTCCTCTTTATTTGGTTCTTCTGAAGAAGAAGAGGAAGAAGAGGAAGAAGAAGAAGAAGAGGAAGAAGAGGAAGAAGAGGAAGAAGAAGAGGAAGAAGAAGAAGAAGAAGAGGAAGAAGAAGAGTTGACCGGTGAACAACTCAATGAAATGGATTTTGAAGAATTAGAAGATATTTGCGAAGATAAATCACTTGATACTGACCCCGATGATTATGATGAGGACGAGGTTGAAAAGTTGAGAAAAGCAGTTGCAAAAGAATTGGGTATTAATCTCCCAAAAAAGCAAGAGAAAAAATCCAAAAGTAAGAAGGGTAAAAAATAATAAGACTATCAATTATCGTTCATAATTTAGTATTCATAAAAAATCCAGAGGGGTTAATAAAAGAACACTGATACCTGTAGAATTCATATCGTTCCTATTTAATTCAAGTTTTAACCCCTCTGGATATAAAAAGTAGATCATTTATTAAATAACAATAAAACAAAAAAAAATTATGGCAACTAAGAAAAAAGTTATAAAAGAAGTTAATGCTGCTGAAGCAGAAAAAAAGGCAGCAAAAAGGAAAGCTCGTTTGGAAGCTATTAAAAATCGTCCTGAAGGACAAAGACCCAATGGGAAACAAATTGATGTTATTGAAACCGGTAATGGGGTAGTAAAAAATTATGGATATCCTCTAAAAAACAAAGATGGATACCAAGGAGTATTGGTAACATCAGTTTTGGAAACCAAAGATGGTAAAGCAGTTTCTACTTCAGTAACATTTGTTCCTGGTAAATTTACGGTAAAAGCCAAAAAAGGACATGGAACTATTTGCACAGCAAAAACCAAAAAAGATAAAGATGTTGCTGGGGAATCAGAAAATGATATGAGGATTAAAAAATCCATATAAATCTCTCTTTTTGTTCATATAGTTAAGTTTTAGTTTTGTAAAGCTTGCCCTATTTAGGTTTAACTTATTTTCCTAAATAGGGCTTTTTTATTTATCAAGGTTACTATGGATAATAAATTAGATGATATAGAAATTTTATACTTTGCAATCTGTAATCAAATAGGATTATATAATTCTTTTCTAGAAGATAATAAAAATAACCTTTCAAAAGAAGATATTGAATTTTCAGAATATATAATTGCAAGGTCAACGGAGATAAGGGATAATATGGAAAAGAATTTGAATAATAAATTTGATTTAGATGTGGATAAACCAATAAGTAGACCAAAATGGACAGAGGAAAGTATGTAATGTCAGTAAGGAATTTAATCCTTAGTATAATTGACCAATCTAAGGAATTAAAATCCCTGGAATTGGAGTTATCCAAAACCAATAATCTTGGTAAAAGAAATTCTTTGATAAAATCAAAGGTATTTAAGTTAAAGAAATTAAAACATACTATGAGTACCATTGATAGGATTGTCAATGGGAATATAATAACAATTAGATATTCATTAGATGAACAGGTATTTCAAAGAAAATTTGTAAATATATCAAAAAGAGATGTAATACTTCTGTTAAAATTGACTAATTCAAATTATAAAATTAAAATCCTAGAAATCAAGGAGGAATTTACCAAAGAAAGTTTAATAAAACTATAAGATATAAAATTTAGAATCGAATCCTATGGAATTTAAAACCTTAAAAATATCACCAAAAACAGCAGTTTTAGAATCTGTTAGGGCTCAAACTAAATTATTTAGATATGTAAGGGATAATAATTTAGAATCAGCAAAAGCAAATCTAAATCACCCAATACATGGTCCTATCATTAAAGAATATTTAAGAATCATACAATATGGTAATAATAAAATAAATGAGTTAGAACAAGAGATTATGAAAACAAAAAAAGAAAAGAAAGCTAAGGAAAAATTAGCAAATGAAGTTAAGGTTAAAAAAAGTGACAAAAAACTTAAAAAACCAGTAGTAAAGGTTGAACCTTCTAAAAATCGGGTATTTACAACTTATGATTATCCCACCATTGATGGGAAAGAACTCTCTTCAGATTTGAAAAAGAGATATAGGGCAAAAATCAGAAGTTTGATTAAATCCCAAATGACCAAAGAGGAAGCAACTAAAAGAGCAACTGCTTTTATCAAGGAAGAAAGTACAAAACCCAAAGATATAAAGAAGCAGGAACCCAACAAGGAATCAAAAAGCAAGATTGGAAAATCAGAGAAAAAAGATAAGGTTTCTAAGAAAAAAGATTTACAGTCTAAGGATTCTTCAAAATCCAAAAAATCCAAAGATAAGCCTAAAAAAAAGGTAAAAAAAGAAGAGGATTAAATAAAGGATTTTGTGGGACCAAAATAGGAAAAGGTATAGTGGATAATCCTGCAATTCACTATACCTTTTTTCATTGACTAACCCAGAATTTTTATTTGCATAATTAAATTATTAAATTTATATTTGCATTGAAATAAAAATAAAAAGGAAACAACTACTATGGCAAAAATAAAAATAACCCCAGCTTTAACCCAAGAGAAAATATTACTCATGGTTCTAGATATAAACATAGAATCAATAGAGAATATTCTACTTGATAATCAAATAAAAGAAAAATGGAAACTCTTGTGGGATAATTATGACATAAATGGGGAGATATTTAGAGAACAAGCTACAAATATATTAAATACTTATAAATTCATAAGAAACCATATAATAACCAGTAATGATATCCCAACTTTTACATTAAAGAGTTTAAAGAGTACCTGGTATAACACTTTAAAAAGCACTTTATTTATGTTGGAACCTCAATTATTAGAAGAAGAACCATTTGCTCTATATGCAATAAATAAGCTATGGGATATATTTCTAGAGATTGATTATAATAGAAAAGATAATTTTATTAACTTACTAAATTTAAAAAGCTATGTTGACAAGTTTTGACCTAATTGATTTTGATGTTAAATCTAGTTCCAATTTAACTCATATATCCTGGAAAAGGGATATTGGACCCACAACAAAGGGAACCTTAAAAGTTTCCTTTCACAATGGTCTAAGATATGAATATTATGGTATACCAAAATCATTAGTAGACCAATTATATGAAGTTGAACGAACTAATGGTTCTTTTGGTTCTGCATTTCACAATCTTATAGTTAGAAACAAATCAATAAAATATCATAAATTATGAACAAAAAGGATTTTAATCCAGATTTTAATGATGATGATTTACTAGTGGATATGACCTTTAAGGTAGTAAAATTCATATTCACAATAGTTGCAGTATTAGGGGTATTCATTGTATTTGGTAGAATATCACAGGATAGTCAAAATAATGAAGAATATACTCCAATAACATTTACTAATGTTAATCCAAGTATTCCAGCAAGTGAAATTAAATCAAGAGATTATACTAATAGAACTGTAACTTATAGGGAATATGGAACCCCACCCCCAAGCAAATTATATGATAATTCAGATTATAGCAATAAGGGATTTGTTATAAAAGCAAATAATGGGGTTGAAATAAATACTGGGTTAACCAAAGATGATATTATACAGCAAGTAATGGACGATGCTGATATATATGATTTAATAGATTATTATGGTGATGAACTAAGGTAATCATAACATTATCACAATCCCAGAATTTTATATATTAAATATTTGCATAATTAAATATTGCATTATATATTTGCATTGCAATAAAAAATAAAAGAGTTATGGCAAAGAAACCTAAAATTAACCTATCGGATTATACTTATGAATTTGAGGAAATCCTAAAAGCACACAGAGATTGTTGCCCATATCATCATTACCAAAAACAAGGAGATAATGGGTTAAACTACACAATCAAATGTGGTGCCAATCATGAAGTTTGCAATGACAAATGTTGGTATATCCAGAACTTCAAAAAAGAACTTGAGTCACATATTAATTAAACCCCAAGTAAACCACAAGAATTTTGATTAAAAAATTTTTCTATATTAAAAAATTGAATTATATTTGTATTGTAAAAATTAATTATCTATTATTTATAAACAACTAAAACTTAAAGTTATGGAAAAGAACGAGAAGAAAATCACAACAACTGCTGAATTCATTAATGAAGTTCAAAACGTATTAAACAGTGAAAAACCACAGGAAGTAAAGAAAACTAAAAAGAATGAAAAAGTTCTTAAAGAGGTAAAGGCCCAAAAGAAAGAAGACAAAACTTCTAAAAAGAAAACCAAAAAGAATGAAAAAGTTCTTAAAGAGGTAAAGGCCCAAAATGAAATAAATCTGGTAGAGGAAGTAATATCTAAAAGGGAAGTAAAATACAAATACCCAGAAGATTGTATTGATACCTTATCAAGAAAGAAATATAGACAACAAGTAAGGAATAAACTTCATCAATTGGAATTGGAAATGTACAGAATCCAAGATAAGCAATCTAAAGAATTTAAGAGAAAATCCAAGGAATATGAATCCTATAAAAAAGAGATTCTAAAAGAAGGTGCAGCTGCATAAATAAAATAAATAGAGTGGGTGAATGAATTAGTTAGTTATTATTTGTTTAATGAAAGATAACAACCAACTATTACTTTTGACTTTCACTTTTATCATTCACCCACTCATTATATATTAATATACCTTAATAAAAATCCAGGATTATGTATGAGCTACCAGAAAAAGTTATTAAAAAATCTAATGAGGAACTTATAGATATACATAAAAAATGTATAACTAATTATCTTATCCAAAGGCAAATAAAAATCACTAGAAGAAGACAATTATTCATTATTTATGACCATTATATAAGTCATAAGAATATAAGAATGTTCTTTTATAGACCAATAAAGTTATTTGTATATGCTTTGGTAACAAATAGGTTGGAAGAAATAAGTAATTACATATATAAGACAAAAAAAAATGTTCACTGATTTAGTATCAACTCTTACTCTGGATAAAACCAGGATTATATATCCAAATTTTGCAACTAATAATCTTGATATTAGGAAAATCATGGTAAAGGATTTATTCAAATCCTGGGATACTAAGGGTAATAATACATATCCAGATTTTTATATAAGGGGGTATTACTATAATGAGGACCATCATAGTAGAAATATATTTAGAATTGATGATACTGGTACCCATTATTTATATATTACTGGAGTTCCAAAAGGAACCCCAAAAAATAGTAATGCCCTAAATGTATTTAAATTACTAAATGCACAATATATGACTTATTTTGAGGATTCAGAAATAGGATATTTAATTCAAATAACACAGATATGGAAAAAATGAGTTTACTTAAATTGATGTATGCCCAAATAATGGCAAATGATAATAATGGCATATATCCTCATAATTTATATGAACGTAGAGGACCAAAATTTAATCCCAATTATACAGTTAAGGATAAAGATTCAATGAGGAAAGAAAGGGAATTCAATATAAATGGGGTTAAGGTAATGGCATATTCCAGGAAAGATGCACTACAACGTTTAAAACATAAAAACAAAAGAAAATGAAAACTAAGGATTATGTAAGGTTATTCAAATTGGATAAACCATTTTATGAATTTAGTAGAGAAAAGTTCCTAAATGAATTAGGTAGGGAATTTAATCAAAGGGTTGAAGATACTAGATTAGAAAGGCAAAGGAGGAATCTAGAATTTACTTTTTCTATATTTAATAAAATAGTAAAAGAAATAGAAATAAAATTCTGGTCCATATCCAATAAAAAACATGGGTTGCCTTTTTCAGAAAAATTATTTTCCTCTTTCTTTGCTGGTTGGATAATCCCAATCCGAAAAAAATATTTCCCAAAAGAGGACCAGGAATTAACCTTAAAATGGGAAAGGAAAAAATTGGAAATGCAAAAATCAGAAGAACCCAAAAAACCAAATACCATTAAAAAACCTAAAAATAATAAATCCCTTTCTCACAAGACTAGTAATTAGGTTCTAGGAATTTTATAATTCTAGGGTAAATAAAAACAATTATCTAATAACCAATTGGTTACGCTTATTACTCATGGTTATAAAATTTTAGAGAAATAACAAATCTAATATGTACTATAATGTGGATTATCTATAGTGTAATCATAGGTAAAATTGGGATTATTAATCCTAGGATTATTCAATAAAAAATCCCAATAAATCACCAAGGGAAATAATCAGAATTTCAATAGTGGGTACCTTAATTGGTTTACCCACTATTTTTCTGTGTATTTCAACCATATTGAATAATAAGTAAAAATCCGATATAATCATGGCAAAAAAAGATTTAAATCAAAATCATCAAAGAGTACCTAGACCAATGGGTATAACCCAGTTAATGAATGAGTATCATAAAACTAATGATAAAAAATTATTAGATATGGTGCAAACCTTTATAATACAACAATGGATTATAAATAATGGTAGGGTATGTGGGAACAATTTTTCTATATTGGAATTAAGTAAATTCTTATTATGTGAACCCGAGAGAATTAGGAGAAGGATGATGGAAATGTTAGTAGAAACTAATTTATGGGATAAAGAAAAACAGGATAAATTAATGGATTCACTAATAGGACAAAATCTTGTATGGTTACTAGAAGATAGGATGGAAATAGAGGGTCAATTAAGTTTATTAAAAAAATCCCAGGGTGATAGATATACCCCTTTTGTTACTTCAGAAGTGAATAAAACCCTTGGTCTAAAATTGAATACTTCTACAAATTTACAATCTTTCATTAGGGCTTTATCTGGTGGGAATAGTTATGTAAATATATTCAATAATAATCAGGTAAATCAAACTCAAAATAATACTATTACATATGATGATGCTCTTAAAATAGTTCAGGAAGAAAGTACTAAATTCTTAGGTAGTGACAAAGAGTTAAAATATATAGAAGCTAATTATGATATTGATGACTTACCAGAAGTAGTTGCAACTAAACAACTTGGGGTTGATACTTCAAAGGAGGGTCTTACTTTAAGCAATTCAGAAATTAGTCAAACCATAGACACTTACTATAAAGAACTAGATAATGGTGAAACCCCTCATGATGTTAGGAGAGAAATAGAATTGCAAATAGACAAAGAAGCTATAGACCCAGAAATAGATATATATCCACATAATTAACCCCCAATATATTATATTAAATATTTGCATAATTAAATATTGCATTATATATTTGCATTAAATAATAATTAAAATAAAAAGGATATGGAACTAAACCTAAAAGAATCATATAATTTACTCAAAACTCTAATTAAAGAACACTGGGTAATATATGATTGCCCAGGTGGGTTAGAGTTAATAACTAATGTTCATCTTAAAAATAACAATCTTAGCTTTACAACTAAATCAAAACTTATAGTATATCCAGGAAATAAGGTATATATATTAAATACCAAGGATATACCATTAAGACTTTTCAGTAATGTATCATCTAAATCACTTGATTTTAATATAGTTACCATAGATGTTAGTGATATTACAAAATATAAATATTTTGGTATCATAAAACTTAGTGAACCCATAGATATAAGTTCTGATATAAAAAAATTACCAGAAACAATATTTATAGAAGAGGGTATAGTAGAAGAACAATATCTTAAATATACTCTAATGGTAGATGTAATAGAAGAGAATATTGGAAAGAAAGAATATAGAAAGTATTATATTGTTAAATATATAGACCACAACTTTAATTTACATTATAGTAATAAATATAAACCAGAAGACCTAAGAAGATTAACATTCATATCACCATTAAAAATCAAATAATATGTACGAAACTAAAAAACTGATTAGTAGAAAAAGGGGTAGATATCTTATAGATAATGATTTATCTATATGGATAAATAACTTATCTAAGGAATTTCATATAGATGACTATAAACTCCATAAAAAAGTGTACGAAACTTACAAACATAATAGTTCATTATATGATATAATGCCTGAATTATTATATAGTAAGACCTTATTATTAGCTCTTTATATATGTAATAATAAGTACATAAACCCAATAAAATTATGTAACTTAATCAATATAGAACTATATTTCATATCTAAAAATGGGTTTATAAATTACCCAGAATTGGTAGAACCATTAGAAAAATCAATAATGAAATGTGAATCATTTGGTTATTTTCATATTAATTCAATATCTTTAATGAATGTTAATACATTTCTAAAAAATACCTATACAATGGTATATTCACAAAATGTATCAAGAAGTGATTTAATACAAAATTGGTCAAATTTAATATATGATTGTCTATACATCTTCTCAAAAGATGAACAATCATTTAATATGGTTAAAAATACTATAGTTAGGGACTTAAAGGAATTCAAGGAAAAAGAAGAATGCAATCAAAAGTAATACCATTAGATGTAATAAAACATATATTGGAATTAAATCATGACCTATCAATAATGCATGAAGATAATATTCCACTTAGTCAAATATCCACATATTTAAGAACAAAAGAGAGAGAAATTAAAGATAAATACCAATTAGATGACATGGATTTAGTTCTTATAAGGTTTAATATATTTAGAAATTTTACTCTGGATTCATAATGTTAATTTTAGGTAGGGGAAATCCCCCTACCATTTTTTATGTTTTTTAATCTAGAAAGTTATTTATTAAACCTTTAAAAACAACTAGTAAATAAAAACCTAAATTCTGGAACCCAAGGTAAACCCCCAATATATTATATTAAATATTTGCATAATTAAATATTGCATTATATATTTGCATTAAATAATAATTAAAATAAAAAGGATATGGAAACAACAGAACAAAAAATTAACTTGCAACTAAACATTGATGGTTACAAATTCTTTGAAACCACTCAATCATTTGATGATGACCAAACCTATTCAAATTTGATACAGGGGTTTATGGATGACCTTGATTATAAATTGGAAAACATGAAGGATTCAGAAGATGAACTAGTAGATGAAGAACTTTATGATAAGATTATTTCAAACAAAAAACTAAAATTACAAATATCAATTAATATTGATGTTCCAGAAAAAGAAGCTAATAGTATCATATCTGATATATGATTTACCTATGATAGAAATTCTTTGGTAAAAGACATATATGATATGCTAAATGAATCATCTCTAAATATCCAGGACATAAATAAAGTAATAGATATTGTCAGGTCAAAATTCTAACCAATAAATTCTAACTAATATGCAATTTAGTAGCTTTATAACCAATAAAATCATTAAAAAACTTATTGAATGGGACCCAGAATTATGGTGGGTAGATATATTACATAATTCTAACTTTAACTTTTTCAAGGATTTACAAAATCTGTTAAACTCATATAAAAACCATATAGATATTATATTCTATCGTAATGATGAACAAATATATTTCATTGAACATGGAACAGAAAATCCTTGTCATACTTTTAGGGTAGATGATGTAACCTTTTATATAATAATTAAATAACACTAATATGATAAAGAGATTAGTTAACAAACTAGACCCAAGTGAATTATTATCAGAATATACATATAATGCACTTATTTACCTATGTGATTCTGGAAAAGAATTTGCTAATTGTTTGAATAATATCCAAGAACATAATTTTAGAAAGGAAGCTATAGATTCCCAAATACACAATATGTTCAAACAGGTTCATTTAGAAAACCAAATACATGATGTAGAATTTGGTGCTTTTAAGATAAATGGGGAACTATTACCATCTATAAAATTCAAATTAATAGAAGACCCAATACATGATTGGTTTCTAATTGGTGCAGAAGACCAAATAATATTATTAGCAAAAAATCTATTATATGAAACTGGACAAAACTAAATATCATGAAACTATCCAAGAAAATACAAAAACTCTTTAATGATACTTTCAAAGAAAAGGATTATTACACTTTTCTAGAATCATTATCTACCTTTGATAATAGGTATCATACCATAATAATAAGAATGGATATGATATCCTTAACTGAACTAATACAGAAAGTAAGGTTACTATCTTTTCTTATATTGTCATCTATATTCAAATATAAAAATATAGCTATTAGACATTTTGAAGAATCAGAGAATGGGTTCTTAATAATAAGGTCTTATCAAGATGATAAGTATCAAATGAATATAACCCTATTCAAAGATTCTGGAATCATGCAAATAAACATATTAGAAATATGAAACTGTTAGCTCATCTCATATATCTATTAAATGAACAGGGGGTAGGTAATACATTTTACCTATCTCCTATCATTAAAAAAATCCTGGATAATCACTATGAACAGGAAAGAAAAGCTAAGTTATCAACAATGAAGGTATATATCAGAAAGTTTACAAATAATGGATACCTTAAAAAAGAACCAGGACATTATATCCTATTAAAACCAATTCCAACAGATTTAACTACTACAATTTTAAGGACCTGGAAATAACCATTAAAATATTGGTATATAAAGGGTTATAAATAATAAATTTATTATTATATTTGCATTATAAAATAATAAATAATTATGAACTCAGACTTAAAAATCACCTTATCCAGGGTATTGGAAAAACCATTACAAATCAACGGAACTGATACTGAAACTCATTATATAAATGAGTTATTCAAACGTTTAGTATTCCATGAATTACTAAATAAACTGAACCCAAAAAACAATATGAACTAACCATCAAAAACTATCTACAATGGAAGAAGATTTAAACTTATTATCAGAAGAACTATTAGAACAAATCTTTGTATATCTAATTGATATAAACTGGGAAGAAGACCAAATAGATGAAATCATAGACCAAATATGGGGAATAGAGAAAGAACTAAAACTAGATAAGGATTTAATCCTATTACCCAACTTCCCATATATAAATACATATCTAGAGGACTACAAATACCTAATCATATATGAATCACCTAAATATATTCTTCTACAAGATATACCAAATCAATTATACGACTACCTAGAACAAATAGACCTATTCCCATTCCAAGGATACTCAACCACCTTCCAAGAACTAGAATACAATTACAATTACCACATAAGGTACAAATCCCAGGTCCAAAAAATAAAAGAACAACTAGAACTAAAACAAAACCAACTAATCAAGAACCTAATCCTATCCAACCAAATAAATAATGTAACCCCAACCCAAATCAAAATCCAATTCTAAATAATATAGGGAACTCCCAAAACAAAGAAGGAAGTTCCCTATTATAATACTAAATCCCAATAACCTACGTACAAAAGGATTACAAAATACCACCCAACCCCAAACATAAAAAAAACCAAATAAAATAAAAGGATAATATATAAATAACAATATAATAATATAAAAAACAAAATACCCTTAAATCCTATTCCCTTTTATTTACACCCCCCCCCTCTTTTTTATTTATTCCCCTTTCTCTATTCAGGATTTTTAATAAACTGAACAAAAAAGCATAAAAACTATATCAAAACATATAGTCTATCAGTTTAGGCCGGGACCTTTTTGAGTGTTTTTAGGCAGTTCGAGGGGTACTGTTTACCCCATGTTTTTGAAGCTTTTGACTTTTAGGGCTCCCCTACCCTTTAAAAAAAAGTCTCAAAAACACAGCGTTTTGGCTCACTCACAAATCTGAAAAATTGCCCAAAAAGGCAATCCTAGACCCAAAATTAGGGCCCAAAAGGCAATTTTTAGGTACCTAAAAGGCAATCCCAGAGGCAATTTTTAGGCAATTTAGGTACCTAAAATAGGCCCAAATTTATTAAATTTCGGTACCTAAAAGGCAATTTTTTGGGCCTAAAAGGCCCTCAGATTTATAAAATTTAGGCAATTTTGAGGCCCAAAATTGAGGGATTTTTATAAAAATAGGTACCTAAAATGGTCTAGGATTTAATAAAAAAGGCCTAAAATTTGAATCCTGAGGGCAATTTTTAGGTAAAATTTTAGGGATTTTAGGCAATTTTTAGGCTCGGATTTAATAAAAAAGGCCCTTCTAGGTACCCAAAAAGGTAAAATTTTGGGTAATTTTAGGGCCTAAATTTATAAAATTAGGGTATTCAGGTACCTATTTTTATTAAAATTTTAGGGATTTTAGGGCCCAAAAGTACTTAGGATTTAAAATTCCCATCAACAATGTGTAAAGGATTTAAGGCCCTTGGGGTTATTTTTCCTAAAATATCTTAGTAATTTACCAGTATAGAGATAAGAGTTAATATTAAAAGTAAAAAAGAAACTCTAGAAGGTATGTTAAAATTAAAAGTATGTAGACTATATAGAAAGAAGATAGATATTGATATGTTATTGAGATGACATCAATTAAGGCCTAAATTTAAGGCCCCAAATTTTTATTTGCATATTATATTATTATATATTATATTTGCATTGCAATTAAATGCAATAAATATATTATTAACAACACTAAAACATTAACAACATGATTACAATCAAAAGTCATTTTGCATTCTCAGGAATCAATATTCCTAGTACAATCAATTGTTCAATCAACTCTTATTTCAAAGATAACCAATTAATTCAATCAATTGATTTCCCAACTACACCAATCACAGAACCTCTGGGACAAAATTACATTAAATCAATAATTAATAACAATCTAAAAACACTAGACAATAACCTAACAGAATCACAAAAATACCCAAATGACTCAGAACTTGCATCAGAAACAGTGGAACTATTTAATGCAATAAAACAATTAAATAAACATTTATCACCCAATAACCAAGTATTTGACTTGGAATCATATAATCCAACAATACAAAACCTTATTAATAACTTAAAATAACCACTTTAAAAACTTAACATTATGAATGCTCTAGAATTCAATAACAAAATTGCAAACTTAATCACAAAATTCATTACTAATATTCCAACAATAGGTCAATTTGACCCATCAAGAAGTCAAAGACCTAACAAGGATTTCATTCCAATCATAGAACTGGTAAACCTAAATTACCAGTTAAACCCAAATGATCACTCTTCACAATTAAATATTACACTTAAAAATAACTTAGATTCAGGGGAAGAGGAATTCGATGAATTCCTACAAAATAAGGTCTATCAATATATTCATAACTTTATTAATAACTTAACAAAATTAACTGAATTACATGCAATCCCAGTTAACAATACCCAATTAAAAATATATCAACACCCAAGAATGGGGGATACCTTAACCTATCACCAATCAGATTTCAATTATTATATTACTTATTCACAATATTTAGACTAAGTTTCCATAATAATAACATAATCCTGAATGACTGGGAGACCTAAAAAGTCTCCCTTTCTTTTTGTGAATCAGAAAATTCCTACCAACAAAGGCCTAAACCGAAAAAGGCCTTTACCTTATGACAATTATTGTAATCCTGATTTTAAGAATCACCCAATAAATTACTTCCTACGCCCTATAACACATCCTGACCCAATATTCAGGAACTCAATCCTACACTTACCCACTGGGAGCAAAATTATTATATAATATATGATTGGAATAAAAATAAAATTATTATATTTGCATTGTATTATTAACAACTAAAATTTATTTTTATGGAAACAAAAAATTATTTAGAGAGAATGCAAGAATTAAATGCAATTGCAACAAATTTATTTATGGGACCCAACAGACCTCAATACAAACTTGCCATAATTTTAACCATTGACTATGCTGGAGCTTATGGGCTCTCATTACCTGGTAACCTAAACATTATTAATAACGAATACTTCGAAATAACGGGAGACCCAAATAACGAAGGTTACTTTGCTCAAATAACCTCTTTACCCTTCAAAGACCAGGTAAACCTAAAACACCAAATCGCTAACATAATAACCCATAACCTAAGTTACCTAAATAACTGGTTAAACTCCAATCCTGACGATGGGGACTATTTCGACTATATACCAAGCTTAATCGACCAAATGCTCCAATTAATAAACCTGGGCTTCAAAACCTTGGACAACTTTAAAAACGAATATAACTATATTTACGAAAAACTCCAAACACAAATTAATAAATATAACGAAATGGACCCTGAAAACGGTATTAACCACATTAACCTAAATACCTTCACCTTAACCGAAGGTTACATGATACATATGCACCTATAAAAAACCTAAACCCAATTAGGAGCCCTCAACAATGGGCTCCTTTTATTTTCGCCTTAAAGGGACCACCTACGCCCTTTAAGCAAAATTAGCAAATTTTATCAATCGCTTGAATCCTTATATCGCTTGAAAATAACCACATACGCTTGAAACTACTTACCTTTGATTATTCTTTTACTATCAAAGAAACAAGGCAATATATAAATATCATTCTAGAGCCTCAAAGAATTTAAACATATTTACTCTAATGGCCATAATTCTATTATTTCTAAGAAATATTACTTCCTACCTGATTTACTACATACCCAATTCTAAATATATAACCCAATATAAATACCAACAAATCGATTCCTAAAACTATACATACCTAATCAGATAATTAATATATTGCTAACAACGCATGTGCACCTTTCAGGCATACCAACAATGGTTCCCATCAACAAGGGCCTAATCTTACTAACGCCTTCAGACCCCCGTGGCAAATTTGTAAAAAATTGTAAAAAGAAATAAAAATAAAAATTATTTATTTTCATTCTAAATAATATTATTTATATTGATTCTAAATTATTTTATTTAGAATTTTTCTAAATAATATTATTTTATATTTTTTAACTTCAAAAGTATTGACAAACGAATAAAAATATATTATCTTTGTTGTGTAATCGAAAGGGAGATATTTCCTAATTCATTACACATTATTATATTATTGTTTAACTTTTTAATTTTTTTATTTTATGGAAACAAAAAATTTTATCGACGAATTATTAACAAGTGATGTATTTGTTAAAAATTCAAATGGAAAAAAATCTTCAATTTATAAGAGGGAATTATTTGCGGGATTGTTAGATGATGACAAGAAAAAATTACGTAGAAAATTGCGTAAAACTTTACAAAACAAATTTTTAGCCACATTTTTAACAATTCGTAAAAATGAAATTGAATTGAAAAAACTATCTAAAATTTGGAAAGATTATGCAAACAAAGTATATAATAATATAGAGGTTGTTTGCGAATCAAATACAGATATTGAAACTCAAAAACTAATTAAACAATTTTTAGAATCAATGAAAAATTGTGAAGCAAAAACAAAATAAATTTCTAATTGAGTAGGGGGGGGATAAACTCCCCTACTCCAGGGGGGATAAACTCCCCTACTCCAAAAATCAAAAAAAAATTATGAAAAAGGAAAATAAACGTTATATCAATTTTGTTAGAAAAGAAATACAAAACGAATTAGATATTTTTCAAAGTTTTTTTTCAACTCCAATTTTTGAAAAAAAAGTTGTGTATAAAGACAACGATAAAGTTTATATTTGCTTTCGAGACAATGAAAAATTTTTAGAAAAATTTAATCAAAATTTTTATAAAGACCTCAAAAGAAAAATTATTATTTCAATTCGTTCTAAACTAATTCGTGATAAAAAATTTAAGTTAAAACGATTAGTCAATTTTGAAAAACAAAATCTAACTGCAATCATCTACGAAATTCTTTAATACTTTATAATTATGAATACAAATGATAAACAAAGATTAAATTTAATTTTCAAATTTGTAGAAACTTTCCAAAATCAAATTAGATTAAATAAAAATTCAAATTTGGAAGAAATGGAACAAATTTTTAGTTAATTAAGTTAATAAAGGGGGACAAATTTTGTCCCCTATTTTTTTACATAATTTAGTTAAAATAAACCTACCCTACCCCCTTCCCAAAGCCACAACTTTTAGAGCCCATAGTAATGGGAACCCAAGGGAACCAGAGAGAGAAGAGAACCCAACACAACAACAAATAACCCCATAGAAACCCATGAAAGCCAAAAAAAACAACCAATCCATAACCAATAACAACCCCCCCTCTCCAATCAATCCAACAAATCCCAAATTATCCTTCAAACCCAATTTCAAAAAAAAAATCCCAACCCCCTAATAGTAATGGGAACCCAATCTCTATTTCAATTAAAAAGGGCTACCCCCAAGAAAATATAAATATATCTTCAAAGAGATAACCCTAAAATAAAAACTAAAACTCTAGAAAAGAATATAAAGAATAAATCCTATACCATATAAAATAACCATAACTGAATTCCATAAATCCTTATTGAATACTTTATTCAAATGGTCAAATACAATTGAAATTAGGTTTAATATTAAAACCAGGGAAAGGATTACTACCAATATAATGGATTTCTCATCACCAGCAAAATATTGAATTAGGAAAAACCCAAAAGAAAATCCAAAGAGTAGATTTATAATATCCCTTGTCATCCTATTACTTTTATATCAAGTAAACCTTCCATTTCCTCTATGGTAATTCCAAGGTATTCCAATTCCAATCTAAGGATATCAAATTCCTCATCTGTGGTTTCAGATATACTGGTTTCCAATAAATGCCTGAATGTAATATAATTATTAAAGGATAGGATATTCCTATTATTATCTACACTTAATAGGACCTTGAAATTAATTGCCATATCAGATGATATAGAATTTATAATTCCAATAAATTTACTAAATTTAGCTGTACCTTTGATGGTAACTAAGGTTCCTTTTTCTAATTCCATAATTTATAAACTTTTTTTAAAAAATCCACTATCAATTAATTCAACTATAATAATTACTATCAATGATGCTGGACTAAGGACTACAAGGAATAAACCCCATAATAAATCCCCAATAGTACATTTATCATTCCATTTTAATTTGATTAAAATAGCTGAAACTATTATTACACTTAATATGCAGTATATTATAACCCACATCATAGTTTATTCCTCCCATTCAATTTTAATGGTATCAATATATTCTTTATCTTTATCCTTATAGGATATTGCACTCTCTTTGGTTTTGAATACAGAAACTCCTGTCATAATATAGCAATTCTCTTTACTTGTACTAATAGTATTATGATTGTAAATATTAATCCACCCCTCTTTCTTTTCCAAGAGTATCATGAGGTCATTATTATTTTCTTTATCATGGTCAAACCTTCCATTCCTATCATAAACTGATATGTTTTCAGCAAGATAATCATGTGTTTCTATAGCTGCCACAATAGGATATTCTTCTACTCCTTTCAAATCATAACATAATATCCTTGCCTTTCTTCCGTCTCTGGTATAGATTGGTTTACCAGCTTTTGCTGCTTCAAGGTTAAATTCCTTTAAGTTCAATTTCTTTTCTTCCATATTTTCTTTGTTTTGTTTAATCTCTACAAATATCTCATCTTTTAGGCATGAATATGCAGGTTGATGGTTTATATAGTAACTTAATTTGCAGTTTCTTGAAAAATTATCATAAAAAGCACAATTATTACAAAGAGCATCAGGAACCTTTATTTTCTGATATGATTTATTCTCTACCATAATTGGATTCCCAACCTTTTCAAGTTTCCTAAAAACTACAGATTTATAATCTTTTCTATAAGGTGGTAAACAATTTCCTATTATATTAAGTACATTATTACAACAAATATTATTATGAGTATTGAAATGGCATATAATACACCCATACCCAGTATTCTCAATACATTGGTACCAATTATCCTGATAATTAAATATTTCACCTATTTTTCGTTCCATAATTTCAATTGTTTCCTTTCCCTTTTTTCCATAATTCATATACATTTTCATATAAATCCCTAATCTTCTTAAAGGTAATTTTAATTTTTCTAGAACCTTCTAGTTTTACACTTATCCTTTCCATATAACCCCTAGTTTCAAAATTACTTCTATACCCCAAAACTGTTGTATGTGAATAACCAAGGTCATTTATTAAATCCATAAAATCAAATTTTTCACCTACTGGGATTTGGTTAAATCTTTTCCTAAGAATATCAAATTTACTCATAATATCAATTATTTTATATTGAATATGTTCACTATATCTCAATTTGGTCATAAAAAAATTCCTCTACTTGGAATAGAGGAATTGAATAGTAAAAGAAGGAAGAACCAAATACTTCTTTTATCTTAAAATTTCAATATTAATACATTCTAATCCCCAAGATTCTTCCATACTTGGGTCAAAATTACCAGTTGTAGAGATTTGTAAGCCACCAAACATAAATTTTGTACCAGTAGAACTTGGAGCAGTAGAAGTAAGATATACAGTAGTAAAATTCCTTTGTAAAGCATTAGCATTACTGGGGTCAAAATTAATACCATGTAAATCAACATACTTATTGTCACTTACCATGATATTACAATATCTTTCTAAAATAGCAATATTCTGAATAACAGAACATGCAAATAGACGTACCAATGGTGTATTATCCTTTCTAGTAACATATATATCAAATGCAATATCACTGGGGGTTAATGATTTAGCTGTTATATTATTGAATACATGGTCCAAATAAAATGCCATTTCTTTAGTAATAGCAGAAAATTTTACTTCAAACCCATCTAATTTTTCTTTGGGTATAATTGGGATTATTATCATACTGTTCTATTTTTTAGGTTATTTTTTTTTGGTTCTTCATATCAAAATAGTATATACAAAAAAACCACCAATATTTTCTCAAACCTTGGTGGCAAACAGTGAAACATAAATTCAGGAACGAGTTAAACATAAACTCATAGATGAGTTTCTTTACTATGGTTTTTAAAAAGTGTTATTACTGTATATAATAGTAAACTAAGAATTAATACTGGGGATATCATAAAAGTAATTACCATTATAAAAAAATGCCTTATATTATTCTTTGTACCTTTTACACCTGATTTCCTAACAGTATAATCTATTGCTATGGTTAATATTAACCCAATAAAATATATAATAATTAAAATTTTCATTGCCATAACCCTATACTGTTGCTAGAAATGAAAGGAATAATCCACCAATAATTAAAGCAATGATTACCAATGGTACAAAAAAGGTTCTAAAATTAGAACATTCTTCATCTAAACCTTTAAATATAGCCCAAATACTAAAAAAGCTATCTGTTGTTACTTTGTCAAATTTCCTTAGGATTAAAAAATCCAACATCCTTCTAATCATAAGTATTTTTCCCCCATTTTTCTAAGTTTATTGTACAATTTAACCACTGATTCATTAGGTAATTTTTCTAATTTTTCATTAATTTTACCCAAAATTCTTGGTATTCTTTCCATTGACAACAAATAATTATATTTATCCTCATCAAAAAGTTCAACCTTAAATTTAGAAGTAACAATACTGATAATATTTAGGTTATTATCTATGGTCATTCCATTATTAAGTTTGTATTTATTACCCTTTAATACTGAATCTACCAAAGCTTTTTCATAATGTGCTGGTCCAGTTACCAATAAAGCATCTTTTTCTTTAAGTTTCATATTTTTTTGCATTATATAATTAAATTCAATAAGAAGTAGTATTTCGCAATACCTTTGTTGTATAATATATAATCTCTAAAACTTATAAAAATCATGGGTAAATTAAGAGTACTTGGGGTATGTGGAGCTCAAGGAGCTTTATTATTTCCTTTTAAAAAGTATTTAATTGGTAATATTGAACCAAGACCAGTATTTCATACAAAAAATGAAGAACAATGGAAATTAAATTTTGGTGAAATACCCTTTAAAAGAGACATTGAATCATTTAAAGGCCCAATAGATATTATAATTGGTTCCCCTTCTTGTGGTCATTCTAGTGTTTTTAGTTATTCAAGGAAGAAAACCCTTGGTAAACCAAAAGAAGATAAAACTTTGAATCTATTTTTAACCTCTTTGAGCATGTTTAAACCAAAAATATTCCTAATGGAAAACCTCCCAAAACTTTTTGACTTAATTCCAAGAGAGGAATGGGAAGCAAAATTGCAAAATTATCACCTAATTATTCATTGCCATTCAGTATTTGATTTTGGTAATTCACAAAAATCACGAAAAAGATTAATCCTAACTGGTATTAGAAAGGATTCCAATATAAAAATATCAAACTTTGAGAATATTTTTCCAGTATCAACTCCAATGTTAGTATCAGAAATTGAAAAACTGATAAGAAAGGACATTAATTTCAAAGAAAATGATGATAAAAAATTAGCCATGTACCATTATTCTGATAAATCAAAGAAAACCCTAACAGTAAAGGAAGTAAAAAATCTTTGGTTGAGTGAATTTAAAAAAGAATATAAATGGCCAATGAAAAATACCAAAATGAAAACTCTTCCAGGAGTGTATAGAAATAGAAAAAATAGTTATCCATTAACTGTAAGACCATCAAATAGGCAATTTAATCCAAATGGAGATATCATGGGCCTAGAAGAATACAGGATTATTATGGGATTTCCAAAAAAGTTTAAGGTATATATGGATACTGAAAATTTAAATTATTGGCTCAATAAAGGAAGAAATACATTAACAAAAGGCTCAGTTTATGAAGTTGGGGTATGGTTTAAAAAATGCCTGAAAAAACAATTCAGGAATATGGAAACCCCCTAACGCGTACGTATGCGCTTATTATTAATTAAATAAATATATAGATAGATATATAATATCTATCTATATATTACGCATATGCGCTATTATAAGGTTACGTGTACACGTGTACGTAATATATTTATACCCTCTAAAAGGGTAAATAAATATATTTTACTCTTTTTAGAGGAGGGAATAAATCAAAAAGAATAAGGGGGAACTATTGGTTATAAATCCCAAAAATTTTATGTTATGAAAATCCTATGGTCAATTTTGAAAATCCTAATCCCAATTGTTTTATGTTTTTTGATTGGTTATTACCTTGGTTCATTGAAACATAAATCTGATTCAAAACCCAACAATCAAAAACCAGATACAGTTTATATTGATAAGCCTTTTGTTCCAGAGGAACCATTTGATGAACCAAAAGAACCAGAAGTTATTTATGTTCATACTTTGGATACGATAGAAATTTTAAATATCATTTACCATAATGATACAATAAAACTATTATATCCTGATTCAAGTTTTATTTCAGTATCACCTCAGTTTCTTTCTCAATTCCCAAATTCAAGTAAGCTAATTCAATTTCTTCTAACTGATATTGATTTAAAACTTGGATTATTAAACACAGATGGAAAGCTCTTTGAAAAGGTTTATTCAATTGATACTGATAAATATTCATACAATTACTTTGAGGATAATATGACTCAAAAAAGAAAATCCCTCATAAAAAGATTTTCACCATTAACTGAACTTCAATGGAGACCATTCAACAATTTATGGGATTTGAATTTAGGTTTAAAATACAATACCAGTAAATTTAATTATGAACTTGGGTTAAACTTATTTTATTACCCAATGATTAAAACAAATCCTGGAACAGATTTATACTTCAAATTAAGTTATCAATTCTAACTATGGCAAGGATATTAAAAGAAGATAAAAGCTTAAACCAGGAACAGCTAAGAATTTTATCTAGAGTATCAAAAGATGTATTTTTATTTTCTACCCTTGTTTGGGTAGTTAACCCAGTACTGGGTATGGTAAAATTTAATTTATATCCATACCAAAAATCAGTTCTTTATCAATTTCTGAAACATAGGTTCAATATAATCCTAAAATTCAGACAAGCTGGAATTACAGAATTGATTGCTATGTACTGTTTATGGTTAGCTATGTATCACCCAAACAAAAAAATAAACATCATATCAATCAAGGATACTATAGCAAAGAAGGTACTTAAGAAAATTAAGTTCATGTATAAGAATTTACCTTGGTACCTTCAAACACCAATCATAAATGGTAGGGTAGGGGAATTTGGTAGTACAACTACCATGGAATTCTCAAATGGTTCAATTATAGAATCAATCCCTACTTCTGAACAAGCTGGTCGTTCAGAATCTCTATCTTTACTTGTTATAGATGAAGCTGCTGCAGTAAGATGGGCTAACCAAATTTGGGCAGCAGCTTTTCCCACTCTTTCTACTGGTGGTTCAGCAATCATTAATTCTACTCCATTAGGAGTTGGTGGATTTTATCATTCAAGTTGGGTAGATGCTATATCTGGTGGTAATCCAATGAATCCAATCAGATTATATTGGCAAATGCACCCAGATAGAGATGATAAATGGTACCAAGAAATGGCATCTGCACTTGGACCAAGAAGAACTGCCCAAGAAATAGATGGTGACTTTTTATCCTCAGGTAATACAGTATTTGATATGTCTGATATCAAAGGTATTGAAGAAATGTTATCTGAATATCCCCCAATATTAACAAAAATGGGTGGTCAATATAGGGAATTCAATGAAGTAGACCCAGATAAGGAATATTTCATTGGTGCAGACTGTTCAACTGGTAGAGCAACTGACTACTCTTCTTTCACATGTATGGATAAATTTGGGGAAGAACAGGTTATATACAAAGGAAGGTTACCTCTAGATAGATATGCAAAGTTACTTGGTGATACTGGAATGAAATTTAATAATGCACTTCTAGCACCAGAAACAAATGATATAGGGGCAGCTGTTACTGCAATGCTTCAAGCTGAAGGTTATCCAAATCTTTATTACTATACTAAAATTCTTAAAAAGAAGGGTAAAAGTAGACCAGAAGAAGAAAAAATTCCTGGTTGGTTAACAACCACTAAAAATAGAACAGTTATAATAGAGGGTCTGGAAGAGGATATTAGAAAAGAAAATATAATCATAAAGGACCCATTCTTTATACAAGAAGCCTATACCTTTATATATGATGCAACAGGAAGACCAGTTGCAAGAGGTAAACATAGAACCTCATCTAGTTCAGCTTCTGATATAGATATGGATGACCAAACTTATTCAGATGATGATATATTTGGTAAAGCTATAACCAACCATATAAGGAAGTCAAATCAATACAATGGATATGTATTACCCCAATAATAAAAATCTATGAATTTATTTGCATGGTTTAGAAAAAAACCAGTACCACAACAATTGGTAAACCAAGATAGAAAAGATGATTCATCAATACCCCCTGGTAGAGTATCAGTTCCTAATGAACCATCATTTAATAATCTAATAAGTGTAATGGGAGTTAAAGATTTGGTATTACCAAGTTTCAGAACTGAAATAATTCCACTTATAAGAGATTTATATAAAGTTAATCCAGATGTTAGTATAGCTTTACAAGATATGTTTAAGTTATCTAATACTGGTCATACTATATCATTCCCAAATAATACCCCAGAAGAAGCAGAAAAAATGAGTTCACATTTAAAACAAGCAAGTAAGAGGTGGACTAATTATACTGCTGGTATTGATGGTTTAGTAAATAAATTTATGGTACAATGTTTAATAGGTGGTGCAATATCCATTGAAGCAGTACCAGATAATAAACTAAATGGGATATCAACCATAGTATTTGTAAACCCAGAATCAATTATATTCAGGAGAATGGGTAATGGGGTATATCACCCATATCAAAAAAATCCATATTCCCCACAAAATCAAAAACCAGATTATATAAAACTTAATACTGAAACTTATTTATATGTTGGTATGTATAATGATACTGATGAACCTTATGGGGTACCACCTTTTATGGCTGCATTAGATTCATTAAAGGGTCAACATGAAATGAGAGTCAATTTTAAGAATATAATGGAAGTAATGGGTATGGTTGGTTTCTTGGAAGCTAAAATGCAAAAACCTCAAAGATTACCATCAGAAAGTATAGAAAAATATCAGGATAGGTTAATTGGTTTATTAAAACAACTAAAAGTGAACCTAATGAATGGTATGAAAGATGGTATAGTAACTGGGTTCATTGAAGACCATGAATTCAAATTAAATTCAACTACCCAAAACTTACAAAATCTAGATAAACCTTGGACCATGAATCAACAATCAGTTGCAAATGGTTTAGGGGTTAGTGGTAATTTAATTGGAGTTACTTCAAATACTACTGAGGGTGGTGCTGGTATTTTATTATCAAAGATTATCTCCCAGTTAAAAAATTTACAAACCCTTACTTCTTTTGTATTAGAATTTATTTATTCTCTAGAATTACGTCTAGCTGGTCTTCCAAATAAGGGTATTAAAGTTACATTTGGAACTACCACAATATCTGATGAAGTAAAAGTTCAACAAGGGTTAGAATATAAAATTAGAAATTTAACCTCTCTATATAATCAAGGAATAATTGGGCAAGAAAAATTTGCTTGGGAAATGGGTTATGATAAACCCGACCAAAAAGAACCAAGAATTAAACCAGAAGAATCCAACCAAGTATCATCACCAGGTGATAATGCAAAGAAACAAAAAAGGGAGGCAGATAAAGATACCTCGGATAGAAAAACAAGGGATAAAAATAATCCAAATCCTAAAAGGGCTGACCAAGATACAAGAAAACGATAAATAATAAATATTATGCCAAATTATGTTGATACCATGGTACTTGGAAATGGACATAGTATATTAATATCCCATGTACCTAACCATCATGAAGAAATTTCTAATAGGTTTTTTAGTGAAGCTAAACCTAATAAGGATTCAATAGACCAATTTGGTTTATTTGGTTCAGGGGCTAATTATAATACTTTTTATCAAGATGTAGACCCAGAAGATTTACATCCCAATGATGAAGAGTTTATAGAACCAATGTTCAGGTTACTTTCAGCTTGTATAGTTTCAAAGAATTATATGCCAACTGAATTTCCCAAGAATGTTCTTAAAGATTCTATGAATCTTTTAGTTGGTCAAACAGTAAATTGTGACCATGAAACTGATGTAGCCAATGCTATTGGTTCCGTTAAATCAGTTTTATGGCAAGAATCATATACAGTTGATGGAGTAACTATACCTGCTGGAATAAATGGGGTACTAAAAATAGATGGTAAATCAAACCCAAGAATTGCAAGAGGTATAAATATGGACCCTCCTTCTATACATTCCAATTCAGTAACTGTTCAATTCGAATGGAAACCATCACATAGATTTGAAAAAGAATGGGAATTTTATGATAAATTAGGTACCATAGCTGAAGATGGTACTATGGTTCGTAGAATTGCTACAAGAATTATATCTTATAAGGAAACTTCTTTGGTATCACATGGAGCTGACCCATTTGCTCAATTAATAAAAGATAATAAAATAAACAATCCAGCTTATGCTGGTTCTGTTTATTATTCATTTTCGGAAGCTCCCATAAAGAAAGAAGACCTTCCAAAGAAACTTTCTTTCTTTGAATTCAAAGGGGCCCATGAAGTTGATATAATGTACAATACCAGTAAATTTATTAATGAAAATAATAATACTAACCCAAAAGATAAACCTATAATGAATGAATTAGAAAAATTTCTAGAATCATTATTTGGTGATGGTATGTTAACTCTACAAGAGGGGGCAACCATTAGTCAAGAAATGGTTCTCTCTCAGATTAGAACAATTGTATCTGAGAATTCTAGTTTATCTGAAGCTAAAACAAATGCTGAGGATAATATTAATAAATTAAATGGTGAAATAAATACCTTAAAAGAAACCATTGAATCAAATAAATTGATGGTAACTATTGGTACTAACCATTTAACTGAGGTAAGAAATAATGCAATTTCTTCCTATAAAAAGCTTGTTGGTGAAGATAAAGTAGATGAAAATATTATCTCTTTATTGGAATCCAATACTACAAGTATTGAGACTCTTATATCACTTACCAAAACCTATGATTTACAATTAGAAGAAAAATTCCCTCTTGTTTGTAAAGAATGTGGTTCTAAAAATGTAAGCAGAGCTTCCTCAGTAACAAAAGATGATGAATCTACAGAAGAAACTAAAAATTCTGAGGATTTAAATTCTACTATCAAAAATATAGCTGATTCTAAATTAAAATAATATAAGAAGATTATGATGCCCTATGTAAATCCCGAAGCAATGACTGCTGTTGGGAGTAAAACCAAACAAACAGTAATTTATAAAAGTGAATCTCATAAATTACATCAGGCATTTCCTGTAAAAAAAGATGAGGTTATACTTCAAGGTCAACCAGTACAGTTGAATACTGATGGTACTATTCAAGCTTATTTTGGTACTGGTATTTATTTGGGTATTGCTGTTACTGATACTCAATACCCTGCTTATCCTGTTGGGGAAAAAATTCCTGAAGTAACAGTAATGGTAGAAGCATTTGCTATTGTATATGGAGTAGCTGGAGAAGAAATGCCTACATGTGGTGCTGTACTTCCCAATAAACTTGATGAAGATAGCATATATGTAACATATATGTTAGATGATGAAGGAGCTTCAACAACAAAAGCTAATCCCAAATTTGTTAATTTAAATACTGCAGCAGCTATCAATGATTTAATTGCAGTAATGGTTCGATAAAAAATATTAAAAAGTAATATGGAAGACGTAACTAAAATGAAAGCACAGGACTTCACCAAAGAGTTGAGGTCAATTGTACAACTTTTGGATGCTACCCGTGCTGGTCACCAAAATCAAAGACCTGTTGATATTTCACTTAGTGAATTGGTAACAAACCGTTATGGGTTGTCAATTCAGGATTATTATGATAAGATTGGCATTAATCCCAAAAAAGATACAATGCAGAATATCTTTACAATGCCTGACCCAAATATCCGTTGGATTGTTCCTGAAATTATCCGTGATGCCATTTATTTGGGTATTAAGGAAGCTCCTTTCTATCCCAATATTATTTCTTCTGACCAAGCAATCAATGGGCTTCAAGCAATCATGCCTATGATTAACCCTTCAGATGCTGCACCTGCAAGAGTTAATGAAGCTGAAACTATCCCTCTTGGAGATGTAAGCTTTGGTCAAAAATCAGTAAGACTTTTCAAAATTGGTAAAGGTTTTAAAATTACTGAAGAGGTTAAGAATTATGTATCACTTGATGTAATGGCAATTTTCATTCGTGACTTTGGTATTCAATTGGGTTATGCCCTTGATACTTTGGCTATGGATGTATTGATTAATGGTAATCAAGCTGATGGTTCTGAATCTGCCCCAGTAATTGGAGTAAATACCACTGCAGAAGGTATTACCTATAAAGACCTTCTTAGAACTTGGGTTCGTGGTTCTCGTCTTGGTCGGGTATTCCGTACTTTGATTGGGGATGAATCAGCAGCAATTGATATTCTTGACCTTCCTGAATTCAAAATCAGAATGTATGGTCAACCCCAATCCACAATGAATTTGAAAACTCCTGTTCCCAGCAGCTCTGATTTCTATATTCATCCTGGGGTACCTGAAAATAATGTATTGTTGGTAGACCCTCGTTCTGCATTGATTAAACTTACAGCTCGTCAATTGATGATTGAATCTGAAAAGATTGTATCTAATCAAACTGAAGCTGTATATGCTACCATTACAACTGGTTTCTCTAAGATGTACAGAGATGCTTCAATATTGATTGATTCTACTAAGGAATTTAGTACAAATGGATTCCCTGAATGGATGAATATTGACCCCTATATCACTGTAAACATTGAGCAGTAAACTCTTTTCATTTATAAAAGATACCTGGTATTCCATAAATATACATGGGTACCAGGTATCAAATTATTAATTTATTAAATCAAATCAATTATGGGTACAAAAGTAAAGGTAGGTTCAAAAGCTTATATATTCCATGACCAATCCACTGGTATTACCATTAAAAAGGGTGAAATAAAAGAGTTAACACCCCAACAATACAATTCAAAAAGAATCCGTTCTGCTATCAATGGTGGTCATTTGGTAATTACCAATGAAAACATTGAAAAAGAGATTAAAAAAGATGTAAAGGTTGATAATAAGAAAGCTATTGAAAAATTCAAAGAAATGGTAGAATCTGGTATGACCAGTGAAAAAATTGCCAAAGCTTTCAATTTGGAAACCCTAAAAACAATGGCAGCTTCTTTTGATATTGAAGTAACCAATGAAGATACTAAACTATCTATTGTTGAAACTTTAATGGAAGAAGACGAAGAACCTTCAGAAGATTAAAAAAAAATAAACTATGTAGTTGATTTTATATTCAACACTGTAGGGTTAAAATCAAATTTTACAAACCTATCATATGAAGTCCCAGATGAGTATACCTACTCCTGGGACTTTGGTGATGGGGAAACTTCAACTGAATTGAACCCTACACATGAATATCAGAAAATGGGTTTTTATAGGGTTTCAATGTCAATTGTTGATTCCAATAATAGACCAGTAGAAAAGGTAACAAAAACTGTTTTGATATCTGATAAAGTAAAAACCCATTTATCAAACAGTATATATGTGTTGATTAATACTTATATACCCTATTCAATATTTGGAAAGGTACCATCAAGTGTTAAACAACAATTTATTGAGAAATGGCAATTATATATTCAGCCACTAGTAAATCATGAAATTCCAGTAGAAGATTTTAATAATGAACTTTATTATGAAGCTCTAGAAAATCAATTAATAATGGAATTGGCTGCTTATGATTATATGATATTAAACATTCAAAATGTAATCAATGCTACTTCTCAAACCATTATAAAAGATAATTCACAAGGTTCAGAATGTGGGGGGGAATATTCTTCCCAAAGTTCTGGTTCCTCATCAGATACATCCTCTGCATCTGGGGGTTCAATAAAAAAGATTGTAACTGGACCAACAGAAGTAGAATATTTTAATGATACAGAATCTGAAAAAGATTTTATATCAAATATAACCAAAGCAACCCAACCAGGAGGTTTCATAGATATACTGAAACAAAATTTATGTATGCTAGCAGGAAGGTTAGATATATATCTACCAATCTGTGAAAACCAAACTAGGGTTGTAGTACCAAGAGTGGTAAACAGAAGGAAACCAAGATTATTGGATGGTCCAGACCCATTAGAAGTATTAAGGTAATATGCCAAAAATTAGCAGAATGTCCCAAAAAGATTGGGATAAATATAAATCCATAATAAATAACTTCATAGATATAGATGCTGGTAAACAACCATTTCTATGGTTAAGAAAAATAAACCAACCATTGGCTTTTGGTGAAGATGTTGGAGTTAAATATGTACCTTATCAATTAGAGGGGTTATTCCAATATAATTTTATTAAAACCTGGGCATCATCTGGAAGAAATACCATTTCTGGAGAATTGGATAATGGTAATATGGTTTTATATATTTCTGCTAATCTTCTAAGGGAAAACAATTTATTAAACAAATATGGGTATTGGGATTTTAATTGGTCCGAAGATAGGTTTGTATTAAATGGAAAGGTATATAAACCATCTGGGGATACCCAAGTTGCACAAGCTTCAGATGAAGCCCTTTTATTCTTTATCATATTAGATAGAGAAGACCCACAAGAGAATGAAGATATTTTACAATCTTATGTATCAGATACTACCATAATAAGTTCTGGAAAACAATCCATAATAAAGAATACCAATGGTAGAAAAGTTTACGAAATAATTTGATATGGAGGAGAACCAAATACAACCCCAACCATACTGGGCAGATTTTAAAATCAAGGTAGGGTTATATGTAAATCAAAATGAGGGTGGAGAAACTAAAAGAGTATTAATTGACCCAAAAGATATCCAATTCAAATTTACATACAAAGATTCAAAGGATAATCAGTTGGTTGCTAGTTATGATGGTAATACCAGAGTCAATCATAAGATTGAAGATAATCATATTATAGTGATTGTAAACTCCAATACTTTTAAATGTGGGTTATTAAAAGTAACCAGAGCATTCAATACCCCAGATTCTGATTTTAATGATGGAGTTTGGGATTATGGTGATAAAACAGTATATACCAATATAGAAATTGTATCATGAATATGATTATAGAAGAGGAGGTATTAGTTCCAGATATACCAATAATAGAGGAACAAGTACTTTATCCTGATAATCCAATTTCTGTAGAAGAGGAGGTATTAGTTCCTGCTACTATCCCAGCACCTAATGAGGTAGAGAAAGTAATAGACCCAGCATGGAGAGATTATGTATATAATGTAGAAGATGAATACATAAATGTTATAGTTACTCAATATAAAAATATTGAACCCCTAATATGTCTCACTAGTTATAGTTCTACTTATCAAGTATTTAGTATTAATGGGGAAAGAATAACCCCAACAACATATAAAAATTACCAAATTATCCTAATGAATAATTACAAAGAAACTGGGCTTGATTCATTAGGACGAAAATTTTGGGTATTAAAATTTACCAATACCGAAAAAGCTAAGAAGTCAAATATTTTCGATTTATCTTTTTATTCAAGAGTAACTGAATTTTATGAGTTTACCTCACTAATAAATTCTAGTTTAACCTTTATTTCAGTTGGAGATAAAATATTTACTGAGAAAAGATATGCAACTAGAGTAGGTCAAACCATATTATATACTTATCAAAGTAATTATAATCTTCTTGGGATTAAAATAAGAGGTTCATATTTGTATAAATTACCCATTATAGAAGGTACCCTACATAATAATTTCAGAGGAATAATTTTTGATGAGGGGGTTAAATTGGAATATTTTCCAGAGGACCATATAAATGAAGATCAAATAATTAGTTGGGGGGATGGTTTATTTGGTCTTACTTGGTTTAAGCAGATAGAAGTAATTGAAGGTTCCTTAATCCCATTTTCACTAAAAATGAGGTCCATTGCTGGTGATTATAATAAAATTGATTTAACTAAATACAGGTTTAGGGTAACTAATACCCCTGGGCAACCATTTGCTGGGTCTTTACCAACTTTTGGTTATTATTCCTATGCGTTGCAGGAATTAATATATCCAAGAGAACCATATTTAGGTGATTCAGTATATGATATTAACAATAGTTGTTATAGGTTAAAGAAATTAATCTATCCACCTTCTATGCCCTATATTTACAATGCTGGGTACTTTTTATATGATTGCCATAATTTAGAGGAATTATATATTCCAGAGGATTTTGGTAGTCTTTCTGAAAGAGGTACTACAATGGGCCAAGTATTTCATTTGTATTTACCAGAATTTATTTTAAATATACCAGGTTGTAAACTGTTAAATATCTCAATAGCGTATTCAAGTATTAAAGGTATTAAATTTAGTAAAGAATCTCCTTTTGTTTATAATAATTCTTATACAAATGTATTTAGTTTAACTTATACTGCTATAAGTAGAGAAGCTATAGTTGATATATTTAATCAATTACCAGATTTTACGGGACAACCAACAAGAACTATGAATTTAGTTGGCAGTCCCTATGCTTCAGAATTAACAGAAGAAGATTTGAAAATAGCCATCAATAAAAATTGGGTAATAAATAGATAGTATGAAACATTTAGTAGCAAAAGAAGGATTCCTATTTGTAAATAAGGATATCAGAAATGGTATTGTTTTAGCTGGTGAATTATATATTCCAGATGAATATAATTATTTGGATTATTATGATGAAATTCCAGAACAAGAAGCTTTAGAATTACAAGAAAAATATAACAATAATGGGGATAGGAATATTAATTAAAATTCTGGGTATACCCCTAAATAAAGGTACCCCCAATAAAGATTCAAATAATGAAAAATCAAGGTAGAAAATCCATTACCCTAAGTTTACAGGTAAGTGTAATAGGTAATATACCAAGTGGTAACTTTAAGCTTGGTTCACCTAAGGAGGTTTTCCTTATTAAAAATATAACTGATGAAGCAATAAGCTTATCAGTTAAACCAGCAGGAAGTGGGGAATTCATTACCACAAAGATATATCCTGGTTGGAACCCAGAAATAATTTCGGAAATCCAAGATGCCCCTGAAAATTCTTTACAGTATGGGTATTAAGTAAAAAAAATGTCAGGACAATTAATTATAGGAGTAGGAGGGAACCAATCATCATCAAGTTCCATACCAAAGAATTCAGTTACTTCTGATATGGTAAAATCCATAGTAGTAACTGATAGTGCACCTATAAAAGAAGATAATGTTCTATATTTTGAATATGAACCAGTATCATCTGTGGTATTACGTTCTTCAGCAGAAAAAAAAATCCCAAGATTTAGTAATGCAGAGATAAAGAATAAATTTATTAAGAATAACTCTGGAATATTAAATTTAATTCTAGAAAACCCCACAGATAATACCTATAAAAGGGTTAGGATATTATTAAGAAATAATTCCAAAGAATCTGGGAACTTAATTATACAGGATTCAGATTTTAATAAAGTTGGAACAAATACTTCTTATATCAGTAGTGGTTCAACTGGGTTTACCATAGAACCAAATTCTATATTGAGTATCCCAATAAACCTTTTGTTTGATAATGATGGTCTCTATGAAATCCAATTTGATTTAGTGTATTTAGATAGTGGTAATATTATCACTACCAATAAATTTGTAGTTCAGGTAGGGAATTAGATTATGGCAACACCAATAAGCTCATTTAATAACAGAAAAATCCAAAGAATTGTTTTTAATGGAAGGGAAATAAGAAAAGCTGTTTTTAATGGTTTAGTGGTTTGGACCAATGATGATTCAGAACCAAGACTTTCTCTTGAGAAACTAAGTGTATTTTTATCTGAACAAAACAATTTTCAAGATACTAATCAAGTGTACACAAATACAACTTTTTCTGTGGAATAAATAAATAAAAAAAAAATGGCAGAAATAACCAAAAAAGGTATAGTAATAAATCCTAGTACAGGTAGTGGGAATACTACTTTAAAAGTAAAAGCACAAACACCCGATAATGGTAACCGTGTTAAACAATCAGCAGAATTTACAGTAACAGCTCCTGGAGTTTCAAAACCCAAGAAATTTACTGCAAATCTATTACCCAAAAAGGAGTTTGTAAGTTTTGATAATAGTTCACCTGCAGTTGATAAAGCTGGTGGAGTAGTTACTATTACTGGTAAATCAAACTCTCAAAAACTTACCTTTAAAAAGGGTGCAGGTGATATAATCACAGAAGATATTTCTTCAATTGAATATCAGGCAAATGGTTCTAATACTGTAAATGGTGTTGCTATTGATGGTGACCCTGGAGCAACTGCTCAGTATACCTTCACTTTAACTTTAAATGCTGTTGAAAATGAGACAGTAGATGCAAGAACCCAACAGATTACAGTAGAAGGAGCTGGTGGTTCCAGTGTATCAGCTACTCTTACTCTTAATCAAACTGCTGGTGATCCGACTTTGGAAGTATCTCCTACTTCTATCAATGTACCTCAAGATGGTTCAGAAGTACAAGTACAAGTTACTACCAATACTACATTCACAGTTTCTTAAAAAGATTAATCAACAATCCAGGTGGAATTCAAAACCCACCTGGATTTTTTCCTAATAAGGATTATGTCAAAGAAAGCAAAAGCAAGTTCCAATATTGTTGCAGAAATATCATGGAATGATGGTACTGGGGATAAGGTATATGTTAATTATAATCCTAATGAAAAATCCCAAACCATAAACATAACCTCGGATTTTAATTTTGGAAATCAACCAAGGGATTTAATAATTACAATCCAAACTAATTCACCAAATATAGACCCAGATTTACAAGTAAAATTTTCCTTACTTGTTACACAACAGGTTGACAATACAAGAGTAGTAGCCACATTTGATAACAAAAAATCCTTATATTCAAATACTTCTTCCCAATATGTAAAACAATCCTAATATTATGGAATTAAAAATATCAATACCATGGGGAGATGGTACTAATCAATATTTTTATCTTGATTTTTCTAAAATACAGGAAAATGACCAAGTCTTGGTTACTTCAGATAAAAATACCCAAGGTATTCAAAGAGTAAAAGTTATTGGATTCAAAGGAATATCAGAAAAAGTAGATAATAATCAACCAATAGCTTATTTACAAGTATTACAACAAACAGATAATAGTGTAGTAGCCACATTTGATAGTAATGTGAGTATATATGATGATAATAAAGCTTCCTATAAATATTAACCATAAAAAATAAAATATTATGCCAGAATTTAAAGACATATCAACATTTAACCAAGTAACCCCAGTTGGTACTGAAAGAATCCAGGTATCAGCAGCCAATTGTGTAACTCTAATGGGTATTGCTAATCTTGGTAGTGAAACTAATTGGTATACTGAATTAGATAAAAGAATTACACAGAATAAAAATGATGCTCTTGCAGCTTATGAATTAGCTAATAATGCTAATAATAAAGCAGTTGAAGCTATGAGTGATGCAGAATCTGCTTTAAATAAAGCATCAAATAATTATTCATCAATAGTTTCATTATCTAATAATTATAAAGCTTTATCAAGTTATAACCTAATTAGTAATACCATTGTTAGTGTTACATTAACTGGTAATAATGTAAGTTTTATAAATAATTCATCAATTAAAACCATAATACTTAATATCACTAATTGGGGAGCGAACCTGGGTTCGCTCCAGGATACAGTAATATATATTCCAAGAAGTAATGGAGTGGGTGGTATAGTTGAATGGAGTACTCCCCATAGAATAAGTGGTATATATGGTAATCTTACCGAAATAGAAATGATGGTTTCAAGTTTAAATAATTGTTGGGTAAGATATCAAGTAAGTCCAGTAAAAAGTGAAAATGGTGATGGTATGACTGGTTTTAACTTAATCATTATTGGTACTGTATTATTACCTAATCCTAACAAAGAAGTAATGAGATTTTATGATCAATTAAAACCATAATATATTATAACTTATGAAAAAGTGGATTAAATCACCATACTTTTGGTTAATTATCTATTTAATAGCCATGTTTATAGTAGTTGCATTCCTTTGGAAGTATCTTCCAATATGGGAATCATTATTACTTATATTATGGTCAACCTGTTCTCTAGTAGCTGGGTATTTAGTTGCTAGGTTTCTATATAAACATTAAAAGTAAAACTCTTCTATGGCTAAAAAAATACCACATTTATCAATACCTTCAATTGGTAACCTTCCAATAGAAATAAAGTTATATGGTGATTGGCATAAAGCCATAGAATTAGTTGATAATCTTGGACCCAGTATTAAAAAAGGGTATGATACAGCAGTAAATAAATTTTCAAAGGATTTATTAAAGATTGTATTATTTTCCATAGCTACTGGAACTCCTCCAAAAGGTACAGGTATAAATTGGGAACCTCATAGTCCTATCACTACAAAGAAATATGGGGAACACCCAATTTATTACCTTACTGGTACTTATTATAGGGCAATAGGATTATTCAAATACAAGGATAAAACACTTGTTGGATTACCAAGGTCAAAAGGAAGGTCATCATCAGGTGGTATAACTCTTGGGGAATTAGCAAGAATTCTTGAATATGGGACCGGTGGAAGAGGTGGAGGTAAATCATCAGGAACTATACCACCAAGACCATTATGGAATCCTGCAATAAATGCAGTTGGTGGAAAAGATAGACTAAGGTCAATGATTATAAAAAATATCAGAAAACAATTATATGGTTTTGGTATAAGAGCCAACCAAGTTAGATGGAGGTAATAAATATGATAAATTCACAAGAAATCATAGAAAGGTCAATATATCAAGCCTTGCTTAATGCTTCTATAAAACTTGGATATTCACTAGACCCAAATAATTATTTACCCATAAGTATTGAAAACCAAAAAAGGTTTAAAGAAGATATGGATAAATTAAATAAATATATTTGGGTATTTGGTACTGGGAATAATCAATCCAAGGATAAGAAACTTACTCCAAGGATAGTAGTTAATGCAAGGGGTTTCTACCCTGGTGGAATTGGTTTACCTAAGTTACTTATACAAAAAGAGGAAGGAATAGGATTTACAGCAACGGAAGAACCATACGAAACCATAGACCAATTTATAGATATACATCTAATAACTAATAATCAAGAAGACCTAAGATTATTACATCAGGTAATGTTTTATAGTATCCCACAAAGGGGTTATTTAAAACCTTATAATGTAGATGAATTTTTATTTTCTGGTAATATATTTCTGGAATTGGTAAACTTCTTTGATATTCCTAATTTAGATTTTGGGTTATTAGAGAAAGTTTACCAATTTGTTATTCAGGATTGTGTAATAAATGAAATTACAGAAAAAGCAGACCTTGTACCTATTACAGATATAACACTTCTATTAGAAAATTATGGATATAACCTAATAGAAGTTTCAAAATAAACAAATTATTAATCCCAAAATATAAAAAGTATGCCTAATACACCTAGAGTTGAATTCAACTTTCAAAACAACAATGTACAGCAATCTGTACCGTTATTAGGGGTATCCCATGTAATGGCTCGTACTACTAAGGGTCCTTTTAATCAACCAGATGAGGTTTTTTCAACCTATACCCAATTCCAAAGGGTGTATGGGGAAGAAATAGTTCCTGATGGTTCTATTTCTAATATTATGAAAGCCTTTGAAATAGGTTCAAAGATTAGGATATCAAGAGTAGCTGGTGCAGAAACTACTGTAGCAAAAGGACAAGCTAAAACCTATACCTTCAGTTCTACAACAGGTGAAGGTTCAACGGGTTCACAAACCAAAATAACAATCAAATTGGAAGACCCAAATAGTGATGATACTATATCAATGATATTAAATATCAATACTAAAGAAGCGGGTAGCCCAATTCTTGATGATACTGGTTATGGGTTAAATAGAAATTTTTATGGTAGATTTTATGCCCAAGAAGGACCTACTACAAAAATTTATTTCCAGCAGTTTAAAGCTTATACAACCATTGATAATGACCCAGAGGGTGAACATGATTATCAAATGCAAATAGCTGCAGAAGATATTATATCCACTAATCAATTCTTCTCTGGTTCAAAAGCTGGTTCTTCAAGTGTATTTGTAGAATCCCAGGTTTTACAGGATTTTATTAACAATACACCCAATATAGAATTGGTTTTAGCTTCAGATGAATCAACAGCATCATTTGATGATGAGTTTAATAATAAGCTAAAAGCTCAAGGTATTAATGGGGTAGTTTCTACTATTGCTAGTTATTCTAATTGGCAAGGTTCAGTATTATTTGATAATACAGCAATAAGTACTGCTTCATCACCACTAGTAATTATAAATGAAGGTGATAATGGTGGTAAATCAAGTGCTGCTACTTGGGTTGAAGCTTATGAAGCTTTAAAGAGTTATTCAGATGGCTACCAATTAATAGTTTCCCATATTCATCAAAATGATATGGTAAAAGCTAAATCCCCCGGACCTGGAGTAGACCCAGACCCCAATGGTTGGAAATCTGCCTATGTAGAAATTGCAAAAGATGTAGTTGCAAATTTTGAAACTGTATTATATGTAGAGGTTCCCAAATATGATTCAGAAGGAAAAGTACAAACTCCCGATGGTATCATAAATCAATTAGAAACTTTAGTACCACAGATTGGGTATGCTAAAAATATTGCATATTTTGCTGGTGGTATTAAATATTATGATGCAAATGGGGCTTTACAAAACTGTGACCTTCTTGGTTCAGTAATTGGGTTGGGTGATGCTTCTGCTTCTCAATATGGTCCTTGGTATTCATTCTCTGGTATGAATAGGGGGGTAATTGCTTCTGCATTGGGTCCTGTAACTGAAAATTTGGGTGGACCTAGTAAAATAGAAGAACTTCAAAAACTAGCAGAATGGTATTGCAATCTTTTTGTAATAAAAGATACTAGAACCCAAGGAAAAAGAACTATGCTTTGGCATGGGTTTACTTCTAACCCCAAATCAGATTCAGAAAAATTCCTTTCAATTGTAAGATTGAATCTTTATCTAAAAAAGAATCTAAGACCTATTCTTGAAAGTTATTTGGAAGAACCCAATACTTGGTCTACTTGGCAAAGTATCTATTATGAAGCCAGGAAAATTCTTGATGACTTAATTGGTACTGCTATTACCGAATATACCTGGATGGGTGACCAAGATGCTCAATCATATGATGATTTGGTAGTAAATAATGAAGCTGATGTAAGACAAGGAAAATATCATATTGTATTAAAATATAAAGAGATTGTTCCCTTGCAAGAAGTAACCATGGATATTGTAATTGATTCTGTATCAAAAGATGTAAACATATCAGCAGAGTAAATTTATTAAAGATATAAGATTATGCCAGCTCAAGTAAAAAATCCAAGAAAGAAATTTTTATGGTCCATAGAATTTCCTTCACATCCAATAAATGCTTATCTTTTTCAGACTGTAACTTTACCTGAGATTACAATAGAAGAAGTAGAGCATGGGGATGTAAACCGTTCAGTTAAAACTGGTGGTAGAATTTCAGTAGGTACCATGACTGCTCAGAAACTTGAAACTACTTCTGGTTCTGATACCTGGTTCTGGGATTGGTTATTCTCAGTTCAGGATATGA
>ERZ779973.5-NODE-5-length-44781-cov-2.84494_pt1 | contig 44781 bp, 50 predicted proteins | sample MGYA00511948_ERZ779973 | MGnify/ENA primary metagenome ERZ779973 (study PRJEB29588, sample SAMEA2160045) | human gut metagenome | biome: human gut; feature: human-associated habitat; material: faeces | place: Denmark | collected 2008/2010 ...
CAATAGCCAAGAAAATAATAGAATACAGAGAACAAAACGGCAAATTCACATCAATAGATGAACTACAAGAAGTAAAAGGAATAGGTGAAGCAAAATTCGAAAACATAAAGGAATATATAATGGTAAAATAGCATAAAATTGTAGTGTGAGTGAAGCAAAAAGCTGAGCTCATGCTACAAAAATATTTCTAGTATTTATAAATAAAAATTTATAAACATAAAATTGGAAGCATATATTCTAATTAAATTTAGCAATATAAAGCAGAAATTCAATGATTTTTACGGATATGTATTGACAATATTAAAAAAAAGAAGTATACTAATAAAGGTTAAGAAAACTAAATACATCGCGGGGTGGAGCAGTTGGCAGCTCGTCGGGCTCATAACCCGAAGGTCGTAAGTTCGAGTCTTACCCCCGCAACCAAAGGATAAATACTTACAGTCTCAACGACTGTGGGTATTTTTTTATGCTGCAAATTGGTTGCAATAATGCTTTAAAATGGCGATATTATGTCAAATTGGGTAAAAATTGGGTAAAATAATTACCTCAAATGCCTTAAATATCAATAAAAATTCATTAAAATTTTATACTTTTTTAAACATAATAAAAGGCAATGGGAAATCTAAATTAATATTTAGTTGCCTTTTATTTTTTATCGTGAAAATTTGTAATTTGTGAAAATTAGAAAAAAGTTCAAATTAAGACCTTGTTGGTAATAACAAGTTTTCTAGTGCATAGCCAGCTTTTCTATTATGAGAAAGTAGTGGATGCACATAAAAGTCAAGTGTAGTACTTATTTGTGCATGACCTAGTCTCGCAGAAATTACTGCTATATCAATATTTTGTGCAACTAGTAAACTTGCATTTGTATGTCTTAATCCGTGAAAATTAATTACAGGTAATCCTATTTGACCAACATATTTTACAAACCATTTGCTAATTGTAGAAGGATGCATTGGTTTGCCATCTACTTGTACAAATAACCTATCAGAATTAGTCCATAATTCGCCGTAAATCGATTTTTGTTCTTCATACCATAACTTATATTTCTCAAGTAAAGAAATAATAAATTCAGGTATTGCAATTTCTCTAATGGAACTTTCTGTTTTTGGAACTTTTGTGAAAACTCCCATATCTGCTAGGTATTGACTAGAACGATTAATACTAATTATTCCATTTTTAAAATCAACATCTGTCCATTCTAATCCCATTAATTCACCTAAACGAACACCAGTAAATACTGTAAGAATGATTGCAACTTTGTATTTAGCATCTTCGCTAGGTAATAGTTCAAGATTTTCTAGTAATATCTTAGTTTGTTCATCATCATAAGATTTTCTTTTTGGTTTCCTAGCTTTAGGTGGTTGAACACGTTCAGCAGGATTCGCCACTATTAATTGCCAATAGACTGCTTTGTGAAGCATTGCTCTTAATAATCTGTGATGTTCTAAAATGGTTTTACCAGATAAGGGCTTTTTAGTTTTTGAACCATTGCTACCTTTTTTTCTAACTAACTGAGTATCTTTTTCAAGTAAGTCATAGAATTTCATAATGTCAGTTGGTTTAATTTTGTTAATATAGAAATGTCCAAAGTATGGTAAAAGTCTTGTTTCCAACATTCTGCAATAACGTTTGTATGTTGATGGAGCAAGTTCTTTTGAACCATAATCTCTTTTCCATATTTCTGTAAATTCAGAAAATTTAAGAGATTTACCATCAAGTACTAAACCATTTTGTACTTCAGTAACAAATTTTGCTAGTTCAACTTCTGCATCTTTTTTAGTCCCGTGGACTGTTTTTCTGTGTATCATAGGTCTTCCGTTTAGGTTAAATCCTTCAGATACTGTTAGCCTGTAACTATTTTTTCCTCTTTTTTCTATACTCCCAGCCATTACTTATTTCACCTCCTTTCAAGTATGCCTATGGTGGGAGGAGTATGTGTATAATTGTTAACAATATTATTGTATAACAATAGTTAACAAAACGCAATAGTTTTCAAAAAGAAACTTAAAAAATTTATAAATAAACAAAATCACATATTGCAAAAAATGATGAATATCTGGGAAATACTGGATTTTTTGTGAAAAATGTGATATACTTCATACAATAATAAAAAGTAGTGTATGTTAAAAGAATAATTGATATAAATGTAATTAAAGTAGTAGGAGGACAAAAATGAGTAAAAAAGATACAAAATCTAACAAAATATTAAAAGTAATTTATTATGATGAAAATGCAGCGATCGACTATGTTACAATAATGAATGAAGGAAATATAACTGTTGAAGAAATAAATAAAGCAATTAGTGGAAACAATGCAGAAGTTGGAATAGAAGGAAGTGCTTCGGTAAAAACATCATTACTAAAAATGCTTAATCTATCTTTAGGAGTGAAAGCAGGAGCATCAGGACATCAATCTAATGAAAAAATAGTGAATTCAACTATAACTACTAATATAATGACTGAATTTATAAAACTAGCTGATTTAGACTCTAATATAAAAAAATTGACTGGGTTAAGATTGCGTATTGATGAAGATACTTTAACATATTTAAAAAGTGTTTTTCCTTATTTATCTTTATTGAAAGATCCTGAAAAGATTGATGAACTAAAAGAAATTAATATTGAGAAAGTGGATGAGGTTATTCTTTCGACAAAAGGATACTTTGAATTTTTGGCTTATAAGGATAATGTAGAAGAGTCGGTATTAAGATTTAATGTTGATTGTTTTAGAAATAACTATAAATTTGGGGATTTATTAAAAATGGATCTTTGCTATTACGGAATTAAAGTAGGAACAACCAAAAAGGAAGAATTAAAGCTAGAAAATGAAATAAATACGGCAAAGAAAGTACTATCGGAAGAAGATTTAAGTATTAACATACAAAGTTCTAATAATGAGTTACCAATATATGATATAATAATTGCAGGAGTGAAAAATGATTGAAAATGAAAAAGTAATAATTTATACAGGTCCTACAAAGGCATTTAATGAATTTACAATGAAGTTTTATGAAAAAGACAAAAATAACTACAATTTAACTAAATTGGTTAATTTGAGTGAAAGTGAAAGGAATACATTATTAGTAAAGATTCCTGGACAGGAGCAGAAAAAAGATAGTAACTTTGAAGAAAATGTAATTGATTTATTAACTGTGTCTAGTAATGAATATTCTGGAGTTACAGAAGCTGTAACAAGTAATTTTGTAAATTATATTTCTAAATATAATATTAGTAAACTGATTATACAAAATCCACCGATAGAGATTATTAATGATTTGAAAAAACAATTTGATGAAAAAGATATTTGTGAATATAATTATGATTACGGAAAAATCAATAATAAACTAATAGTAAATTTTAAAAAAGATTGTAATTCTATAATTTTGGGACAAGAAGAAGCATTAGAAAAAGTAATACAATCTTTAATAATTCAACAAAAATTAAATAAGGATAATAAACCAATTGTAATAATGCTATATGGACCATCAGGGGTAGGTAAAACAGAGACTGGTAGATTATTAGCAAAATTATTGGGAGAAGAAATGTTCTACAGTCAATTTTCTATGTTCCAAAATGAAGGACATTTAAATTATTTATATGGAAATAAAATTCAGGAACCATCATTTGCTAAAGATTTGTTAAAAAGAACATCAAACATAATATTTTTAGATGAATTTGATAAAGCTAATAGATTTGTTTATTCGGCTCTATATCAAATGTTTGATACAGGCGAGTTTGAGGATAATAATTTTCATGTAAACTTAAAAAATACACTTGTAATTTGTACATCAAATTATGAAAATCCACAAAAAATATACGAGCACCTTGGAGAACCAATGTTTTTTAGAATAAACTGTTTTATTAGATATCAACAATTAAGTAAGGATGTAAAGGAAAAACTTATAGACAAATACTATAACAGCTTAATAGAGCAACTAGATACAGAAGAAAAACAAATAATTAATAATTCTAAAATAAAAGATAAATATAAAAAAATCGCAAATGAATTAGACAATGCTAGACAAATAGAAAATTTTATTAGAAATGAGATAGCTAAAGAATTAGTTAGAAATTTAAAATAATGTTAAAGCAAAGAAAATGCTTTAACATTATTTATTTTTATCGAGCCATTTATCAAATTCTTTGTAGGTTTTCTTTTCAGATCTAATGGCATCCATAAATTCTTTAGCTTCTTTTTTCCAATTTTCATAATCAATCTTATAAACTTCTATATCAGGATTACGCTTTACTAACATTGCTTTTTTTGCATAAATCTTACGATATTTACCATAAACAATTTCGTTTTCTTGTTTAATTCTTTGAGCAATTTGATTTCCAATATCTCTACAAGTTTGTTTTTCTTTGTATAAATTATTACAGTAATTAATGCGTGGATTATCTGTTATAAAGTATTTACCACAATTCTTACATTTTTTTATAAGATATTTATTATTAAGTACAAATTGAAACAATGTAACATATAAAATTCCATAAATATTGTCATTACTAGAACTATAATCTGGTTCAACATCATAATCTGGAGCAGACTTAAAGAATTTGATTAAATCTTTTTCTGTAGATCCTTTAATATCAGATATTGTTCTAAAAGAAAAGCCTTGTGGCATAGAAAAGTAGTTATTTATAAATCTATCTAGCTTTTTAGCATGAGAGTTATAATAAATATAAAATCTTATTTTAGAAGTAAAATCGTTAATTTCTTCAATATTATTAATGTTAAATATATAATCAACAAATTCTGATAATAGTTTTTGACCACGTTTTGAGTCATTTTTTATTTCTTCAAAATATTTTTCAAATAATTCTTTTACTTTATTAAAAGAATAAAGTTTATTTACTTCAAATTTATTTATATCATCTTCACCAGTATATATGATGTATGAAGTAAAAAACTTAGTAAACCACATAAAACAATCATCATAATTATCAAAATTACAATTTAAAAAGTCAATAAGTTCAGTACAAAGTGTCTGAGTGGTAGTTGTAGTATTAATAGTAAAATAACCTGTATTAATGTTTTTTAGATTATAATATTTTGGCTTAGATGATTTTGTTTTTGCATATAAAAATGCTTTATGTGTAAGTGTTTCGTTCTTTGAAACAAATATACTAATAGGTTCATCAATTTTTAATTTGTTCATAATTCCTCCGTTAACAGTTCGCGAAATTCAATAAAGTTAACCTGCTATCAAAATACACTAAAAAGTATTTACAAAGTTAACTATAAACAATATAATACGTTTGTTAACAAAAGTCAATATTAAATTACCAAAAAGATTGGAGGTGGGAGAATGGAATTACAAAGGATTCACAGAACAACACTAACGATGAAAGAAGCAAGTGAGTATTTAGGAATTTCTTATTGGTTAATTAATCAACTAGTAAGAAGAAAACAAATACCATGTTCTAAAGTTGGTGGAAAATATTTATTTAGAGTACAAGCTTTAGATGAATATTTAACAAAAATGGAACAAGAATCAATAGATTAGATTCAAAAGAAAGTGAGGAAAGGAGGATATGGCTAATTTACAATGGTTAAAATTATCTACGGATTTTTTTGATAATAACAAAATAAAATTGCTAGAAAGCGAAAAGGATGGGGATACAATAATTAGAGTATGGATACAACTTTTAATAACAGCAATGAAAAGCAATTATCAAGGTAGATTATCTATAACAGAAGATAAGCCAATGACGGCTGATGATATTTCAAAGATTATGGGAAAGTCTGAGAAAAAAATTACAAAATATTTGGAAAAATTTGAAGAATTACAAATGATTATTATAGAAGAAAATTTTTATAAAATCAAAAATTGGTCTAAGTACCAAAGTGCTGATAAACTTGAAGAAATCAGACTACAAAATTGTTTAAGACAACAAAAATATCGTGAAAAAAAGAAAAGTGAAACAGAAAAAAGTAACGTTACAATAACGCAACGTAACACTAAAGAAGAGAAAAAGATTAGAAATAAAATAGAAAAAGAAGGAGATGAGAATAGAAGTGGATTTAAAGAATTTAAATTATAAAGTTATCACCAATGAAGGTGCAAAATGTGGATTTTGCAATAAAAATTTAAAGCCAATTGGATTTGATTATCTATATGTAAATTATGATAAAAACGTGATTGAGTATGAAAGATGTAATTGTGAAAAATCAGTTCAATTTTGGAAAGAAGTTGATAAAGAGCAAGAAGAAAAACAAAGACAAGAAAAATATAGAAAAATTATAAATAATATTTATAAAGATAACTATATGAAAAATAGATTACAAAAGTATAATTTTGAAAATCATGTTAATACATATGAAGATACATCTATTATAAATCAATTAATAAAATTTACAAATTTATGTATTAAATCCGAAATGAAAAATGGATTAATAATTTCTGGAAATATAGGCTATGAAAAAACTTATTTAGCAGCTTGTATTGCTAATAAAATGATTGAAAATAATAAAATTGTATTGATGGAAAAAGGTAGTTCTATAATTGATAAAATTAAAGAATCATTTAACAAAGAAGGACTATCAGAAATAGAAATTATTGAACTATATTCTAATGTAGATATGTTAATTATTGATGATTTTGGTAATGAAAATTTAAGCAAATGGGCTTTGGAAAAGTTATATAAAATCATTAGTAATAGATATGATAATGAACTACCAATTGTTATTACAACTAGATATAATAAAGAGCAATTAATTGAACAATTATCTACTGAAAATGATACAGAAATTGCAGAAGAAATTGTTAAAGTTCTGAATGAAATGTGTTATGGAATTGAAATTACAGAAGAAAGAAAAACAAAAGAAAAAGTTAGCATAAGCGACCAAACTATTTGCTAACTCAATCTAAAAACTTAATAAAATTATAATATAAATTATAACAATTGTAAATAGGAAAAGTTTGAATTTTTTGTTCAAACTTTTTCTAAAATTTAAACAAGAATTATAAAAAATGAATAAAAAAATTTCCCTCGGAGAGCCAAAAAGGGTATTAGGGCGTTTTGCCCTAAACAGCAAAAATGGTGTCAAAACACCACGCTGGCGAATATTAGGTACTAAAAAATACTACCTATATTCGAGCAAAATAAATTTTGCTAATTATTAATGCTTCGTAAACTAGCATTAATAAATTTTCATAATAAGGAAGTGATGAAAATGTGGAGGAGTTCGGAGCAAGCTTTAGATAGTATTTTCTTATCATATAATAAAATCTTAAAGAGATTTCAATTGCTAGGTGTTACTACTAAATATGGAAAAGAAATAACACATGAGGATTTAAGAAAAGCTATAGAAGTTATGCTAAAAAAACATCCAACTTGTAGATGGAGAAGTGAGAAAGTAAAAAGCAAAAAATACTTTATTTTAGATGAAGGATACGTATGGTTAATACAAGTGTATTTTAATAAAGAAAAATCATTAATTGATGCTGATGTGGATTTTTTTGAAGATAGAATTAGGCAGTATGAGGAATTGCTAAAAATACAGCATGATGAAAATTGGTGGAATGAAGACATGGATATAAAACAGTTATGCAATTACTTCAATAGGAAAGAAAATAGTGTGAGAAAAGCTATTAAAAGAATGTGGGATAATGGATTTGAACAATATAAATTTTTAGTTGATGGTAAAGTTGTCATTTCTAGTAAAGGTGTTGAGTGGATTTGTAAAAATGTCTTTAAACAAAAGTATTTGGAATTGTTAGAAAAGTATAAGATGGAGTTAACAGAGTTGTATATAAAAGCAGGTTATCCTTATGATCATTTTTTTGGAAGAAATTAAAAAAACTATTGACAAAAGAACAAATGTTTGATATAACTATGAAAGTAAACATTTTTTATATAAATCACTGTCGATTTGTGGAAAAAAAATAAGTTTTGTGATATAAAATAAATTAAAGTTTTTATATTTTTATCGAGGTAAAAAATGCGTACAATGTTATTAAGTTTAAAACCAGAAATATTTGATTTGATAAGAAATGGAAAAAAGATATTTGAATATAGACATCAATTTTATACTGAGCCTATAAATGCGTATTTATACATTAGTAAACCAGTTCAAAAAATTGTAGGATACATTGAATTTGATAAAAGAATTATTTTACAGGATTGGAAAGAAAAATACAAAAATGATATTGAAGTAAGTAATAGAATTGATGATTATATATCTAGAAACTATAAATATGCTATGCCTATAAATAAATTTAGGATGACAACAGAGATACCATTAAGTGATCTAAAAAATAATTTGAACAAATTTATAATTCCAGAGTCTTATTATTATTTAGACAATTTTATTGATTTAGATAATTATATAAAAAGTAATATAAAGTTTACAGGAGAAGTAGTGGAAAATAATTTCCAAGTAATAGATGTGGCAGATATTTGTAGAAAAAAATATTGAATGCAAAGTAAAAGTTTGCATTTTTCTAATAAATATGATATACATATAATTGAAAGAGGTGCAAAATGAAAGAATATAAAGTTGGTAGTTTATTTGCAGGAGTTGGAGGAATATGCCTTGGATTTCAAAATGCAAAAGGCAAAAATGCTTGTTATAAATTATTGTGGGCAAATGAGATAGATGAGTATGCTTGTGCTACATATAAAAATAATTTTCATCATAAATTATTGCAGGGAGATATAAAATTAGTATTACATCCTGAGTTTGCCAAGAATGATCAAGAAAAAAAATATTATGAAAATCTTCATGAAATAATTTTAAAAGAGCCTATAGATATTTTAAATGGTGGATTTCCTTGTCAAGCCTTTAGTATAGCAGGAGAGCAAAAAGGGTTTGATGACGAAAGAGGAAATTTATTCTTAAATATTATAGATTTGATAGAAATGCTAGGGGAGAAATTCTATAAACCGAGAGTTCTTTTTCTCGAAAATGTAAAAAATTTGCAAGCACACGATAACGGTAGAACTTATAAAGTTATTAAAGAAAAATTAGAGGAATGTGGGTATAAAATATTTGAAAAAGTATTAAATACAATGGAATATTCAGATTTGCCTCAAAATAGGGAAAGAATTTATATAATTGGATTAGCTAATGAAAAAGACATTGAACTGTTCGATATTTATAACAAAGATGTGCTTTCTAATTTATGCAAACATAAAAGTTCTGAAGAAAGAGTTAGCGATATAAAGAAAATAATAAATTATGATCTAACTAAAGAGAATGCTGAAAAATATTACTATACAAAGGAAAAATATCCAAACTATTTTGTTTCACTTGATGAATTTAAAAATTCTGAAAAGGAAAATAGAATAAATTTAGATGAACAAATAGATGAAATGTATCAATTTTATCAATGTCGTAGGGGGATGTATGTAAGAAAAAATAAAAGTGGAGTTTGTCCAACATTAACAGCTAATATGGGAACAGGAGGACATAATGTACCACTAATTAAAGTTAGTGATGGGATAAGAAAATTAACGCCGACTGAAACATTTAAGTTACAGGGATTTCCTGTTGGAAACGGATATAAATTACCAGAAGAATTTAATGGAAAAAAATATCCTGATTCTCAACTATACAAACAAGCCGGAAACGCCGTTTCAGTTCCAGTAATAACGACATTGTCAGAAGAAATTTTAAAAATTTTGGAAAAGAATGATAATACATAAAATAATTATATACGAAGGAGTGATATTATGCATCGCTCTTTTTTTATTTTATTTAAAAAGCAATATGAAAATTTGTTTTTGCATTTAATAGATTAAATAATGCAAAGGTACAGTTTGTTTAATAATAACAGAAAATTAGATAAAATCTTCACGAGGGGGAAGTATATGGATAATAAACATTCAGAGAAATATATTAGAATAGGGTTAAATATTTCATTACAAAGAAAATTGAAAAAGATGACACAAATTGAATTAGCTGAGAAAGTTGGCATTAGTAGAACACATATGAGTAATATTGAAGCTCCTAATATGGTTACGCCAGTTTCTTTAGAAGTAATTTTTGATATATGCGATGTCCTAGATATATCTCCAGAAGTATTGTTTAAAATTAGTTAATTCATATATAGAGAAAAATATGAAACAAGTTAAAGTAAAATTAAAAGATGGAACAATAGTCGTAGGCGATGAATTTGATATGGAAGATTATAAAAAATTTAAGCAAGTTTTTCGCAAATGGACAAGTATAAATTCTGATTTAAAACAATCTGGTGGAAGAAATTTAAATGTACCGGATGTATTTAGTGAAGCTTTATATTGCATTTTCTTTAATGCAGTCAGAACAAATGGTACAGCACATTCATATGATGCAGTTGATAAAACTACAGGCGAGGGAATTCAAATAAAGTCAGCTTATATAAAAATTGATTGTACTTCATTTGGTCCAACTTCAACTTGGGATAAATTGATTTTTGTAGATTTTGCACCATTTGGAAATGTTGATGGTAATGTATGGTTTTATGAAATTGACTCAAGTAACATATATAATATTGTATTAAATTACAAGAAAAATGAAACATTCAGAGACCAACAATTACAAGGAAGAAGACCTAGATTTTCAATAAAAGATAAAATAATAAATCCTCTAAGATTAACTCCAATAAAAAAGATTAATTTAATGGAGGATACCGATGAATAGAGAAATTAAAGTTTATAAGGATGATATAATTGAAAGAATTTATTTTATTACAAAGTTGGTTCAAAATCAGAGAAGTGCCACTATGCAGGGAGCATTAACATCTAAAAGTGATTCGATGGGTGGGATTTTTGATAGATTTATAAATACAATATCAGATTCATTAATTTTTGATAAAATAATTTTGCCACAGATTGAAACAGATAAAAAAATAAGAGCAATAAGTGATTATTACTATTATAAACCTACAAAATCAATAGCGGGAATTGCACCAGATATTTTTGGAATTACTATAAATGGAAAGCAAGTTCCTTTTACAATATTTAATAATAAATGGGAACCTGTAGATGGAATGCCACAAATTGAAATAAAGACTTTTAAAGAAAAAGATCAAATGATTAGTTTGAGAGATCAACATTATAAAGGATATCTAGTGTTTGTAGATTTGAATTTAAGAATAGATTATTTAGTTCCTTTTTTAGATTCAAATATATTAAATGATAAATTAGTGCCAAAAATGCAAATGGATGACTCAGTTTTTATTATAGATGATAAAGAATCTAAAATAACTAAGGTAACTCCTATAGATTATTCATCAAATGTGATTGGTAATATGAAATTGATTTCCGTTACAAATGCTACTGATTTTATGAATCAAGCAACTTTATGTGGAGGAAATATTAGTGTACGAAGGATGAAAGAAATAAGAGTTAGAAAAGTTAACATTAGATCAAATTTATTACATGATAAATTAAGTCTATATGCAAATAAAAGCCCTCGTATAAATAAATTATATGAATTTAATAAATTATGGAAAGATAAGACAAATGTTAGAAACAATGTTGCTTTGCTAGATTTTTCTGCTGATAAGATAGATAAGATTGAAATATGTAAATACAACACTAATGGTGTAGTTATAACAGCATTAGAAGAAGGATGTAGTTTTAATGGTATGCCATTAGTGGTAGGCAAACAATATTCTGTTTTGTTTGAAACATTAGATAGAACAGGAAACGATGGAAGCGAATACTTTATGCAAAAGCAATGTGCAGTTCACTTGAATGGAGCAGAAAAACAACTTTTAAATGAGTTAAAAAAGATTGTTAACTCTGTTGATATCTAAATTTTATAATGAATAAGTTGATAACAGAAATAATAATAAATATATAAATGAGGAATCGAGTATGAAAATTAAATGCTTAATTTGTGGAGATATAATTGACTCAAAGTATAGACATAATTTAGTAAGTTGTAAATGTGAAAATTGTTATATTGATGGAGGTAATGATTACTGTCATTTTGGAGGAAAAGACTTTAATAAAATTCTTTTGATTTTTAATGATGGTACAGAAATTATTGCAAGTGATAACGAAAGAAGATAAAAGATTGGCAATTATAGAAATATAAAATAGGAAATAAATAGGTGAAAATATGGAAGAAAATTATAGAAAATTGTGCCAAGTCTTCACACCTACTGAAAATGTTAAAGAACTTTTAGATTGGTGTGATTATAGAGAAAATTTATATGGAAAAAAAATAATGGAAAATTCATGTGGTGATGGACATATTTTACAAGAAGTTGTAAAAAGATATATTGAAGACTGTTTAAAAAATAAATTTTCAAAATACAAAATAAAAGATGGACTTAATAATGATATATATGCTATAGAATATGATTCAGAGCAATATGATAAATGTAAAAAAAATTTAAATACAATATTAAAACAGTATAATATTGGAAATATAAAATGGAGTAACATAATAAATGATGACACACTAAAAAATGAAAATACACAAAAATTTGATTTTGTTGTGGGAAATCCGCCATATATAAAATATAAATCATTATCTATTGAAGATAGGAATTATATAAAGAATAAGTTTAAAACATGCAAAAGTGGAAAATTCGATTATTGTTATGCCTTTATTGAAAAGAGCATAGATTCTCTAAAAGATGATGGGATGATGGCATATTTGATACCAAGTAGTGTATTTAAAAATGTTTTTGCAGAAGAATTGAGACAATATATAAAGCCACATATATTAAGAATATATGATTATACGAGTATAAAATTATTTACAAAGGAAACAATTAATCAAGATAGATTAACATCTTCATCAGTTATGATATTAAAGAAAAATAGTAATGAAGACGATATAGAATATATAGATATAGCTGAAAATAATACTTTAAAAATACAGAAGAATAATCTTGTAAAAAAATGGATTTTTAAAGAGAATACAACAGACGAATCAAAGAAAAATAAATTTAGTGATTATTTTTATGCTTCTAATACAATTGCTACATTATATAACAAAGCATATGTTATTAGCCAATATACAGAAACGGATGAGTATATATGTACAAAGGATGAATATGAGATAGAAAAAGACATTTTACGAGATACTATAAGTCCTAAGAATTTTAAGAAAGGTAAAAAAGAGAAAATAATTTTTCCATATTATTATGAAAATGGAGAGCTAAGAAGATATAGTCAAGAGGACTTTGAAGAGAGATTCCCTAAAGCGTGTAAATATTTAAAAAAATATAGTGTTTTTTTAGAAAATAGAAAGTCTGATAAAAATGCAAAATGGTTTGAATATGGAAGAAGTCAAGCATTACGTAATAGTAATAGAGAAAAAATTCTATTATCTACAGTAATTACAAATGAAGTAAAATTAGAAATATTATCTGAAGATAATATACCATATTCAGGAATATATATTATTCAAAAAGGTAATAAAAGTTTGAAAGTAGCAGAAAAAATTTTAAAAAGTGATAATTTTTTTAAATACATTCAAACAAAAGGAATTAACGCAAGCGGTAATTCTCTTAGAATTACATCGCAAGATATTAATGAATTTATGTTTTAAAATAGGTGGTATTAATGGAAAAAGTAGAATTTAGAGTTAGTGCAAAGGCAGCAAAATTAATAGGAAGAGAAAATATTTCGGCAGTAGATGGAGCTATAATAGAATTAGTAAAAAATGCATATGATGCAGATGCAGAGTGTGTTTATATACAATATAATATGCCATTTCCTAATATATTAAAGAATACAACATATAACTATTTAGAACATTATTTGGAGAAAGACGAATTAAAGTATGTGTTGAGTTTTTATGAGGAAAAGAAGGATAGACTTATAAGGAAAGAAGAATTAAAAGAGGAAGAAATTAACTCGTTGCAATCAATATTATTTTCTAAAAATGAAATTATTATCATTGATAATGGTACAGGAATGACTAAAAATACAATGAAAACTACATGGATGAATATAGCAACTAGTGATAAAGAAAAGAATATGTATAGTCAAAAAGGAAGAGTAAAAACAGGAGCTAAAGGAATAGGTAGGTTTGCTTTAGAAAAATTATCATTAGAAACAGAAGTATACACAAAAAATGTTAATGATAAGTTAATTGATTGGAGTATTGATTGGAAACAATTTGATAATGTGGAATTATTAAATGAGATAAGAGCTAACTTAGATGAAAAAGATAATTGTTCATATGTTGATGTTATTAAAGAAAAAATTGGAGATAGAGCCTTTGAAGAAATCAGCAAGTTTAACTGGAATACAGGAACAATGATTATATTAAAGCCAACAAGAGAAGAATGGACAGATAGATTATTTAAAAAGGTTAATAATAATATTCAAAGTATCAATCCAATAGGAAGTGTAGATACTTTCGAAGTACATGTAGACAATCAATATAATAAAGAATTTAATTATGTTACAAAAAATATTGATATAGAAGATTATGATTATAGAATAAAAGCGGATTATGATGGAAATAATAACCTAAAAATATTATTGAAAAGAAATGAAGTTGATATAAATAAAAAAGATGTTAGCCTTAAAATAGGTGATAAGACATATGAATTCTCATTAGATGAATTTTGGAAAAGAGAAGCTTTTAAGAAAATTAATTATACAAGAGATAGTTATGAAAGTGAAATAGAAATTAATCTTTGTGTAGATAAATTTATAAAAGATTATGAAATTGAAAAAATTAGACAAGTTGGTCCATTTTCAAGCGTTATGTATTTTATGAAATCTGGAAATGGCGAAATAGGTATAATAAAAAAAGTAAAGGTCAAAACAAGAAAAGAGTTGTTAAGTAATTTTTCAGGAATAAAATTATATAGAGATAATTTTAAGGTTAGACCTTATGGAGAAATGGATGATGGAATGTTTGACTGGTTAAATATGGGGTTAAGAGCACAAAGAAGTCCAGCAGGTATTAGCCATCAAAGCGGAAATTGGAGAGTTTTACCATATCAATTAATTGGTTGGATTAACATAGGAAGAAAAGAAAATTATAAACTGGTTGATATGGCAAATCGAGAAGGATTAGCAACAAATGAACAGTACTATATATTTATAGAAATAATACAAGAAATACTAAGCACTTTTGAGTTTGATAGGCAGTATATATACAGAGAATATGCTAAATGGATAAACTTAAAAACTAACGGAAGTGGTAAGAAAAATAAAATTATAGATTCTGTAAATAAAGAGAAAAGTGACAAAGATAGTTCTTATACAGAAAATGAAGATGAATATTCTAAAACAGATTATAGAGAGACAGTTTTTGAGTTGGCAAAAGAAAAAAGCGAAGAACAAAAGACAAAAGAAATTTTAATGTCATTTGGAACAGCAGGAATTATAACAAATACATTTTCTCATGAATTAAGAGGAATAGAAAATGAAATGGGAAATAGAATGCAATATATAAGACATACAGTAAAAAAACTACTAAATGGTAATGAATATGAAGGAGATGAAGATCTTAATCCTTTTAAGTTTATTGATGAAGCAGAAAAAACTGATAAGTTGCTTAATAGTTGGATATCAGTAGTAATTGATGGAGTACAAAAAAATTCATTCGAAAAAGAAGAAATTAATATCTCAAAATTTGTAGAAAATATTATTAATGAATGGACACCATTAATGGAGAAAAAACATATATTTTTCAATAAACCAGAAATTGAAGATATAAAGATTAATATGGAAAAAGTAGATTTATATGCAATATTCAATAATTTCTTTTTAAATTCTGCCTGGTTTTTAGAAAAGTTACAGGGAAAAAGAAGAGAAATTAATATTAAAATTCTTAAAAAAGATACTATTGAAATATATCTTGAAAATAATGGACCAATATTAGATAATAAATATAAAGATAATCCAGATAGAGTTTTTAATGCTGGAGAAACAAGTAAAGGTGATAAAGGAACTGGACTAGGATTATGGATAATGAGAGAGGTAATAAATAAAAATGATGGAGAAATACATATAATGCAAAAAGAAGATGGCTTTGGAATAAAAATTAATATACCCATATAATAGGAGGTCTCAATGGATAAGTATATAGTAGGTATAATTGATGATGAACAAAATGCTATTAGTAAAATCAGGGGAATAATAAAGGAAAATAAGCCAGAAGATGTAGAAGTAGACTTTAAAACATATTTTTTAGAGAATGAAAAAGGTATTTCAATAAAAAAATTGTCTAAAGAAATATTGGAAGATATAAAAAACAATAAAATCAATACGTTAATTATAGATCAAAAAATTATTGTAAATGCTGGTGAAGTAGAGGGAATAGAAATATTTAAAAGCATAAAAGATACGGTTGATAAATTTCCTGTAATAATGCTTACTAATGTTGCAGATGAGTGCATAAAAGATGATTTTGTAGATCCTGATAAGGTATATAAAAAAAGTGATTTCTTTGCTATTGATGAGGAAAAATCAAAAGAATTAGTAAGGAAAATATTTATCAATGCAAAAAAATATAATGATAATCGAACGCAAATCGAAGCAAAAATAAGAGTATTGCAAAATGAAATTTCTGAAAATGGAAATAATGCGGAAATTGTCAGTGAAATAATAGATAATGAAGAAAAACTTAGTGAGTTAAAGCCAACAGATTATACACAAATAGAGAAAATTGTAAATCCACAAAAAATAAAAGATGTATTAGATTTATTGAATGAAGTAAATAATTTATTGGAGTAAGAAATGAAATATGATGAATTTAGAGATTTTAAAATAGAAAGAACATGCAATAAAGAATATAAACATTATAAAAGTTATAAAAAATTTTTAAAAAAAGATTTCCACTATAGATGTGCTTATTGTAATACTTGGGATTATGTAATTGAGCCATTAGGATTTGCAATTGATCATTATGTACCAAGAAAGACCTTTAAAAATATAGATAAAACATTTAGTAATAATTATAATAATCTAATGTATGTATGCCCTAAATGCAATAGGGAAAAATCGGACAAGTTCAAAGGTAATATTGATAAGTTAGAGATAAAAAATGAATTATTTTATAACCCTGTTGAAAAAGATTATAACCAAATATTTTTTAGAAATGAATTTGGAGGAATAGATTCGGAAGATGAAAAAGCTAGAGAGATGATGAAGGAATTAAAATTATATAGACCATTATATAATTTTGCATGGTTACTAGAAAAACTAATAAATACTAGAGACAAAATAAAATCTAAAATAAATGAAAACAACATATCTCTAGAAAAAAAGGAAATGCTAGAAAAATGCCTGGCTAAAATAAATGATTATTACATAGATATGGAAAAGATATTTAAGAAGAGTTATAAAATGAAGTAATGTAATTAATAATTAGTGTATAAATTTTTAGATTGTATAAAATAATCAATATAAAAGGCGAGAATTAACTCGCCTTTTAAAATTACTCTCCAAAACATCCACCAATCAACTGCACCCCATCACAAAACCCATTCCTATAATATTTCTCATTCCAATAATCAAGATACATCATAAAATCATCATACAATTTATCAAGTTGAGACTGAACAAACTGCTTATTATCCTTAGAGATATTACGCAAAATCTTCTCGCAAAACTTATCAAAATTCAAACTATACTTATAATCTTTATTAGAAAGTTGGCAAAGAAAAGTATCCTCTCTAAATTCTAACAAATCTTTCAAAATATTATCATTAACTTCTCTTAAATTATTCATAATCTAAATCCTCCTAAAAATTAAAATTTTTCATTTTCAAAAAGTACCTACAAGAGCTAAAATTCTAAGAACAAACGTACCATGCCCATTGGGTAAAAATTGGGTAAAAACTTCTCAAAAAAGGCCCTAAAAAGACACAAATGTTCTATAAACCAAAACTTTTGCAAATACTGAAATACCAACAAAAACTCTAATTTTCACAAAACTACAAAAACTGGTCAAACCTCGCTCATAACCCGAAGGTCGTGAGTTTAAGGCTTACGATGCAACCAATTAAGCTCATAGTGCTAGATGTTTTATTTTTTTGAGAAAAGGTGCTATAATATCCACAGAAAGAACAACAAACATGCAGAAAAATTTAAAATGTCAAAAGAAATTAGAATTTTTAGCACAAATAAAAAATAATAAACAACTAAATTTTTTCTAGTAGATAATGAAAAGAGGTATAGGAGAAAAAATATGCAAATAAATTATATTGAAAAAACTCCAATAGCTGCTGAATTTAATATGCTAACAGAATCAGTAGGTTGGGGAACGAGAGAAAATAATATTATAGAAGAAGCTTTAAGAAATACATTATACTCACTTTGTGTTTACGATAGCAATAACCTAATTGGGTATGGAAGAATTATTGGAGATAAAACAATATTTTTATATATACAAGATATAATGGTAATTCCAGAATATCAATGTAAAAAAATAGGAACAGGTATAATGAACAAATTAATAGAAAAGATTAATGAATATAAGAAAATGAATCCAGAAATAAGAACATATTTAGGAGCATCAAAAGGAAAAGAAAGTTTTTATGAGAAATTTGGATTTGTATCAAGACCTAATGAAGAACTTGGTGCAGGAATGATTTTGTATGATAAATAGGAAATGATATAAAAGATTAGCTAAGGAGGTAATTGTTTTGGAATATTGTATGTTAGAAACTGCAAGTGACGATAAAAATGAAATAAGCAAAATTGCAAAGGAATTACTAGACAAGAAATTAGTTGCTAGTTGTCACATAATAGAAAGTGAAAGCAGTTGGAACTGGAATAATGAAAGAGAGAATTCAAAAGAATACTTACTTCAAATAAAAACTAAGAAAAAATGTCTAAAAGATATATATGAAATAATTAAAAGTATACATAGCTATGAATGCTTTGAGTTTGCGGTATATAATATTACAAGTATAAATGAAGAATATTTAAAATGGATAGATAAGGAAGTAAAAAATAAGTGATAATAGATTAAAGCTTTTTTACCAAATTTGTAAACAGCGTAAAGATAACAAAGTAGACACTTAACATCCTTAGAATTGTTTAATACAATGTTTTCCTAAAACATAACCCTGATATAAATTTTATTGTAAATGACGGAACAAAACATCATGAAATAAGACCAGTTTTATTTGACTGTGTACGCAATGCCTTATGGCATACAAGGAGATTAGATTATAATGTAGAAACAAAAGAATTCAACTGGACATCATCAAATGAAATGCAGAAAGAATCTTTTGACATATTAGTCGAAGTTGTGAACCGAGGAGCAAACGTAAACGCAGTAGATGAATGTAACAGAAATTCACTATTTGATGCGGTTGGCGAGATAAATATGATATATCAAACAAACCATGAAACCAATACATTTTATCCACAAAGGCAAAAGCTTGAAAATGAAACTTTGGAGCAGTACAGAAAAATCTTAAAATTATTAATAAATAATGGAGCAGATAAAAATAGTACTTCTAGCTTTTCCAAAACAAATATAAAAGAAACTTATCAAAATGTCAAAATGAGCTGATTTGGAAGTACATAGGAGATATGTGGGAGTGAGATTTACAGGTCAAAACTGTAGAGTGAAAGTATAACGGCTTTTGAATGTATAAACAATATAATATAAAATGAAAATATTTTAACAGAAATTGTAAATATTTTTTATATATTAAAAGGAGAATGGATAGAATTAAAAATAATTTTTCAAATTTTAATGAGTATAGAGATTTAAAGAAGAATAAGAATATTAGTTTGAAAGTGAGGAAGTTATATGAAAAGTACAATTTTAACTGAAAACGATTATAATATGTTTTATAAAAGTATTATTTATGGAAATATAGGAGATCCAATAAGTACATCAATTAAATCAGCATATAGAGACGTGTGCAGAACAATAACTGGTTTTTCAAAACATAAAAACCATAATTCTATTTATAATAATGCTACTAAATTATTATATAATGAAATTAGTTTGTTATTATCAAAGAATATTGCAAATCAATATGATTTTGATAAATGGCATAAAAATTGTTGTGATAAATTAATAAAAATATTTGAAGATCAGTCGTTTTGCTATGGACAAGCTCAAAAATGGATAAATATGAGTTTGAAAAATTTATCTATGATAGAGCATAGACTAGTTGAAAAACAGTACGAATTTTTTCATATTCCAATAGATAACTATATTATTGATATAACAGGAATTAAAACATCAGTTGCTTGGAGTAGAATTTCAAATTATAAGGAATATATAGACTACCAAAATCAATTTAAAAATAAATATAATGGGATTCCTTTAGATAATGAATTTAAGTTGTGGCTTAAGGTAAAAAATCATTTAGCTAAAAACACTATTTGAATTATTGAAAGGAATAAATATTTGAATTATGAGTAAAAATGAAGAAGTACAAAAACAAGAAGAAAGAAATGTAACAGAGTTTTTTTACAAAGCAATAGGAAAGAAAAATATAAAATTCTTACCTATAAAAGGTAAATATCCAGATTGCTATATTGAAGTGGATAGTAAAAAAATGGCAATAGAACTTAGAAGATATTATAATCAAATGCAAACAATGAAAAATAAAAATTTGAGGAATATGTTTAAAAGATGGTTGAAAAAAGATGAAAATAGTTTAAAGATGATTATTAATAAAATAAAAAAGCCATTATCACAAAAGCAAACTATTTGGTATAAAAATGTACACACAATGATTAGTGAAATTCTTGAAGTAAATGATAATATTGAGAAGATAGATATAAAAAAGAGGTACATATTTTTTAAGCATTATATGAATGAATATAATCATATATTACCCAAAGAAATTACAAATAAAAATAGTATAACGCTACAAGAATATTTAAAATATATGGAACAATATATTAATAATGGGGAAACTATAAATATAACGTTGATATGTAAAAATGGTTTGAAAACAAATATAAGTGTAGCATATGATTCATTAAATACTAATAATGGAGAAAAAGAAATACATGATTGGGAGGTTTGGGATCAGAATATAAATGAGGTTTATGAAAATATTCTAGAAGCTATAGAAGACAAGATTAATAAATATGAAAAAAATTATTGCAAGAGTGAAACTATAGCAGAACATGCTGAATATAATTTGATTATTTATCCTGGAGACATTCCACCAACATTAAATAAAAAAGAGATACAAGAATTAGATAAATGTATAAGAAGTAATGTGAAAGAGCTTAAGTTTAATAATATAATAATTTTCATTTGCAATATAATTTTAATATTATCAGAAAATAAAGGAATTAAAGTTATTAACTATGAAACCTTATAGTTTAGGACGTAATGTTAATAAACTTTATAGATATTAATTATGAATTTATGTAGAGGTGATAAAATGGAAAAACCAATTATTGGAATAATAGGAAAAGTTCAACCCAAATATAAAGAAGATATTTGGCATAGAATTGATGAAGTGGATGAACTAAGATATTTGATTATAAAAAATGGTGGTACAGCTATAATGTTATTGCCAACAGAAGAAACTTTAAAATTTAATGAAAATGATATTAAAGATAATACAATTTTGGGGGATAAAGAAAAAAATGAATTATATAGACAAATAGATTTATGTGATGGCTTTATATTACAGGGAGGACTATATAGTGCAAGTTATGAGATAGAAATGGCAAAAAAAATTATAGAGTTAGATAAACCACTTATTGGGATCTGTGCAGGGTTTAATAATATTTTAAGAGCATTAGGCACAGATGTAATTGAAGATAAAACAAAAAGTCATGATATATATGATAAAGATTACAGACATAAAATATCTGTAATTAAAGGAACAAAATTATATAATTTAATAAATAAAGAAGAATATTCTGTAAATAGTATTCATAGCATGATAGCACCTAAAGAAAATGTTGAAGGATATGCAAAGATATCAAGTATTTCTTATGATGGAATGGTAGAAAGCTTTGAGTTAAACAATAAAAAATTTGTAATGGGAATAAAATGGCATCCAGAACTAATGTCGGAAGATGATTTTACTAACAAATTATTTAAAGAGTTTATTGAAAATGCATCTAAAAATTAGGTGAATGTCATATAAAAATAGAAGCATAGTGATAACTTACAATTTATATAGAAAATAAATAATTAGATAGTTTGAATATTTAGATGTAGCAATATAAAAAGAAAACAGACAAAAAAGTATATAAAAAATCGGGAAGAAAAAATAATATTGAAGTATAGTATATCTAACGAAAGGAGAGAAGTGTAATTATGAATTGGGTTGATGTTATTAGAAAAAATATTAGCTATATAGAAGATAATATTTTAGAAGACATACAAATAAATGATATTGCAAAAGAAGTATATATGTTACCATTATACCTACAAAAGTGCTTTTGTCAATGCTCATAAACTGATGACTACAAGTATAAGTTCTAATCTAGCATAAAAAATACCAAGCACTTGAAGACTTGGTATTTTTTATGCTAACTTTATTATTAGAATAAAACTATTATAAAATAGCTTTATAATCCGGTGGATTCAACTCCATATATTGCTTGCGAACGAGTAAAACCTTCAAATTCTAATTGCGCTATTAATTCATCTCTAGAAAAACTAGAATATTGTAAATAAGATTTAGCTTTTTTAAAAGCTTGTTCATTCCAGCTAGCCTCACAATTATCTGCGCCATATATTGCCTGAGAATTTGTGAAATGCTCAAATTCTAGTTGCTCTATTAACCCTTGACGAGAAAAGGCAGAATAGTTTAAATAAGATTTTGCCTTTTTTAATGCCTGTTCATTCCAGTTAGCCCCACAATTATCTACTGCATAAGCAGAATCTGAGTGAGAAAAATTTTCAAATTCCAATTGATCTATTAAACCTTGATACGAGAAAGCGGAACAACTTAAATAGGACTTAGCTTTTTTTAATGCATTATTTTGACTAGCTGTTGCAGTTGAGGTGCTAGAGACCGATTGGTTATCTGTAGAACTAGAAACGTTTCTTTTACTTGCAGTACCTGAAGAAGTAGTATGAGTAACACTTGAGTTAGTAGTGCTCTTATTACTCTCAGTTTTTTTGCTACCAGAAGTAATTTGTTGCCCACTGTTAGTAGTAGAATTAGGTATGGGGTTATTATTTTTTTGGGCGATTTCTATATTGCTGTTTTGGGTTATTTTGATTACGCTATTTGAAAATTCTATAGAGTTCATTTTATCAATACCATTTTTTTGTGTAGTTGAGGATTGTTTAGTTGAGTTTTCTGAATTAGTAGAAACCGTAATAAATATAACTATGCTAACTATAGTAATAATTAACCAAAACCAAGTTTTGCTATTAAAATTTTTTTCATTTTTTTCTTCCATTTTATGACCTCCATGATATATAAAATGATATAACAAAATGAAAAAATTTACAATAAATACTTTTTGCCATTTTTCGACAATATATAACATTCCGAGGAGCATAATATGATTGGTATGAGCACTTAAACATAATAGTTATATTACTGATAAAGAATTATTTTATATTATCTTCATTACATGATAGATATTTTGCAAATAAATTAACAAAGGAATAGAAATGAACTTATTTGAAAAACATGTGGATAAGTACACCTTAAAAAAAGGCATTCTGTTGAAAAGGAGACTATATGGAATAATTGCTACAAAATAATTTTGTTACCATGCTAAATTTCGACAATATGTGCAGAACTTTTATAGTATACTACAAAAAAAGAGGAGTTTTTATGGAAAAAACAAATAAAAGTGGATTAACAACAGCAGGATTAGTACTTGGAATAGTGGGAGTTTGTACATCATTTATTCCAATAATTAATAACATATCTTTTGTGATGGGTATTTTAAGTGTAATATTTGGAATTGTTTCATTAGTAAAAAAGGTAGGAAAGGGCAAGGCAATTACAGCCATAATATTAGGAATATTAGCAGTAGTTATAACATTAAATTCGCAACAAGAACTATCAAACAGTCTAGATACAGTGAGCAAAGATTTAGACAAAGCAGTAGGAAATAATACAGAAGAAGTGTTAAAAAATGATGTTGAAGTTTCATTAGGAAAATTTGAGGTAAAAAAAGAAGAATACTTTACAGATACAAAATTAACAGTAAAAGTTACTAATAAAATGGCAGAGAAAAAGTCTTTTAGTATACATATAGAGGCAATTGATGAAAAAGGGGAAAGAATTGGAGAAGATTATGTATATGCAAATGACTTAAATGCTGGACAAAGTCAAAGCTTTGATGTATTTGAATATGTTGAATCTGAAAAAATAGAACAAATGAAAAAAGCACAGTTTAAAATTGTTGAAGCATCGGTATATTAATTAACAAAAAAAATTTAAAAAAATTAGCACTCTCCTCTTGACATTGCTAAAAAGTGATGTATAATATACTTGCAACAGGGAAAAATAACATTAAAGTACATATGTGCAACCTATTTTGGGTATCAACACATAAAAATTTTAAAAGGAGGAATGACTTATGATGATGGTACCAAGAAGAAATGGATTTGATATTTTTGATGAGGTTTTCAATGATCCATTTTTCACAAAAAAAGAAAGCAAATTAATGAAAACTGATGTAAGAGAAAAGGATGGAAATTATGTACTAGATATTGATCTTCCAGGTTATGACAAAAATGACATTAAAATAGAATTAACAGATGGATATCTAACAGTTACAGCAAGCAGAACAGAACATAAAGAAGAAAAAGAAAAACACAATAAATATATTCATCAAGAAAGATTCTTTGGAGAATGCTCAAGAAGCTATTATGCAGGAGAAAATGTAAAAGAAGAAGATATTAAAGCAAACTTCAAAAACGGAACACTAGAAATTACATTCCCTAAAGAAGAGAATAAAAAGCTAGAAGATAAAAAGTATATACAAATTGAAGGCGAATAAAAAAGGACCTCATTTGGCAAAAGCTAGATGAGGTTTTATTTTTTTGCAAAAAAGAGAACATTTTTTCGCAAAAACTATTGACATTAGAAAAATAAAGCAATAGAATATATACGAACAAACATTTGGAGGAAATAATATGATATCAACATTGCATATTAAAAATATTGGAATTATAGATGATTTATCAATAGATTTTAACGAAGGATTAAATATTTTAACAGGAGAAACGGGAGCCGGAAAAACATTAATAATACAATCTCTAGAAATAATTTCTGGTGGAAGATTTTCAAAAGAAATAATAAGAAAAGGTGAAAATTACTCATTAGTTGAAGCAAGCATTTATTTACCAGAAAGTGAAATTTCAGAAGATGGAAATATAATAATTTCTAGAGAGATATATTCAAACGGAAGAAATACATGTAAAATAAATGGCAAGTTAGTAACAGTTAGTGAATTAAAAAAAGTTATGAGTAAAATAATAGATATTCACGGACAACATGATAATCAAAATTTATTAGACAATTCAAATCACATATCATATTTAGATGACTTTGCAGGGAAAGAAATACATCCAATAAAAGCACAATATTCAGAGCTTTTTGATGAGTATAATAAAATAAAAAATGAATTAGAAAACAACTATGGAAACGAAACAGAAAAAGAAAGAAAATTAGATTTATTAAAATATCAGTTAAACGAAATAGAAACAGCTAATTTAAAAGAAACAGAAGAAATAGAATTAAATGAAAAACATACAGCAATGGTAAATAGTGAAAAACTTAAAGAAAACTTGCAAATTATAGATGACAATTTAAATAATAATGCAATAGAAGGAATTTCTAATGCAATAAGATGTTTCGAAAAAATAGAAAACTGTGGAGAGATATACAAAGAAAAACTAGCAGAATTAAAAAACATATATTATGAAATTCAAGAAACTAGCAGAGATATCTACTCATTAAAAGAAGATGCAGAATATGATCCATATCAAATGCAAGAAATAGAAAGAAGATTAGATACAATATTCACAATGAAAAGAAAATATGGAAATTCAATTATCGAAATATTAGAATACAAAGAGCAATTAAAAAACGAAATTGAATTAATAGAAAATGCAGATGAAATAAATAACAAATTAAAAATAAAATTAAAAGAAATAGAAGCAAAAATGGATAAACTATGTTTAGAAATGAGTAATATAAGGAAAAAATATGCTACTATTTTAAATGAAAAAATAAACAATGAATTAAAAAGTTTAGAAATGGTAAATGCTAAATTTAATGTTAATGTAAATAAAATAGAAAACCAAAAATATAATAAAAACGGATTAGATGAAGTTATATTTATGATTTGTACAAATATAGGAGAGGAAGAAAAAGAACTAACAAAAATTGCTTCAGGTGGTGAAATGTCTAGAATAATGCTTGCAATAAAAACAGTTATTGCAAATACAGATAAAGTTGGAATATTAATATTTGACGAGATAGACACAGGAATAAGTGGAAAAGCAGCAAAAGCAGTTGCAGACAAAATGAAATTGATTGCAAAGAACCATCAAATAATTTGTATAACGCATTTAGCTACAATTGCGGCAAAAGGAGACTACAATTATTATATATTTAAACAAATAAATAACGGAAAAACTACAACAAATGTTGAACTATTAAATGAAGAAAAAACAATACAAGAAATTGCAAGAATTTCTAATGGAGAAATAACAAAAGTTGCAATTCAAAACGCAGAAGAGTTAAGAAAACTAGCCTGTGCAGTATAATATAAAACAACAAAACCCTCAGAAATGAATCTGAGGGTTTTAAAATTATAACAATATTTTTTAAAATAAAATCATTTTAAGAAACTCTTAAAACAGCTTTTCTAATTCTTTGTTGTTTCTTATATTTTTCGTAAGAATTTAAAGCAAATTCCAAAGCATTTTTATATGCGTTAGAATTTTGTTTATATTGCATCTTGCAAAATGCCTGTAAAATTGTTGTATCAATAATTTCTTGATTATATTGATAAATATCTGGATTTACAGTTAAGACTTTTTTTGAGCATTTATAATAAGAATCTTTTAATCTTTGAATTTTATAATCATCTGGAGCAAACTTAAAAATATGTCTAGCAAGTTCCAAAGAATATTCCAAATTTTTGACTGCAACTTCATCATATAATTTTTTTATTGCAGAATTTATAATTTCCATATTATCTACATTTTTATATTTTGCAGGTAAAAATAAACAAAATTCAGAGTCATTTTGAACAAGATCAATAGAAGAAGATTTTACATATTTAATGTTAAGTTTGTAACTGCTTCCTAATAAGCTAATAGCTAGATATGACTTACTTTTAACAGTTTTACTAAAATTAATTATACCCATAAAAACCCCTCCCAAACAAAACAATGTTCGCTACTGTGAAATTATTTTACATCAACTAAAAAAACATGTCAACTATTTTAAACAAAAAATATAAAATTGTGATATAATATTTTAAAACAAAAAGGAGATGTTATTATGGAAAGAGAAAAAGCAGTAGAATTATTAAAAAAATATAATAAAGAAGAATTTCATATAAGGCATGCATTAACTGTAGAAGCAGTTATGAGATATTTTGCTAAACAAAAAGGATATGACGAGGATTTTTGGGGAATAGTTCGGTTTATTGCATGATGTAGATTTTGAATGTTATCCAGAAGAACATTGCAAAAAAGCTCCAGAATTATTAAAGGAAATAGATGCAAGTGATGAATTAATACATGCTGTATGTAGTCATGGATATGGAATATGTTCTGATGTAGAACCAACACACGAAATGGAAAAAATATTATTTGCAACAGATGAACTTACAGGATTATTATGGGCAGCAGCAAAAATGAGACCATCTAATAGCACAAAAGATATGGAGGTTTCAAGTTTAAAGAAAAAGTTTAAAGATAAAAAATTTGCAGCAGGTTGTTCAAGAGATGTAATAAAAGAAGGGGCAGAAAAGCTAGGTTGGGAATTAAATGATTTGTTTGAACAAACAATACTTGCAATGAGAGAAAGTGAAGATTTAGTAAATAAAGAAATGGAAGAAATATAAAACCAAAAGGTATCTCTACAAAGAGATACCTTTTCATTTTTTAATTATATACTATCACCTTTTAACATAGATCTAATAGTGTTATACAAATATGGCTTAAACTCATCAATAGGCATTGGGTCATTATACAAAATAGAATTAAAGCAAGTAGAACTTGCAAGTTCTATAATCATAAACAAAACAACATCTGGATTTTTAATATTAATTTTGTTTTCTTCTATTCCTTTTATAAATAAAGAGCGAAGACCATCTTTGTTATAATCTAATGTATTATAAATTTTAAATACAGTATTACTTTTAATTCCCCAAGACAAATTTTTAGAAATAAACTTAAGCAATGCAGGAAATTTAGTAAGTTCATCTATAACATAATTTATTATATAAATAATTTGATCAGAAAAATTACTTATATAGTTTTTTCTTAAATTTTCTAGTGCATCACAAAATAATTTGTGAGATTTTTTTGCAACAAGAATATCTCTCAACTCATACTTATCTTTAAAATATAAATAAAAAGTACCTTTTGCAACATTTGCATTATCTACAATATCTTGTATAGATGTGTTTTGAATACCTTTTTCGGTGAACAACTTAAAGCCGGTATCTAGCAATCTATTTTTTTTATTTTCCTTAGTTTCTTGAATACTCAATTTAATCACCACATATATTATTATTGCATAAAATGACCAGCAGGTCAATTAAAAATGAAAAAATATTTATAATTTCTACATGCAACACCCGGCTTCTCACATAAATCAAATAAATTTTAATAAAAATATTGACTAACGGTCATAATGGTGTTACAATATAAAAATGACCGGTAGTCATAAAACGAAAGGAGAGATAATATGCTAAAATTTGGAGAGTTTATATGTAAGCATAAAAAAATAATTTTAGTAATTTCAATACTTTTACTAATTCCTTCAATATTAGGAATAAAGGCAACAAAAATAAACTATGATATTTTGGTATATTTACCAAGCGACATTGAAACTGTTCAAGGAGAAAATATTCTTTCAGAAGACTTTGATATGGGGGCATTTTCAATAGTAGTTTTGGAAAATATGAAATCAAAAGAGATAGCAAAACTAGAAACAGAAGTTAAAAAAATACAAGGAGTAGAAAATGTAGTAAGTATTGTAGATGCTACAGGAACAAGTATTCCAGTAGAAAGTTTACCACAAGAGGTAAAAGACAAAATATATAAGGATAATACAACATTAATGCTTGTAACATTTAAAGATGCAATTTCATCAGATGAAACAACAAATGCAGTAGAACAATTAAGAAACATGACAGATGAAAGATGCAAAGTAAGTGGAATGACATCAGCATTAATAGACACAAGAGACTTATCAGATAAAGAAGTTGCAATATATGTATTAATTGCAGTAGCTCTATGTATTATAATCCTAGAATTAGCATTGGATTCATATTTGGTTCCAATATTTTTATTGTTAAATATAGGAATAGCAATACTTTATAATATGGGTTCAAATATAATGCTTGGAGAAATATCATATATAACAAAAGCAATAAGTGCAGTATTACAATTAGGTGTAACAACAGACTTTTCTATATTCCTTTACCACAGTTATAAAGCAGAAAAAGAAAAATATTCAAACAATGACGAAGCAATGGCAAATGCAATTGCAAAAACATTAGTATCAGTTTTAGGAAGTTCACTTACAACAATAGCAGGATTCTTAGCACTATGTAGTATGAACTTAACACTTGGAAAAGATATTGGTATAGTAATGGCAAAAGGTGTTCTATTTGGAGTAATAACAGTAGTAACAGTTTTACCAGCAATGATATTGCAATTTAACAAAGCAATAGAAAAAACATCACATAAAGAAATTTTACCTAAATTCACAGCACTAAAGAACTTTAATATAAAACATTACAAATTAATATTAATAGCTTTCTTAGTTATATTACCATTTGCAGTATATGGATATACACACACACAAGTTTATTACAATCTAGATAGTTCACTTCCAGAAGAGCTAGAAAGTGTAAGTGGAAACAAAGAATTAAAAGATAAATTTGGAATAGTAGCAACAGAAATGATATTAGTAAATAATGATGTTCCAGATTATAAAGTAAATCAAATGTTAGATGAGATAGAGCAAATTGATGGCATTGATTGGACATTAAGCTATTCAAGAATATCAAAAGCAGTGCCAGAACAAGTGCTTTCAGAAGATTTAACAAAAATATTCCAAAGTGATAAATACAAAATGGTAATAATTAATTCTAAATACGAAGTTGCAACAAATGAGTTAAATTCACAAATGGAAGAAATACAAAAAGTAATAGATAAATATGATCCTAATGCAATACTTGCAGGAGAAGGTCCTCTTATGAAAGACTTAATTCAAGTAAGTGATCATGATTTTAATAGCGTAAATACAGTATCAATAGCAATAATTTTCTTATTAATGTTTGTAATATTCAAATCAATATCAATACCAGTTATATTAATAACAGTAATAGAATTTGCAATATTTATAAACATGGGAATACCAGCATATACAGGAACTGTGCTTCCATTCGTTGCATCAATTGTAATAGGAACAATACAATTAGGAGCAACAATAGATTATGCAATATTAATAACAAACAAATATATAACATTTAGAAAAGACGGAAAAGACAAGAAACAAGCAATAGACGAAGCTTTAGGAACATCAATTTCTTCAATAATAGTAAGTGGTCTATGCTTCTTTGGAGCAACATTTGGAGTTGGTGTTTACTCACAAATAGAAATGATTGGTTCACTATGTTCACTAATGGCAAGAGGTGCAATAGTAAGTACATGTGTAGTAATAACATTATTACCAGCATTCCTAATGCTATTAGATAAAGTAATATGCAAAACAACATTAAAAATGTCAAAAATAAAATAAATGAAAGGATGATATAAAATGAAAAACAAAAAAATGATTTCAGGACTTTTGTTATTTACAATAACTTCATATATGACAATACCAGTATTTGCAGCATCAAAATCAGAAACAGTTTATTCAAACTTATACTCAAATGGTAAAGCATACAAAACAATAGTAAGTACTCAATTAACAAATGAAGATAAATCAGATGAAATAACTGATATATCTAATCTATTAAATATAGAAAACACAAATGGAGATGAAACTTTCAAGAAAGAAGGAAACCAAATAGTTTGGGACAGCAATGGAAATAACATTTACTATAAAGGTGAAAGTGACAAACAATTACCAGTAGAATGTAAAATAACTTATGAACTAAATGGAGAAGAAATATCAGCAGAAGAATTAAAAGGAAAAAGCGGAAATGTAAAAATTAAAATAAATTACACAAACAACGAAAAACACATTGTTTCAATAAATGGAAAACAAGTTACAATGTATACTCCATTTATAATAGTTGCAGGAACAAAAATAGATAATGCAAAAAATAAAAATATTCAAATTACAAATGGAAAAATAGTAGATAACGGAGAAAGCACATTGGCAGTTGGAATTGCAATGCCAGGAATGCAAGAAAATATCGGAATTTCAAAAAGCAAAATAGATATTCCAGAAGAAATAGAGATTTCAATGGAAACAGAAGATTTTGAAATGGGAAATATTATAGCAGTTGTAGCAGTAAAAGGTATAGATGAAGATTTAACAAGTGATTTAAACAGTATGTATAGCCAAATTAATGAATTAGCAAATGCAAGTAACGAAATATTAGCAGGTGCAAATCAACTAAAAGAAGGAACATCAGAATTAGTAAGTGGAGTTGACCAATTAAAAGATGGAACAGGAGCAGCGTATGCAGGTTCTAAACAAATAAAAGATGAAGTTGAAGAAAGTACAAAAAATTTAAAAAATGATAATACTCCTGCAATAGATAGCAAAACTTTGGAAGCAATAAAAGCACAAGCAATGCAAAGCGCAACACTTTCAGATGAGCAAAAAGCAGGAATAGCAGCCCAAGCAAAAGCAGCAGCAACACTTTCAGATGAACAAAAAGCAGGGATAGCAGCCCAAGCAAAAGCAGGTGCAAAACTTACAGACGCACAAAAAGCAGGAATAGCAGCCCAAGCAAAAGCAGCAGCAAAGCTTACAGATGCACAAAAAGCAGAAATAGCGGCCCAAGCAAAACTTACAGATGAACAAAAAGCGAAAATAACAGCCCAAGCAAAAGCCGGTGCAGAATTTACAGAAACACAAAAAACAGCAATAATAGAACAAGCACAAAAAAAATATACAGAAACATTAACAGAGGCAGAAAAACAATTAATATTAACAGTTGCACAAAATACAGCATATCAAACAGCAACAACAACTGCACTAGCAGTAGCAGAAAGCACAGCAGAAGCAACAGCTTTAAAAGTGGCACAATCAGTAGCAGAAAGTACAGCAGAAGCAACAGCTTTAAAAGTAGCACAATCAGTGGCAGAAAGCACAGCAGAAGCAACAGCTCAAACAGTAGCACAAAGCACAGCAACACAAACAGCAGAAACAACAGCATTAACAGTAGCACAAAGTACAGCAACACAAACAGCTGGAGCAACAGCAACACAAACAGCAACACAAGTTGGAAATCAAGCTAAACAAAAATTCACAAATCAAGTAGTATCACAAATGAGTACATTAGGAACTGCTTTAGACGAATTAACAAATGGATTAGCAAATATAGATAACGGAGTAAGTGCATTATCAGTAGGAACAAACAAACTAGATAGTGGAGCACTACAATTAGCAAATGGAGTAAAAACATTTAATGAACAAGGAATATCAAAAATAAATAATTTAGTAAATGGAGATTTAAGAAATATTGCAAGTAGAGTAGAAAAAATGAATGAGCTTGCAAATGAATATAATAACTATGCAGGAATTCAAAATGGAATGGCAGGAGAAGTTAAATTTATAATGATAACTGATTCAACAACAGGAAATGGAGAAGTAAAAAAAGAAGAAGCTGTAATAACAACAGAAGCAAAAGACTCTAAAGAGATAAAAGAAAATAAAGAAGAATAGGCTAAAAATACTTTAAAGAGGCGCAAAACGATGCGCCTCTTTAACTTTATACAAAAGCATTGACATTAACAAAAACAAAATATAAAATATATTTAATGCTACAAATATAAGGAGTTAATTAATGTTAAAATACATTTGGAGAGATAAAAAACAATTAATTATAATAATAGGTGTAATATTAGTATGTAGTATAGCAATAGCAATTGGAATATATGCACAAATTACAAATACTAAAATAAATAAAACCGCAGAAGAAAAAAGAGAAGCAAACTATGAAGACTTGAAAAATAATTTTGACTCAATATTTACAAATACTATTAACAAAGATGGAGCAGCTCAAGTAGCAAACGCTAACATAAATTATGATGAAATAATAGGAACTAAATATGATATTAATGAAAAAAAAGAAACTAAATATAGTATAGTTGCTAAAATACCACTTTTCAAAAAAGAAACAGAAACAACAAAAAAAGTAAACCAAGAAATATTTAACACTTTTGGTGGGAAAATAGTAGATATAATAACAAACAATAAAGCATATACAATATATAATATGGGATATGTTGTATATATTAATGATAATATAATGTCATTAGTTATAAAATGTACACTAAAAGAGGGAACAAATCCACAAAGGACAATAATTCAAACATATAACTATAATCTAGATGAAGATAAGTTGGTTAGCATAGATGAGCTTATACAAAAAAGAAACTTAGATAAGGAGCAAATGCAAAAACAAATAACGGACGAAATAACAAAAGTAAGTGAACAAAATACTAGTATTATAAATCAAGGATATAATGTATATAAAAGAAATCCAAATGATGACATATATAAAATAGAAAATACTAAAAACTTTTTCTTAGGAAAAAATAAAACACTTTATTTAATATATGCATATGGAAATAGCGATTATACAAGTGAAACAGATTTGATAATATTTTAAAATAAAAAGCCTCTCAATATTTTTTATTGAGAGGCTTTTACATTAAGGCTTTTCAGCTAACTTAATATTAACTTTAAATGTTTGCCCATTTCTATTAACTTCAAGTTCTAGGGTATCTCCAATATTTTTAGTTGCTTTTATTTTATTTAATTCATCCATTGTTTTGATAGAAGTTCCACCGGCTGAAACAATTATATCACCAGCTTTTAAATCTACTAAAGAAGCGGGACTTGAATTTTGAATGCCTTTAACATAAATTCCAACAGGAAGTTTATATTTCTCAGCCATAGCATCAGTAATGTCAATTCCTTCAATACCAATATATGGTCTTAAAACTTTTCCGTGATCTATTAATTGTTTATAAATATCAATTGTATCATTAATTGGAATAGCAAATCCCATACCTTCTATACCAGTTCCAGAAAGCTTTAAAGTATTAATACCAATTACTTTACCTTCACTATTTACTAATGCTCCACCACTATTTCCAGAGTTTATTGCAGCATCAGTTTGAATTAATGTATAAGTAGTTCCATTTTCACCTGTAACAGTTCTATTTACAGCACTTATAATTCCAGAAGTAACACTACTTTGCATTCCCAAAGGATTTCCAACAGCCATTGCAAATTCTCCAATTTTAACTGAATTAGAATTTCCAAGCTCTGCTTCTGTTAAATCATCTTTTTCAATTTTTATAACTGCTAGATCAGTTTGCTCATCTGTACCTATAATTTTGGCTTCATATGGAGTAGAATCATTATATAAATATACATATACTTTTGTTGCCTTTGAAACCTCATAATAAGTAGAAGAATCACTAGAGTTAATAATATGGTTATTTGTTAAAATATATCCATCCTTGCTAATTATAATTCCAGAGCCTTGCGCTTGTGCAAGTTGAGACATGCCTTGCATAAAGTTTGAGGTTACAGTGTATTCTACAGTAATACCAACAATTGATGGTAAAACTTTATTTGCAGAATATATTGCAGTATCAGAATAATTAGAAAGAGATACAGTCTGAACAGTTCCAGTGTTAGAAGATGAACTAGGTATAGCAGAAGTCTCTTCTGTCTTGGCAGAAGTATTTAGAATAGAGTTTTTTATGCTTGGAATTCCAAATACTATAGAAATAACCAGAGCTGTACCTAATATTCCAGAAAGAAATGGAATTAAAAAAGATCTTCCAAAACTAGAACTATTCTTTGCGGGATCATCAAAACTTTTAAAAATATCATTATTTTCTTTCATTAATATAACCTCCTTGTAAAATAAATTATCATATTATAATAATAACCTAAACTAATAATATAATACAAGAAATACATTAAAAAATCCTGAAAAATTAATAAGACAAAATTCAATTTACCTAAAAATTATATTGAAATAAATTTCTACATATAATATAATAAAAACAATTTAAAGGAGTTGAAAAAATGAATTTAAAAAATAAAAAAGGGATAACAATAATCGCACTAGTCATTACAGTAGTAATAATGCTAATATTAGTTGGAGTAACAGTAAAAGTAGGAACAAAGTCAATAGATGAATCAGAAAAAGAAGATATAATAACAAATATGATATCTATAAAAACAAGAGCTAAAATAGTTAAAGATCAATTTAATTTTAAGGATATAAGTAGTTTGGTAGGAACTAAATTTACCGATGATACAAAATATGAAAAGACAAATTTAAACCCTGCAATTCCAGAAGAACAAAAAAATAATTGTTATATATGGACACAAGAAGATTTAAATAATCAGGGATTAGCATCAATAAATTCTGATGAATCAAAATTTTATGTTGTATATTATGGGGATAATAATACAGAAGTATATTATTCAATAGGAGTAGATGGAAAATATAGCTTAACAGATTTGCAAGGTGAGTAATGTGAAAGAAAGAGAAATAGAAAGACTAAATAAATTAAAAGAATATGAAAAAAAGTTATATGATAAAGGAATAAAATATATTGCAGGTATAGATGAAGCTGGAAGAGGACCTTTGGCTGGACCAGTGGTTGTAGGTTGTGTAATAATGCCACAAGATTCATTTATTGAATATGTTAATGATTCTAAAAAAGTATCTGAAACAAAAAGAGAAATGCTTTATGAAAAAATAACAAATGAAGCAATTGCATGGAGCACAGGAATTGTAATGCAAGATGAAATAGACGAAATAAATATATTAAATGCAACTAAAAAAGCATTAACAATGGCAATAGATAATTTAAAAGTAAAACCAGAGGTTATATTAGTAGATGCTTTAGAAAAAATAGATACACATCAAATTCCATATATATCTGTAATAAAAGGAGATGCAAAAATTTATAGTATTTCAGCAGCTTCAATTGTTGCAAAAGTAACAAGGGATAGAATAATGCGAGAGTATGATGAAATATATCCACAATATGGATTTGCAAGTCATAAAGGGTATGGAACAGCAAAACATATTCAAGCAATAAAAGAATACGGAATATGTTCAATACATAGAAAAAGTTTTGTAAAGAATTTTATACAAAAATAAAATAATATATAAAAGGGGAATGGCGCAGTTGGAAGACCAACTACGCCAAAACTTACTTCTCGCCTTCATCTCCGTAGAAGTCAGAATCAGGCCAAGTATCAAACGGGTCTTCAGCAGTTTCTGCTGAAATTCGTTTGTTCAGTGCCCTCAGCTCTTTACGGAGTGAATTGAGTTCACTCGGACTTGAAGTGTCAAGCTTCTTGTTGAGCTCCTCAATAATGCGGATGGTGTCTGCAGATAACATAGGTAGAAACCCCTTTCAAATATAAATTTGTAATATTATTATAACACGCTTTACATAAAAAATCAAATTAGGAGGTTGATTTTATGAATATTAAAGAAATTATAGCTAAAAAAAGAGATGGATTAGAATTAAATAAAGAAGAAATTAAATATTTTATAGAAGAATATACAAAAGGAACTGTTACAGATTATCAAGCAGCAGCACTAATTATGGCAATGTATATCAATGGATTAAACAATGAAGAAACTACAAATTTAACATTAGAAATGGCTCATTCTGGAGAAATTTTAGATTTATCAAAAATTTCTAAAACAGTTATAGATAAGCACAGTACAGGAGGAGTTGGAGATAAAATAACATTAGTATTAATGCCCATTATTGCATCACTTGGCGTGCCAGTTGCAAAAATGTCTGGAAGAGGCTTAGGCTTTACTGGTGGAACAGTAGATAAACTAGAATCAATTCCGGGATATAAAACAGAAATAAAAATAGACGAATTTATAGAAAATGTACAAAAGGTTGGAATAAGCTTAATTGGTCAAACAGCCAATTTAGCGCCAGCAGATAAAAAAATATATGCACTACGTGATACTATTAGCTGTGTAGATAATATGTCACTTATAGCGTCAAGTATAATGAGCAAAAAAATAGCTGCAGGAGCAAACAAAATAGTATTAGATGTAACATGCGGAAGTGGAGCTTTTATGCAAAACGAAAAAGATGCAATAGAGTTATCTAATATAATGAAAAACATAGGAAAGTTAGCAAATAGAGAAACAGTATGTATAATTACAAATATGGACGAACCAGTTGGATATGCAATAGGAAATAGCTTAGAAATTATAGAAACAATAGAATGTTTAAAAGGAAATATACCAGAAGACATAAAAGAAATAATAACAACAATAGGAGCATATATACTAAAACTTGCAGATAAAGGTGACAATTTAGAAGAAAACAAACTAAAAATATTAGAAAATATAAAAAACGGAAAAGCATATAATAAATTTTTAGAATTAGTACAAAATCAAAATGGTGATATAGAATATGTAAAAAATACAGATAAATTTGAAAAAGCAAAATACATATTACCAGTAATTTGTGAAAAAGACGGATATGTAGAAAAATTAAATGCAGGAGAAGTAGGAAAAATATCAGTGGATTTAGGAGCGGGAAGATTAAGAAAAGAAGATGACATAGACAAAGCAGTAGGAATAGTGCTAAACAAGAAAAATGCAGACAAAGTAAAAAAAGGTGATATACTAGCATTTGTATATGCAAACAATAAACAAAAAGGAGAAACAGCAGTAGAAGAAATGCAAAATGCATACAAAATAGTAGAAGGGCCAGTAAAAAAAGAAAAATACATTTTAGGGATTATATAGGAGGAAAACAAAAAATGAAAATAATGTTTATATGCACAGGCAACATTTGCAGAAGTGCAATGGCACATGCAATGTTTGAAAAAATGGTAAAAGAACAAAATAAAAATGTACAAGTATATTCGTGTGGCATATATGCACAAAATGGTGATATTCCAACATATGAAGCAATTGAAACAATGAATGAATATGGGATAAATTTAAGAAATCATAGAGCAACAAATATAAGAAACTCAGACATAAAAGAAATGGACGTAATACTTTGCGCAACAATCTCACATAAAAATAGTGTTATAAATATGTATCCAGAATTAAAAGAAAAAGTATTTACAATGAAAGAATATGCAGGATATCCACAAAATGATTTAGATATAAAAGACCCATGGGGATACGGAATAGAAGTATATAAAAGTTGTGCAAAGGAAATAAAGGAATGCCTTAATAAAATTATAGAAAAATTATAACTAAAAAAGCATACTTTCCACTTCAAATAAATTAAAGAAAGGAATAAACAAATGAACATATTAGAAGGACTAAACGATAAACAATACGAAGCAGTAATAAATACAGAAGGACCAAACCTAATTATAGCAGGTGCAGGTTCAGGAAAAACAAAAGTACTAACACATAAAATAGCATATTTAATAGGAGAAAAAAATGTAAAGCCATGGCAAATACTTGCAATTACATTTACAAATAAAGCAGCAAACGAAATGAAAACAAGGGTAGAAGCATTAGTTGGAGAAGCAGCAAACGAAATGTGGCTAGGAACTTTCCACTCTATTTGTGTTAGAATTTTAAGAAGATTTATAGATAGATTAGGATATGAAAGCTCATTTATAATATTCGATACATCAGACCAAAGAAGTTTAGTAAAACAATGTTTAAGAGAATTAAATATTGATGATAAATTGTTTACAGACAGAAGCGTATTATCAGAAATAAGCAATGCAAAAAATGAAATGCTTACACCAGAAAGCTACAAATTAAGGACAAATGGTGAGTATAGAAAAGAAAAAATTGCAGAAATATATGCTGTATATCAAAGAAAATTAAAAGAAAATAATGCAATAGATTTTGATGATATTATCAATTTTACAATAGACATATTAACAGAAAACCCAGATGTTTTAGAGTATTATTCAGATAAATTCAAATATGTATTAGTAGACGAGTATCAGGATACAAATAAATCACAATTTACACTACTAACATTAATTGCAGCAAGACACGGAAATATTACAGCCGTAGGAGATAATGACCAAGGAATATATTCTTTTAGAGGAGCAGACATATCAAATATATTAAATTTTGAAAAGGATTTTCCAGGAACAAAAATAATAAAATTAGAGCAAAATTATAGATCTACAAAAAGTATATTAAATGCAGCAAATGCAATAATCAAAAATAATAGCAAAAAATATGAAAAGAACTTATGGACAGAAAAAGAAGAGGGAAAGCTTCCAGAAGTACATATATGTAATGATGAATATGATGAAGCAAGATATATTGCAGAAGAGATAGAACATTTAAGAAGAGAAGAATATTTAAAATATTCAGATTTTGCAATTCTATACAGAATGAATGCACAGTCACGTAGTATAGAAGAGATTTTAGTAAGAGAAGGAATTCCATACAGAATTATAGGTGGACACAAATTCTACGAAAGAAAAGAAATAAAAGATATAATTAGTTATTTAAGATTAATTCAAAACACATCAGATAATTTGAGTTTGCAAAGAATAATAAATGAACCTAAAAGAGGAATAGGAAAAACAAGTTTAGAAAAAATAGAATCAATAGCATCAACAAACCGGAATATCAATGTATGAAGTAATAAAAAAAGCAGATGAGTTTGGACTAAATAAAGTATTTGCAAATTCAAGAGATTTTGTAAATGTAATAGAAGAATTAAGAGCAAGTAAAGATGAAATTAAAATTTCAGAACTTGTAAAACAAACGCTAAACAAAACAGGATATACAAAAGCTTTAGAACTAGAAAGTACAACACAAGCAGAAACAAGACTAGAAAACTTAGATGAGTTTTTAACAGTAGCAATAGAGTTCGAGGATGAAGCTGCAGAAAACAACTTAGCAGAATTCTTAGAAAGTATAACACTTACAAGCGATGTAGATGAACTAGAAGATACAGACGAAGCAGTAACATTAATGACCTTACATAGTGCAAAAGGACTAGAATTCCCAGTAGTATTTTTAATAGGAATGGAAGACCGGAATATTCCCAAGTTATAAGTCAATAGGAGAAGAAAGAGAATTAGAAGAAGAGAGAAGACTTTGCTATGTTGGACTAACAAGAGCAGAACAATTTTTATACTTAACATGTAGCAGACAAAGAACTATATTTGGCTCAACATCATGCAACAAAATATCTAGATTTATAGAAGAAATACCACCAGAAATGCTAGACGGAGATAAAAACATTAAGAAAGAAAAACAATATGAACCAAAAGAAACAACATATGAGTGGGAATATGGAACAGTAAAAAAATATCAAACAAAAGCATTTGGAGATAAATACTCTCCAAAAGAACCGTCATATCAATTTAGAACAGCAGAAAGTTTCTTAAATTCATTAAACAAAACAAAAGCAGAAGGAGTAGATTTAAGCCAATTTAGAGCAGGGGTAACAGTATATCATAAAAAATTTGGAGAAGGAGTAATAAACTCAGTCGAACAAGAAGGAGAAGACTTAAAACTAGATATAAACTTTGAAAAAGCAGGACATAAAAGGTTGATGGCAAAATTCGCAAATTTAGAAATAAGATAAAAAAGAAGAGCAGTTTTCTTTTTTTGTTGAATAGGAAAAATCAATAATGATAAAATAATAGCAAAACATTGACATGAAAAAAAACAACATATAAAATAATTCATATAGAAACAGCCCCTGTATCTGCCAAAAAAATGAAACATATTACAAATCTTGTAGGAACATATTGTATACGCAAAAAAATGAATTTATGTCAAATGTTTGGGGCTAAAGTTCAGTTGTATGGGGCATTGCCCTAAGCGACTCGCACTTTGAAGAAATTGCTAAAACAAAGGAGGGAAATAAATGAAAAACAAAAAACGGAATTACACTAATAGCATTAATAATTTCAATAATTGTAATGTTAATACTAATTGTGGTAACGGTAACAACAGCAATAAAAGGAGGATTATTTGAAAGTGCAAAAATAGCAAGTAAAAAAACAGAAAGACAATCAGTATTAGAAGAATTAAATGCAATAACAGCAGAGTTTAATGCAGATGTGTATGCAAATCCAGAAAAATATGATCTTGGTGATGATGATATATTTAAAACTATAATAGAACAAGCTAAAATAAGAATTTGTGGAGGAAAAAACGAAAACCCAAATTCAAGTATAACAGCAGATGAGGAAACAGTGGAAAAATCAACAATAATAGATGAAGAAGGAAAAACTAGTTTTCTTATACCTTTTACATATAAGGGGATTGAAGCAAAATGGAAATTTGTTATGAATGAAGAAGTGGAATATATAGAATATATAGAACTAGTTTTTAATGGAATAGGTATACAGGAAATAGGAGATACACCAACAGTTGAACCAGGAGGAAATATAAAGGAAGTAAAAAATGGAGTGCCAATTCCAATAGGTTTCTATTATGTAGCAGGTACAAAAAACACAGGTGTTGTAATAAGCGATAGCCAGGCAGATGAAAATAATTCGCAAGAAAACAATGGAAGTCAATTCGTTTGGGTACCAGTACAAATAAATCCAAAATTAAAAATAGATATAGATAGTGATAAGCAAATTTCCAAAGTAACAATAATGGATTTAGGAGACTATAAAGAAGAAATAAGTGTTAATAAAAGTATTTTTGAAAAGACAATAAACTTAAGCGATAACACTATTTATGAAATAGCAATAGAATATGAGGATGGAACAAGAGAAGAAAAACTTTATAGCACTGATTTACAATATAAGCAACTAAGCAACAACTTGAGAAATTTAAAAGTATTTGCAGAACAGTGTGGGGGATTAGAAAATCTAGCTGATTCTCTTAAAGAAAATAACTATCCAGATCAAAATTTTGAGTTCAAAATTGATAATTTTAAAGAATTATTTAAAGACCAAGAAATTTATGATACCACAGACGACACTCTAGAAAAAGATAGTGTATTAAAATATGGAGGATTCTATATAGGAAGATATGAAGTTGGAACAGATAAGACAACAAAAAAAGGCAATAGTCCTAAAAGCTACATTTCATTTACAGAAGCAAAGTCGGAAGCAGAAGCAATATATAATAGTGAGAGTTATGGAGTAAAATCAAGCCTACCAAGTGGTTCAGCTTGGAATAGTACTGCAAAATGGATCGTTAATTCGAAAGCAGAAAGCTGGAATGGAGTATTTAATGATAGCACAAGTTGGGGTAATTATAGATTGAGCATAAGCCAACGGAGCTCCAAAATCAACAGGAAGTAGTGACTCTTATTCTAAAAATCATATATACGATTTAGCAGGAAACTTGCAGGAATGGACATTAGAAATTGCAAATTCAAATGAAAGGATATGTAGAGGATCAAATTATGGAGTAAGTGGAAGCCCAAGCATGGTTTCTGCTGATTCAATAGCAGAAAGTACGAAACAAAATAATACAGGATATAGACTAATGTTATATATAAAAAAATAACAAAAAAGGGAGCTAAGATGCTAGAGCACAAGCTCCTTTTTTATTGTATGAGAAAAATCGAAGATTTTCCTATTCAACAAAAAGCCTATAATCGCTATTGCCTTTGAGAGTTCCTCATTTCATTCGGAAACTCAAATTGGCGAGAAGAAAAAGTGGCAAAGCCACTTTTCTTGTGCAAACAAATTCCAATTTATCTAATTACTTACTTCGTTTTTTACTTTGTCTATTTCTGTCTGTGGTGCTTGCCCTGCTGGTGTGTAATATCCTTTTGCTTGTGCTACCTTAAATAATTCATATTGGAATGATTCGTCATTATTTCTTATCTGTTGTATTGTTTGTCTTAATTGCATATTTTCTGCTTCTGAAATAACTCCTTGATATGTTGTAAGCTCTGCTTTAACGCTTTCTAATATATCGTTAACCATGTATTTTTCTTCCATATTCTTACCTCCTAATTTAAAAATGTTAACAATTTTTGTTTTGTATTTAATGAATCTTGAGCAGCCTTTGTAAACATTTGCTTTATTTGTGGGTCAACACATTGTGATGCATATGTGTTTAGCTTTTGATATGATGTGTCGTGTGCACCTATTAAGTGCCTTAAATTTTGTAATTCTACTTGACTTAGTTCTGACATTAAAATCATCCTTTCCATTTTTTATTTAACAAGTATAGTGTTTACAAAAATTAATAAATTATTCAAAAAAATGTAATTTGTGTGAGGGGAATTCTAGGGACTGTCCCTCAAAATCACCAAACCTGGGGATTTTTGGGACTGTCCTGAATTCACAGCTATAGCAATTTCTACAATGCCTTCGGGTCGCCGTCCTCGGAGACCTGAAGACATCGCAGGCTTTGCAATATACATAATTTACAGCACGTAAAATACAGAGATTTTGAAAGGAAAATAGAGGAAAAAAGAGAAAATGCAAGTATTCCTAACATTAAAGGACTAAATAAAAGAATATACTTATTGCCAAAAATGTATAATTAAGGTAAAATATTATAGTGAAATTTTAAAAAAATAAGTTAGGAGTGTTTATTATTTTAAGAAGTATAAAGAATATATTTGTGCATGTTAGAAGTTCATTAAAAGTTTTATTTCTTATTATGATATCTACAGCATTAATAGTAGGACTAATATCTTTAGTATATAAACCAATGTACAGTGTAACTGTAAATGGAGAATTTTTAGGATATACATCAAATAAAAGCAAATTACAAAAGAGAATAAATGAATATATAGAAAGTAAGGATAACAGTAATGTTGCTTTTATAGATATTAAAGACTTACCTGAATATTCATTGTGTTTATTGAAAAAAGATAATCAAGCAAATGATGAAGAAATATTTGAAAAAGTAAAAAATTCAGGAACAACATATTATGAGTATTATGCAATAGTAGTAAGCAATGAAGAAAAGTACTATGTAGGAACAAAGGACGAAGCAGAAGCTATAATTAATGAGTTGAAATCAAAGAAAAGTACAAATATAAATAAAATAGCATATACACAAGTTCATTCAACAGAGATGAAAGAATTTACAGAAAAAGATAAAGTTGTAACAGCATTATATGTAAGACCAGTAGTTGTAGCAACATCAGCATATGCAACATATAAAGGACAAAAAATAGCAAGTACAGAAACACCATCATCAGCTGTTTTAGGAATAGGACTAATAAGACCAGTATCAGGAATAATAACATCAAGATTTGGTCAAAGAGCCAGTGGAAAACATACAGGATTAGATATAGCTACTTCAACAGGAACAACAATAGTTGCAGCAGCAGCAGGGACAGTAACTTATTCTGGAAATAATGGTGGAGGCTTAGGAAACTTCATAAAAATAAGCCATGGAAATGGTGTAGAAACAGTATATGGACATTGTAGCAAGTTATATGTAACAACAGGTCAAACAGTTGCACAAGGTGAAGCAATAGCAGCAGTAGGATCAACAGGAAATTCAACAGGACCTCATTTACACTTAGAAATAAGAGTAAATGGAGTAAGACAAAATCCACAAATTTATTTATATAAGTAAAAAGTTAAAAAAACCAGTTCACATTGAACTG
>ERZ779973.35-NODE-35-length-22009-cov-2.02838_pt1 | contig 22009 bp, 16 predicted proteins | sample MGYA00511948_ERZ779973 | MGnify/ENA primary metagenome ERZ779973 (study PRJEB29588, sample SAMEA2160045) | human gut metagenome | biome: human gut; feature: human-associated habitat; material: faeces | place: Denmark | collected 2008/2010 ...
TTTGGCGCCCACCTTGGCGAGGGCGTCGAGAACGTGCTGCGGAGCCTTGCCGGCGCGGCGCTCAAGGTCTTCGGCCTGGATCCTCTTGCTCAATCCGACATATTCAGGAACACGGCGTGAGAGAGCGAACTCGGAGAGTTTCAGCGGGTTGGAACGGTAGCTGGAAGTCTCGCCCGAAGGGATGAGCTCGTCGGTCGTGGTGACAGGGTCGTGGATGACAGCGGCGAGTTCGAGGAGCATGTTATCCTGCATCGGGTACATCTTAGGCCAGTCCTTGATGTTCGGTCCGTAGCGGAGCTCGACGGTAGGGTCGGCCTTGCCGAATCCGTAGTAGATGCGGCTCTTGTAGATGCGGTCGTCGAAGGAATATGGCTTGTGCGTGTCTTCGTACTGGATGTCAGTGGCTGCCGTGATGACTCCACCGTTGGCGGCCGTGGCGGCGATAGAGCGCGCGTCCATCAGGCAGACAAGGGAGATTTGTCCCTGTCCAGGCTTCGAGCCCTCACGGTTAGGGAAGTTGCGGGTGGTATGACGGATCGAGAGTCCGTTGTTGGCAGGAACGTCACCGGCTCCGAAGCAAGGTCCGCAGAACGCCGGCTTGATCACAACACCGGCCTCAAGCAACTCCTCGGCGATGTGATTGCGGGTGGTCGCGAGATAGACAGGGGTTGACTGAGGGTAGGCGGACATCGTGAAGTAGTCGTTGCCGATGGTCTTGCCCTTCATGATCGCGGCGGCCTCGCTGAGGTTGTCGTAGGTACCTCCGGAGCAGCCGGCGATGATGGCCTGGTCCGCGAAAGCCTTGCCGTCCTTCACCTTGCTCTCAAGATCGATGGTGATCTTGTCGCCGAAACGCTTCTTGGCATCCTCCTCCACTTTCTTCAGGATTCCCTCCGGATCAGCCTGGAACTCGTGGATCGTGTAGGCGTTGGATGGGTGGAACGGAAGGGCGATCATTGACTCCTGTTTGGAGAGATCGATGCGGATCATCGCGTCGTAGTAAGCCATCTCGCCCGGCTGGAGCTCTTTGTAAGCCTCAGGACGCTCGTGCATCCTGTAGTACTCCTCAACCTTCTCGTCCGTCACCCAGATAGAGCTCAGACAGGTGGTCTCGGTGGTCATCACGTCGATTCCGTTACGGAAGTCGGTAGGAAGGGAGGCCACGCCAGGGCCTGCGAACTCAAGCACCTTGTTCTTCACGAAACCGTTCTCAAACACGGCCTTGACGAGGGAGATGGCCACGTCGTGAGGGCCGACACCCTTCTTAGGCTTGCCTTCGAGCCAAACCAGCACAACCTCAGGAGCGTTGATGTCCCAAGTGTTGTGGAGGAGTTGCTTCACAAGCTCACCGCCACCTTCGCCCACACCCATGCAGCCGAGCGAGCCGTAGCGCGTGTGGCTGTCGGAACCGAGGATCATGCGGCCGCAACCGGCGAGAGCCTCGCGGACATATTGATGAATAACCGCCTGGTTGGCAGGAACATAGATACCACCGTACTTCTTGGCGGCGGAGAGACCGAAGATATGGTCGTCCTCGTTGATGGTACCGCCGACAGCACACAGAGAGTTGTGGCAGTTGGTCATCGCGTAAGGGATAGGGAACTTGTCAAGTCCGCTGGCGCGGGCTGTCTGGATAATTCCGACATAAGTGATGTCGTGTGAAGCCATCGCATCGAACTTGATGCGCATCTTCTTGCCTTTGCTTCCGTCCACATCGTGGGCACGGAGAATTCTGTAGGCAATAGTATTTTCACGAGCCTCGTCGGCAGATGGCATTCCCGCGGCATCACTTACGAGAGTCTTGCCGCCCTTCAGATAAACACCATTAGGAATCAATTCAACCATAGTAAATTAGTTTTGTGTTAATGAATATTGTTAATTATGCTTTCTATAAAAATCGTCAGGGACAGCATGTCGGCGCTTCCGCCGGGCGAGATGTTCTCCCTGATGAAATCCTTGTTCAAAGACGACAATCCGCTCTCGCTGAAGTCCTCAAGAAGCCTTGCGGCCTCGGCTTCGGCGTGGGCGAGACCCTCCGCTCCCCTCCTGTGGAGGATGTTGGTGTCGTCAAGGGTCGTCATTATGTGAAGCAGCGTCTTATGGCAGCGGAAAGGGTCGCCTTCCAGCGAACGGTAGTACGGCAGCCAGTCTGTGAATAGTTCCGGATAGGCCGCGCGGGCGTTCTCCAGAGCGCCGACAGCCTTGAAACTTCTCTTTGCCTCGGCACCGTGCGTACCTCGGGCGGAAGGGATCTCCGACGCGGCGCGGGACACGAGTTCTTTGAATGAATATGCTTCCACAGATCCCGTTGTAGATGCGAGGTAAGAGGCCGCGGCGACGGAAAGGCCGATGCAGAAGAGGGCTCCTTTGTGGGTATTCACTCCGCCGGTGGCCTTCAGCATCGCTTTTTCGGCCTCGATGCCGATCTCCTTTATCTTTGCCGGGTCAATGTCCTTGGCGGAATCCAAGGCCAGTCTTGTCAGGTAAGGTCTTAACGCTGAGATGCTTTTGGACATCAGCGCATAGTCCATGTCTTTGTGGGCACCGTTGTCCTGCCTGTCCACGAGTCCCGGTTTGGGGGTCGTGTCGAGTTCCAACCTCAACGCACGCTCGGCAAGGTCGGCGACCAAGTAAGGGATGGAGGATTCTGGAATATATTCCATCGCCTCTTTGAAGCCGCCTTCGTCCAGCGCCAGTCTCAACGCCGTGGCGCTGAGCGGTTTGCCTTTTTGCTCAAGTCTTGGGATCTCAACAAAATCTATTGGTCGCCAAGCCTGTCGAACCACAGCGACCGATGTTCCCGGCAATATCTCCGCCATCAGTTCGTTGTAGCGGCGGGTCAGCGCATCCTCCGGCTCGCTGCCGGCAAAACGCACCGTAACTCCAAGAGGCTGAGCGATGTGGTTCACGAACAAATCCAGATCAAGCGCGATCTGCGTGTCCGTGGCATCATCCAACTTCTTCAGGAAATATGTCGGGAATGTCGCCGCCGAGATGGCGTAGTCACTCCCCTCGCAGACAACCACATTGTCAAGCCCGGTGCAACCGGCCTCGATCATAGCCTTTCTTTCGACGTAAGGGAAACGCGACCTGTCCTCCCTGACGACGATCACATAGAGATTGTCAACCAGCGATGCGGCCTGCTCAACCAGATAGCGATGTCCTTTAGTGAACGGATTGGCGTTCATCACGATCGCCCCGTTCCGGCCCGGACGGGCAAGCGAAGCCAAGTACTTCTTGTACTCCGGAAGCCCTCCCCTGCCGTTCTCCATCAGAATGGCCTTCGGCGCTGACGCAAGCAACCCGAACCCAAGGCTTTTGAATATTCCTTCGTTCTCCGGCTTAGTGAAAGCTTTGACCGATTCCCTGCCCTCCTCACGGGCGATGGCGATGAGGCGAGACACGAGAATATTCATAAGTCCCTCGCTGCGAGCGGATTCCGACACCGCGACGCACTTGATGACGTTGCCGTCCAGACCGCCGCCGGCAAGGATTTCGTCTCCGTCCTCGTCTCGTGTCACCACCACATAACGGTCCAGCGGAGCCAGTCTCAGCCCGTTGGCGGCGAGGAAAGCCTCGACCCGTCTCCGGACAGAGTTCAACGACAGCGGAGCCTCGCTTATGTAGTGACGGTTATCGCACATAGGACTCAATCATTTCGTCAATCTTAGCAGTCAACTCGCCCATTGTATGAGTACGGTTTCGCATACAATAGCGAGCCTCGTTGTCACAGACAAGACATTTTCTCGGACTCAGGCCCACCGACTCCCTTGACATAGGAACTCCGTCAGCGTCAATCACATCCAAATCAAAAAGGCGGCCGAGCGGATGAGTGTCCTCGATCCGGCAGGTCTCCTTTTTGGCTTCCTCGTTGGAAAGCTGGGTGACGAGATAGGCCTCGTAGCCGGTCGGCAAGTCTCGCAGTCTGAATTTGAGCATCGAGTCTCCGAAAGCCGAGACCAGAGCCGTGACAGCGGCCTGGGCGACCACAAGCGATTGCAGATTACGCTTGACCTTACCCGGCATTATGACCGTGAGGCAGACCAGGGTCTTTCCAGGGTAACCTTTCAAAAGTTCCTTCTGGAAAGAAGCCCGTTCCTCACGACTTGCCAGCAATTGGTCAAGCGTAATCTCCATAAAAAACAGTCTTAGTCCTCGATGTTCATTATGACATCCATCACGGAGCCGTCACGGTTCATCACGACTCCCACGACCTTCTCTCCGAACGGAAGCGGATCAGGGACTCCGATGGACTTCAGAGCCAGTTCCTTGAGGTCTTGGATGTCCACGATCTTCAGTCCGGCCTCCCTCAGACGCTCGGCGATCTCAGGACGGCGCGGGTTGACCGCGATGCCATATTCAGTGACCACGACATCGACTGTCGAGCCAGGGGTGATGAGAGTCGTGACCTCGTCCACCACGCAAGGGATACGTCCGCGCATCAGAGGGCAGACGATGATCGAGAGGGCTGAGTCAGCCGCCGTGTCAGGATGTCCGCCGACCGCGCCTCTGATGACTCCGTCACTGCCGACAAGCACGTTGACATTGAAGTTGACATCCACCTCAAGAGCCGAGAGGATCACGATGTCGAGATAGTGCACGGCTGATCCCGGCTCATCCGCGCTGGCATATTCATTGGCGGAGACTCCCTTGTGGAAAGGATCGTTCTTGATTGATTCGGCTGCCACCCTGTCGAAAGACTGCACGTCGATCAGGCGCTCGATGAGGCCTTCCTCGTGCATCTTGACCATGTGGGCGGTGATGCCGCCAAGCGCGAAGCTGGAATGGATGCCTCGCTTGATCATTTCCTCACGAATATATTTGACAGCGGCCAGCGAGGCTCCGCCGGATCCGGTCTGGATCGAGAAGCCTTCCTTGAAATAGCCGCTGTTGACGATCACCTTCGCGGCGTTCATCGCAAGCAGGATGTCGCGAGGGTTCTTGGTGTCACGAATGGCTCCGGAAGAGATCTTGGAAGAGTCTCCGACCGAATCCACGAGTACAACGTAGTCCACATCATGCTCGGAGATGGAGTTCGGTGTGTTCGGATAGTCAACGAGATCGTCGGTGATTATCACGACCTTGTCAGCGTACTGCGCGTCCGGCTTGGCGTAGCCGAGGGAGCCACAGATTGACTTGGCGTGCTCGGAACGGGAGTAACCGCTGGCGTTGCCGGCAGGGTCGCTGGAAGACGCGCCCAGGAAGGCCACGTCGATGTGAAGGTCACCGTTGGCGATGGCGCTTCCACGTCCTCCGTGGCTGCGGAACACCACAGGCTCCTTCATCAGACCGTGTGAGATCTCCTTGGCAAGCTCTCCGCGAAGACCGGAGGTGGAGATCTTGGTGATCACCCCGTTCTTGATGTGGTCGATCAGCGGAGCGTGGACGTCGGAAAGGCTGGATGCGGCGAGATGGAGATTCTTGAATCCCATCTCGGCCAGTTTGCCAACGACCATGTTCACAACCTTGTCACCGCCTCTGAAATGGTGGTGGAAGGAGATTGTCATTCCGTCTTTCAGGCCGCTGAGCCTGATGGCATCCTCAAGTGTAACCACCTTGGACTGAACCTTCTGAAGATCCTTGCGGAATGTGGTGTTTTTCGGAGTCTCTCCCGAGTACACCTTCTTGCCCATTGCGACGGCCACCTTATCGACAAGCGCCGCCCTTTCCCTTATATTACTCATAAACTTCCTCCTTTGTTAATATGCCTGAAGCGATGGCAAGATCGATGGTACGCTGAGCCCTGATGACAACAGGACGGTCAACCATCTTGCCGTTGACGGCGATGACACCCGAGCCGCGTTTCTCAGCCTCCTTGATGGCGGCGAGAATCTTCTTAGCCTTCTCGATGGCCTTCTCGGTCGGGGCGAACACCTCGTTCACGATCTGGATCTGACGAGGGTTGATGATGGACTTGCCGTCGAATCCGAGGGTCTTGATGAGTTCGACCTCCTTGCGGAAAGTCTCCATGTCATCGAGGTTTGAATATACCGTGTCGAGAGCGTCGATCCCTGCGGCCCTGGCGGCCACCACGATGGTCTCGCGGGCATAGAGCAGCTCGGCTCCCCCCGGGGTACGCTGGGTCTTGAGGTTGGCGCAATAGTCCTCGGCTCCGAGGGCGATGCCCATCATCCTCTTGGAAGCCTTAGCGATCGCGAACGCGTTGCAGATACCCTCGGCGCTTTCTATGGCGGCCATCATGCGGGTTCTGCCAAGGCATCCCAGTTCCTTCTCGACCTTCTCAATCTCCGCCTCCAGCTCGCGGACCTCGTCGGCGGTCTCGGTCTTCGGCATGCGGATCACCTGCACGCCGGCCTTCACGACAGCCTCCACGTCCTTGTGGCCGTAAGGGGTGCTGAGCGGATTGATGCGGACAACCATCTCAGTGTCGCCGTAGTCTATTGATTTAAGAGCGTTGTAAACGAGCAGACGGGCAGCGTCTTTCTCGGCCATTGTCACGGAGTCCTCCAGGTCGAGCATGATCGAGTCCGGCCCGTAGATGAAGGCATCCTGCATCATTCCGGGATTGTTGCCCGGAACGAACATCATTGTTCTTCTTAATCTTTCCATAATCGTAACTGATTATCGGAATAACCCGCGCACCTTCGGTCCCTGGCGCCGCGACTTATTCCTCAACCTAAACTAAGCCCAAACATCTTTTCCTGTGGCGCGCACGGCGGCGGCGGTCACCCTGGCACGGATGGTGCAATCCCTGGCTCCCTTGTCAACCGCCTTGATGTCAGCGTCCTCCAGTCCGAATTCGGTAAGAGTTTCCTCAATGACCTGACGGATCTGTCTGCCGAACTGGGCGGCCACAGAACTGTCCAGGTCGATGTGCAGACCTTTCGTCTCGGCCGGGGCGATCTGGATCATGATGTCACCTGACTCCAGCGTTCCGGCTACAGCGTTCTTTACTTCCATAGCGAAATGTACGATAAAAAAGTCATTAGTGTCCCTGAACCCTCAGGGGCGTGTTAATAATTATGTGTCAATCTCAAACAAAATCAACCCTCGGCGACTACAATCTTTCACATTATTCGGAATATTCCGAAAAATATATAACCACCGCGACGGGTCGCATCTTGTTCCGCCAAAGGTATGACACTTTTTTCAGTTGACCAAATTTCCGCCATACATTTTTCGAATATTTCCGCCTTCCACCCGCAAATACCACAGAGTCTACCCTAAGGCGGGACGGAGGATGTCAGCGATGGCGGCGGTTTCGATCAGGAAACCGTCGTGGCCGTAGGGGGTCTCGATCTGGTGGTAACGGGAGCCGGGGATCATCTCGGAGAGGGGACGCATGTCCTCTGGAGGGAACAGTTCGTCGGAAGACATGCAGACAAAGGTGCAGTCGGCCTTGATCTGAGAGAGGGCCTTGGCGACACCTCCTCTGCCTCGACCAACGTTGTTACTGTCTACCTCGTCACAGACATAGAGATAGGAATAGGCGTCCCAGTCCTTGACGAACTTGGAGGTCTGGTGGCGATAGTAGGATCCCACCTTGCCGGCGAACACGGTGTCGTCGCTATCCTCGTTCTGCTTGAAAAGGCCTTCCTCGCAGCGGTAGGTCAGCAGCGCGATGGCTCTGGCGGCCTTCAGACCCTCCATGCCGCCCTTAAGGTCACGATGCTCCTTGAAGGTCGGGTCGGCGAGAAGGGCGAGGCGGCTGGCGGCGTTGAATCCTGCGAGCCAGGGGGTCACGCGCGCGCCGGTGGCGATAAAGAATATCTTGCCGAACAGACCGGGACACATCTCGACCCACTCGAAGGACATGAAGCCGCCCATGGATGTTCCGATCAGAATGTCAATCCTTTCTATGCCAAGATGTTGTCTCAGTAGATCAAAGGCACGCACAGTGTCGCGGACGGTCACTTTCGGAAAATCGAAATAGTAGGGCCGGCCGGTCTTCGGGTTCGTGGACGCGGGACCGGACGAGCCGCAGGCTGAGCCTAACACATTGGCACAGATGACGAAATACTTCTGAGTGTCTATCAGTTTGCCGGGGCCGACAAGATTCGGCCACCAGCTGCCTTCCGGGTCGGAATCCGCGGTCAGGGCGTGGCAGAGCCAGACCACCTGCCGGTCACGGGAATATTCAGAAGGCGATGTGTGGTAGACTATCTCCAGATTGTCAATGCTCCCGCCCGACTCGAACCCGAAGGTTCCCTTATGCCTATAGATGTGCCTGATCATTATCTTTAAGTGGTGTGAATGAATATCCTTTCCGACGCAGTTCCCTGATGAGTCCGGGGAGCTTGTCGTAGAATTTGTCCGTCCTGGACGGATCCGTTCCGAAATGGATCAGCATGATGTGGCCGTTCAGTCCGTCGGGATCCGTCCTTTCATATTCCCGGATCTTGCCGAGAATCTCCTTGCTGCTGAAGTAGCGGCTCATTCCCGGAGTGGTGTAGTCGCCGTTCGTGAGGGTTCCCGGAGTGTAGTTGATCACTTGAAGGCCGAGCTGGCGCGCCCAGGAGGAGATTGTAGCGTTGTAGTGCTCGTAGGGCGGGATGAAATACGGTGCGTCCGTGATGCCGAACTCCCGCAACACCTTATAGCTCTTGAACATGTCCTCCTCAAACTCCTGCCTTGTCACCAACAGGGAGTCGCGCTTGCCCCACGGAGCGTAGAGAAGGTGGCCGTAGGAGTGGCTTCCGACGTAGTGTCCCTCGGCCACAAGCCTGCGCACCACATCGGGGTACAGCTCGAAGAACTCTCCGGTGAAGAAGAATCCGCCTTTGATGTTGTACTTCCGGAGCGTGGAGATGATCCTGTCCGCCCCGTCGGCCTTGTCAGCCGCCGTGAACACAAAGTCAATGTGCCTGACAGAAGGGTCGGTCCTTATTATTCCGCCATCCCGGTAGATGTTTCTGTCGGGGAGGACGGCGGCGCCGGACACCTTATTCTGAAGTTCCCTACCTTCACGCTGATAGTAGGAGAGAGGGAATGTCAGCGAGGCGGTGCCGTCCATCGTCGGCTCGTTGGTGGAGTAGTCGTGCGTGCTGTCGTGGTAGACCAGGTCGCCCGGCTGGAACTCCTCGTAGTTGACACCGCCGTCGGTGTGGATTCCAAGCAGGCCTCCGAATATGGTCGAGTAGACCGGGCCGTCAACCAGGCCGCCGGTCGTGTTGCCCATCTTGTACTTGATGATGAAAGAATGAGGCTGGGTCGGGAATGTTCCGCCTTTCGGCAGCTCCACGATCATGCTGACACCCCACGGGTTGCAGCCCAGAAGCCAGTCACGCAGAGAGCCTTCCATCTCCTGATAGGTCGTGTCACCGGTCAGCTCACGGTAAAGGATGCACTGGGTAAGCATCGCCGTGGTCAGGTTGTTGGAACACCATATTCCCGGAATGCCGAACATGAACGGATGATCCTTCCCGCGCTCATAGACGCGCTGGATGCCCGAACGCATGTTCCTGATGAATTCCGCCGACACCTTGCCGCCGAAATTCCTCGCTATGCGGTAATGCCCCATATTCATAAAAGGATACCATTGGTAGTGGCGCGCGCTGTCGGCTCCCATCCAAGGGGTCACCGGCTCGCGGCGGGCATATTCAATGGCCTCCGTGCGGTACTTCCCGTCACCGGTGCGGCGGAACATTTCGTAGGCGGCCAACTCCATGTCATCCACCCAGTTGTCCTCCTCGTAGATGTAAGGAGAGACCACCGAGGCGGTCTGGCAGACTCCTGGCTTGGCCACTCCGGCATCGTAGGCGGCCTTCGCCTTCGCACCGATTCTTTCGGCGAACTCCGGGTAGAACGGCCTTAGGATCTCCGCGCCGAGAGCGAAATCGGAGGCGAACTTGCCCGCTGTGCTGGCCACACCGGTAGTCTTGTTCCTGTCCCCTCGACGGCCTCTCTGCTGCGGCTCGCCGGAGCAGTACCAGACCGGTCTGAACCCGCCCTTGCCCCAGCCGTAGTCGGCCTGGTCGTCGCTCGGGACACGCATCCCCACATGGTCACGGTCGTCGGCGATCTGATTGTACATCTCCCCCGGCTCCGGATTCATCTTGTCAAGCCACTTGAGTCCCCAGTAGATCTCGTCCACGATGTCAGGGATCCCGTTGCGTCCAGGAGTTCCGTCCGCAAGATGATTGTCCGAGAACGCCTCCGGGTTGCTCTGGTAAGCGAACATCATCTGGTAGATGGCGTTCGCCGAGGTGGTTGTGTACTGAAGGCAGTCCGACGCGTCGTGCCATCCTCCGGTCACGTCAAGGAACGTGCTGTCCTTCCGGGGATCCGGATGCCCGACGATGATGCCGTCCTTCCGGTGGCAGTTGTCCTTGAAGAACGGATTCCATCCGCAACGCTGCTGACGCATGTAGTTCAGCACGAAATCAGCCGCGCCGTCGTACACACCAGCCCCCACAGGGAAGGTCTCCGAGCGGGTCTCGCCGCCCGAGGACAGCACCTTGATGTAATAAGCGCCGCTGGTCTTCAATCCGCTGAAATCCAGGCGGCAGGTTGTCTTCATGCGCCCCAGGACACCAGTCGGTCTCACGGCGGAGGAACTGAAAGCCACCTCGCCGGTGAAAGCGTCAACCAGCTCAAAACCATTGATCTGCGCAGTCTCATCACTCATGAACACCGCCACTTTCGTCGCTTCAGGAAGGTAGCCGATCTGGTTGACACGGATCCATGATCCGGCAAAAGCCTGGACCGCGGCCAGCGACAGGATCGCCATGGACACTAATCTCTTCATTATCATCGTGGTCTCTTCAAAGAATTACGCTAAGATGTCCCTTATCGTCCGATAAAGAGAAGGCAAAAATAAGAAAATTAGCGGTTTAAAACGTAGAAAATGATTACTTTTGTCCAAATTGCGCCGGACGCGGGAGAACAGGTGTAAGGAATCTCCCCGCGGACAACATGGCGGAAAGACAGGACAGTACAATGGAAAGATACAGAATAGGCAACGGCTACGATGTCCATGCCCTGAGAGAAGGACTTCCGATGTGGCTTTGCGGCGTCAGGATCGAGAGCGAGGCCGGATTTGTGGCCCACTCCGACGGCGATGTGGCCATTCACGCACTGTGCGACGCCCTTCTCGGAGCGGCGGCCCTGGGCGACATCGGACTTCACTTCCCGGACAGCGACGACAGATGGAAAGGCATTGACAGCAAGCTGCTTCTGAAGGAGGTGATGAGGATGGTCAGAGCAAAGGGCTACGAACTCGGCAACGCCGACATCACCATCGCCCTTCAGGTTCCCAAGCTCCGCCCGCACATAGACTCCATGCGTTCAAAACTTGCGGAAGTCATAGGGACAGACCCCGGCAACATCTCCGTCAAAGCCACCACCACCGAGCGCCTCGGCTTCGTCGGCAGAAAGGAAGGCTGCGAGGTCTGGGCAACCGTAATCATCTGTAAGGCAGCATGAAAAGAATCCTGGCAATAACACTTGCGGCGATCTTCGGCATCGAAGCGAGCGCACAGATCAACTTCCCCCCGACGGAACACTACCTCATCGGGCAGTGCGACATCGACAGGGCGGAAGCCCTTCTGGACACGCCTCTCAAGAAGGCGGTCAAGTACCCTAATCCCAGCAAGGGAGCGCGGTGGTTTCCGGACGCAAGCCTTGGCCTGTTCATGCACTGGGGCATCCACAGCATGCTCGGGGCGCAGCCCTCTTGGGCGATGATCAACCACTACCGCTACAACGGCGGCTACAAATCCAAGGAACTCTACTATGGCCAGGCACTCGGGTTCAACCCGGAATTCCCTGCCGACAAGTACCTTACGGCGGCCAGAGAGGCCGGTTTCAACTACGGCCTGTGGCCGTCGAAGTACGGTATCGGCACGAAGCAGTTCATGGGAGGACGCGACCTCATAAAGGAATATGTGGAAGCCTGCCGCCGGGCCGGTCTCAGGGTGGGACTCTACTACTCTCCTCGTGACTGGCTGTACCCCGGCACCTACGACGAGAGGCACTTCGACGCCAACACCAGAAGCCAGGTGGAAGGCATCAAGGATCCTGTCCTCAGGGAGAAGGAATATGTCAGGATGCTCGGTTACGTGATGGCCCAGATCGAGGAACTGCTGACAAACTACGGCAAGATAGACATCCTCTGGCTGGACGGTATGGACATGATCGGTGTCACGGATCACCACAACGACAAGATTTACGCATGGATCCGCTCGCTCCAGCCCGACATCGTCGTCAACGACAGATGGCACAACATCGTGGATCCGGACAACCCGGATGGCACCAGTGTGCGGGTCGGGGACTTCACCACGCCTTTCGAGTGCCAGAAACCGACATATTCACCGTCGGAATGGTGGGAGCATTGCCACATCTGGACCTGCGGAGGAGGAGGCTGGGGCTACGACAAGACCGGCACCTTCCGTCCGATGAGCTGGTTTTTTGATGAATATGTCGCCTCGCGGTCCTTGGGCGGCAATTTCCTGCCGAACGCCAGTCCCGACGGCAACGGGGATATGCACCCGAACTTCTACCGCCAGACCGATTCGCTGAAAGCCTGGATGTCCCACAGCGCGGAGTCCCTGAACGGAGCGGGGCCGACTCCCGGCGCGCGCCTTAGCAACGTTCCGCTCACCACAAGGGGGAAGAGAGTCTGGTACGCCCACCTCCTGCCGTCATTCAAAGGCCAGGTCAGCGTCCTCACCAACAAAAAGCCCAAGTCCGTCACCCTCCTGAGAACCGGCGAACCAATCCTTTATGAATATGCCTGCGGAGCCGTCATCTTCAACCTTTCTTCAGCGGACCGCACCAAAACCGACGATGTTGTCAAAATAATTTTCTGAATATGAGTCCTTTATCAGTCATAATCACAGTTCTGGCGTACTTTGCCGTGATGTTCACGGTGTCTTGGATCTCCTCTCGCAACGCTGACAACGCCGGGTTCTTCAACGGAGGGCGCAAAGCGCCTTGGTGGATCGTGGCGATCGCGATGATCGGAGCGCCGATGTCGGGGGTGACCTACGTCTCCGTGCCGGGAATGGTCGGCGTTGGAGGCACGGCTATGGGCTACATGCAGATGGTTCTGGGCTTCTTCGTGGGCTACATCATCATAGCGTTTGTCCTCACGCCCATATTCTTCAAGATGAACATGGTGTCGATCTACCAGTACCTTGACGACCGGTTCGGAGTGTCCTCGCACAAGACCGGAGCGTGGTTCTTCTTCATCTCCAAGATTCTGGGAGCCGCCGTGAGACTGTTCCTCGTCTGTGTGACGCTCCAGCTGATGATCTTCGAACCGCTGGGGCTGCCGTTCGTGCTGAACGTGATCGTCTCCGTGGGGATCGTGCTGGTCTACACGTTCAGGGGAGGGGTGAAGTCCGTGATCTGGACGGACACGCTGAAGACCGTGTGCATGATCGTGTCCATCGTGCTGGCTATCGTGTTCATCGCCAAGGATCTGGGGCTGAGCTTCTCCGGCGTGGTGCAGACGGTGCGTGAAAGTGACTGTTCAAAGATGTTCTTCTTCGACGACGTGAACCATCCTGAATATTTCTGGAAACAGTTCCTGGCAGGCGTGTTCACCGTGATAGCGATGACCGGTCTGGACCAGGACATGATGCAGCGGACGCTGAGCAGCCGCAACGCCAAAGATTCACAGAAGAACCTCATTACCAGTGGCTTGCTTCAGGTTCCGGTAATATTCCTGTTCCTTTGTCTCGGTGTGCTGCTGTACGTGTTCGCCGGGCAGAAGGGCATCCAGGAAGTCGGTGACACACTGTTCCCTGCCGTGGCCACGGGGGGCTATCTGCCCGCCATCGTAGGTGTTCTGTTCATCATCGGACTTGTGTCCTGCGCCTTCGCCGCCGGCGGTTCCGCGCTGACGGCGCTGACAACCTCGTTCACCGTTGACATAATCGGCACCAAGGGCAAGAGCGAGGAGCAGGTGAAGGCCACAAGGCAGAAAGTGCATCTGCTGATGGCCCTGCTGATGGGAATCGTGATTTTCGTCTTCTATCTTCTGAACACGAAATCGGCCATTGACGCGGTCTACAAGCTGGCGAGCTACACCTACGGGCCGATCCTGGGAATGTTCGCTTTCGGAATATTCACGAAAAGAAAGGTGCGCGACAGATGGGTGCCGCTGGTAGCGGTCATCGCGCCGGTTCTCTGCCTCATCCTCCAGAGCAATTCCGAGCGCTGGTTCGGAGGCTACAAATTCAGCTATGAGCTGCTTCTTTTCAACGCTTTGTTCACGTTTTTGGGACTTTGTCTATTAATTCGGCGAAAAAAGTCGAATTAATTTTGCCAATTCAGGATTAATCTCTATTTTTGCAGTCCAGTTGCGAAGACAGGCGCAACACATCATTGAGATATGGTGTAATGGTAGCACTACAGATTCTGGCTCTGTCAGTGAGGGTTCGAATCCTTCTATCTCAACTAAAAATCCGGCCTCGGCCGTTTTTTTATGGCTTTTGCCAGGAATGGCGGGGTAGCTCAGCTGGTTAGAGCGTCGGATTCATAATCCGGAGGTCGTGGGATCATGCCCCACTCCCGCTACGCAACATTAAGAAACTAATTAAGACGATAATGGCGAACGCTTTTCACTATTCCATCGGAAGGAAGTTCATCCAGGCTGTCAGCGGAGCATTTCTCATAATCTTCCTGCTGCTTCATGTGACTATCAACCTGTTCTCCGTCATTGACTCTTTCACAGGCAATTACAACGGGCTTGACGGTCTTTTCCAGAAAGGTTGCGACTTTATGGCGCTCCCGATTGTCACCATCATGGTTCCTGTTCTTGCCGCCGGTTTCATCATCCACATCATCTACGGATGCTGGCTCACATGGCAGAACGTAAAGGCCCGCGGCGGCTACAAGCGCTACGAGGCCTCAAGCGTAGCCGCTGCCGACTCCTGGTCAGCGAAGAACATGTTCGTACTCGGTATCATCATTCTCGGTATCCTTGCTTTCCATCTTACCCACTTCTGGGCTAAGATGCAGCTCGCCATGTTCACCGGCGCCGAGGAGGGCAACCCTTACGAACTTCTCAACCTCACTTTCGGACGATGGTGGGTGCTGGCATTGTACCTCGCCTGGTTCGTGGCTGTATGGTTCCACCTTTGCCACGGCTTCTGGAGCATGTTCCAGACAGTTGGCTGGAACAACCAGACCTGGTTCAAGAGACTGAAAGTGATCGGCATCGTGGTCGCCACGCTGATCTTCCTTGGCTTTGCGGCTGTTGGTATCAACGCATTCCTTCAGGCAAACGCTTTGATCTAGTCAAGGACATAATGAAATTTCAAGGGCGACCTGATGATGGTCGCCTTTTTTTTGTGTTACCTCCACAGGCCGCCAAGCCTGTCTAAGAGACCATATAAAAAGACAACTTGATTTACAAATAATAGTATCATTCAAAAACGAACAACAATGAGACAGAAAAAATTCTTGCTCCCTGAGAGCGAAATCCCGACAGCATGGTTCAACATGCAGGCAGTCATGCCCAACAAGCCTATGCCAATCCTCAATCCGGCCACACACGAGGCCTTGAAGCCCGAGGATCTCTACCCGATCTTCTGCAAGGCCTGCGCCGACCAGGAACTCAACACAACTGACGAGTGGATCCCGATCCCCGAGCCGGTACGCGAGCAGTACGCCGGCTACAGATGCACTCCGCTTGTGAGAGCCTACGATCTTGAGGCCGCCCTCGGCACTCCTGCCCACATCTATTTCAAGAATGAGAGCGTCTCCCCTGCCGGCTCCCACAAACTGAACTCCGCCTTGGCCCAGGCCTACTACGCCAAGGAGCAGGGCATCACCAACATCACCACCGAGACCGGTGCCGGCCAGTGGGGCGGCGCGCTCTCCTATGCCACCAAGAAGTTCGGCATCGAATGCGCCGTCTACATGGTCAAGGTCAGCTACCAGCAGAAGCCTTACAGAAGGTCGATCATGCAGACTTTCGGAGCAGCCATAACTCCTTCACCGTCAATGTCCACCAGAGCGGGCAAAGACATCATCACCGCCAATCCCAACGACCAGGGATCACTTGGATGCGCGATTTCCGAGGCCATCGAGCTTGCCGTAAGCACCCCGAACTGCAAGTATGCCCTCGGCTCCGTCCTCAACCATGTCTGCCTGCATCAGACCGTCATCGGCCTGGAGGCGGAGAAGCAGATGGAGATGACCGGGGAATATCCTGACATCGTGGTGGCCTGCTTCGGCGGCGGCTCCAACTTCAGCGGCATCGCCTACCCTTTCATGAGGCATAATATTCAGGAAGGGAAGAAGACCCGCTTCATCGCCGCTGAACCATATTCCTGCCCGAAACTCACAAGAGGCAAGTTTGAATATGACTTCGGCGACGAGGCCGGTATGACTCCGCTCCTCCCGATGTACACCCTCGGCCACGATTTCAAGCCGGCAACCATCCATGCCGGCGGCCTTCGCTACCACGGAGCGGGTGTGATCCTGTCCCAGCTGATGAAGGACGGCTACATGGAAGCTGTTGACATCGAGCAGCTTGATGCCTTCAAGGCCGGAATCCTCTTCGCCCAGACCGAGGGCATAATCCCTGCACCGGAATCCTGCCACGCCATCGCCGCCACAGTGAACGAAGCCCTCAAGTGCAAGGAAACCGGCGAGAAGAAGACCATCCTCTTCAACCTGTCCGGACACGGTTTCGTGGACATGAGCTCCTACGACCAGTACCTCTCCGGCGAGATGCAGAACTTCCACGTCTCCGACGCCGAACTCGCCAATTACATCAAATCCGCCGACGCGCTGAACAAGTAATCACACAGTCCAAAGATAAAGCCCAGAGGGCCTCTAACCCGGATTTTGCTCGTAAGAAATTCAGGTTAGAGGCTCTCCGGACTTTTGCGGCTCCTGGACTTTATTCTTTTCTAGTCCTGAAAAACAATGCGTAAAATTTCCAACTGAAAGGTGCTTTCGCTATCTTTGTAGTATTCAATCCTCTCTCTTCGCTTTTGCGTCAAGAGACGATGAGGGAGAAACAAGAACTATATGGACATCAAGGAAGAAGATAAGATCATACAAGAGGTCACCAGACAGGAGTACAAGGAGGGCTTCGTCACCGAGGTCGGACAGGACTTCATCCCAAAGGGACTGAACGAGGACATCATCCGCACGATCTCACGGCTTAAGGAAGAGCCGGAATGGATGCTGGAGTTCCGTCTGAACGCTTTCCGCAAATGGCAGAGCATGGAGATGCCGCAGTGGGGACATTTGGACATGCCGGAGATCGATTTTCAAGACATTATCTACTATGCCGCTCCGAAGAAGAACGTGGACAGGCCGAAAGAGATAGACCCGAAACTGGAGGAGACATTCGAGAAGCTGGGCATTCCGGTGCGTGAGCGCGAGGCTCTGGCCGGAGTGGTGGCCGTGGATGCTGTCTTCGACTCGGTCTCCGTGGCCACGACCTTCAGAGCCTCGCTGGCGGAGAAAGGAATCATATTCTGTAGTTTCTCGGAGGCTGTCAAGGAGCATCCGGATCTGGTGAGGAAGTACCTCGCCTCCGTCGTTCCGGTCGGAGACAATTTCTTCGCGGCACTCAACTCGGCGGTCTTCAGCGACGGTAGTTTCTGCTATATTCCCAAAGGGGTCAAGTGCCCGATGGAGCTTTCCAGCTATTTCAGGATCAACGCCGCCGGCACGGGACAGTTCGAAAGGACGCTCATCGTGGCGGACGAGGCTTCGCAGCTGAGCTACATGGAGGGCTGCACGGCTCCGATGCGCGACGAGAACCAGCTGCACGCCGCTGTGGTTGAGATCGTGGTCGAGAAGGACGCCGATGTGAAATACTCAACGGTGCAGAACTGGTACCCCGGCGATGCCCAAGGACGCGGCGGCATCCTTAACCTCGTGACTAAGAGAGGAATATGCAAGGGCAGCGGTTCGCACCTGAGCTGGACTCAGGTCGAGACCGGCTCGGCGATCACTTGGAAGTACCCTTCGACGATCCTGAAGGGCGACTACTCCTCGTCGGAATTCTACTCCGTGGCCGTGACGAACAACTACCAGCAGGCGGACACCGGCACGAAGATGATCCATCTCGGACGCGGCACCAGAAGCCGGATCGTAAGTAAGGGAATATCAGCGGGTCACAGTCAGAACAGCTACCGCGGTCTCGTCCGGATGAACGCCGGGGCGACCGGGGCGCGGAACTTCTCGCAGTGCGACAGCCTTCTGATCGGCTCGCAGTGCGGGGCGCACACGTTCCCGGACATCCAGAGCGCGAATCCCACGGCGATCGTGGAGCATGAGGCCACGACCTCGAAGATCAGCGACGAGCAGCTCTTCTACTGCAACCAGAGGGGACTCGGCCCGGAGGACGCTGTCGGTCTGATTGTCAACGGCTACGCCCACGAGGGGCTTTCCCGCCTCCCGATGGAGTTCGCCGTCGAGGCCACCAAACTGCTTCAGGTCTCCCTCGAAGGATCGGTAGGTTAATGAATATATTCACGAATGAATTATGGGATTCTTTGACATAGAAAACATTGCGTTCACGTTAGGCGGAACGGGGGTGAGCTTCCTGGAGCTGCTCGGTGTCATCGCGGGACTTACCTGCGTGGTGATGGCCGGGCGCAACAACAAGTACAACTTCTGGGTCGGCTACCTGTACAACATCCTGTTGTTCACACTGTTCTGGCAGAGGCATCTGTACTCGGCCATGCTTCTCCAGCCGATAGCCTTCGGCATCAACGCCTTCGGACACTGGAGGTGGACTCATCCGAGACCTTCCGAGCAGAGTTCGAAAGACGCTTCCGCCCTGAAAGTGACACGGCTATCGATGCGGGACTGGTGTGCGGCGCTCACCGTCGTGGTGATGGCCGGTGCGATCTGGGGATTTGTCCTCCACAAATTGGGGACATCGTGGTTCACGGACATATTCACACCTGATCCGAATCCGTGGCTGGATTCGTTCGGGCTGATGCTGACGCTTCTGGCGCAGTTCCTTTCCGCCCAGAAGAAGTGGGACTGCTGGATCGTGTGGCTTGTGGTGAACGTCACCAACATCACCCTCTACATCAGCGCCGGACTCGTGTTCATGCCGATCGTCAGCGCCCTGTACCTCATAAACGGCATCTGGTCCCTCTGGACTTGGTACCGACTGTACAGAGAGGAGAAATAATTGACAACGAGGAGCTTGGCCTCCACGCAAAATATTGATGACCATGACAGACATATTACTGAAAATAACCGATCTGCACGCCAGTGTCGCAGACAATGAGATCCTCAAGGGCATCAACCTTGAGATCCGCCGCGGCGAGATCCACGCCGTGATGGGTCCGAACGGAGCCGGCAAAAGCACCCTGTCCTCTGTCCTGACCGGAAAGCCGAACTACGAGGTCACTTCCGGCACGATAGAGTTCGACGGCAAGGACCTGCTGACGATGAAGCCGGAGGAAAGAGCCTGGACCGGACTGTTCATGTCCTTCCAGTACCCTATCGAGATCCCCGGAGTCTCCATCACGAACTTCATGAAGACCGCGATCAACTCCAAGCTCAAGGCTCAAGGCAAGGAGCCGATGAAAGCCGGTGACTTTCTGAAACTTATGAAGCAGAAGATGGCCTTCGTCCAGATGAAGCCGGAATTCGCCAAGCGCGAGGTCAATGTCGGTTTCTCCGGCGGAGAGAAAAAGAGGAACGAGATCTTCCAGATGGCGATGCTCGATCCGACCCTCGCGATCCTCGACGAGACGGACAGCGGACTGGACGTGGATGCGCTCAAGATCGTGGCCGACGGAGTGAACGCCCTACACACCCCGGAAAAGTCGGCGATCGTCATCACCCACTACCAGAAGCTTCTTGAATATGTCAGGCCGGATGTCGTGCATGTCCTGAAGGATGGCCGCATCGTGGCCAGCGGCGGTTACGAACTGATTGACAAGATAGAGAAAAATGGCTTTGAACAGTTCTAAAAACATAGACCACGGCAATTATATTCCTTCGCCCATCGTGACGGGAATGAAGGTCGCTGACGGTGAGCATATTCGTAAAGTCTTTGTGCTCGGTTCAGCAGACGCTGCCGTTGGAGCCGGAGTCGCTGTCTCCCCGGTCCCTAGGTTTGTCGAAGCGACTGATCCTTATGGTATTCCGTCCAACATCGAGGTGGGGGCCGACGCGGCGCTGGATCTTACGGTGGTAGTACTGCCGGGAGTCTCGGCAAGGATTCCGCTGACGATTGACCTGACCGGAGCGCATTCCGAAGTCAGGCTTTCAGGAATATACCTTTGCTCCGGCCACGACGAGGTGACGTTCGACATCACGATGCATCACCGCACTGGCGATTGCTGTTCCCGACAGATTTTCAACGGGTTGGCTGCCGGTGAAGCCAAATGCGGATTCTTCGGCAAGATCGTCATCGCGCCGGATGCCCAGAGAACCGAGGCGTTCCAGGAGAACCACAACATACTGCTTTCGGATTCGGCAAGAGTCAACACCAAGCCCCGGCTGGAGATCTACGCCGACGACGTGAAGTGCTCGCACGGAGCCACGGTCGGCAAACTGAACGAGGACGAGCAGTTCTACATGCGCTCTCGTGGCATTCCTGAGGAAGAGGCCAAGGTGCTTCAGATGATCTCCTTCGTGGCTCCTGTCCTGGAAGCCGTCCCGGAAGAGTCCAGTGACGGAAGTCCGTGCCGGTCAGCCGTTGCCGGCCAGGTCGAGAACGCCATCCGCAGCTTCGCTTAGTAATCATTAAAAAATAACTTGAACTTAATTTTTAACGCTTACTTAAAGACCATGATTGTCAAGACGAATGTCAAGCTGAATCTGGGGCTGAGTGTCCTGCGGAAGCGTGCCGATGGGTTCCACGACATCGAGACGCTGTTCGTGCCGTGCTTTGATTTCGGGGACACGCTTGAGATCATCGCCGGCGACGACTACAGCCGCACCTCGGCGGCGCTTTTCGCTGAATATGGAGGTCAGGACGGGTGCGTCGGCAAGTTCTGCGACCAGAAGGAGAACGAAGTAGATCTGGCACAGGGAATATCCGAGGACGGAAAGTTGATGATCACGATCGCCCGCAAGGAGGGTGTGGACTGGAATCCGATGAAAGATTTGTGCGCCAAGGCGTACAATGTTCTTGCTAAGGATTTTGACCTGCCGCCTGTCAAGATATTCCTTGAAAAGAACGCTCCTGTCGGGGCCGGCCTCGGCGGCGGATCGGCGGACGCGGCATTCACCCCCAAGGCTCTGAACGAACTTTGCGGACTCGGGCTTTCCGGGCAAAGGCTTTCTGAATATGCCTCCAGACTTGGCAGCGACTGTGCCTTCTTCATTTTCAACCGTCCAATGATCGGATCAGGAAGAGGAGAAGTGCTTGAGCCTTACGACATTGATCTCTCAGAGTACGAGATAAAGGTGTTGATTCCGGAAGGTGTTTCGGTCTCCACCGCAGAGGCCTACAAAGGGATCGTTCCTCGGGAAACGCGCCGCGACGGATCCGGCGAGCAGGCCTCAACTGAGCCGCAAGAGCGTTGCGACGGATCCGGCGAGCAGGCCTCAACTGGATCACCAGAGCGTTGCGACAGGTTCAGCGAGCAGCCTGGCAATCCAGTGGTTAGTCATCGCTCACCAACCGGACTTGGCAAGCCGGCAGAGACAACCGGCCTGAAATCCGTGCTGGCAGAACCAATCTCCGAATGGAAAGACCTGCTGGTCAACGATTTCGAGGCCACAGTCTTCAAAGCACACCCCGAGTTGGCCGCCATCAAGCAGTCCCTCTACGACTCCGGCGCCACCTACGCCTCCATGTCCGGCTCCGGCTCCGCCCTCTTCGCCCTCTACAAGAAATAACCGTGAGCAAAAGCACCGCTCTCGCGCACCAAAGACAGTCCACAACCAGCCTCGTGAGCAAAAGCGCCGCTCCCGCGCACCAGAGACAGTCCACGACCAGCCTCGTGAGCAAAAGCGCCGCTCCCGCGCACCAAAGACGCTGATTTTTGGTGTTTGAAATACTCTTCGTGGAGAAAAACCACAAACAAAATCAAAAGAGTCTCTTGGCTCAGTGCCGTTCCGAGAATTCGCAGCCACAGAAGGTCTGGTTGTACATTTC
>ERZ779973.39-NODE-39-length-20593-cov-2.31454_pt1 | contig 20593 bp, 21 predicted proteins | sample MGYA00511948_ERZ779973 | MGnify/ENA primary metagenome ERZ779973 (study PRJEB29588, sample SAMEA2160045) | human gut metagenome | biome: human gut; feature: human-associated habitat; material: faeces | place: Denmark | collected 2008/2010 ...
GTCTGCGAAGGTAAGGCCCGCATTGAACATCACAGGGATGGAAAGATAGTGTTCTGTAACGTCAACATTAGTGTTGATGCCGAAATAGCTGTCCGCATCACTCTTGGTAGCAAGACCATAGTACAGTCCCGGAGCCACGCCAAAAGAACCGGCAAGGTTAATGTTATAGGATCCGCCTACATAGAAGCCGTTCAGATTAGTGGTCTTGGTCGTGCTGCCGGACTTTACCTTGTCCGTAGAGTTAAGGTAGCCGATGCCGAGTGATGGCTGCGCGATGGCAGCGGTTCCGATAAGCATCATTGATGCCGCAAGGATGGATGAAAAAACTCTTTTCATAATAAATTAAACTTAAAGCAGTTATAATCTTCATAACTAACAGGCTATAAATGCGGCGCCGTGAGACATGATCCTGAGCGCCCGCCGGGCCATGCAATAGAATACAAGCATATCAAAAATTAGTCCAAACGATAACTCCGGCGTGGTCAAATCCACAGAAAACACGCCACCGAGCGTCCTGTGAACCATTCCCGCCACCGCTCCCGTACAGGAAACAGGCATCAGCGTCAGGAGGCGAAAAAGTCGGCGAAGAACCTGGCGAAGGAATGCCAGGAGTTACGGGCGATGAAGTCACGAAGGACTTCCGGATTGATGGAGCGGCCCGATTTCAGAATCTCAACCATCTCTGCTTCGGAGCCATAGACAAAGCAGACATCCTCTCGGGCAAGATCGGCGAACGCACCGATGGCGGGACCGACCGGACTGCCACCCATCGTCAGAGTGTCCATCAGAATACCCGAACTGGAGACGCTTCCCGGCAGATAAGGAAACAGCACAAAACGGCTGGAGCGGATAAGGCCGGCAAGCTCCTCAAAATCAGCGGCCCTGTTCTCAAAAACAAACGTTGACCGATGAGCCGTCGAAGCCTCAGCCCCAAATCCGGCGAAACCAGCGGAATCATCGGAGACGATGGCCTTTTCAATGTCCGCGGCCAGCGAGGCATCCTTGCATCGTCCGACAATCCTGACCTTCAGGCCGGCACGGCGCACGGCGGGACTGGTAACGAACTCCAGCACACCCTTGTACGGAAGGATATTCCCCCAGATCAGGATCTCGCCCGTCCGTGCAGAATCCTCTCCCCCTGAGGAACCGCGGCAAGCGTCGGCGGCAGAACCTCCCACGGCGGCAGGCTCCACAACCGGATGGCAGAAATAGCGGACCTTGTCAGGCGGGCAGCCATATTCAGAAAGCAGCACGCGCGCGAAGGAAGCGGTCTCGCACGAATGGGAGATTACGAGGCACGACCGCTTCAGCTGCAACTTGGTGAGCGAGCGAGACATCCAGTTCTCCCCCTTGTGAGGGCGCGGGTTATGGAATATGAACACGATCTTTCCACGCCGGAACCTCATCACCCGGAAACTCAGACGCACCATGAGGTACTGAAGGAAAGCGAGCTTATGGAAAGCGATCGTCTCCACGAAGCTCAAAAGGAATATGTCAGCCTTGAACGAATGTTTCAGCAACGCCCACCCCTGCGTCAGGTATGGCTCGTTGTCCGCGTCAAGCACATCGAAATACTCAGCCAGATTCTCCTTCAAAAAGACGAAGTAGCGGTTCGGATAGCCGTTTTTCCTGTTAGCCGACGGCGACACGTAAATCTTCTTTCTCATAACCTACCTCTTCAGCAATTTTTTCAATGAATATGTCAGGTCCGCCACCAGAAACTGCCACGCCGGAGTCCCGATGTAGGTCCTATAGTAGTACTTCTCGCTCTGATACTTGAGTTCCCGCACCCTGACCTTGTCGTAGTACTTCCTCGTGGTCGCCCCATGTTCATGAACGACCGAGACTTCAGGGTAGTAGTAAACACCCTTTCCTATCCTCTTAAGCCTTTCGGACAGAATCATTTCCTCCGCATAGAGAAAGGTCTTCGGATCCATTTTCCCGCAAGCGGAATAATCTTCGGCCTTGACCATGAAGAAAGATCCTGAAATCCTGTAATGAAAGCCTTCCTTAGCAGTCTGTGAATATTCCTCCCAAAACGGTCTTCTTGATTTGGATGAAAACAGACTCCTCCAATAAAGAGCCACATGCCTGTCCCAGAAACTGATGAACGGCTCTGGACTCTGGAGCCGCCCGTCCAGTCCGACAACCTTTGGGCCGAGAGCCCCGGCCTCCTCCAGAGACCTCAACCTGGCCGCCATCCTTTCGACAACATCAGGTTCTACAAGACGTATGTCATTGTTGGCGAACAAAAAAACATCAGGAGCAAACTGATTACGAGCCACTTCCGCCCCAAGATTATTGCCTTTGGCAAAGCCAAGATTCTCTTCGGACGGCACCACGAAGACATACTGGTCCGCCCCCTTGAACGCCTCCAGCAGACGGTCCCTGCTTAGTTCCGTGCTACCGTTGTCCACAATCACCACAGCATAATCCGACCGGATCTTCGCAAGTTCAGTCCTCACGAACTCTATCGTCTTCTCCTCACTGTGATAATTAATAACTATAACGCCTATCATTTTGTCAAAACATCATATACACGCATTATCTCACTGCCGTATTCCTCTTCAGAATAACGGGCCACCGCATCTTTCTGGGCCTTGCGAACAACGTCAAGCGGCAGAGCCGACGCCAGCATATTCATAAGTCCCGAGCATTCCTCAACCGTGTCAAAAAAGAAACCGTTCCGCCTGTCAGTGATTATCTCCAAAGTGCCTCCAGACCTTCTGGCAATCACCGGACAGCCGTAGAACATCGCCTCAATGGTCACACGCCCCAACCCCTCGAACTCAGAACACATGAGATAGGCTGTAGCTTTGGACATAAGAGACCTGATGTCAGCCACATAGCCCCTAAACTCGACATTGTTTTCCACACCGGCCTCTTTCGCCACCTCCATCAGGCCGGCCTTTCTCTCTTCACGACAGTTTCCCGTGAAGACCAGCGAATACCCCTTGGCCGCCAAACCGGATCCGCCGAATGCCCTAATGGCTGTTTCCGGACGTTTCACTGCCCCCATCTCACCAGCACAGAAAAGGAAATACTTTTCTTTTTCTGTATCAAGGACGACATCATTCTTAGAACGCACAGCATCAGGGAAGCAGTATGCCGACAGACAGTCCTTTAGCCCAAGATGCTCCCGCAAACCGTTGGAAATCAAAATGACAGCATCAGAGCGGCGAAGTTCCACATTCCACCTTCCGAATCCTCGGAAAGGTCTGGCGTTCAAGCCCAGGTCAAAATATTCACGAATATGCCAGACATGCCTCGCGCCAAGTTTTTCCGCCAAGGCCAGCCCGATGTCGATGACACCCGAGTTACTGTGGACAATGCTGACGTTTCTGCCAGCAAGAAGTCTGGACACATCCTTGACACACTTGTGGTTGATCCAGGTGTTCGTCACAAGATGAGGAAGAAAACGCAATGTCCTTTTCAAGACTCCCCCTTTGTATGTCAAGCGCCTGAATGAACGAACAATGCACTCGTAGCCTTTGGATCGGAAAAAGTCGGCCACAGGTCCCTCCGACCTCAACAGAATGACCGGAATGACATACTCATTGACCGACCTGATGAGATTGACGAGCGACCAGGAAGCCCCACCGACAACGTTATCCTCATGGTTCACATACAGAACCGTAATCTTGCCGTTCTTTGTCATGACATTGATGCTTTCAAGAAATCAACAGCCTCCTGCCTTAACCCGTCCAAGGCCATTCCTATCTTATCCTTATCCAGAGGCAAGTCTATGGAAGATAGGTCCGAACCGTCAGAAAGCCGGTTCTCAAGCCCCATCTTTCGAAGCAATGACTCCACGCGAAGATTCCTTGTACCAGGTTCTACGACCGATAGGAACTTTTTTCTGAATATGATCGAAAAAGCCGTTCCGTGAAATGATGATGTGACAACATGGGACGCTCCTGCGAAATACGACACAAACTCCTCCGGTCCAGCCCATTGCACCATATTCTTATACGGTCGGTACAATGCATTCTTGGAAAGTATCACGAGCCGTAGTCCTTTTGCTCCAGCGATCGCGCCGGCGGTCTTTATCACCAATTCATCACAAAGCATCGGATAAGCCAAGACATATCCCCCATCCTTGACGGGGCCGGCCAATGCCTTCCATTCCCGTTCGCCCAGCATCAAGGTCGGATCCTGAATACACTTGACCGGAACCGATGTCATACCGCTGACCAATTCCTTCAAAGAATCCTCCCTGACGCTTATCGCATGAAATCCAGACAGGCATTTCGCGGCATATTCCATGTCCGAGAAAGACAGGACGTTGGCGCTGGCAGCCCAAGCGACTTTTCTAGCCTTGGTAGTAAAATCTCCCCAATATATCTTGTCAAATCCGCCAGTGATTATTTCATTCCAGATCTGATCGCTGCCGAACAGCAACACATCAAAACTGTCAAACGGATCTTTTGACAACACCAGATATTCTTTCATGAAATGTCTGAACCGGCTATTCCTCATCGCCCTGGAGAAGGCTCTTGGCAAAGTCTTCAGCAAGTCTATCTTGAAGTTCCAGGCAGCGTAGCCTTCCTCTACTGACTTATTGCGATAGTCAACCACACAGACATCATGTCCCATCGAGCGCAAGAACTCCTGCGTGGCGTAAGTCTGCAACATCGCCCCGTAGTTGCACGCATAGTGAAATGTCAGGATTCCTATTCTCATAGCTACCAGTCACATCTAATGTGATTGCCCTCATTGCATGGAATAATGGCTCCATTGATTGACCTTGACGCGTCAGAGATAAAAAACACGACCGTCTCGGCAATCTCTTCCGGAAGCAGAACACGTCCGCCCGAAGTTCCCGGTCTAAAAAGATTTCCGTTCCTGTCAACACCAGTCATGTCCGAAACCGTCACCCCGGGAGCGACCGCATTGACCCGAACGCCATCCTTCAACGCTCTGCGCGCAAGTCCCTGAGTAAGACTGCAAACCGCCACCTTGGTGAGGCCATAGGGTTGGTCGTCGCAGTACAGTCCCCTTTCAGATGTCACGAATATTATGCTTCCTCCTGAATTACCGGTAGCTTTGAAATTATTCAGAAATGCCTTCGACAAAAAGTATGGTCCCTTCAGGTTGGTTCCGAACTGAGCGTCAAATCCTTCCAATGTCACATCGTAGATGCTTCCCTCATGCAAGGATATTCCAGCATTGTTGACAAGGACATCAATCCGTCCTCCAAGTTTCCGGGAACACTCTTGGACAAACGAAGGAATATGCTCGTAATCTGTCACATCGAAAACAGAATAAAGGCAATCGCCCAATTCCGAGGCTGCCTTTTCAAGGGTTTGTGAAGATCTCCCGCAGATGAGCACTTCCGCTCCCTCGGCGACACACTTCTTAGCTATCGCGAAACCCAGACCTCTTCCACCACCCGTTATCAGGATCTTTTTCCCTTTCAATATGTAAGAAGGTTCCACCATTCCAACATCGACCTTGACATTCACTTTCGGAATGCCTTTGAATATATAGTCAATCGCTCTCGTCAAAGTCTTTCCCATAATCTATTTTCCTATCAATTTATTAATACGGTTGATGGAATCCTTCCCGAACACACTCTTGATCAAATCCTTGGCCTTATCCTTTGCATCCGGTCCAACGGCATTGCCGAACATTTCCAAAGCCCGGCTCTCGTCCTCACTGTCCGTGAAAACCTCCAGCACCATGGAACGGGACAACGAAGGCGAGACAAATCTCTCCGAAACACTATTGAACTCTTCCGCATTTGATGCGGAAAGATATTCAAGGCCAAGATCCTGGGCATAATGAGAGACCAACTCATGGGATTTATTCCCATAATGACCACTGGCGGCGATGTATGCATCGGCATCGTCCCCCCACATCGAAGCCGGATGGCTGTAGTTTCTGAATTCGGTTCCTTTGCCGTTGTTTATCAGCAAGATTCTGATGTTCTTTCCTATGTGCCTGTTACCTAACGAGTTCATGTCATAAAAGAATGCGAGATCACCGAAAACACCGAAATGCAAAATTTCAGGAGAGGCCAAAGATGAACCCACCAACGAGGACAATCCGCCGTCTATTCCGAATCCGCCGACATTGGAAAACACTTTTACTGATGGATCTTGTCTGAAAAAATTCCAGCTTCTTAACGAGTTGAGTATGCCAAGATGAAGCACTGCCCTGGAAGGCAGCGCGCCGGAAAGACGCCTTGCGACCCAAAGATTGGAGAAAGGCAGTTCCGGAACAGATGAGAGCACTGCCTCATATTCCTTTTCTATTCCAGTCATTTTCATGGATGGAGCAGACGGTGCCTTCATGTCTGAATAACTCCGGAAAAAGAACTTCTCGGACATATTGAAAACCTTGGTCAGACTTCCGAAAGCATCCTTTGGTTCCCCATCCCGGCTGACGCGCCACACAGCTTTTGGTTTCAATGATTTCCATGTGTAGTAATCACCCGAGACCTCTCCGATGTGAATCAGCAGGTCAGGTCTGAGAAGTGAAGTATGGATGTACTTCTGTGAGAAAACAGCCGCCGCCCTCGCAGCGAACCGTCCTGAATAATTCGATGTCAGATCACAAAAAGCGACCGCGTCATATCTGTCACAAAAATCCTCCAAGGCCTTCTGTTCATCCTCTTTCCATGGAAGATGAGATCCGATGAAGACACAGACGTTACACTCTGGGACTGTCGGTAATTTGTCGTCATATTCATAATAATCAATTTTGGGAACGTCCGGCAACTCCATGACTGAGAAATCCGTGGAGATTCTTGTCTCCACATCAAGATGCACCGGTCCCCCCCCGCCGGCCCGAAGCGCGATCATCGCCTTGTTCACTGTCAGAACACATAGCCTTTCATCCTCACAGTCATGGACAAAAGGAAGGAAGGCTGAATAAACCGAGACATCCTTCTGAATCCTGGAACGATCGATTATCTGTGGATTGAGATTTCCGATTTTCGAACGTCCGGCCATGGACGTGACCGCAAGCACAGGTAGTTTCCGGTAATATGCTTCAGTCATTCCTGGAATATAGTTTCGTGACGCCGTGGCTCCAGTGCAGGTTATCACCACCGGCTCTCCACTTTCCTCCGCCAAGCCGCAGGCCATGTACGCCGCAGAGCGCTCGTCCGCCGCTGAATACATTTGGAAGAAAGGATCGCTCTGCAGACTGGCCACAAACGTGATGTTCGTGGTTCCAGGGGAAGCGATGACTTTTCTTATTCCGTTCCGCTTTAGAAGACTAATCAGAATCAGAACGTTTTTTTCGACTGTATAATGTGTGTTCATGACAATACTTTTATCTTGCTGATATTCTTGATTTTCCTGATGACAAAAGCCTTTTCTCCATCGGTCAGTCCTGTGAAATACACCGTCACAGCCACACTGCAAACGCTGACAAGGCTGACAATCAGGACTCTCCAGACAGACGGAGACATTCCGCACACCAAAATTGAAGGAACAGCGGCCGAAAGCAGTGTGACTGGGATTATCCTCATGAAAACCTCCTTGACAAACAAAGACTTCGGCATGCCAATATGTCCGGACACAATAACCAGACGGACAAAAATCAGGACAAAATACACCAGAAAATAAATGTAGAAGGCTGTCTGTGGCTCACATCCCAACTTGAACGCCACCAGAGACAAAGGAAAGACCAGACCTCCGACAATAGTGACCCAAGTCTGATACCGGCCAACATTACCTGTTGCATTGACTGCAGCTAAAAAAGTGTGACCAAGCGTGTTGCATAAGGCGGTAGCCAATGACAACCGGACGAATACAACTGAATATTCAGGGACATTCTTTAGCCAGAGACGAAGGATGGCGGGGGTTTCCAGCACCAGCGGCAGAACGAGAATCCAAAGAAGGAAGTAAGAATATTTTGCCCCTCTGCAAACCAGATGGTACATATACTCATAGTTTCCTGCAGCGTAGGATTTCATTATCTGCGGATTTATCGCCGTGATGAAGTTCGTGACGAACCTGTTCACTGATGTCTCAACCTTGGACATGACCTCCCTGGCAGCATTGAGCGAGACTCCGAAAAAAACATTCAGCAACTGGTTCACACCTTGAGTGTTAAGCATATAAGCTCCATTTCCGAGGAAACTCCATCCGGCGAAGGAAAGCATCTGGCGGAATATTCTCTTGTTCCATCTTAGTTTGTGTCCGCACTCGTCAAAACGTCTGCAGTACGCAGCATAAGTGAACCTCACAACAACGGCAGAAAGGAACATCAGCACCGAAAAATATTTCAGACGATCAAACGTACTGTGCATTATAAGAAGAGCCACGGTAAGATTCAAGACTCCTTCAAGAATGCTGATGTAGGCGTATGCGCTCATCTTCTCATGCGCGATGATAGTTGCGTTGTAGGGCACGGACAACAAGTTGACCAAGAATGTAAGCAATGAGAACTGGAACACCCATCTGGCAGCTTCTACTCGTTCTGGAGGCAAGTTCATCACGTTTCCGACATACCAGACCCCAGATGGCTCGGCGATCACAAATACCACAGCGGCCAGAAGCAGAATCACGATGATGGACATCGAAAAGACTTCCCGGAGTCTTGCAACATCATTCTTACCAATCTCCACTGTCAGAAAACGGCTTATGGCCGAGGCCAACGAGCCGGACAGAAGTGAGCACATAGAGACGATTCCTCCCACGGCTCCGTATATGCCGAAGTCAGTCTCTCCCAATGCGTTAAGAACCACCCTGGAAGTGTAGAGCCCGATCGCCATCAGCAGGAACATGCGGAAGTACAGCGCAAGGGTATTCTTGGCTATCCTCTTGCTGTTCTCCGAAATCTGCCCTGTCTGCCGGTCACCCATATTCAAAGATCTACTTCAGGAATATATTCAATGTCCTATTTCAGCGGATTAAGGTCGCTCTTGTACCATTCCATAAACCGAGAAATTCCTTCGTGAAGGCTCGTGCTTGGCTTGTAGCCGAGTTCTGTCTCAAGCTTGGTGGTGTCGGCGTTGGTCTGATAGACATCACCGGCCTGCATCGGTAGGAATATTTTCTGAGCCGGCTTGCCGTAGGCCCGCTCGATCTCGCTGATGAAATCCATCAGTCTGACAGGGTGGGAACAGCCGATGTTATACACTTTCGCCGGGACTCCGTGGGCGCATTCCTCAGCCTTCGGGGCATGGTCAATCACACGGATCGTTCCTTCCACGATGTCATCCACATAGGTGAAATCACGGATCATGTCTCCGTTGTTGAACACCTTGATAGGTTCACCTTTGGCTATGGCCGAAGCGAAAAGCATCGGGGACATGTCCGGACGGCCCCACGGGCCATAGACGGTGAAAAAGCGAAGCCCGGTTGAAGCGAATCCGTAAAGTTTTGAATATGAATGGGCCATCAGCTCGTTAGCCTTCTTGGTGGCCCCATAGAGGCTCACAGGGCAGTCAGCCTTGTCATCCTCTGAGAATGGCACCTTTTCGTTGAGCCCGTAGATCGAGCTTGATGAGGCATAGACCAGATGCCCCACACCGAAGTTGCGGCATGCCTCAAGAATATTCAGGAATCCGTGCAGGTTGCTCTCAAGATAGACGTAAGGGTTTGTGATTGAATATCTCACCCCTGCCTGGGCGGCCAGATTCACGACTCTGTCGAATTTTTCATTCTCAAAGAGTGAGTCCAATGCGGCCTTGTCGCAGATTGACATTTTCACGAAGCGGCAGCGCGGGTACTTTCCGCTGACAACCAGCTCTCCTTCCTGGAACGGGCCTTCGAAACCGTTCTCACGCAGCCTTCCGTACTTAAGGCGTACGTCATAGTAGTCATTGATGTTGTCAAGTCCGACAACTTCGTCTCCTCTTTCCGCAAGCCCGGCCATCAGCCTTGAGCCGATGAATCCGGCTGCACCTGTCACTAGTATCTTCATAACAACTATAATTGTTTGTAAATCATTCAACAAAGGCCGGCACAACCACACGGTCATACCAAATGCCCTCAAAATTACGAAGATACAAAAAATTAACGAGATTTCGTGAAGTTTTGGCCAGAATAATGCCCCAACGCACAGACTGCCATCATTTGTGATAGACCCAGTCGGGGTAGCCGATCTTTGGTTCAAGGGCGGCGATGTCGCCCGCGCGCCGGAAGAGGTAGGACGACGGTTTGCCGGCGTTACGTTTCTGCGGATTAGGAAGGCAGGCGGCGATCAGGCAGGATTGGCGGCGTGTCAGCTTGGCGGCGGAAGTTCCGAAATGATGCTCCGCGGCAGCCTCGACCCCGAATATTCCCTTACCCATCTCGGCGACATTCAGGTAAACCTCCATAATTCTTTCCTTGCTCCAAAGGAACTCGATCAGAACCGTGAAATAAGCCTCGAAGCCTTTGCGCACCATCGACCTGTGCGGAAGCAGGAACACATTCTTCGCCGTCTGCTGGGAGATAGTGCTTCCACCCCGGCGGCGCTTGCCGCTTTCATATTCCTTCTGCGCCTGCTTTATCGCCTTCCAGTCGAAGCCGCTGTGCTTGTCAAAAAGGTTGTCCTCACTGGCTATCACGGCGCGGGCCATCTCGGGAGAGATCCTCTTGTACGACACCCAAGTCTTATGAATATGATAGTTCTTGTCTCCGCGGTACTCTATCGTCCTTTGGATCATCAGAGGGGTGACATAGACCGGACACCATCTCAGGACCAGGACCCACAGGAAGGTCACGGCAACGAAGGCCAGAGGCAGCTTGACAAGAAGAAGCCGCCAGAGTCCTCCCAGTAAAGTGCGGTTGGGTCTCCTATTCATAGTCAGTGAGTTTCAGTCTGAATTTGAGGCTCCTGCTTCCGTCGGGGAAGACCTTCGGCGACTCTTCCCGAAAGCCCAGCTTCCGGTAGACATCGCCGTCCGACCAGGACGCGTCGGCGTAGCTCATCACGTCGTCGGGCCTTACTTCCTCGACAAATGCCTTCAGAAGTTTCCCCATCCCGCCGTCCACTCCGATCCCGTCCAAAGAGGCGTAACGGATCCACTCGCAGGAACGGATCCGCAAATCTCCTTTCCTCCAGACCCTGGGAGCGGAAAAGCCGGCGACGGCGACCAATGTTCCTTCGGGAATATCCTCGCCCCGGCTAACGAACAGGCCGTAGAGATGGCGGCACCTGGTGTAGCCCAAACGGTGAAAGGATTGAAGGAACGGCTCGGCGACCGCCCTTTCAATCCTTCTGACCTCGCAGTTGCGGGCGTATATTCGTTTCAGGCCGTCCATTGTCTCAAGACTCTTCGACAAGCTCAGGATCCAGTCGATGAGCCTGTGGCTGCTGTGGTTGCTGAACTTGTCGAAGCATCGAAGCGACCTTCTTATTTCAGTCCCTCAAGGCAAGCCTTGACATTGGCCTCGATGGTCTCGGCGGAGTAGTCGGCCTTCTGGAAGCTGTCACCGGTTATGTGCTCGTACAGCTCGATGTAGCGGTCTGAGATACCGGCCACCACCTCAGGAGTCATGTCCGGAACCTTCTGTCCCTCCTGCCCCTGGAACCCGTTGGCCATCAGCCATTCACGGACAAACTCCTTGGAAAGCTGCCTCTGATGCTCACCCTTGGCGAGTCTCTCCTCGTAGCCTTCGGCGTAGAAATAACGCGAGGAGTCAGGGGTGTGCACCTCGTCCATCAGATAGATCTGGCCGTCCTTTTTGCCAAACTCGTACTTGGTGTCCACCAGAATCAGCCCATGTTGTGCGGCGATCTCGCATCCACGCTTGTAGATGGCTCTCGTGTAGGCCTCAAGTCTCTCGTGGTCCTCACGCCCCACAAGCCCCTGGGCGATGATCTCCTCTTTGGAGATGTCCTCGTCGTGTCCCTCGGCGGCCTTTGAGGTCGGAGTCACAAGCGGCTCCGGGAACTTCTGGTTCTCGACCATCCCGTCCGGCATCGGCACACCGCAGATTGTCCTCTTGCCTGCCTTGTACTCCCTCCAGGCATGTCCGGCAAGATAGCCGCGGATCACCATCTCGACCTTGAACGGCTCGCACTTGTAGCCCACGGTGACAGCGGGATCCGGCACTGCCACCTTCCAGTTAGGGAGGATGTCAGCCGTAGCGTCAAGGAACTTGGCCGCAATGCGGTTCAGCACCTGTCCCTTGTACGGAACTCCTTCAGGCAGAACGACATCAAACGCTGAGATCCTGTCAGTGACAACCATCACGAGATACTTTCCGTCAATGTCGTAGACATCACGTACCTTACCGACGTACTTTCCAACCTGTCCCGGCAAGTTGAAATCGGTTTTTACAATCGCTTTCATATCAATTGAATTAAGTTCGACTTACTACCAACGTGTCCTGAATAAGCGAAGGCACACTCCTCGCCTTTCCAAACCGCAAAGTTAACCATTCTTCTTCAAAATCTCATCCACCACGGGCGCTATCTTTTCATATTCATAGCCTCGTGTCAGCCCGAATCTGATGAGTTTGAACTTCTCCTGCGGATCGCCCTTAAGCGCGCGGTACTTTGCCTCAAGGACGGCGAGCATCCTACGGTCGGCCTCATCCTGATCAACCTCCTTCAAGGATGCCTGTATCACGTCCTTGGATATTCCTTTTCCCGTCAGGGCGAAAGAAATCTTCGCCGGCCCCCATCCGGAGAGGCGCGCCTTCTCCCTCGCGAAGGCGGCGGCGTACCTCGCGTCTTCCACGAACCTGTCCCCCACGAGCGAATCCACCAGCCTTCCGGCGGCGTCCTTGTCACCCTCGAAGGCGGTCAAAGCCTTTTTGAATATGTCAGATCGGCAATATTCCCTTTTAACACACTGCGCCTGAAGCCGGTCCAGCACCTTGTCAAACTCTTCCATAGTCCTAGAAATCGAAGCCGAGGCTGAAGTAGAGTCCCAGATTGTGGGTGTACTCCGACCAATGGACATTCAGCCCGACCGGGCCGATGATCGAGTTGTAGGTGTACTGAACGCCACCGCCGAAGTAGCCGGACACCTTGGCTGAGACATCCTTGAAGTCCGAGATCTCATTGCAGGTAAGGGCATAGTTGGCCATTGCGGTCAAATAGTTGTTTTTAAACAACTTGAACCTAAAGTCAGACCTCGCCACACCCACGATCTTCTGCATGGCGGCGGCGTTGTTGATGCCGATGAAAGGAATCTGCTGGTCGAGATACCTTCCGGCCACGCTGCCTCCGATCGTGTTGGTGAACGGAACAGGCACCTCGTCGCCGATGAGGTAGCGGATGTTCACGGACGGGATGAAGGCGAACCTGTCGCCTCCCACAACCTTCTTGGCATCGAAGTGGATAGCGTGGAAATTGTTGAACTTGTTCGGCCCCCCTCCGAATACCCAGTCATAGGAGATTCCCACGGACTGACCCCTGGTCGGTATGTAGGCATTGTCGAACGAATCCTTGCGTCCGTTCAGGAAGAACGTCACATAGTCGTTGGAAAGCTGGTTCACATCGTAGTCGCCGAAAGCCTGCTCGGCCATCAGGGAGCTGACATTGTACCAGTCGTTACGCAGACCTATCTTCAAGAAGAACTTCGACCACTTGATGTTTGACAGATAGATCTCCTGACGGAAGTCCAGGAAATTGATCCTGAACCTGTTGTCACCGATGCTGAACATGTTCCTGTCGGTGTACCTCACACCCGCCATCGCATTGAATGTCATGCCGTTCGTCGAGACGTGGGAATATGTCAGGTTGGCGTAAGGATTGGTTCCGACCTTTCCAGTGAAGTCCAGGGACGAGCCTTGGATCTTGTGCACGCCCCAGCCGAGATTGATCAGCACGGACACGATCTCCTCGCTGTCGAAGCGACCGCCAAGTCCCAGCTGGCAGACAGGACCCCGCTGACAGTTGAACATCAGCTTGTAAGGCTCCTGATCTCCAAGCAGCTCGTAGTTCACATAGTCGAAAGAGTTGGTTCCGAATATGGTGGCGACAGCGTCCTCGATCTCCTCGTTGCCCATCCTTGAGCCGGCTCCGACCTTGATCTTGTTCATCAGATAGAGGCTTTCCTTGTCGTCCACACCCGAGATCTCGACACCGGACACAAGCACTTTCCTGACCCTGATGTCATCCGCCGGATCATTGGCAAGCCTGGTCACGTCAGGCCCCACGACAGCCTTGATGGAATCCAGCTTCGAGGCGACCTCCAGGGCGGCCTTGTACCCCCTGTTGATGATTGTGTCGATGCTCGCTTCATCGAAACTGAGCATGTTGTACTCGTGAAGGTCAGGCTTGATGTTGACATCCGGAATGGCGATGTTGGACTCGAAGGACGAGCGGCCCAGCATGTCGATGCCGGTGTTGATGATGTCGGCCAGGTTGTTGATCTGGTTGTAGTTCTTGTAGCCGTCCGAGAGATTGACACCGATCACGATGTCAGCCCCGGCCTTCTTCGCCAGATCAGTCGGATAGTTGTTCCGCATGCCTCCGTCCACCAGCACCATGCCGTCGATCTTCACGGGAGCGAACAGCCCCGGAATGGACATCGTGGACCGCAAGGCGGTGTTCAGCTTGCCCTCCGTCCAGACCTTGGCCGTGCCGGTCACCAGATCCGTCGCCACGCATAGGATCGTAGAAATCAGTGTAGTCTTGATAGCCGACCGAGAGGGAACTGAATATGTTGTTGACATTCTGACCATAGACCATACCGGACGGAAGGCTTCCCAAAAGGTTGTCCTTGACCATGTTGGTGGCATCGCCTCCCCCCGCTCCGAAATGAATGTCGTCAGCCCTTCTGGCGTACTGCTGCCCGGACTCGACCATCTGCTGATAGTCCTTCTTGTCATAGAAGAACGGAAAGGAAAGGACATATTTCTCCTTGTACTTTATCGCCGAATATGACAGATAGTCCCTCGGCACCTTGTCGGACAGCGCCATGTCCCAGTCGATGTCACGGATTATGGAATCCAGCTGCTCCGCATTGTAGCCAAGGGCGTAGATGCCGCCCACAAGACCGCCCATACTGGTTCCCATCACGATGTCCACAGGCATGCCGATGGACTCAAGGTAGCGGATGACACCCACATGGGCCGCGCCCTTGGCGCCGCCTCCGCTCAGTACGAGAGCCACCGTCGGACGGTGACACACCCTCCTGATGGAGTCCAGCTTATGCCTTATCACCTCCACCCTGAGGTCACGCCGCTCACGGTTCTCGTCCAGCAAGGAATGCTGCGACTGGGCATGAAGCGACAACGTCATCGCCGCCGTCACGGCCATTATGGAGAGAAATCTAAACGTCCTTGTCCGCATAGTTATCATGGTTATTTTATTGTCAGACACATTGTAATATTCATTTTCCCTTGTGCTCTCCCGCCAGCATCCCGCAGGCGGCGAGTATATCCTCGCCTCTGGAAGCCCTTATGGTACAGGTGATTCCGTGGTTGGACAGCCTATCCCGGAAGTTTTCCATGATGATCTGCGGAGGAGCCTCGAACGGCGCGTCCGGGATCTTGTGGAAGCGGATCAGGTTCACCCTGCACTCCAGCCCCCTGAGCAGACGGATGAGAGCGTCGGCGTGGCGCTTGTCGTCGTTCAGACCCGCGAACATCGTATATTCAAAGCTAACCCTACGCTGGCCCGTGAAGTCATATTCACGGATCAGGTCGATTACATCCTGCACCGGCCAGGCCTTCTGCACCGGCATGATCTCCACCCTCTCGTCAGGGAACGGGTTGTGGAGGCTGACCGCCAGGTGGCAGCGGGTCTGGTCAAGGTACCTTCTCAGGTTAGGCAAGACCCCGATCGTCGAAAGTGTGATGCGCTTGGGACTCCACCCGAAACCCCAGTCGGCAGTCAGCACCTCTATGGCCCTCAGCACGTTGTCAAGGTTGTCCAATGGTTCGCCCATCCCCATAAAGACGGCGTTGGTCAGTCCTCCCGCCTCGTCGATGCCGATAAACTGGGAAAGAATCTCCGCCGTGGAAAGGTTGCCGTGGAAGCCCTGCCGCCCTGTCATGCAGAACCGGCATCCCATCCTGCAACCCGCCTGCGAGGAGACACAGAGGGTCTTCCTCTCCTCGTCGGGGATCATCACCGCCTCGACGGCATTGCCCTCCCCCACCGGAAAAAGGTACTTCTTCGTCCCGTCAGAGGAGACCTGGCAGGCGGAAGGGAGCGTCAGGCCTAAGGAATATTCCTCCTTAAGTCTCTCACGTCCAACCTTTGAGATGTTTGTCATCTCGTCGATGCCCCGAACCTTCCGGACATACAGCCACTGGGCCAGCTGCTTGCCGGCGAAGGCAGGCAGACCGGCTTTCAAAGCGATTTCCTTCAGTTCATCAGGTGTCTTTCCAAGCAGTTGCGCGCGCATAACTTTCGTGTTTACTTTTCAACTACAAATTTAATGAAAAATAACGCCGGATTGGACGTAATTTTATATCTTTGTCACAAAGGCGACATCTTTTCGCCCAAAACTACTAACAAATTTATTTAACATTATGGCAAAAGAGGTAGAGGCAAAGGCCACCGACGCGGGCGCCGCGAAACTCAAGGCACTGCAGGCCACGATCGACAAGATTGAGAAAGACTACGGGAAAGGAACGATCATGAAGCTGGGGGAACAGCCACAATGGGACGTGCAGGTCATTCCGAGCGGTTCCGTCGCGCTTGACCACGCGCTTGGAATCGGAGGTTATCCGCGAGGCAGGATCGTTGAGATCTACGGCCCGGAATCCAGCGGCAAGACCACACTGGCGATCCACGCGATCGCCGAGGCGCAGAAACAGGGCGGCATCGCGGCGATGATCGACGCGGAGCACGCATTCGACAGAACTTACGCGAAGGCTCTGGGGGTTAACCTTGAGACTTTGCTCATCTCACAGCCGGACAACGGCGAGCAGGCTCTGGAGATCGCTGACAACCTGATCCGCTCGGGCGCGATCGACATCGTGGTTGTCGATTCCGTCGCCGCACTGACTCCGAAAGCCGAGATCGAGGGCGAGATGGGAGACAACAAAGTCGGACTACAGGCCAGGCTCATGAGCCAGGCGCTCAGAAAACTGACCGCCAACATCGCGAAGACGAACACCTGCTGCATATTCATCAACCAGCTCAGGGAGAAGATCGGCATAATGTTCGGCAACCCTGAGACCACGACCGGCGGCAACGCCCTCAAGTTCTACGCATCGGTCCGCATCGACGTGCGCAAGACAACCCAGTTGAAAGACGGCGACGAGGCCCTTGGCAACCGCACACGTGTGAAGGTGGTGAAGAACAAGATGGCCCCTCCTTTCAAGAAGGCGGAGTTCGACATCGTGTTCGGCGAGGGCATCTCACACGCCGGCGAGGATCTGGATCTTGGTGTTGAATATGGCATCGTGGGCAAGAGCGGCTCCTGGTTCAGCTACGGCGACCAGAAACTCGCCCAGGGACGCGAGGCCACCAAGCAGCTTCTCAAGGACAACCCGGAACTCTGCGACGAGATCGAGGCGAAGGTACGCGAGGCTTTAAGGAGCGTGAAGGACTAAGCGTCCTTTCCGCGCTCCCCGGCGATCGCCTTATTGTAACACTCACGGCACAGAGGCTCGTAGGCATCCTTCTCTCCAAGGACCACGAGCTCGGTGCTGTGGGATAGCCTGTGCGAATGATTGGCCAGATTGCCGCATCTCACGCAGATGGCATGAACCTTACGCACCTCCTCGGCCACCGCCATGAGATAAGGCATCGGGCCGAAAGGCTTGCCGAGGAAATCCGTGTCCAGACCGGCGATGATCACCCTGACGCCACGGTTGGCAAGCTCCTGGGCCACATCCACAAGAGACATGTCATAGAACTGGGCCTCATCAATCCCCACGACCTGCACATCCGGGCCGACTTTCAGCATCTCCTTCGGATCCTTGACCGAATGGCAAGGTATCTTGTGGAAGTCGTGCGAGACGACATCGTCCTCCGAGTATCTTGTGTCGATCGTAGGCTTGAAGATCTCGATCCTGAGGTTGGCGAACTTGGCTCTGCGGATCCTGCGGATCAGCTCTTCTGTCTTGCCGGAGAACATTGAGCCGCAGATGACTTCAATACATCCGGTTTTTTTTATGTTTTCTAAAAACATTTCGTTAGATTTGTTGAAATAATCAATTACTTTCGCTTGCCACGGGTCGGCGGTGTGGTTTCCGCCCCTGTGCCTGCCGGACAAAGATAGCATTTTTATGGGAAACATCAACGAAAAACAGATTTCCGGTCTTCTGGAAAGAATCAGCGGCATAAAGGCGGAGCTTGAGGCTCTGGAGGGAGAGGTGCGTGGGCTTTGCCAGGCCACTGAGCCTGCCGAAGCGACCGAGCCTGCCGAAAAGGCTGAGCCGTCCACAACGGGCGCGGAGGTCAGGCCGGGTCACCAACCTACCGGAGCGACCGAGCCAGAGACACCTATCGACATCGACCTCCCCGACATCGACATCCAGCCGATCGTCGAAGATCCCGCCGCCGGGTACAAAGTCACGCCGGACACCGAGGTCCAGCCGCTCGCCGAACCTGTCGACGCGGTTGCGCGGACTGAAGCGGAAGAGCCGGCCACTACGGTTGACGAGCCTGTGGAGGCGACCGCGCGGACGGAAGCGGAAGAGCCGGACGAAGCCACTGCCCCGGCTGCGACGACCTCCCGTTCGATGATGACCTTCCTATAGAGGAAGTCCCGGCCCAGGCTCCGACCAAGGCCCAGGCTCCGGCAACGCCTGCCGCAGAGGAGCCGAAAGCCGCCATCCTCGACAGCAAGAAAGCCGAGACAGCCGTCATGGACGTGATGGCCGAAAAGCAGGCCTGGCGCACAGACCGTCCCGGCTCGCAGGTCAAGAACGTCATCAGCGCGATCTCCCTCAACGACAGGGTTCTGCTGATCAACGTCCTGTTCAGGGAAGATCCGATGCTTTTCCAGGACACGATAAGCGCATTCAACGGGATGGCATCCCTGGACGAGGCCATCGCCTACATCCAGACCCACTTCCCGGAATGGGACATGAACTCTGAACCTGTCTACAGGCTGATGATGGCGGTACGCCGCAAGCTAAGCTGACGACAATCATGCCCGGAATCCTCTACATAGTCCCGACCCCTGTCGGAAACCTGAATGACATGACATTCAGGGCCGTCCAGGTACTCAAGGACGCTGATCTCATCCTGGCTGAAGACACCAGGACAAGCAGCGTGCTGCTTCACCACTACGACATCCACGGGAAACTTCAGTCCCACCACAAGTTCAACGAGCATCAGACCGCCGAAATGATCAAGGAGCGGATCCTGGGCGGACTGAATGTCGCCCTCATCAGCGACGCCGGCACTCCCGGCATCTCCGACCCTGGATTCCTGCTGGCCAGAACCTGCGCCGCCGAAGGGATTGAGGTTCAGACACTTCCCGGAGCCACGGCATGCATCCCGGCGATAGTCTCGTCCGGACTTCCCTGCGACCGCTTCTGCTTCGAGGGATTCCTGCCCGTGAAGAAAGGACGGCAGACCTTGCTGAGGACCTTGGCGGAGGAGCCTCGCACGATGATCTTCTACGAGTCGCCGTACAGGCTTGTCAAGACGCTCGACCAGTTCATTGAACATTTCGGGCCGGAGCGCGAGTGTTCCGTCGCCCGGGAGATTTCCAAGATCCACGAGGAACACAGGCGCGGCACGCTTGCGGAAGTCTCGGCATGGTACAAGGAGCACGAGCCAAAGGGCGAGATCGTCATAGTGGTGGCAGGTGCGCCGCCAGAAAAGAAAAGGCGAAAGGCCGAGGCGGAAGAGTAGCCCATGAATATGTCCGCCCTGCTTCCAAGCATCACTTTTTTTATAGCCAAACATATTTTATAGCCAAACATATTCACTTATGACCTGAACCAGATTTATTTCAGAGTATCATGAAAGACTTCAACGCAAACAAGGATGGCAAAAGGCCGTCCGCTTCATTCGTTGTCGGGGCGGTGGCCCTGCTGTTTCTCATTGTCGGCTACCAGGTCGCCTTGTTTGTCCACAAGGCCTCTGTCGCGCGGGTCATTGCCAATCATGATGCCCCGGACACGGTGTTTGTATATTCACAGGCCACAGACGATGGCTCTGAACCTGACGGAAAGCTCCGGCCAGCCGATGAGCCGGTCAGGCCGCAACGCCGGGTCGCCGGAGCAGCCGCACGGTCATTCCGCAAGGATGCAGACCACTCCCCTGCCGCCGAGACGGTCAGACGGAACCACACCCCGAGGAAGTACGAGAGTTTCCGGTTCGATCCGAACACCGTGAGCATCGATGATCTCATGCGCCTTGGATTCACCCAGAAACAGGCGCAATCCATTGACAACTACCGGCAAAAGGGAGGACGGTTCCGCCGCGGGAGCGACTTCGCCAAATCCTACGTCGTGGAGGATTCCGTGTTCCGAAGGCTTGAGAAGTACATTGACATTCCCAAGATCGACATCAATACGGCGGACTCGGCGACCTTTATGTCGCTGCCCGGCATCGGTAAGTTTTTCGCCGGGAAGATGGTCTCCTACCGGAAGGAGCTGGGAGGATATTCCTACCCTGAGCAACTGATGGACATCTGGCACTTCGACCAGGAGAAGTTCGACAACCTCAAGGATCTCATTAAGTTAGACACGACAGCAACGCCTCTATATTCATTATGGACGCTCCCGGAAGAGGAGCTTGCCGCCCATCCCTACATCGGGAAACGCGCCGCGCG
>ERZ779973.48-NODE-48-length-18372-cov-2.21172_pt1 | contig 18372 bp, 15 predicted proteins | sample MGYA00511948_ERZ779973 | MGnify/ENA primary metagenome ERZ779973 (study PRJEB29588, sample SAMEA2160045) | human gut metagenome | biome: human gut; feature: human-associated habitat; material: faeces | place: Denmark | collected 2008/2010 ...
CCGCCGCGGCGAGGGTTATTCTGAGGCCTTTTTTCATGCTACAATCGTTTTTTCAGCAGTTCGGTGACCGGCGCGATGAATCTGTCGATGTTGCCGGCGCCGAAAGTGACCAGCACATCCACAGGCTCGTTCTCAAGATAGGCCATAAGCTCCTCTTTCTTAAGGAGTACCTTGTCAGGGCAAGTCACCTTGTCGAAGATCAGTCCGGAGGTGACTCCAGGGATTGGCTCTTCCCTTGCCGGATAGATGTCAAGAAGGATCAGTTTGTCCACCTTGCTCAGGGCCTGGGCGAAATCATCGGCGAAATCCCTTGTCCTGGTGAAAAGATGGGGCTGGAATATGGCCGTGATTTTCCTTCCGGGAAACATTCCCCTTAGGGAAGAGATCGCGGACGCGAGTTCCTTGGGATGATGGGCGTAGTCGTCAATGTAGGACAGATGCGGAGTGTTGATGTGCGCGTCAAGCCTGCGCTTTACCCCTGAATATGTCCCGATGGCTTCCTTGATGGCCTCCGGAGCCACTCCATGGTTGAGGCAGACCGCCGCCGCAGCGACGCTGTTCTCCACGTTGATCCACCCCGGGATTCCTACCCTGATGCCCCCTATGGTTCCACCTGGGTAGACCAGATCGAAAATGTAGTGTCCGACCTCGTCGGGTCTTGGGTTGACGGCATGGTAGTCCGCCGCCGGATCGTCATAACTGTAGTGAAGTATCCTGGCCTTTGTGTCTTCCGGAGTGATGTCCAATCCCTGTTTCACGATCAGAGTCCGGCTGACCTGCGAAGCGAAGGCCTTGAATGCCTTACGGTACTCCTGGAGGGTTCCGTAGATGTCCAGATGATCCGCGTCCATCGACGTGATGGCGGCGATGGCGGGGTGGAGCTGGAGGAACGAGCGGTCGAACTCGTCGGCCTCCGCGACGATTGTCGGGGTGTGGCTCGTGAGAAGGTTCGTGTTGTAGTTCTTCGAGAGGCCTCCCAAGAAAGCCGAGCAGCCTTTTCCGCTTTCCGTCAGGATGTGCGCAACAAGAGTGCTGGTGGTTGTCTTTCCATGCGTTCCGGCCACGGCGAGGCATGTCTGCCCCTCGGCCAGTTCTCCAAGCATGCGTGACCTCTTGACAAGGGTGTAGCCGTGTTCCTTGACGTAGACGAACTCCTGAAGATCCTCGGGGATCGCCGGAGTGTAGACGACAAGGGTGGAGGCCACATCCTTAGGGATGTAGTCCGGATCGTCCTTGTAGTGGATGTCGATCCCTTCTTTCTCAAGCTCAAGGGTCAGCTCGGACTGCGTCCTGTCATAGCCGGCGACCGGGTAGCCTTTGAACTTATAGTATCTGGCGATGGCGCTCATGCCGATGCCACCGATCCCAAGGAAGTAAATCTTTGAATATTTTGACATTTCTAATCTTTGATCAATTTGTAAACCTCTTCCGCGATTTTACCCGCCGCGTCCGGCAGCGCCATTTTTCCCGCGTTCTCTTCGAGCGCGGCTATCCTGGCCTCGTCCTTCAGCAGATCCAGGGCTGTAGGGATCATCTTCTCCATAGCGTCAGCGTCCTTGACGATGAGTGCCGCGTCTTTCCTGACAAGAGCCATAGCATTGTGTGTCTGATGATCCTCGGCCACATTAGGTGACGGCACGAAGATCACGGCCTTGTGGGCGGCGCAAAGTTCTGACACAGAGCTGGCGCCGGAACGGGAGACCACAACGTCGGCGGCGGCATAGGCAAGTTCCATCCTGCCGACGAAATCTGTGTGATGAACATGCCTTAGTACCTCCGGGTTCCGGGCTTTCTGCTCCGCCATGAACTCGTCAACGCCCTTCTTGTAGTACTTGCCGCACTGCCAAAGCACGTCCACTCCGTCGATTCCCGGACATCCATCGCTGATCCATTTCCTCATGCATTGGTTGAACCTGCTGCTGCCAAGGCTTCCGCCGACTACGAAAATGTGCTTTCTGGAAGGATCGAGGCCATATTCCTTAACCCCTGCCTCCTTCATCTCTCTGGTCGCCGGGACTATGATGCCTCTGATCGGATTTCCTGTCATGACGATCTTGTCGGCGGGGAAGAAACGCTCCATCCCTTCGTAGGCGACGCAGATTTTCTGAACCCTTCCTCCGAGTTTCTTGTTCGTCAGCCCGGCGAATCCGTTCTGTTCCTGGATGAGGGACGGGATCCCCATCCCTGTGGCCGCCCAGAGCAGGGGAGCGCTCGCATAGCCTCCGACACCGATCGCGATCTGAGGCTTGAATTCCTTGATGATCCTTCTGGCCTTGAACACGCTGGCGACCACCTTGAACGGCACGCTCAGGTCGTTCAGGATGTTCTTAAGGTTAAGCTGGCGCTGAAGTCCGACGATCGGCAGCCCGACTATCCTGTAGCCTGCCGCCGGCACCTTCTCCATCTCCATCTTGCCCTCGGCTCCCACAAACAGGATCTCGGTCTCGGGATTCAGTTCCTTCAGCTTGTTGGCGATCGAGACAGCCGGGAAGATGTGTCCTCCTGTCCCGCCTCCGCTGATTATGACTCTCAATGCTTTATGCTCCATGTCTCTATTCATTGTTATGATCGTCGATCCCGTAGTCCGGGATGTCGTTCTCGTGTACCGGGATGTTCGCGTCAACGCCGCCGAAATCCTCCTCCTGGGCGTTGAGTCTGCTTTCAGCCTCGTCCAGCTCGTCCATCCTGCTGCCGATCTCGTCCCTGACCTGCCTGTCCACCAAAGGTTCGGCCTTGGCCGCCTCCCTATCGATCTTTCTCTTGGCCATCTTGCTTATGGACAGGATGATGCCGAAGGCGAGGCTGAACATTATGAACGATGAGTTGCCGTGGCTGATCATCGGAAGCGTCTGGCCTGTCAGCGGCCCGATGTCGCAGTTGACGGCTATGTGCATCATCGCCTGTCCGGTGATGAGCAGGACGAGTCCGGCCACCGCGGTCTTCGCGAAGTGGTTGTCACAGTTCCTTACGATGATCGAGCCTCTGGCCAAAAGGCTGATGTAGAGGATGATCACGAATATTCCTCCAAGCAGGCCGTACTCCTCCACCACGAAACTGAACATGTAGTCCTCGAACATGATCGGCACGACGTATCTCTGGGTGCTTCGTCCGGGGCCCTTGCCGAACAGCCCTCCCTCGTGGATGGCGATCTTCGCGCTTATCGGCTGCTTCACGTTGTCGAGCGCTTCCTGGAACTCGACGCTGTTCTGCGGGTTCTCCCTCATTATCCTGAGATTGTCATCGATTCCTGCGCCGACAACCCTGTTGATCGCCGAGTCAAGATGCGGGAACAATTTGTGGCCTTCGTCCCGGCTCGCGTTGATGCAGATGCAGACGGCGAGCAGACCTATGCCGATGGCTATCGGCTTGACGAGTTCCTTGACGCTGATTCCACCGATCAGGATGGTGATGAACATGATCCCTCCGATGAACAACGTGCTGGACAGGCTGCCGACCATGATAAGGAGGCAGACACTGAATATCGGAACGTAGATGTAGACGATTTTCTTGGTCAAAGGCTTGTTCCACAGCGGGTACTTCTTTCCCAGATGGTTGGCGATCATGAAGCTGTCGTTGCGGAAGGCGTTCACCGCCCATGCCAGGTACATGATCATGGCCACTTTCACGACCTCGAACACGTGGACCTGCAATCCAAGGACGGACACGATTCTCCAGGCTTGGTTGAGGTACAGCGCCTTGACCGGGCCGACGGTGATGTGCAGGGCCAGGATCAAAAGCAGTCCGATGGAGACGGCGTAGCCCAGCTGCGAGACGATTCGGAAGAATCCTATCTTCTTGATGCTGCAACAGATGAGGATGATCGCAAGACCGCCGAGCGTCAGCACGAGTTGCTCGCTGATTATCGCCATCCTGGTCGTTTTCTGCTGGAGGGCCAGCAGTGAGGTGGATGAGAATATGGCCACGATGGACAGGAGGATGAGCAGCATCACGATCATCCACACCACCTTGTCGCCTTCGAAGGAATCCACGAAGTTCCAGAGGGTTTTCTTTTTCTTTGTCTCCCCGGCCATATTCATTCAACTTTTAGAGTCTTCTTACAGCTTCCTTGAATTTCTCTCCGCGGTCCTCGTAGCAGGTGAACAGGTCGAAGCTGGCGCAGCATGGGCTCAGCAGCACGATGTCTCCGGCCTTGGCGAACCCGCTGGCGGCCTTTACAGCCTCGTCAGCCGACTTGGTGTCCACGATGCTGTCCTTCCCGACGATCTGTTCGAACGCCTCGTGGATCTTGCGGTTGTCAACACCCAGGCACACGATGGCCTTGACCTTCTCCTTGACGAGCGGTTTAAGGATCTCGTAGTCGTTGCCCTTGTCGGTTCCGCCGACTATCCAGACAACCGGTCTCTTCTGGCATTCGAGGGCGTACCAAGCCGCGTCCACGTTCGTGGCCTTGGAGTCGTTGATGTAAAGCACGTCCTTGATGCTCAGCACGGGTTCGAGCCTGTGTTCGATTGGCTGGAATGTCGCCAGGGCCTCACGGATGGTCTTGTTGTCGATGCCCGAAGCCTTGGCCGCCAGGGCAGCCGCCATCGAGTTGTAGATGTTGTGCCTGCCGCCGAGGGCGAGCTCTTTCAGGAATATGTCGCATTCGTCGTTGTCGTACTTTACGACGATCTTGTCGTCCTTGAGGAAAGCGCCTTGTCTGACCTCGGTCTTCTGGCTGAACGGCAGACGCTTCGCAGAGAGGATGATCTTGTTCAGATGCTCGATGGTGATCTCGTCGTCGGAGTCGAAGATGAAGCAGTCCTCCGGCCTTAGATTCTGCGTGAGGCGGAACTTGGCCTTGACGTAGTTTTCCATCTGGTAGTCGTAGCGGTCCAGATGATCCGGAGTGATGTTGGTGATGATCGCGATGTCTGGACGGAAATCATAGCAGTTGTCCAGCTGGAAACTGCTGATCTCCAGAACATAGTAGTCGAAGTGCTCTGTGGCGACCTGGTAGGCGTAGCTCTTGCCGATGTTGCCGCCGAGTCCCACGTTGAGTCCGGCGTTCTGAAGCAGGTAGTAGATCAGGGATGTCGTGGTGGTCTTGCCGTTGCTTCCGGTGATGCAGATCTTCTTCGCCGTGTCATAGCGGCCGGCGAACTCGATCTCGGAGATGATGTGGATTCCCTGCGCCTCGATCTTCTTGATGATCGGGGCGGTGCTTGGAATGCCGGGACTCTTGACCACCTCATCAGCATTCAGGATAAGTTCCTCAGTGTGATGACCTTCCTCGAAGCTGATGTCCCATTTGCGGAGTTCGTCCGCAAAGTGGTCGGCAATCTTTCCGTAGTCGGAAAGGAAGACATCGAATCCTTTCACCTTAGCGAGAACAGCGGCTCCGACTCCGCTCTCGGCGCCTCCCAAAACTACAATTCTGCTCATATTCTTAAATTTATCTTATCTTCAACAATGCCAATGTGGTGACGGCCAGGATGACTCCGATGAGCCAGAACCTTGTCACGATCTTCGCCTCCGGTATGGCGTGGTCCGGTCTGGAGATCAGTGCCGGTATGCCTTCCTTCTGGTAGTGGTGGTGCAGAGGGGTCATCTTGAATATTCTTCTGCCCTCGCCGTATTTTTTCTTCGTGTACTTGAAGTAGCCTCTCTGCATGATGACCGAGAGGGACTCGACGAAGAAGATTCCGCAGAGAACCGGCAGCAGCAGCTCTTTTCTCATCAGTATGGCGCTCACTCCGATGATGCCTCCGATGGTCAGGCTGCCCGTGTCGCCCATGAACACCTGCGCGGGGTAGGAGTTGTACCATAGGAACCCCATCAGCGCCCCGACGAAGGCGGACATGAATATGGCGATCTCTCCACTGCCCGGAATGTACATGATGTTCAGGTACTCAGAGTTGATGAGGTTGCCGCCGAGCCAGGCGAAGATGCCCAGCACCACGCCGACGACCGCGCTCGTGCCGGCGGCCAGGCCGTCCATGCCGTCGGTGAGGTTAGTGCCGTTCGAGCAGGCCATGATGACTACCACTATCATCAGCATGTAGATCGCCCATTTGCAGTACCATCCCCATTTGCCTTTGAACGGAGAGAGGCACTTGTAGTCGAACTCGTGATCCTTCACCAGCGGGATGGTCGTCTTTGTACTCTTGACGACATTCTCCATCTTCCATCCTGCATCCTGAGCCACAAGTGTCTCGGAATCAACGTTCAGTGATCCGCTGTTGCCTTGTTCCACCACGTTGGTGGCCTCTGGCGGCGCGGTCACTTTCTCCCTGACGACAATGTCGTCGCTGAAGCAGACGGTCAAAGCTATGATAAGCCCAAGAAGGAGCTGTCCGATGAGTTTAGCCTTGGGATGCAGTCCTTCCTTGTTGTGTCTGAACACCTTGATGTAGTCGTCGGCGAATCCGAGGGAGCCGCACCAGATCGTTGTAAGGAGAAGAAGCTGGGTGTAGATGTTCTTAAGATTGCCGAACAGCAGGACGGCGACCACGATGCTGAGGATGATGATGACACCGCCCATTGTCGGAGTGCCTTTTTTCTGCATCTGCCCTTCGAGTCCGAGGTCACGTATGGTCTCTCCGATCTGTTTTTTCTGAAGCCATCTGATGATCCTGCGGCCTGCGAAAAACGAGATCAGCATCGCGGTGACACTGGTCAGCATGGCCCTGAAGGACAGGTAGGTGAACAGGCCCTGTCCAGGAATGTCGTAGTCTTTGAGATATTCAAAAAGATGGTAGATCATCGCGTTTCCTCCTATTCATTAACCATGTTTCCGAACACTTCGGCGACCACCTCGCGCTCGTCGAAATGACGGTGCTCCGTGCCGATTATCTGATATGTCTCGTGGCCTTTCCCCGCGAGCAGGATGACGGCGCCGTCTTTGGCGAACATGATCGCCGTCCTGATGGCCTCCTTGCGGTCGGCGATGAAGATGGCTTTTGACAAGCCTTTAGGACTGAATCCCTTACGGATGTCGTCAAGGATGTCTTCCGTCTTCTCCGTGCGGCTGTTGTCGGATGTGACCACAATCCTGTCGGCGTAGTCCTCGGCCACTTTGGCCATTTCCGGTCTCTTGGTCTTGTCACGGTCTCCGCCGCATCCGAACAGGCAGACAAGTTCCCTTCCGGAGTCGATGCTCCTGAGGGTCTTCAGCACATTGTCCAGCGCGTCCGGAGTGTGGGCGTAGTCGATGATGACGGAGAGGTCTCTCGGCCCTCTGATCGTCTCCAGCCTTCCCGGTGCTGACTCCAGCTTGCTGATGGCCACAAGAGTCTCTTCCGGATCGGCTCCCACGGCTATCGCGGCGCAGTAGATCGCCAGAATGTTGTAGGCGTTGTGCTGCCCGATGAGTCTGGTCCAGGTCTCCCGGCCGTCAATCCTGAGCAGCATGCCCTCGAAGGTCTCCTCCATGATGCGGCATGTGTGGTCGGCCAAGCCTCTGCATGAGTATCTTACAACCTTTGCCTTGGTGTTCTGCACCATGACCTCGCCGTTCCTGTCGTCGATGTTGGTGATGGCCGTGGCCGTGGCCGGAAGGTTGTCGAAGAAGAGTTTCTTGCAGCGAAGGTACTCGGCGAATGTCTTGTGGTAGTCCAGATGGTCGTGGGTGAGGTTTGAGAATATTCCCACCTTGAACTCCAGACCTGCCACACGCTCCTGCTCCACTCCGATCGAGCTTACCTCCATGAAGCAGAACTCGCATCCGGCATCCACCATCCGGCTCATCAGGGAGTTGATGGTGATAGGGTCGGCGGTTGTGTTGGCCGTCTCCAGCCGCTTGGTGCCCACGTAGTTGGCGATTGTGGAGAGAAGTCCGCAGTTGTACCCTTGCGACATGAAAAGCCGGTAGAGAAGAGTCACGGTCGTCGTCTTGCCGTTCGTGCCGGTGATTCCTACCAGCGTGAGCTTGCGGGATGGGTTGTCGAAGAAATTGGCGGCAATCATCGCCACGGCGTGACGTGAGTCGGCCACCTTGACAAGGGTGACCGGAGCGTCCGGCTGTCCTGCGGCAGCTGTACGCATGGCCTCCTCGTCTTCGTAGACAATCGCCGCCGCTCCGGAGCCGATGGCTTTCCCGATGAAGGCATGTCCGTCGCTGTCGTGACCTTTCACGGCGATGAATATGGCTCCCGGGGTGACTTTCCTCGAATCGTTGCAGACATCAAGGATCTCAAGGTCACGGTTTCCCCGCACCTCGATGACTCCCGCGTCCCTTATGATGTTTTCCAGTCTCATTTCAATGTAAGTGTTATGGCGGAACCTTCCGTCGCCTTGGCTCCCGGGGAAGGAGTCTGTGAGGTGACGTGTCCGGTTCCTGTGTACCTGCACCTCAGGCCGCTGTTCTCGATGATGAACATCGCGTCCTTAAGTCCAAGTCCTGTAACGTCCGGAACCACCGGACTTTTGGTGTCGGCTTGTTCGTGAATCTCCCTGTCGAGCTTCATCTGTGGAACTTTTGCCGAGGATGATATTGCGTTTCCCCACTCAGGGTCAAGTACATAGATCGCATCAACTACTTCCCGCATCACCGCCGCCGGACCGACACCACCGTAAAGGCTTCCTCTGATCAGGTCGGATTTCATGCAGACTATCGCGCTGTATTTCGGATTCTCCGCAGGGAAGAATCCGACGAATGTGGCCAGGTTGTGGTAGCTTCCGTCCTTGGTCACATAAGGGGATGACATCCCGTACTTGTCGATCTCCTCTTTGGAAAGCACCTGCCTTGATGTGCCGGTCTTTCCGGCCACCGTAAGCTTGGCGCCTTTGAGCCTTTTGGCCGTCCCCTCGGATGTCACGGCGCGCATCGCCCTTAGCATCGTGTCGGCGGTGGCCTTCGAGCAGATGGACGCGTTCAGGACGCTCGGCCCCTTCTTCGTCTTGACGGCACCGTTCTTTTCGATGCTCTCCACGAGGTAAGGTTTCATCATCCTTCCCTTGTTGGCGATCGCGTTGTAGAATGTCAGGATGTGGAGAGGTGTCTCCTTGACGGAGTAGCCGATGGCCGTGGAACCGAGATCGGTCGCGCTCCATTGCTTGGAGTCCGGTGAAGGAATGTAAGGCTCGCTGAGACCTTTGAGGTCAAAATCGAAAGCCTGACCGAGCTTGTACATGTACAGCTTGTCAAGGAACCTCTTAGGGTTGTCATTGTAGTTCTTGACGGCGAGGTACCGGAACACATAGTTGGAGGAGATCTCGAAGCCGCGCAGGACCGAGATCTCTCCGTTGCCCTTGATGTGCGTGTCCTGCGGGTAGCCCGGTATCACACCGTTGTTCATCGGGATCACGTCGTCCAGGGACTTGACGAAACCGTCCTCTATCACGGTCATCAGCGTCGTGGCCTTGAACACGGAACCCGGCTCTGCGGCGAATCCGATCGCCATGTTGTAGACTTCGTTCAGGCTGCTGTCCTTGGGATCCTTGGTGAGGTTCACCATCGAGCGGATCGCACCGGTCTTCACGTCCATGATCACGGCGCACCCCTCGTTGATCTTCGGGTTGGCCGCCATCTGCTTCCTCATCGCCTTGTCAACGATGTCCTGAAGAGTGATGTTCAGGGTGGTCCTGACATTGAGGCCGTCTTCCGGCTTGACGTAGGTGCTGTCGTAGTTCTGGATCCTCTCCCGGTTGTCGGTCGGACGGAGCCAGATCTCTCCCTCTTTGCCGTGAAGGGCGTAGTCATATTTCCCCTCAAGGCCTATGTGATTGTTGCCGTTGGAGTTGCGGTTGTCTTTCACGTACCCTATCGTGCGTCTTGCCAGGGTCCCGTAAGGGTACTGCCTGGAATCCCGCTTGTTGACAATGATTCCGCTCTTGTAGCGTCCCTCCTTCATCAGCGGCAGTTTCTGCAGCCGCAGAAGGGCTCCCCTGTCAAGGTCGGCGGTCAGTCTCATGTACCTGTTGCCGTCCTTGCGCCCTGTGACGATCATCCGGTAGTAGTCTCCGGCGCTGCCTCCGACTTCCTTCGCCAGTCCGTCGCTGAAAGCCTTCGCCTTTGACAGCCAGTCCCTTTCCAGACTGTCGGGATTGCTCTTGCCGCGGAAAACGCTCTTGAGCACCGTGCAGTCCATGTAGAGCTGGTACATCGGTGTGGACATCGCCAGCAGTTTCCCGTCGCAGCCGATGATCGCTCCACGGTCCGGCTCGATGACGCTCTTGGTGCTTGGCGGAAGGAAGAACCTCGCCACATCCTTGTCCGGCTTCCAGAACAGCTGGATGCAGACCATCTTGCCGATGATGAAGAATCCGGCGACCAGCACGATGGCATAGAAGCAGTACAGTATCACGCCGATCCTGTCCCGTTTCTTCTTGGCCTTGTTCTGTCTCTCTGCCGTCATGTCTGTCATTCGCTTATCTTGTCCGCCGGTTTATCCGGCATTGTCAGCCTGGAGCCTGAATCCTCAAGCATCTTCTGCACCTTGCTCATCCTTGAAAGCCCCGCAAGCTCAACGGTCTTCTGAGCGTGGTAGATCTCCACGTCCTCCAGCACCTTCCTGTTCTCCTCGACCCTTGTGAGCGTCTTCTCTATCTTGAGACTCAGCCAGATGCTGACCCAGAACAAGAAGAACGTGTAGATGATGTGGATGAAGTAGCGGCTGACGTGCAACCTCAGCAAAAACTCCCCCTTTATCGTGGCCAGAGCCGCGTTCCTGAACCACAGCAGGATGTCGGAGAACTTCCATTTTCTCAGTTCCGTCATGCCTTGTTCCCTCCTTTCTCTTCTGTTTTCTCCGCGATCCTCAGCTTGGCGCTCCTCGCCCTCGTGTTGGAGGCGATCTCGCTCTCCTGCGGCAGGATCGGCTTGCGGTTCACCGCCTTCAGAGGGGCATGAATATTCCCGAACACGTCCTTTTCCTCCTTGCCGTCTGCCCTTCCGGTCTTGATGAAGTTCTTGACCATCCTGTCCTCAAGCGAGTGGTAGGTGATCACGACAAGCCTTCCTCCCGGTCTGAGTGTGTCCGTCGCCCCTTCGAGGAATTTCTCCAGGGAGCGCATTTCGTGGTTCACTTCTATCCGCATGGCCTGGTAGACTTTCGCAAGGAATTTGTGTTCGGCGAATTTCGGAAGAGCGGGCCTGATCGCCTCGTCAAGCTCTCCGGTGGTGCTGATGCCGCGCTTGTCTCTTGCCGAGACGATGAGTTGGGCTACCTTGCGGGCATTGTCCACCTCGCCGTAGATGCGGAGCAGCCTTTCGAGATCCTCCTGTGAATATTCATTGACCACATCGGCGGCTGTCTTTCCGCCCTCGCGGTTCATCCTCATGTCCAGAGGAGCGTCATAGCGGAAGGAGAACCCCCTTTCCGCCGTGTCGAACTGGTGGGAGGAGACTCCGAGATCGGCGAGAATGCCGTCCAGGCCGCCGGACAGCTTCGCGCCAAGCGCCTTGTCGCCGGTCTTGTGTGCCAGGTCAAGCACGAAATTATGGATGAACCGGAAATCCGCGCGCACCAATGTGAGCCTCGGATCGTCGATCCTGTTGTCTATGGCGTCGCTGTCACGATCGAAGGCGATGACGTGACCGTCCTCGTTTAAGCGTGAAAGTAGTTCGGCGGTGTGACCACCGCCTCCGAATGTGGCATCGGCGTAAGTTCCTGATGGATTGGTAACAAGAGCGGAGATGCTCTCGTCAAGCATTACTGGTGTATGGTAGTCTGACATTCCGGTTCCTCCTATCTCTCCTGAGACAGCTGTCCGGCAATGTTCAAGAATTCCTCGTTTGAGATCCCGCTTGCCTCGTACTTTTCCTTGGCCCAGATCTCGATCTTGTAATCGTTGCCCGAGAAGACTACCTCTTTCGTTACACCAATTGACTCCAAAAGCTTCTTGGGGATAGAGATACGTCCGAGTTTCGCGTCCGGTTCGACGACAGCCCTGTCGCGCATGTACTCTCTCCAGAAAGCGGCGTGAGCACGATTAAAGATGTTCAGTTTTGACTTCACCTCTTCGGACTGGCGCTCCCATTCCTCGAAGGTGTACATTTCAAGGCAGTCCTCAAAGATGTCCTTCTTGACGACGAGCCTCTGGTCTCCCTCGGAAGGCATCAGTGACTTGAACGGCGAAGGGAAAACCACTCTCCCTTTGTCGTCGATCTTTCCTGAATATTCTCCGATGAATGTTACCATTGTCTTTAGCCTTTCACGCTTGGTTACAAAGTTAGGAATATTTTTCCAATTTATTCCACTTGCTTCCAATTTTTTCCACAAAGGTTTCAACAATGCTCTCCCGCGCGTTTCGGGAGGGTGTCAAGCCAAAATTTTCTTTGATTTCTATGAAGTTTTTTATTGTTGTTCCCCTTGACGGTTGCGAAAAATATGTATTTTTGCCACATGAAAAAGTTCCTTACAGCCGCAGTCCTTGCACTGCTTTGCGCCGTGGCACTTCCGGCGCAGACCAAGATTATGTCCCACAGGGGTTTCTACGCCCATCCGGGATCCTTTGAAAACACTTTGACCAGCCTTGCCGGCGCTCAGAGACTTGGTGTCGAGGGGGTTGAGCTTGACGTACACCTCACCTCGGACGACTCTCTCGTGATCCTGCACGGCCCGATGATTCCCGGTACGAGACACAAGGACATACAGAAACTTGACTTCCTCACCGTCAGGAACTGCATCCTCCCGAACGGCGACCATATTCCTACGTTGAGGGAGTATTTCACCCAGGCGAAGAAGACTTCCGCCCTGAAGCTTTTCCTTGAGCTCAAGTCCCACCCGACTCCGCAGAGGGAAACCCGGCTTGCGGAGAAGGTGGTCGCACTGTGTGAGGAGATGAACATGTTCGATCAGGTCTGCTTTATCTCCTTCAGCGAGCATCTCTGCGACGAGACCCTTCGTCTCCATCCGGGAGCGGAGGTGATGCCGATCTCCTCCAGGAAGACATATTCGGTGAAGGAGCTTCAGGACAGAGGCTACGCCGGCGTGTCCTATAACTATAATGTGGTGATGAACGCCGTCCATTATCTGGATGAGGCCCATGCCGCCGGTCTTCAGACCGTCCTCTGGCCGGTGAACAGCTACGATCTGGCGGATTTCGCCATGAGGCACGGGGTCACCTATGTCTCCTCCGACCAGCCCCAGGGGATGAAGCGGCTGATGGACTCGATCCGCGAGCTGAGGTGGAAACAGGAGAAGAAGCTGATCTGCTTTGATTTGGACGGAACCCTCACGCAGCACAAGACTCCTCTCACCGCAGCCAACAAGGCTGTCCTTGACACCTTGGCCAAGCGCTACGAGATCATCATGGCCGGCGGAGGAAACTGCGCGAGGATCTTCAGGCAGATGGGAAACTATCCGATCACCATACTCGGCAACTACGGCATGGAGGAGAGCCGTGTCATCGACGGCGAGTTCAGGATGGTCAGGGAGGAGAAGTCTCCGGTTGACAGGAAGTTCTTCCTCAAGACCTGTGAATATCTCAGGAAGAAATACGGCTACACCGACTACAAGGGCGATCCTCTGGAGTTCCACGAGTCGGGCATGGTGACTTTCGGCCTGCTCGGAACCAAGCCCGACAAGGCCGCGAAACTGGCCTTTGATCCGGACAAGGTACGCAGACGCGCCATGTTCCCGGAGGTCCGTGACCTGTTCAAGGACTATTCCGTGTTCATCGGCGGCACGACTTCGTTCGACATCACTCCGAAGCAGTACAACAAGTTTGACGCTGTGATGCGCTACGCCGGTGAGAAAGGCTACACGATCGACCAGATCCTCTTCGTAGGCGACGATTTCCTCGATGGCGGAAACGACAGCCAGATCCGTCTCGGCGGCATGGACTACATCAGGATCGACGACTACACCCGCCTCCCGGAGAAGCTGGAATTCCTGTTTTAGGAAGCGGCGTGGAATGCGTGATGAGGGAGTACAGACATTTTTTCTCCCTACTTTTCTGCAGAATATAGGAATTTTCTCCCTATTTAGTCACCCTTTCTCTGTCAAGGCCGGACTTCCGTCCTTTCGCCGGTGGCGGAGACCGCCAGAATACGGTAGGATGGGTTCCATCCGCCCGGGATGGTGAAGACCGCCTTGGAGGACGGGGCGAGCTTGCCCTCGGAGGCGAAGACCAGACCGCCGTCGGCGTCCCTCACCTCAAAGACAACCACATTCTTCCAGTCCGTCAGGGTGACGGTTCCCGAAGAGCTGACCGACACAGAGCCGGGGATAACCTCCGGCCTCGTCTTGAACATACCCTTGTTGTTGTCCGTGATGTACTCTATAGGGGAGTCCGGCTTAGGAAGCCCCAGCGCCTCGACCCTTTGGCGGATCTCCTCGATCCTGCTTTCCGTCACGGTCATCCTGCCAGAGCCGTAGTCGTCAATCGACGCGTCCACGGGGGTGAGGAATCCCCATTTGGTGAAGAAGTCCAGCAGATTGTGTCCCGAGGCCTTGGAGCAGGTGAGGACGAACTCCGTCTGCTGCTCCCCGGCGGTTCCGAGGTCAGGGGAGGTCCTGACATATTCAAAGACATCGGGGTAGAACCCTCCTTTGTCCTCCCGCAGCTCGGGTGTCTGCCCCAGAACCTCTCCGAAGTAGAGCTGGAGCTGCCAGAAAGGGACGAGCTTGCAGAACACGTCTCCTTCTGTGGAATGAGGCGCGCCAGCGGCCAGAATGTCCCTCCAGGCTTTGGCGTAGCGGTTCGGCAGCCCCTCTCCCATGTCCTCGGTCTGAAGCCTTGAAGGCTGCCTGAGGATTGTGGTCTGGACATATTCGGACATTATGTTGTTCGTCACTTCCGTGGTGCCCAGCCACTTGAGTCCCGGACGGGTCTGGTTGCAGTGGCCGACCTCGTGGGCGGGTCCCCAGCATGAGCCGGTTGTCAGACTCAGGACATCGCACAGCTGCGGCAGGGTGGAGTCATTGTAGGCCGTATAGTAGCTTGTAGCGTACATGTAGGAGGTGTAGATCACGATGAACCTCATCCTGTTCGGGAATGTCCTGCCGTAGCGGTACAGCCCCATCAGCTCCTGCTCCGCCCTGACGAACGAGTCGAACACGCGGACAAGGGCGGCCCCGTCCGGGGTGTGGGCGCGGAAGCGGGAGGTGGGAAAGGTGAGGTGTGAATATTCCCCCACAACATCAAAGAAAGAATATTCCGCCGCTCCCAGAAGCCTCTGCCAGTCTGTGTCCTTGTGCCTTCGCAGGTCAAAGAGTCCGTTGACCCTGCCTCCCGCGAAATGCACCTTGACGGGATTGGCTGTCAGATAGTCGTCGCTTTGAAACACAACGTAGAGAAGTCCCTTGTCCATGGATTTGATCTGGTTCACTCCGTCGCTCAACGGAAAGGAGCGTCCGTGGAAGCCATCCCCGCCGGGTCTATCCAGATTCTGGACGTAGACCGAGGCCTGACGGTTTCCAAGTCCATCGACGAGTACTACCATATCCTCGCCGCCGGGCGAGAAGATACCAGTGGCTCCGTCCATGAAACTGTAAGGTGAGATCTTGAGATCCCGCGCGACGACTTCCGGATAGGGATAGGCGGAATATTCCTGAACCCTGAATTCCGTAGGATAGCGGCCCGCCTTCATGTAGGCTGCCATATTCCTGAAAAACTCCCGAGCCGCAGGAGCGTATGTCCTCGTCCGTGACCCCCGGCCTCAACGCTGAGCAGGCCCTGTCGGTGAACAGTGACAAGGGGTCGAACTTGTCCGGGTTGACCTTGTAGAACTCCATCTCGGAGCAGGAGGCGAATCCCTGTCCGTCCCCGGCTCCGGACCACACCGTGAACCGGATGCTCTCCACGTCTTTCAGTGTGGTCCGGAAGTCCACTTTGGACGGATGCCCCGAACCCTTGAAGTCATATTTCCCCGCGGCAGACCATTCCTTGCCCCGGGTCTTGTAGTGGATTTCCGTCTCCCTGAAGTTGCCGTTGGAACCGGATTTCCGGGGATGGTAGACAAGGTAGTCGATGTCCGTTCCCTTGGAGAAGCTGTAGGTCAGGGTGACCGGGAAGTAACCGCCCGCCGAGTTGTCCCAGGAGGAGTGGTAGAGGGTCTCGTAACTTCCGTCGAAGGATTTCTCTATGTTCTCACCCTGCTGCCAAGAGGAGGCGGTTCCGGACAGCACCTTGACCCTGATGTCATCCTTGATGTCCGGCTTGCCGACCGGAACATATTCCCCCTCCGGAACAAGAGGAGGAACTTCCGGTCCGTCAGGAGACTCCTTCTCCCCGCAGGAGAGCGGGAAGAGGAGGCAAACCATGTACACTATGATTCGGAGCGCTTTCATTCCGCCTCTGGATCAACGACCTTCACCTGCCACAGCCGGAACTCGGACATCGTGAAGAACACCTCGCCTGAGTTGACGGCGTTCACGACCATCCTGATGTGGTCGAAAGGCTGTGTGACAGGCAGGTTCGGCGATGTGTAGGCATCGGTTGCCGTAACAGGCAGACCGTCCTCGTCCTTCGTGAACTTCTTGACGAGTGTCCAGTCCGAGCCGCCTGTGCTGACAAGGATGTCGAAGTCCGTCGGTTTCTGCCGTCCGTTGTTTTTCGGAGCGTACCAGAATTTCCAGTGTCCCTCGGTCAAGGCCTCCGGAAGCCGGATCTGGAGCCAGTGCGGCCCCGGGATTGCCACGCTCCACGCCGTGTGGAAGAACGTGGCGGTGTTCCCGTCGATCAGATTGGCGATGGGACCCTCGCTCGGCTCCTGGGCGTTCGTGCCGAGATGCTCGGCCTTGAGGATGATGCGTGTGGCCTGCTCCGTCACGGGAGCCCTGCCCGACCTTGCGGTCACGGTCTGGGTCTTTCCTCCGTTGTCCGTCCTGCTGAACGGCTGGATGGTGAAGCGGTAGTCGCCGAACCTTGCCCTGGTGTCAGGAATAAGGATGGAGTCACAGCTGGAAAGCCGAACCTCGTCTATCCCCAGCAGATGGTCGTGGTAGGACACTTTCACATAGTGGACACTCTTGTCGGCGGGGAGGGTCCAGAAGAGGGCGATCCCGCCGGGACGCTCCTCCGAACGGACATCCTTGATCGGGGACGGGACCGTTCCCTTGTCGTCATCATTGCAGCCGACGGCGAGCAGCGGAAGCAGGAAAAGCAGATTGAATATTCTGTATGGTCTCATATATCTTTGTTGTTTACGATGTTTTCATCAATATCCCGGATTCTGCACAAGATTCAGATTCTTGTTCACATCGCTCAGAGGAATCGGGAGAAGGTACTGGGTCGGTGACTCGAACTTCCGCTCGAACATGATTGTGCTGACGGTGGCGAAACTGTTGATGTCCCTTGCCTCGATGTTGAATCCCTCAGCCTTCACGCTGAAATACTTCTCAGCCATCTTCCATCTTCTGAGATCCCAGAAATTGTGGTTTTCGAGGTAGAATTCGATCTGCCTCTCCTGACGGACGATGTCCCTGAGGAGGGCCTGGTCCAGGGTCTTCCCCGCGATGGTCTCCCACGACTCCTCCACGGAAGGGATGCCCGCCCTTTCCCTGACCTTGTTCAAGTAGGTCTTGGCCTGGGCAAGGTCTCCGGTCTCGACGCAGGCCTCGGCGTAGCCGAGATAGAGTTCGGCAACCCTCATAAGCGGCCACGGATAGTCAATAGGGGCTTTGAGAAAGGTCGCGACTGCATAGCCTGGATTAACGCCCTTTTTGTTGAGATAGCCCGAAGGTGAGTAGTTGTTGGTCCTTAGTCCGCCGTAGTCCCTGGAGCAGTTGCCGCCAAGGACGAAGTCGCAGACAAGCTTGCCTCTGTCCGTCCCGGAATGCCTCTGGTAGGACGGGTCGTTGGCGTACGCTCCGTTGGAGGCCGCCGAGAGAATCTCGTAGTAACCACCCTGGAACGCCACCCAGGCGTAGAAGCGCGGCTCCCTGTCCAGATTGAGCCTGATGGTCTGGGCTCCCACCTCGGCCTCGGAGGCATGATCCTCATCGACGGTCACGACATCGTACATGCTCGACGGGGAGAACAGGCCCTTGTCCTCACTCAGAGGAAGTCCGTTCTTGGTGTAGAACCGCTTCACCATCGCGAGGGTCGGAGCGACCCCGTTCCAGGCCGAGCCGCTGCTATAAGGCGTGGATTTGTTCTGGAGGCCGTAGTATCCTTCGCCGCGGGAGTCCGCCCAGATGATCTCCTCGTTGAGCGGCTCCATTATGTTGTAGCGGAGCCTGTGCTGCACAGGGTCTGCCGGCTCAAGGTTCCCGTTGAAGAAGCTGTCGTTCATGTAAAGCTTGTGGCCGGCCTCCTCCGCGACTCTGATGGCCTCGGCGAATGCCTCCTTCGCCCTCTGCCATTTCGCAGGATCGTACTGTAAAGGCATCAGCGGTGTCCCGTCCTTGCCCTTGAAATCAGAGTAGAACTCGGAATTGCCGTTGAACAGAGGTGAGGCCGCGGTAAGCAGCATCCTGGCCTTCAGGGCTTTGGCGACCACGCTTGTCGCAAGTCCGTAGTACAGCGCAGGACGCTTGGCAG
>ERZ779973.49-NODE-49-length-18310-cov-1.89586_pt1 | contig 18310 bp, 17 predicted proteins | sample MGYA00511948_ERZ779973 | MGnify/ENA primary metagenome ERZ779973 (study PRJEB29588, sample SAMEA2160045) | human gut metagenome | biome: human gut; feature: human-associated habitat; material: faeces | place: Denmark | collected 2008/2010 ...
CTTAATAATTTTAGTGATAATGAAAAGGATATTATTATTATGGCTATTGTTTTACATGATGGGTGTAAAAGTGGTAGAGTAAAAGAAAAGTATACGAGATTTGATCATCCGTTAGTGGTATGTGAACTTATAAAAGAAAGTAGGAGTAAATTATCTCTTACTGATGAAGAATTTAATTTACTTATTAGGGTTATTTCTTCACATATGGGTATTTGGAATAAGGATTATAATGGTAATGAGGTTTTACCTATACCTAAAGATAAGTATCAGAGATTTGTACATATGTGTGATTATTTAGCAAGTAGAAAGTTTATCAATGTTAAATTTGATGGAATTGATATTAGAGACTAATATATTTAGTCTTTTTTTCATATATTTAGATAGGTGAATTTATGAAATATAGATATTTTATGCTTCCTTTTATTATTATTTTTTTTATGATACTAGTTATTGATTATAATAGTGAGATTGTTAACAAGGTACTTATTGATAGTAATAGGACTATTAATTATCCTTTTTTTGATAATGATAATATTGATTTATTTATTGAGAATTATTTGAATAGGACTTCTAATAATTATAGTGATGATATTTTTATTGATTATGATGGTTATTTGAAAGAGAATAAATATTATTTGAGTTTTTATAAATATATAGTAGGATCAGGAAAGATATCTAATGATATTGATAGTTTTATTATTGATATGGATAATGATAAAGTGGAGAAGGGGATAGCTAGTACTTATATGAATGATTATATTATTTATGATAATGATGTTACTAGTAATAAATATATTGCTCTTACTTTTGATGATGGACCTAATTATAATACTAATAAGGTTCTTGATATATTAGAGGAAAATAATGTTCCTGCTACTTTTTTTGTACTTGGTAATAGAATTAAGGGAAATGAGAATATTTTAAAGAGAATGGTTAGTAGTAAGATGGAGATTGGAAATCATACTTTTAATCATTTACTTCTTACTAAATATAAAGAAGATAAGGTTAAGAGTGAGATTAATGATACTAGTAATCTTATTTTTGAAGTTACGGGGAAATATCCTACTTTATTTAGACCTAGTTATGGATCTTGTAATAAGATGATTAGGGGTGTAGTGGATACTCCTATTATTATATGGGATATTGATACTTTGGACTGGAAATATCATAATTCTAGGAGAATTAGTAGTAGGGTTATTAATAAAGTAAAAGATGGAGATATTGTTTTAATGCATGATATTTATAGTGCTACTGCTAATGCATTAGAAATTATTATTCCATCTTTAAAGAGTAAGGGTTATACTTTTGTTACGGTTAGTGATTTGTTTTATTATAAGAATATTCCTTTAGAAAAGGGAAAGGTATATGGATTTGCTAGATAACTATTTTTTTATGGCACTCTAAGCTTGTAATCTTAGAGTGTTAGTTAAAGCCTCTAATTGAGTCTTTAACTAAGATATCAACCATATATATTATATATTAGTTAGGGTTATATACTAAAAAGGGAGGAAATATGGAAGTTTCTTATCTTTTTTCTTTACAAAAAAATGCTTTTGTTATATAATTATATTGGCTTTTTGTAAGGAAGTGATACTTATGGCTTATATCAGTAATGAAGTTATGAATGAGATAAGAAATAAAACTGATATTGTTGATGTTATTTCTAAGTATGTTAATCTTACAAAGAAGGGGAAAAATTATTTTGGTGTTTGTCCTTTTCATGATGATCATTCTCCTAGTATGAGTGTTAGTCCGGAAAAACAGATTTATACTTGTTTTTCTTGTGGTGCTAGTGGTAATGTATTTACTTTTGTAGCGGATTTTGAGAAGATATCTTTTACTGAGGCTGTTAGATTGCTTGGGGAAAAGGTTGGTATTAATATTGGTACTAATATTAGTGTTAGTAATAAGAAAGATGAATACTTTGATATTTATAGTGCTGCTAATAAGTTTTATCAAAATAGTTTATTTACTAATTTGGGTAAGAATGCTATTGAATATTTAGATAAGAGACATATTGATAAAGATACTATTAAAAAATTCGGTATTGGTCTTTCTATACAGAAGGTATCACTTACTGAATATTTGATTAATAAAAAATATTCTATTGATAAACTAGTAGATGTTGGTCTTACTAATGAGAATGGACATGATATTTTTATTAATAGAATTATGTTTCCTATCTATGATTTAAGTGGTAATCCTGTTGCTTTTTCTGGTAGAATATATAATACTAAAGATACTGCTAAATATGTTAATACTAAAGAGACGGATAAATTTAAAAAGGGAAAAATTTTATATAATTATCATATTGCTAAAGAACATTTGAAGAAAAATGATTCTGTTATTATTATGGAAGGTCAAATGGATGTTATTAGGGCTAGTACAGTTGGTATTGATAATTGTATTGCTACTATGGGAACTGCTCTTACGAGGGAACATAAAAGTATTATTAGAAATATGGCTAATAATGTTGTTTTATGTTTTGATGGTGATGCTGCTGGTGAAAAGGCTACTATTAGTGCTATTGAGTTACTTGAAGATACTGGAGTTAATATTAAAATAGTTAGACTTCCTGATAATTTGGATCCTGATGAATATATACTTAAAAATGGTAAAGATTCTTTTTTAGCACAAATTAATAATGCTAGTAATCTTATTGATTATAAGATGGAAATACTTAAAAAGAATAAAGATTTTGGTAATATTAAGGATATTTCTTCTTATGTTAATAGTGCTTTAAAGGAACTTATTAATGAAAAAGATAATATTATAGTAGAACTTAATTTAAAGAAGTTATCGGATAATTTTAATATAGATTATGAGACTATAAAAGATAAATATAATAAGTTGATTAAAAATAAAAAAGAGGTTGTTAGGGATATTAAACCTAAGAAGACTTATAATAAATATGGTATGGCAGAGAATTATCTTATTTATTACATGTTAAAGAATGAAAAGGTACTTAATATGGTTGAAAATAGAGTTGGATATTTTCCTGATAAAAATATTCGTGAATTATCTAATGAAATTATTTACTATTTTCATAAATATGGTATAATAAATGTTGCTGATTTTATTAGTTATATATCTGATCGAGAGGAAATACTTAGAACCCTCCGTGATATTATTGCTATGGGAATAAAAGAGGACTTTCAAATAGAAGAAATTGAAGATTATATTTTTGTTATAAATGAGTATCATAAAGAAGTGAGAGTTAATAATTTAAACAAAAAGTTAAAAGAAGAGAAAGATCCATTAAAACAAGCAGAAATATCTATGGAGATAATGAAGATAAGGGGAGGTAGTAGAAATGGTATCAGAAATTAAAGATTTTGAACAAAGAAAAGAAAACTTGATTAAGAAAGGTAAAGAACTTGGATTTATTACATATGAAGAGTTAGCAGAAGAGTTAAAAGGTCTTGAAATTGGTAGTGATTTACTTGATGAACTTTATAATGCTCTTATGGAAAATGATATTAGTGTTGTATCAGAATCTGACTTAGATGATGGTAGTGATGAAGATGATGGTGGAGATTTAGAGGATATTTTAAAAGATAATAATATTGCTAAAGAACTTACTATTAATGATCCTGTTAGAATGTATTTAAAAGAGATAGGTAAAATTAGTTTGTTATCACTTGCAGAAGAGACTGAACTATCTGAGAGAATTGCTAATGGTGATGAAGAGGCTAAAAATAGACTTGCAGAGTCAAATTTAAGGCTTGTTGTATCTATTGCTAAGCGATATGTTGGAAGAGGTATGCTTTTTCTTGATTTGATTCAAGAAGGGAATATTGGTCTTATGAAAGCTGTTGAAAAATTTGATGCTAATAAAGGATATAAGTTTTCTACTTATGCTACTTGGTGGATTAGACAAGCTATCACTAGAGCAATAGCGGATCAAGCTAGAACTATCAGAGTTCCTGTACATATGGTAGAAACTATTAATAAATTATCAAGATTTCAAAGGCAGCTTACGCTTGAACTTAATAGAGAACCTACCGATGAGGAACTTGCTGCAAAAATGGGGATGAGTCCTGAAAAAATTAGAGAAGTTATTAAGATTGCTCAGGATCCTGTTTCTTTAGAAACTCCAATTGGAGAAGAAGAAGATTCACATTTGGGTGATTTTGTTCCTGATGAAAACAATATGTCTCCGGAAGATTTTACTATTCATGAAATGTTAAAAGAAGAGATTAGTGATGTTTTACTTACTTTGACTGAAAGAGAAGAACAAGTACTTAGACTTAGGTTCGGTCTTGATGATGGGTCATCTAAAACATTAGAAGAAGTTGGGCAAATGTTTGGTGTAACAAGGGAAAGAATTAGACAAATTGAGGCTAAGGCCTTAAGAAAATTAAGACATCCATCTAGAAGTAGAAAGTTGAAGGATTTCTTAAATGAGTAAATTATCTAAAAGATTAGAAATGGTGGCTAGTTTTATAGATGAAAATGATAAATCCGTGATTGATATTGGTTGTGATCACGGACTTTTGTCTATATATTTAGCTGAAAAATTTAATAATTTAAAAATTATTGCTAGTGATGTTAATAATAATGCTTTAGAGTCTGCTAGAAAGAATGTACATAAATATAAATTAGAAGATAGAATAGATATTAGACTTGGCAGTGGTGTATCTGTTATTAATAAGAAAGATAAAATTGATACATTAGTAGTAGCTGGTATGGGTGCTAATACTATTATTGGATTTCTTAAATATTCTCAAGATAAACTTAAAGGTATTAATAAGATTATTATCCAAAGTAATACTGATTTATATTTCTTAAGAAAAAATATGGTTAGTATGGGTTATTATATTGATGATGAAGAATTGGTTCTTGATAAGAATATTATTTATACTGTTATCGTGTTTAAGAAGGGTAGGAAAAGATATTCTTATAAAGAATTATATTTAGGTCCAATATTATTAGATAAGAATAGTGAATTATTTAGAAAGAAATGTGATAAAGAACTTAAGACAATTACTATGATATTAAATAATATTGGGAGTGGACATTATTTATATAAATTAAAATTAAAAAGGAATATTAAAATACTTAAAAACTATTGCCTTAAACGACAAAATATGCTAAAATGTGTTTATAGACTATAGAGAGGATGTGTTCTCAAATGAAACAAGAAAATGTAATGATAGTAAATTATTTTTTTGTTAACTCCAAGTTAATTAGGGGGGGCAAAAAAGTCTAATCAATAGTATATGTTGTTATTATATTGAAATAGTAAAAAGAGATTACAAATTAACTAATAGAAATATTAGCTTTTCTTTGTAGTCTTTTTTTGCGTGTGAAAGGAGTTAGTTATGGGAGGTAAAGAAAAAAGAAATTTTATGTTAGGGAGTTTGATATTGGTTCTCGTAATATCAATTGGTTATTTTGGCATAAGTTCTGCCAGTAATACTTATGCTATAGATTCAGGAACTAGTGATACTGATGCGACTGGTGGTTCCTGTTATTATTGTTCATCTAATGCACCTCTTAAAAGATATGTTTGGTCTAGTACTACACCAACAACCGCTTGTAGTGGAGGTAATTGGCGTATCAAAGAAAGTAGGGATACTAGTTCTAAATGTAAGTCATTTACTTGTAATATTTATTATAAAGGAGAAAATGGTTTGGCTATTGGAATTGATGATACAATAATAACTGATTTTGGAACAATAACTACATCTGTTCCAACTAAGTCCGGTTATATTTTTGATGGATGGAAAATAGGAAATTCTACTTATTCTAGTGGCGCTAATTTTAGTTGTGATACTGCTGGTAATTATAGTGCTTTTGCAATTTTTCATAAAAAGCCATGTAAATGGACTACTGCTACAGCATGTGAAAATGCAAATCCTGGTTATAAATGTAGGTCTACGGATGGTACATGTTGGATGAAAGGGGACCCTATTTCTTATACTATTAGTTATAATGCTAATGGTGGTAGTGGAGCCCCAGGTAGTCAGACTAAGACACATGGTACTGATTTAACATTAAGTAGTACTAAGCCTACTAGAAATGGATATAATTTTTCAAAATGGACAACTGGTAAAGATGGTAGTGGTACGAGTTATGCTCCAAGAGCTACATATAATGCAAATGCAAGTATTACGTTATATGCACAATGGATTTCTGCATGTAAATGGACTACTGCTGATGCTTGTCAAAAAGCTAATCCTGGATATACATGTAAATCTACTGGTACTGATGGTGCATGTTGGGATGTTGATAAACCATCTACTTATACTATTAGTTATAATGCAAATGGTGGTAGTGGAGCTCCAGGTAGTCAAACTAAGACGCATGGTACTGATTTGAAATTAAGTAGTACTAAGCCTACTAGAAATGGATATACTTTTGTAAATTGGAATACTAAGAGTGATGGTAGTGGTACAAATTATGCTTCAGGTGCTACATATAATACAAATGCCAATATTACTTTATATGCAATATGGAAAACAAATTCAAGTGGTGGTGATACTACTACTAAATATACAGTATCATATAATGCAAATGGAGGAAGTGGAACTCCAAGTAATCAAACAAAGCCACAAGGTACTAATTTGGTATTAAGCAGTACTAAACCTACTAGAAGTGGATACACTTTTGTAAATTGGAATACTAAGGGTGATGGTACTGGTAAGAGTTATGCTCCAGGAGCTACATATAGTACTGATGCAAATCTTACTTTATATGCAATATGGAAAACAAATGCTAGTGGTGGACCTGTTACTAAAAAATACACTATTAAGTTTGATGCTAATGGTGGCACTGGAACAACGAAAGAGGTTGTATGTGATTACGGTAGTAAATGTACTTTAACTGGTAATGCCTTTACTAGAGATGGTTATGAATTTACTGGTTGGAATACTAAGAGTGATGGTAATGGAGTTAGTTATCGTGATGGAGCAGTTGTAAAGGATCTTTCATCTGTTGATGGTTCCATAGTTACGTTGTATGCTAAATGGAAAGCAAATGATGTTGATGTTGAGGAACATGTAATTACTTTTATTCATAATGATGGTACTAATAGAATTACAGTTTTAGCAGTAGATGATAATGATACTATTCCTTTTATTATACCTGATAGAGATGGTTATGAATTTGCTGGTTGGTATACTGATGTTGATTTAACCAAAAAGTATGATTTTACTACTAAAGTTAAAGGCGATATTACTTTATATGCTAAGTGGACTGAAGATGGTTATTCCAGTGATAAGACTGATGAAGAGATTAGTAATAATAGTAAAACTGGTGATGTTATGATGTTTATTGTTTGGACTGTTGGTATAGGAACTTTAGCATATAGTGTTTACTATTTTAAGACGAGAAAAGAAAATTAATAAAAAGTACTAAAAAAGTACTTTTTTTCTTTTACTTTCATATTCTTTATTGAAAGGGAGAGTGATTATGAAACAGATTGTACCATTTAAGAAAGAATTATCATTTAAAACTAAAGTTAGTGAGATTACTTCTATATCTTTGGAAAGAGAAATTAATGTTGAAGAAGAAGGTATTATTACTGGTGTATTTCATATTACTGGGAATTATAAGATGAATGAGGGCTCTATTAATAGAGATGAGTTTTCTTTTGATTTACCTTTTGATATTACATTAGATCCTAGATATGATATTAGTACTGTTAAGGCTGATATTGATGATTTTTATTACGATGTTATTAATAGTGATACTTTGAGTGTTAATATTGATTTATTTATTGAAGCTGAATATTTACCGGAAGATGTAACAAAGGAAGAAGATGCTTTGGATGAAAAAGTAGAAACTGAGGAGATAGAAGAAGTTAGAGTAGAAAAAATAAAAGTTGATGATGTGAAAGATGATATACCAGTAGTTGATGAAAAGAAAGAGGAAATTATGGAAAAAATAAATACTGAAGAAATTAAAGAGGAAACTAGAGAAAATGATAATATTACTGCTAGTGATTTGTTTTCTAATTTAGATGATAGTGAGACTTATACTACTTATTATGTTTATATTGTTAAAGAAGAAGATACTATTGATAAAATACTTATTAAATATGGTATTACAAAAGAAGCATTTGAAGATTATAATGATATAACAAATATTAAACCTGGAGATAAGGTTATTATACCTAAGACTAGTGAATAATGATATTAGAAGTGAAGTAAGTAAATATAATTTGCCTTATAATAAGCTTACTATTAAATCAGGGGTTAAAATAGTCGATGATAGAATAGTTATTAAAAATAAAAATAATAATGATATTGATAAGACTTATAATTATTTAAGATCAAGAGCTTTTGATTATTTTCCTTATCCAATAGAAGAATCTAATAAATATGAAATATATCCATATATTGAAGATGTATATGAACCAAGAGAACAAAAGGCTATGGATATGGTGCATTTACTTAGTTTACTTCATAGTAAAACTACTTTTTATAGGGAAGTAGATATTGATAAAAATAAAAAAATATATGAAGATATTGTTAATGATATTGATTATTTGAATAATTATTACAATGAACTTATTTCTTTGATTGAAAAAGATGTTTATATGTCTCCTTCTTCTTATTTGATTGCTAGAAATATTAATATTATATTTAGTAGTATTTATTATGTTAAAGATAATATTGATAAATGGTATAAATTAATTGAAGATAATAAGAATGAAAGAGTTTCATATATTCATAATAATATTAATTTAGATCACTACCTTAAAAGTGATAAGCCATATTTAATTAGTTGGAATAAAAGTAGGGTTGATAGTCCTATATATGATTTATTATCTTTTTATAAGAATCATTATTTAGAATTTGATTTTGATGATTTATTTCATTATTATGAAAGTAATTATCCGTTAAAAGATAATGAAAGATTACTTTTATTTATTTATATGGCTATTCCTCCTAAAATTGTTATTGATGGTAGTGAGTATGATATGTGTATAAAAATAAATAAAAATATGGAATATTTGTATAAAACTAGTAATTTAATTATGAACTATCAAAAGTAGATAGTTCTTTTAAATTAACATTTTAAAATATACTTGTAAGAATGACTAATATATGGTATCATAAATTATGATAGGAGGAGAGTATGAATAATAGTGTTAATGTTCAGAATGAAAATAATAATGAATTAAAGAAAGCCATATTGATAGGAATTATTGTTTCGATTGTTGGTTCTATTGTGGTGATTTTAATACTTAGGTTTTTGGTATTTGGGGTACATAAAAATACTACTGGTTTGTCTGATTATAAGGCTGCTAATGTGGATTTAAATTGTGCTTATAGTCATAATACAGGTGATACTGATATATCTATTTATTCTGATTTTATTTACAATTATCAAAAGAGTTATAAACTTGCTATTTATAATAGAATGGTTATTAAGTATCAAAATGGTTTAACAGATGATAATGTTACTGAAATGATTAACATTCTTTAGATTGTATAGTAGATGGTAATAATGATTTTTGTGTAAGCAATCGTCTTAATTTCGATTCGTCTGGTTTTGGCTGGAGTTATATTACTGATAAGCCAAATAATACACTTACTGTTATCTTTTATAATTATTATGGTTCTGGTAAAAGAATAACTGCTAATGATAAGGAACAAATAAAAACTCATTATAAAAATGAAGGATATATTTGTGAATAGAAATAAAACTTACTTTGGTGAGTTTTTTCTTTACTTTGATTCTTATAATTGTTATAATTATTAAGAAAAGAGGAATTATATGAAAGATAATTTTATTAAAGGCTTTTTATATAAAGAAATATATCGTAATGAGATTAATGGTTATATGGTTGGTCTTTTTAAAATAAAGGATAATAATATTGACTATGATGATGATATGATACATATAACTGGAATATTACCTAGACTTAGTGAAAAAAAAGAATATATTTTATATGGTGAAATTGTTTATCATAATAAGTATGGAAAACAATTTAATGTTAATTCTTTTGAAGTTAATATTCCTACTAAAGAAGAAGAGTTGATTGTCTTTTTATCAAGTGATTTATTTCCAATTGGAGAAAAGACTGCTAAAAAGATCGTTGATACTTTTCATGAGGATACTATTAATAAAATACTTGAAAACAAAGATTGCCTTCAATTGATACCTAGACTTGGGGAAAATAAAATTAATAAAATATACAATGTTTTAGTGGATTATCAAAGTACTTCTAATATTGTTATGGAACTTACTAAACTTGGTTTTGATATGAAAGATTCTTTATCTTTTCTAAATAAGTATAATAATAAAATATTAGATACTGTTAATAATAATATATATGAGCTTATTGATAGTGATGAAATGTCTTTTGTTAAGATTGATGAAATTGCTCTTGGTATGGGAATTAATGAAGATGATGAAAGAAGAATTAAGGCATTAATTATCTATATTATGAAAGAATTGTGTTTTAATAATGGAGATACTTATTTATTTTTGGAAGAAATATCTAATATGTTATCTAATTATGTTAGTATTAGTAATGAAAAATTTGACTATTTGATGGTGAAACTTGTTAAGAATAAAAAAATTATTATTGAAGATAAGAGATATTATTTAAGAAAATTTTATGAGGCTGAAAAATATATTTGTGAAAGACTTTGTTTTCTTAATGATATGAGTATTAATAGTAATATTAGTATTGATAAATATATTAATAATAAAGAAAAAGATGATAAAATTAAGTATGATGAAATACAAAAGAAGGCTATATATTCTGGCGTTAATAATAATATTACTATTATTACTGGTGGACCTGGAACTGGTAAGACTACAATTGTTAAGGCAATTGTTAATATTCTCATTCATGAAAAAAAATTAAAAAAAGATGATATTGCACTTCTTGCTCCAACAGGGAGAGCTAGTAAGAAACTTATGGAAACTACTGGTATTAGTGCTAGTACTATTCATAAATATTTAGGATGGGATAAGGATACTAATACTTTTGCTACCGATGAATATTCTCCAAATGGTCAAAAATATATCATTGTTGATGAAGTTAGTATGATTGATACTTTACTTATGGAAGCTTTATTTAAGGGTATTAGAAGAGATGCTAAACTTATTTTAGTAGGAGATTACTATCAATTACCTAGTGTTAGTGAAGGACAGATACTTAAAGATATTATTGATAGTGATTGCCTACCTGTTATTAGACTTAATCAAATATATAGACAAAGTGAAGATTCATATATTCTTAACTTAGCTTATGATATTAAGAATAAAAATATTAGTGAAGATTTATTTATTAAAAAAGATGATTATTTATTTATTAGTAGTGATAATGATAATGCTGGTAGTTATATTAAAGAAGTTGTTAAAAAAGCTATTAAAAAAGGATATACTGATAGGGAAGTACAAATATTAGCTCCTATGTATAAGTCTTTAAATGGTATTGATAATCTTAATATTATGCTACAAGAATTGTTTAATCCTAGTAGTAAAAATAAAAAAGAAATAAATATTAGAAATGTTACTTTTAGAGAATGTGATAAGGTATTACAACTTGTTAATGATCCAGATAATAATGTTTATAATGGTGATATTGGATATATTGAAGATATTATTATTTCTAAAGATAAAAAGATAATTAATCAGATTAATATTAATTATGATGGTAATATTGTTGAGTATACACCAGATAAATTTATTAATTTTAGACATGGATATGCAATTAGTATTCATAAAGCACAAGGTAGTGAATTTGATATGGTTATTATGCCTGTTGTTAATTCTTTTAAGAGAATGCTTTATAACAAACTTGTTTATACTGGTGTTACTAGAGCTAAAAAAAGTCTTGTTATAGTGGGAGACTCGAATGCTTTTATTTATGGTATTAATAATGATTATGTTGATAATAGAAAAACTACTTTAAAAGATTTTATTATTAATTTTTATAATGAATAGTATAATTATTGATATATGGTTAATAATATGATTGGTATATTAAATACCAATCATATTTTAGAGAGGTGAGATTATGAAATCTAAGACAGGTATGGCTTTAATGGGATTAGGTATTGGAGTTGGGAGCGCCGCTCTATACACAAATATAAAAAATGGTAATATGAAGAAGTTAATTAGAAAGATGAATTCCGCTAAAACTAAAGCTATTAGTGACCTAGAAAATATGATGTAGGAAGAGAAGATTTTTCTCTTTCTTTTTTTATATTTTTTTGATATAATTTAGTAGGAGGATAGGTATGGGAAAAAGAAAGAAGAGAAAGAGTAATGTTGGTACTATAATTATGATTATAGTTATAGTGGTACTTAGTTTATTTGTTTATTTACTGGCTACTAAAAGAATTGATTTTAATAATAAGAATGATGATTTAGTAGAAGATAATACTAATATAGATAATAATAAAAACAATAATGATAAGAATGATAAAACTATTTCTAAGGAAGAAGCAATTACTATTAGTAAAGAGAAGATGCCTGTTATGATTAGTTTGGCTAATCAAAAGAGAGGACTATATGGTTACTGTGGTGAATTTGATGAAGATGCGGACTTTTTGACTATAGGTAATGATACTTATGATTTATCTTCTGAATTTAAGGGTGTTAGTGAAGTTAAAAAATATTTGGAAGAAAATATTAGTAGTGAACTTATTAATGAGTATTTTGATAATAATAAGTATCAAGAAAAAGATGGTAAATTATATTGTATGGTAGCACATAAAGGTGTTGATTTAGCTTACCTTAGAAATGAAAATATGATTAATAATGATAATACTAAATATGATGTTTTAAATTTAGGTAATGATAGTTTTGATGTGGAAGTTGTTATTTCTTATTATTCAGTAGGAGATAATACTCCTAGTAACTTACTTACTATTTCTTCTAAGATAGAGAAGATAGATGGTAAATATGTCGTTACTAAATATAGTGATAATGTTTAAATAGAATAATTAAATGAGAGTAATATCTCATTTTTTTATGTAAAAAAAGAAGTAATTATTTTACTTCCATAGTATTTACTTTTTTAGTTAATCTTGATTTTTCTCTATCAACTTTATTTTTATGAACTAAACCTTTAACTTTAGCGTTATCTAAAGCTTTAATTGCTTTCTTTAATGATTTGTCTGCTAGTTCTTTATTTCCTGCTAATACAGCTTTGTCTGTTTCTTTAATAGCATTTTTAACAGTAGACTTTAATTGTTGATGTGCTAAAGTTGTTTTTCTTATTTGAATTATTTTTTTCTTTGCATTTTTAACATTTGCCATAAAAATTCATCTCCTTCCAAAACTAATTATAATTTTACCAAAAAATTATAGAAAAAGCAAATATTTTTAGTGTTTTTTGTAAAAAATATTATTGGTGATAGATATGGGCCATGAAATTGACTTAAACAAGTATAATATTAGAACTGATTTGATACTTGAAAGTATTACTGATAATGATAATTATATTGATACTAAAACAGAGAATTACGGAAATATTTCTGTTACTAGTGTTAATATTGATGATGAAAGTAGTAAACTTATTAATAGAAAGAAGGGTAAGTATGTTACTATTTTATTTAATGATGCTACAGATAAAGAAAATTGTGATAGGATAGAGGAAATTTTTATTAAAGTGTTTAATGATTTTGTTGGTGATAATAATAATATTCTTGTTATTGGTCTTGGTAATGATAAGAGTACTCCTGATAGTTTGGGACCTAAAGTTATTGATAATTTAATTATTACTAGACATTTATTTGTACTTGGTGAAGATATTAGTAAAGGTATTAAAGAAGTAGCTGGTTTTTGTCCAGGTGTTATGGCATGTACTGGGATAGAGACTGGTGATTATATTAAGGCTGTTATTAATGAAGTTAAGCCGAATATGGTAGTAGTAGTTGATGCTCTTGCTGCTGGCAGTATGGATAGAGTTAATAAGAGTATTCAAATTACTGATACTGGTATTCATCCTGGTAGTGGTGTTGGTAATATGAGAAAAGAAATTAGTTATGATACTCTGGGTATTCCTGTTATTGCTATTGGGGTTCCTACAGTAGTAGAGGCTTCTGTTATTGTATATGATACTATTAATTATTTATTCAAACATATTTCTTATATTAAAGATAATCAAAGTAAAAACAAACTTATTTTTAGTAGAAGTAATTATGTAGATAAAATAAAAGATAAGGATTTAAATTTAGAAGAGAAAAGAGATATTCTTGGTATGATAGGAGAATTGTCGGATACTGATAAGAAAAGTTTAATTGAGGAGGTTCTTACATCTGTTAATTATAATTTCATTGTTACTCCTAAAGAAGTTGATTTTGTTATTGATAAACTTTCTATGATTATTGGTGAGGGTATTAATAAGTGTTTGCATGATATTTAGAAGAATCTCTTGACATAAATATTAAAATATTGTATATTATGTGTAGTGAATGTGAGATTGCTTACTCTACAGTAGTTTGCGTTTTATATTCAACTTCGTTCCTATTCTGTTTGAAGGGACGATTAAAATTTTATGACTGGTCGTGACCCGTAGGGTTGCGGCTAGTCTTTTCTTTTTAGGATAATAATTACATTTTCATTTTTCTTGACAATTATTTTATCGACCCATTTTGTCGTTTCCGAATTATATACTTTTTCTAATTGTCTTAATAAATCATTTTCTTGTATGTTACTATTTGTAATATCAAAAATAAAGTTTTTGGATTGTCTCTTTTTTCTTTTGATAGTATCTTCTATAATTCTTTTACCACATCCTGTTATTGATTTTAGGTCCCAGTATTCATTTCTAAATAAATAATCTGCTGTCATAATGCCATCTGGTTTATTTATTCTTGGAAGCATATATATTTTTCCTCCAAATGTTTTTTCTAACCATATAGCAATATCTTTTTCTTTTTTTGAATAATCTAAAACTACATTTTTACCATCTACTTTATATTTAAATCCTTTACTATCTTTAAAATAATTTTTATCTAGTATTTTGTGACTGTTAGATTTATTGTTTTTTGCAAAATTTTTTGTTATATCTATGTAATTAACATTTTCTACTTCTTTTTCTGTAACCATTTATTGCCTCCTTTATCATTGTCTAATTGTATATGATAATATATATTGTTGTTGATGTCAATTACTAAAGTATCAAAAAAGTGTAAAGTAGTGAAGAAAATATTTTATATTTTGGATAAAATAATATATAATATACTTAGGAGATGATAGAAATGAAAATAGCAATAAATGGTTTTGGTAGAATTGGTAGATTAGTATATAGATTAATGAAAGAAGATGATTTCTTTGATGTAGTAGCTATTAATGATTTATCTAGTAGTGAAGAGATGGCTTACTTACTTAGATATGATACTAATCATAGAACTTATGATAAAGATATTACTTTTGATAGTGAAGGTATTATTGTTGATGGTAAGAAAACTAGAGTATATAGTGAGATGGATCCTAGTAATCTTCCGTGGGGAGAACTTGGTATTGATTTAGTATTTGAATGTACTGGTAAGTTTACTAAGAAGGAAGATGCTAATAAACATATTTTGGCAGGTGCTAAGAAAGTACTTATTAGTGCTCCTGGTAAGGGTGATATGAAGACTATTGTTTATAATGTTAATGATGATATATTAACTAGTGATGATATTATTGTATCAGCGGCTTCTTGTACTACTAATTGTTTAGCACCAATTGTTAAAGTACTTGATGATAATTTTGGTATTGAAAGAGGATTTATGACTACAATTCATGCTTATACTAATGATCAAGTTACTTTAGATGTTTCTCATAAAAAAGGGATTAAAGAAAGAAGAGGTAGAGCATGTGCAATGAATATTGTGCCTACTTCTACTGGGGCTGCTATTGCAATTGGTAAAGTAATTCCAAGTTTAGATGGTAAACTTAGTGGTGGTGCTATTAGGGTACCAGTATCTGATGGTAGTTTAGTTGATTTATCTTTAGAACTTACTGAGAAAGTTACAGTAGAAGAAATTAATAGTGCATTTATAAATAATGCTAGTGAGACTTTAGTTACTACTACTGATCCAATTGTTTCTTCTGATGTTATTGGTACTACTTGTGGCGCATTAGCAGACTTATCTTTAACTAAAGTAGTAGAACATGATGGTAAACAAATGGTTAAAGTTATTTCTTGGTATGATAATGAAATGGGTTATTCTGCTCAGATGGTTAGAACTGCTAAGAAATTACTTGGTTTATAATTACTTAAGATTATTCTTAAGTTTTTTTCTTTGGAAAATATTTTAGTTAGAAAGGATTTCACACCAATACATATTTTATAATTTTTACTTCTAGACTACAGGCTAGAAGTAACACTAAAAGACTTTGGCTTTTAGTGAAAGGTATGGAAAATTTGTACTATTTTACTTTTCACTTATTTATATCTAGTATATATTATAGTGAGGTGTGGTATGAATACGATTTCTATTTATGAATTAAAGAAAATTAGTAGTCCTATTATTATTGATATTAGAGATAATTATTCATATAGTATTTCTCATGTTAAGAATGCTATTAATATACCTTATTATAATTTACTTAATAATTATTCTCATTATTTAAATAAGAAGAAGAGATATTATCTTTATTGTGAAGAGGGCAAACAAAGTTTAGAGATTAGTAAGAGACTTAATGCTTTTGGATATGATACTTTGAGTATTACTGGAGGTTTTATTTCTTTTAAATAGGGTTATTTCATATAATTTAGTATGAGAATGTTACTGAAGAATAAGAAAAGGAAAAAAAGTAAAGTTATTAATACTATTATTGTTATTTTTATATTTCTGGTATTATTTGTTGTTATATTTATTAATTATTATTCTAATAAATCCAGAGATGTACTTATGGCTTATGCTGAGGCTGAAACTAGGAAACTTACTGTTTTAGTTATTAATAAGGCTATTACTAAACAGATGAGTGATTCATGGGCTGATGATATTTTTGATATTGTTTATAATGATAAAGGAGAAATTGTTTTAATTGATTTTAATAGTAAGAATTCTTCTAAAATACTTAGTACTATGACTAGTTTAATTGAACTTAATCTTAGGGCTATTGAAGAAGGAAAGATTGATATGTTAGAACTTCCTCTTAATAGTTTAGATGCTTATGATATGGATTTGCTTGATAAGGGTATTATTACTTATATTCCTTTTGGTATGGTTACTGGTTCTAGTCTTTTATATAATCTTGGTCCTAAGATTCCAGTTAAGTTATCTTTAGTGGGAGATGTTGTTACTGGATTTTCTACGGATGTTACAGAATATGGTATTAATAATGCTTTAATTAAATTAATGATTGATGTTAAAGTTGATACGAGGATTATTTTACCTATTATTAGTGAAGAAATTAATATTGATGCTAGTATTCCTATCGCTATGAAAGTTGTGCAGGGTAAAATTCCTGATTATTATATGAATGGTTTTAGTAGTAGGTCTAATATAAGTAATTAAACTGTCTATTTATTGTAAATAGATAGTTTTTTTCTTTACTTATTGGATTTTATTTTATATAATAAGGGTGCAAGGTGATATAAATGAAATTAACTAAAGAAGTAGTAGAAAAAATATCTAGTATTAAGGGAGAACCTAAATGGATGCTTGATTTTAGACTTAGATCTCTTGATGCTTTTTTAAAGAGTAATAATCCTAATTTTGGACCTAAACTTGATATTGATTATGATAACATTACTTATTATAAAGAGAGAGAGAATAATTTAACAGATAATTGGAATAATATTTCTTGTGATGTTAGAAATATTTTTGATGATTTGGGTGTTATCTCTGCTGAAGCAAAATACTTAGATGGTATGGGGGCTCAATATGATAGTGAAGTTATTTATCATAATATGAATGAGGAGTTAAAGAAAAAGAATGTTATCTTTATGGATACTGATAGTGCTTTAAGAGAGTATCCTGAATTATTTAAAAAATATTTTAATACTTTAGTTAAATATAATGAGAATAAATTTACAGCTTTAAATGGTGCTGTATGGAGTGGAGGAACTTTTATTTATATTCCTCCTAATACGGAACTTGATAGACCTCTTCAGAGTTATTTTAGAATTAATAGTAAGAATATGGGACAGTTTGAGAGAACGCTTATTATTGTTGATGATAATAGTAGTGTTCATTATATGGAGGGATGTACTGCTCCTACTTATACAGAAGATTCTCTTCATGCAGCAGTAGTTGAAATATTTGTTGGTAAGAATAGTAAGTGTAGATATAGTACTGTACAAAATTGGTCTACGGATGTATATAACTTAGTTACTAAGAGGGCTAGCGTTGAAGAGAATGGTTTAATGGAATGGATTGATGGTAATGTTGGCTCT
>ERZ779973.70-NODE-70-length-16040-cov-2.51786_pt1 | contig 16040 bp, 8 predicted proteins | sample MGYA00511948_ERZ779973 | MGnify/ENA primary metagenome ERZ779973 (study PRJEB29588, sample SAMEA2160045) | human gut metagenome | biome: human gut; feature: human-associated habitat; material: faeces | place: Denmark | collected 2008/2010 ...
AGTTGCTGCCACTTCGCTGTTAATGGGTGTCACACGTGCTTCGTCGGAGGCTTACGCTTCGTCGGAGGCTTACAAAGCAACGTATGTGAAAGGAAAAAACGGGCGGCCTATTGTGGCCGCCCGAATCGGGAATGTGATGTGTTATCTGGTTTTGATTAGACAACACACGTTATGTCTCAGATTACTTTCTTGTGAAGAACTCACCAGTTTCCTTGACAGGGTTGCACTGGAAGAAGTTCGCATAGGCGTTGACAGTCGAATGATTGAACGCATTCGTGTTAGAAAGTACAACGCCGAAACCGCAGATCTGATTCATCGACTTGTCCGAGTATTGAGTCAAAGTCTGAAGCTCAACATCAGCGGTTGTCCTGTTCTGATAGATGATCGTGTTAAAGTCTTCAGAAATCTTGAACCACATCCACACATAATCAGGATCGCCGAGCTCGGTCTCAGTGTAAAGCCATGGCTTACCCCAGGCTGTCGCACTCTTGGTCGCGAGTCCAGGGAAATATGTGGCATATTTTCCGTTAACCTGCTGTCCGATACCGTCACGAGTGTCAAGGAATAATCCCATGCGGAGCGTCTTGGCTTCGTAGTCAATGTCCAGACAAGCGTCAAGAACGGTGTCAAAGAACAATCCCTTCACACCGATATTATTGGTGTACGTCTTTCCGTCTGGTGCCACGAGAGCCTCAGTGTTCCTTGGCTCGCCAAGTGTGACATCACCGAAAGTATAAGGATCCTTGGCAGGAACAAAGGAGCCGGCCTGGGCAAAAACCTTAGTCGTGAATGTCCATGCTCCCTTGAAGTCAGCAGGACCGATCTGAAGCGCCTCAAAAGTAGAGCCGTTGGCGAAGACGAGCTTGGCGGAACGAGGTTTACCTGTCTCGTTCTTGGTCCAGGAAATCTTCCCATCCGCGTAAGAAAGGAAGCCTTCAGTGACAGCGGCGGCGCCACCGTTAGGGAATTCAACAGAACCGGCCTCATCAGCGATCCACTTGGTTTCCATGGACACCTTTGTCACAGCTCTTTCCACAGTGTAGGCCTTTCCTGCGGCAATTGTCGCAGAAGGCTTAAAGTCAGCGAGGAAAGAGTCCTTATCAATGGTCACGAATATCTTTGAGTTCAGATCGTCGGCGGCCCAGACAGCGGCGTAGGCGGTGACAACACCGTTGGCTACAGTCGCACCAAGATTCAGATCACCCTCCTCACTCTTGGTGCCGAGAACGCCACCCGAGATGTGGAGTTTATTGTGGATCTTACCGCTTGTCAAATTGACTGAGACAGCGGCCTTCGGGTCAACTTCAGTTCCTTCCGGAAGAGCGAGGCTGAACTTCAGCAGACTTGTCTTGTAGGAGAAAGGAATGCTGGCCGCAAGGGCGTCAGGGTTAGTGGAGGTCAGATCCTTGAAGTCAACGGCTCCGTAGATGACCTGATTGTTCAGGGCTGCGGTGAGGTTGGCCTGTGAGCTGATGTCGGACACAATGTCGTCACCACCATCGAAGTTCGTGGTGTTGGCGGTGTTCGCAAGATAAGCGATGATCTTTGTGGAGCCTTCAGGGATGGACACAGCGGGCTGGCGGAAGCAAGCCATCTTACCGTCAAAAGAGATAGATTTCGGATCGATGGCAAGTTTCGTCACCGGTCCGGCTACCGAATTGTCAGCCTTGGCGAAGTATGCCCAAACCACATCGTCGTTGTTGAATCTTGCCTTGTAGCTGCCGTCCGTAGCCTCTGAATATGAAAGGCGGGTGGCCGGATCTCCAAGTGTTGCGGTGATCGTCAATGTCTTCGCACCGTTCTCAGGAGCCACGACCTCGTTCTCAACCTTGTTGCAGGCGAGAAGCGAAGCGGCGAGAGCGAATATTGTCAATATTTTCTTGTACATAGTATTATCCTCCAAGATTAAAGTTTACCACCGTTGCCAAGGTCAAGGCCGTCGCCGATGCTGACCTTGCCGGTAAGAGAGTATTTAGGTCCAGTGGTCCAATCATAATAGAAGTCGTTTGTCGGCCACATAGCGTTAAGAGCATCAACAACATTGGTGCAACTTACGTTATTAACCTTAACCGCAGCAGCCAAGACACCTTCAGCGGTCGCTGAGCAGACTGTACCTTCTGTAACCTTTCTGGCTGACTCCGTGCCAATCGCATTCGCGGCCACACCTTCAAGATAGTATGAATATGAGCATTCAGCGTTGGCATTCAAAGACTTACCTGCAATTGCACCTAAAGTGAGTTCTACATTCTCTACAGGTGAACCAGAAACAGGTGTAACGGTTCCACTTGTGTAGCAATTGTAGATACGTCCACCACTGAATGCACCTGCTATTCCTCCTACTAAAGGTTTTGCTGTTGCGGCATTCGCATATTTGACAGCACCTGTATTCAGGCAATTGTCAAGACGAGATCCGCAACCTCCTTCTGTCTGATTAGTGTGTCCGCCGCCAAGAATACCACCCGCTCTGTCTGAATTTGTGATGATCTCACCGCGGTTTTCGCAGTTATTGATGTCAGTACGAGACTTTGTGCCTCTTCCATCAAAACAACCCATAATACCACCGACAAACTGACCACCGTGAATTTTACCAGTGTTAAGGCAGGCGTAAATCGGAATCGCAGTCCAATTGTTATTATCATAGGACTGACCTACAATACCACCTACATAAATACCAGACTGCGCTACGGAACCACCTTCCTTACCGGTCACAGTGACATCACCATTATTTGTACAATAGTAAATCTCAACCCTGTTCGGCGCATTTGAGAAAGACCAGGTATGACCTACAATACCACCTACACCCTGGGTGCTGCCCTCGGTACCGGCGACATTGACCTTACCGTTGTTCACACAATTCTTGATCGCGATGACTCTTTTTCCTGTCTTGCCGGCCGACCTTGCAGAACCGACAATACCGCCGGTCCAACCAGATTTGAATGTGCCATTGACCTCACCATCGTTCTGGCAATTCAGGATGTTTGCATTGTCCCATGCGGATCCGACAATACCACCATTGACTCCGAATCCGTTACTTGAGACAGTACCAGTGTTCGAGCAATAGGAGACAGTGTACCAGCTTCCGTGTCCGAGGATACCGCCGCCCTTGTTGACACAAGTGACAGTCCCTGAGTTGGAGCAACGGCTTACAAAAGAACCATTCGCAAAGCCGACGATACCGCCGACTCCATTTAAATCAACGCCTTTGTCAGAAATATTATTGTTGGTCAAAGTGGCTTCAACCGCTCCGGAATTCTTTGAATTGGTGATGTTTCCTGTCCTGACAGAACCGCAAATACCTCCTACAGAACGGCCACCCTTGATGTTTCCCTCGTTTGAGCAATTATCAATAGCGAAGTTAGATTTGGAATCCACCCAACCGGCGATGCCTCCGACATAGCTGCTTGTTGATGTCACATTAGCCTTGTTGACGCAATTGGTGATCTTAGCACCGTTATCCGCATTGACGAGACCGCAGACACCGGCAGCGTCATCAAATGTTGAATTGACAGTACCCTCTACAGTAACATCGTGGATGTTGGCGCCCTCGGCGATGGCTCCGAAGAGTCCGCAGGATTTTCTGGCTGTCTGGTTGATGTTGAGGCTTACGGTCTTGCCGTTACCGTCAAAATCACCGATGAACTGCTTCTTGACATTGATGGAGGCATCGTAGTAACCGACAGGAGTGGTTACATTCTTGATGTTCTCCATCAGTCTCACATACTGATCCTTCATATTGTTACCGTCGTTCACATAATAAGCGAAAGCAAGGAAGTCAGCAAGGCTGGAGATCTGCCAAGGGTTACCCTGTGTGCCTTCTCCGGCAAGTGGCTTAAGAGCATCACCGATAGTTCCGAGATCATAGTAGGCATTGACAGCCAGTTCCTTGTCGGAAACCGTGGATTTACTCTCACTGGCGTTGTGAAGGTCAAGTGTAACGGCGGTCATAGTGAAACCTGCCGTGTAAGTTCCAGGAATGACGGTGGCATAGAAAGCGTTACCATTGTTTCCATCGACAGCGACAGTGACATCTGATGAATATGTGTTACCCTCGATTGTGCTGACAACAGGAGAACCTGATGTCATGTCAACACTGAAAAGTCCGGAAACCTTGTTGTTCACAGAGTTGATAGACACAACCTTCACCGCAGCTGCGGCATCGGCTGAAACCTTGAAGCGAAGGACTGACGTGACGTTCTTCATCTTCACATAGCGGTCTTCGGCGACGGCGCAAGCGATATTGGCACTGCCGAACAATCCATTTTGGTTGCTCGGAACCTCAAGAGTGAACTTCCCGTCCTTGACTTCTTTGGCGGCGGTGCAAGGATAGACAACATATATCTTACCCTCAAGAGTGGTGCTGAACTCGAAATATCTCTGACCGGCGAACTTGGAGTCAACCGTAAGGGTGTCTGATTCTGTTCCGTTGGTGACGAAAATCTTGTCACCCTCTGACCAGACTGTCTTACCCTGCTTGGTGATGTCGGTCTTTGTCTGGGTCTCCTCGTCAAAGGAGCAGGTGAAGGTCCTGAGCTCTCCTCTGGTCTGCCCGCCATCGAGAACCTCTTCACGGGCGCAAGCCGCTGAAGCTATCGCAAGAGCGGCCACGAAAAGCATTTTTATAGTCTTTTTCATCTTGTATTCAATTAAGGATTACTTGTTCCAGTCCCAACCCGGTTTGTCATAGTCCTCTGTACCGGATGAGTTGTCCGGCTGGGTTGGCTCCTCGCTCTTCTTTACCTCGACCTTGAGGATCTGCCAGGTACCGGCCTTCTTGCTCTCGTCGCTGACATACTTGAAAGCGATCTGGATTACAGAACCAATGTAAGAGTCAAGTTTGATCTCCTCGGAAGTCATCACCTCTGAACCGAGTTCATCAGGATAGGAGAATGTGATGGCTATCTGATTCCAACTGCCTCCATCCTTTCTTACCCAAAGGGAAGTCTGCTCTTTTGCAAGCTCGATGCCGGCGAAATCTCTGACAATGTGATCGAACACAAGGATAGGCTTCTCGGCGTTCTTAAGGTCAATCTTCTCTGTGTAGAGAGTGGCCTCGGTTGTGTAGTCGGCGTTCTTGTAGCCGGAAGCTCTCCAACCTGTCGAGGCGCTCCAAGACCAAAGTGCGTCAAACGCATAAGGGAATATCGCATTGTTGACAACCACCCCGTTCTCGGCGGTTTTGTAGTCGGCGGTGTAAGGGAATGCCTTCGTAGCGGCCGTGTCAGGGCTTGGCTCTGAATATTCCTCATACTTCACAAGGTAGGCATAGACAAACTTGCCGCCCTCATAGTAACCGATGATCGTGACTGTGCCGCGCTCCTTGACATTGTCAAGCTTGCCGCCCTGGGTGCCGTAAGCGACCTCAGAGGCACTGAGACCTGCGACCTGAACGGAGCCGGTGCCGTCAACGAGGTTGAACGAGCCATCGGACTTGAGGCTCTTCACAACTCCGGTGAGCTGGAAGCGCTGGTATTTGTAGATGTTCGCCAACTTGCTCATCGACGAAACGTCGATGGTCTGTACCTCAGGGATATATGCTTCCTGATTGATGGTGAGTTTCGCGGTAAGGGCACCGTCGGTCTGCTTGAATGTGACAGTGGCGGTGCGTTCCACATCCTCGTTCTTTGAGACGGTGACTTTCACAGGCTGGAGTTCCTTGGAAGGATCTCCCGCCATTGGTTCAACCTTAACCCAGGACGCCGAGTTCTCAACGGTCCATTCGACCGTGGCGGTGAGGTTCACTGTCTCGGAACCTCCGTCCACCTTGAAATTCAGCTCACCCGGATTAACCTTAACTGCAGGATCGCCGTAGCCGGGATCCTTTTTGCATGAGGAAAACGCGAAAATCGCGAGAACCGCTGCGGTCAGTGTTAACAAGTGTGATTTCATTGTGAATAAAATTTGTGATTAGAGATTAATGTTTTCTGAATATCATTTCCTGTTGAATACGACCCCAATGTTGCCGTTGTCAACATTAAATTGGTAAACATAGTTGTAGCCTGTCAGATTGCTGCCAAACTTGGAGTTGGCCGCAGTCACATCCTCAGCCTTGAACGACACGACAGAAATCCCGATGATGTACGGGCCATAGCCCTTAGGATTGCTTGTTGACAAGGTCTGGGCTTTTGCCGGCGTGTAACTGAATGTCGTGAAGCTGGAATTCACATCAAACCAGATCCATTCGTAGTCAGGATCACCAAGGTCAGGCGTGTTGAAGTACCAAGGAGCCTTGAAACTGCCAGGAGTCCATGTCTTGCACATCTCCGGAAGGAATGCGACATAAGGCGCGGAGGCATCAACCGGAGACGGATCTTTCTGAGCCTTGCGCGCATCTGTGAACACACCGAAACGGACAGATTTGGCTTCATAGTCAATCTCCACAGCAGCCTCGGCTATCAATCCCTTATGGTACAGACCGTCAATTCCGAGATTGTTCGTATGGGAGGCTCCTGTGCCATCCTTCAACGTTTCCCCTTTCAGCGCACCTCCAATTGTTACATCAATAACTTTCTTATCCGTCGCCACAGCCTTGGAGCCTTCGTTGTTGAACATCTTGGAAGTCAATGAATATTCTCCTTTGAAATCCTCCACCGAAATCTGGGTCACAGAATATGCCGTGCCGTCCGGAAGCGTGATGGTCGCCGTTCTTGGCTTGCCGGTGGTGTTGGCGGTCCAAGAGAGCGTGCCATTGGAATATGTCAGCCAATCTTCCGAAGCGTTGCCGCTGCCTCCGGAGACAGACTTGCTTCCAGCCTCATCATTTGTCCAAAGACTGTTGGATGTAGAACCAACCTGAAAAGTCTTCTTGAGCGGTTTCGCGGCTGCGTCCCAAGAGTCGAAAGCCTCAAGGGTCAGCTCGTAAGTCCCATCCGTGACGTTGCCGAGTGAGCGGGTCCATTCCTTCCTCATCCCGGAGGTCTTGGCGCTCTTGTAGAAGTCGGCGAGGATCTTCATGGTCGTCACGACAGCGCCACCCTTCTTGAGGGTGAGCACGTAATGATGCACGAACTCGTCATCCGTGCCGGCGGCCCACTTAGCCGTGGCGATTCCATCTGTAACATCAACGTTTAACGTTGACAGCGACGGAGCCGCGTTGGCAAGGCTGAGTGTCGTGTGATTGTATTTCGTCAGGTGCCCCTTGTCGGATGTCGGATAAGAGGACACGATAGGTTCCCCGATGACATCTTTGTTGTAGAAGTCCATCCTCAGCACACGCATGTTGCCGCTGGCGTCGAACTGGAGCAGGTTGCCCTGCGAGAAGTCGTTGCAGTCCTTCATCACGGTGGCGCTGGACATATCCTCGTACTTGCCGTTCTCAAGCGCCATATAACGTACAGAGGCGCATCCGAAGACGGAGAAATCGCCCTGCCATACACTGCGAGGGTCGTTCAGAGGGAAATGGAGGTGGCCACCGAACACAATCGCCTGAGGATATTTCCTCAGTACCGGCGTCAACGCATCGGTCGCCCAGTAATGCGAAAGTATGGACTCCCATATTCCACCCTCCTCGCCCAGACGGCTGCCATAGACGGTGTTCTTGATCATCGGATGGGTGAGCACGATGACATATTTCTCAGGCTCGGCCGAAGTGATGGCGGCCAACTGGTTGTCAAGCCAAGTGACGACCGTCGGGTCATAGACAATCGGCTGGTCTCCGTTCGGAGAGACGCACAGGATGTGATAATCCCCGATTACGCAGTGACGTGCCTCGTACTTGAGCCGCGCATCCTGGTCGATGTCCGCCTGGAAGTACTGGTCTCCCAAAACCGTTCTCATGTACGCCACGTCAGACACCATCGTCGAGGCCCAGGCGTAGTTTGGCACGTCGTGGTTGCCGATGGTGTAGACCATCGGGGTCTTGGTCACATCTATCTCGGACTCGAGGGTCGATTTGAAAAGTTTCAGCTGATTGTCGAAACTAGCCTCACTGTAATACTTGGAACCATCAATCAGGTCACCGACCACAAGGACTCCGGCCATTCCGTTGGAATCGTTCTCAAGAGCCTTGGCCTTGAACTGCTGGAGAGCGGACTTCCATTTGTTCGCCTGTGCCTGCTGGTTGACGTGCACATCGCTGACCACACCAAGCGAAAGGACAATGTTGCTTGCGTCAAAGTTCTTTGTCTTGTCCGTCGGTTTTGTTATGACGAACTTGGCGGCGTTGTAGATCTTCCCTTTCTCAACTGTAAGCGAAGAATTGTTCTTGGAGTAGCCGATCTCCTTTCCGGCGCTGTTGTAAACCCTCAAGGTATATCCCTTTGAGAGTTTAAGTCCAGGGTAAAGCCCGAACCAATAGGTCTTATCCGGTTCGATGGTCTTCTTCAGGGATGTCGTGGACTCAAACGCGGGGGTTGTGTTGCCGTTGACATTCTGACTGGAGAAAGACACAAGCATATTCTTGCTGATCCTTTCAGAATTGTTGCCTTCGAGCACCACGTATGAAGAGGCAGGCTCGTCAACCTTGAAAGCGAGGAGCGAGAATATGTTCTTGAAGGCAAGCGTGCCGGAACCGTCCAGCTTGCCACGGTGACAGTCGGCTTCTCAATGGTGTTGCCGTCAAGGTTGCTGGTTGACCAGTTGGCTTTCTGGCAGCCGTCTATTCCCGTGCCAGGAATCATTGCATAATAACCGGAGGCTCCGGCAGGAAGAGTACCGTTGGAAACAAACTTGGCGGTACGCCCGTCAGATGATATGTCTGTGGCCTTGATGGTTTCTGTTACAAGTGTTTCGCCATCGAGACAAGCGACCTCTATCACATCACCGTCTGTCCAAGTGGATTTGAATTCCGGAGTCGTAGTGTCCTCAAACGAGGCGGTGAACTCAACCGATTCCGGCTGAAGCTCTCCGGCTGCCATGACTTTTCCATTCGGGACTGTGAGTTTGTCGGAATAGACAGACTTGCTGACAACCTTGCCCGAAGCGTCATAGGCGGTGACGGTGTAACCCTGTCCAAGTACGGTTCCCGGCACAAGGCTGATGTAGCAGTCTCCAGACCCGCCGACATTGACCTTGATGACTTTCTGTGCCTCGAACGTAGGTTTTGAGGCCAAGGAAACGGAATAGTCGGAAGTCGAGACTGTGACATCGTAGTTCAGATCTTCCTCGTTGTTGCCTTTCAGTTCGATGGACTTGACGGAAACGTCGGAGACCTCAACCTTAAGGAACGAGAATATATTCCTGAAGCTCAAGGTTGAAGAGCCTTTGCCGCACTTTGCCACGGCGATTGAACGGGTTGACGAGGTCGATGACGAGACTGTCCAAGAGGAAGCGGGATCACATCCGCTGACACCGGTCTCCGCAATGAACGCGTAATATTCATCGCAATCTTCCTTGATGCTTCCTTTCGATGTGAAGGTAGCGCTTGCCGAAGACACGGAGGAGGCGGTGATGGTCTCGGATGTGGATTGGCCGTCCTTGACTCCGATGAGATGAATAGCGTCACCGTCCGTCCAGGATGTCTTGAACGGTGTGGCCGCGGAAGCGTCAAGCGTGGCCGTGAATGTGGCGGCATTCACTTCCGGTTCCGGCTCAGGAGTCGGCTCCTGCTTCTCCTTGCAGGATGCAGCCGCAGAGAGAAGCACAAGAGCCGAGAGTAGTATTGAATGATACATTTTCATCTGGTCCGCCGTTAATCAGCCAACGAAGGGATATAACCGTAAGGAATGAGCTCCCAAAGATCGATGAAGCCGTCTTCGGCGTTCCAAGAATTTTTGAACACAATAGCGATGTAACGGCCGGTGGCGCCCTGGGTCACATTCACTGAATATTGGTCCGCAGATGTGGAGAGTGTCCCGCCGATGAACGGGATACCGAAATTCTTCAGATAATCAGCATCATCAGGATTGTAGTAGGATGAACCGACATAGATTGTGTAATCCTTGATATAACGCAGTGATGCCGCCGTGTTATTCTCGCAGAAGGTAAATCCCGTGAAAGCAAACTCTTCTCCGGCGGAAGTCTGAGTGTCAACAGAAAGGATTTTTGGGAATGCTTGTTTGTTATTATCAGATTTGGAGCTGTGCCAGCTGTATGCCGGACGATCATACCTGCCGTCAAAAATCTTATCTGGAGTGTTGATTCCGAAATCCTGTCCGTTTGTGGCGGTAACATTCCAACGGCTGCCGTCAATCTGATAGGAGATGCCGTCAACAGACTTTATCCAAGTGTGCCAAACCGTGTCCTTTCCGGCCTTAGGACAGAAAGAGGAAGAATATTCAAACCTCTTGCCCTTCATGGCATCCTTGAAAGTGACTTCGTTCTCTCCTGGTTTGAGGACAGTCTCGCTTTCAACCCACTCATCTTGAAGGTTCTTGTAGCGGAATCTTGTAGCGACCATCTCATCGGTGGCCTTGGACATCACGATTTTTGCGTCCCTGCCTTCCATCCTTGCGGAAGTGACAGTTCGCTCGGAGCGGGAGACCATCCAGCCATCTCCGTACGGAGAGACCGTAATCTCTGCGGCAAGGGACTTGTTGCCTACATCATCATAGTTGACAATGTCAAATGTGTAGGATCTGTCCTCGAGCTCTCCAACTTCTATGGAAACCTTGCCATCAGGGTAATCAGCATAGTCCACATCGATGGATTTCGCATAATTATCCCAGAACAGAGTGGCTGTCCGGACCGCCGGATCCATCGGTTTTTCCCAATTGACAATGACATTTTGGTAGCCGATGACGGAGGACAGGTTAATGGCCTTCGCAGGGTAGTCATAGCCGCCCTTCTTGACCCATTCCTTATAGATTTCATCCTGACCTCCGCAAGAGACCGCCAAAACGGCCAAAACCGGCACTGTCAGAATATTGAATGCTATCTTGTTCATATTCATAGTCTTTAAGTATTATAAGGATTCTTTCACAACCTCACCGTAAGGTGTGACCTCACCGAACTGAAGAGCACCGACAGTAGCGTCAGGCATCGCCCAGGAGGCGAAAGATGTGAGAACGACCCTCAAATAACGAATCTGATCATAGGCGTGAGGATATTCATCGCTGTTCAGCTCAAAATCATTGCCTCCGTTGAATGCCTCCACGTCTTCCGGTGTGACAATTCCGACTGAACCGTCAGGATTATAGCCGGAAGGTTTGTACTGAACGAATTTGCCAAGGCAGAACCAAGAGTCGTCAAAACCATGCTCGCCCTTGCCCTCTTTTCCTGAAGGGTTCATGCTGCCCCAGAACTCGAAGTTGCGCGGGTGCGCGTCACCGAAAAGTTCCGGATAAGCGATACGCGGGAGTGTCGCGATACGGCTGAGCGCAGCCACACAGCCGAGGTCGATCGTGAACCAGCAAGGAATAGGAACCTTGTCAACCGCCAGAAAGTGGCCTGTCGAAGATGCGCCGGATCCATCCCAAAGGCCTTTGAGAGGATAAGTTGAGCGTTCATCCTCCATAGAGAAGACATTGTCATCCTCAAGATACGCACCTTTGAACCCGGACTTAGGAATCTGCACTTCCAGCGCCGGAGTGAGCACTGCGGTCAGGGTGTCGGACACATTGCCCCAACGATCTCTGACATAGACTCCGAAGATTGCCTCTTTAGGCTCGATTCCACGTCTTGTTAGAGTGATGCTGTCACTGGCCGTGAACAGAGTCGTGACCTCCTTCCATTTGATTTCAGAGACAGGCTTACCGGCATTGTTGACATCCCCGTCACGAAGGATGCAGACGGCGATGTTCGCCTTGCTCTCATTGCCTGTGATCTTCACCTTGACACCGCCCGCGGCTGAAATGATAGTCGGGGAGACAGTCTGTATCGCCGGTTTCAAAGGGTTGAATTTGACTGTGACAGGGGTTGATTTATCTTCATTGATGTTGAATGAGCAGACTTGAATCTCATGTTCCTGGGTGTCAGCGAAGCCTTCAACCTCCAGGCTATCGACATATCTGGAGATTTTGGATTCGACTTCCACTCCGCCACGTTTATAGGTGGCGACAACGCCTTTTATGTTCTTGTCATCAGGGATCCTGACCCAGAGGACAGCCCCACCGCTCGTTGGTTTGACACCGGTGACCTCAACTGGCTGTGGAGCCGGGAGGCCCTTGTCGAGCTGGTCAATTCTGCCGTGGTTGTCATCGGCACAGCCGGAAACCAGCAGCAAAGATGCGATTAATGTTGTTGATAATAATATTACTTTTTTCATTTGCGATGATTCTTAAGTTACCAACCGATGTTCTGCACAAGGTTAGGGTTGATCTCAATGTAGCTTGTCGGGATTGGCCAGAAGTAGTCTTTCAGTCCGAACTTCTGTTCATAGATGAACTTCTTTACGTAGTAGTCCTCAGGCAAAGCGGATACAATGTCGAATCCGTATATTCCTTTCTGGTACTCGGCGGCGGCCTCCTTCCATCTGCGAAGATCCCAGAACCTCTGACTTTCGAAAGCCAGTTCGTTGAGACGCTCCCTGTGGATGATGGCGCGCATTCCGACCTTTGTGTTGTAATAACCCGGACTGTTGCTGTAGGTGTCCCAGGCGGTCTTCACGTCAGGGATCTTCGCGCGCTCACGGACGGCGTTGATGTACTTGAACAGGTCATCACTGTGCGCTCCGTTCGGGCCTTCCGCCTCGTTGATCGCCTCGGCATAGAGGAGGTAGAGGTCGGACAGACGGATCATCGGCCAAGGGTACCATGTGGTGCCGGAGCCGGTGAATGTGTTGTTGCCAGTCCAGGTCGCCTGAATCGGGAAATGCTTCTTCGGGAAGAATCCTGTCACCGGACCTGTCTGGTTGCCTCTCTTGGCATGTGTACCACCCATCCTGCAGGCCACATAGTGAACATCCTCCGGTTTGAGGTCGTTGAAGTTACCAAGCTGCCCGAGCCAGTTGCCTCCGTCGAATCCGAGAGAGGCGTAGTACCTCGGCTCTCGGTCGAAGTTGAGCTTGATGGTGGTGTAGCCCTTGCAGATGTAGTAGGCATGCTGGTCATCGCCGACACGCAGATCCATCGGGTTGATGTTCGCCCATTCGGAATCGTTGGCGATAGGAAGCCCGTGCACGGTGTAGAACTGCTCGGCTATCTTGAGCGGAACGCCGATGAATATGTAGCCTCCGAGCATGTCGGTGTACCCGTTGAGGATCGGCATGCAGAGCTTGTGGTACATATTCATTGTTCCGGGATTCGGCTGTGTGTTGCCCCAGATGAGCTCGCTGTTCCACTTCTGGTTGAATGCGTTGCGGAGGGTCAAAGTGGTCTTGAGGGAGTCTGTCATGCGGTAGGTGATGTCATCGCCCTCGTAGAGGGAGATGTTGGCCTCCTCGGAGACTGCGATGGCCTCGCGGCAGGCCTCCATGGCGGCTGTCCAACGGACGAGCTTCTCATCATCTGTCTTCTCCGGAAACAGCCTCGTGGTTCCGTCTGTGTCCACGAGAGCCGCCTGTTCGGAGTTGCCGTTGAAAAGCGGGCTGGCGGCGTAGACCGCTACCTTGGCCTTGAAGGCGGCACAGATGGCCTTGTTGACGCGACCATATTCATCAACCGATGGATTGATGAGCGGAAGGTCAGGCATCGCCTTGTCCAGAAGTTCAATGATAAAGTCGAAGCACTCATCGATGTTGTTGCGGTGGACACGAACCTCATCGACAGAGGAGTCGATAGGGAGGCTCTCGCGTACAATCGGGACCGGTCCCCACTTGCGGACAAGGTTGAAGTGGAAGTAGGCCTTGAGGAATGTCACCTCGGCGATCCACTGCGCCTTCTCCGTCTCATCCATGTCCGGGACCTTACCGATATTGTCGACAAAGATGTCACAACAGCGGATTCCTTGGTACATGTCTGCCCAGTCATTGGCGAACACGCTGTTGGCGGTCATGTTGCCTCTGGCGATGTAGGACATCGTGAACGGCACACGGCCGGTGGTGTTGGTCGTGGTACGGCCATAAAGATCCCAGTACTCATCGCTTCCGAGCATGGCCGGGTCGTTGCCCATAGAACCCTCAAGGGTCATGTAGGAATAGCAGGTGGCCAGATAGCGGATAGCCGAGGACCTGAGGTTGAACGCGGTCTCGATCGACGGCAGACCGTCGTCAGGAACCACGTTGAGGAAGTCGTTGCAGCCCGCCGACCCCAGCAGCAAGGCCGCGGCCGCAAGGGAGGACGCTATTGATTTATGAATATTCTTGCACATGTTCATAGTCGAAGATTATTTGAATGTCACGTTCACACCGATGTTGAAAGTCCTCTGGATCGGGTAGTTGAATCCCTCTCCGGCGAGCTCCGGATCCCAGAGTTTGAACTTGCTCCAGCACAGGAGGTTGTTGCCCTGGAAGTAGACGCGTAGATTGTCGATGTGGATCTTGTTGGTAAGCTTCTGAGGAAGAGTGTAGCCGAACTCCATCTGCTTGAGACGGACGAAGGAGCCGTCCCTCATCCACCAGGTGCTGACCTGTGTGTTGTTGTGGTTCTCGTAGGCGCTGTAGCGTGGGTAGAGGGCGTAGATGTCACGGTTGTCCTCGCTCCAGTGGCTGTCGGAATAGGCCTTCAGAAGCTGTCCGTTGTTGACAAACGGAGCTGTTCCGTACTTGTTGTACTTCGTGCTGTAGGCGCTTGTGGCGTCAATCCAGAAAGACTCGCGTCCCAGACCTTGGAAGAACACCGAGAAATCGAAGCCCTTGTGACCGAGGGACACACCGAACCCGTAGATGATCTCCGGGGAGGTCGGATAGCCGATCGGCACCATGTCCGCGTTGGTGATCACACCGTCACCGTTGACATCGGTGTACTTGATGTCACCTCCACCGTACTGGCTACCGAAAGCGGCCTGCGAAGGGCTGTTGGCGGCATCCTCGTCATCGACGAACAGACGCTCGGCGATGTAACCCCAGGTCTGCCTGATCGACCTGCCGGCGTGCTGGCGGTAGGACTCCGGATAAGTAGGCTCCTCATAGACATCATACTTGCCGGTGGAGTAGGTGAAGTTCGCCCTCGCGGATGCCCAGAGGCCGCTGGCCCAGGCCTGCTTGTAGTCGGCCTGGATGTCGATACCCTTAGAGCGGGCCTGGCCGATGTTGCCGTAGACGGCGGCCTGGAGACCCATGGTGTTAGGGATGTCGGCGCGCTGCATGAATATGTCGGTGCGGTGCTCGGTGAAGTACTCGGCGATGATGTCGAGCTTTTTGAATAGACCCAGCTCGAGGGCGTAGTTGCTCTTGTAGGACTTCTCCCAGGTGATGGCCTCGTTGGCGTAGCGCACGACTCCGATACCGTTGTAGTTCACGTTTCTGGTCTCACCGAATGTCGCGCCCAGACCGCTGTTGTTCATGCTCATCTCCGACAGGTGGTAGAAACGGTTGGAGCTTGAGCCGATGTTGTCGTTGCCGACAAGACCGTAGGAGTAGCGCAGCTTGAGATTGCTGACCACCTTGGTCAACGGCTTGAACCACTTCTCGTTGGACATCATCCACGCGAGACCCGCCGAAGGGAAGAATCCCCAGCGGTGGGACTTGTGGAAACGCTCGGAACCATTATAGCCGAAGTTATATTCAACAAAATACCTCTTGTCGTAGCCGTAGGTGAAACGTCCGGAAAGGCCGGCGTTGCGCGATGGCAGGGACAGCTGGAGTGAGCCGGCGTTGGCGGTCAGGGACTCGCTGGCGGTGAAAACCAGAAGTCCTGTCACGTCGTGCTTTCCAAATGAGCGGTTGTAGTTCAGGCGGGTCTCGGAGTACATCGTGTTCTTCACCGTCTTCCCACTCTCGGAATATGTCAGGTAGTCCGTTCCGTTCTCGTTGATGCGGTTGACGTGGTACTCTCCCGTGTAGGAGTCGTAACGATCCAGCCTGTACCAATAAGGATTGAACTGGCGGTTCACTGTAAATTCGGACAACCTTGTGAGGTTGAACAATGTCATGAACGACAGACCCTTGGTGATGAACTTGAGATCCTGCTCAAGCTGTACGGCGGCGATCATCTGGGAGCGCTGGTAGTTCTTGTAGCCCTTGACAAGGTTGGCATAAGGGTTGATGTAGGAGCCATCCTCGTAGTTACCGAACATGATGTGCTGGATCCCCACGTGCTCGTCGTCCACCGGGTAGTAGGCCGGGAAGA
>ERZ779973.72-NODE-72-length-15899-cov-2.37213_pt1 | contig 15899 bp, 17 predicted proteins | sample MGYA00511948_ERZ779973 | MGnify/ENA primary metagenome ERZ779973 (study PRJEB29588, sample SAMEA2160045) | human gut metagenome | biome: human gut; feature: human-associated habitat; material: faeces | place: Denmark | collected 2008/2010 ...
AGGTTTTATTGGCTCTAGTTTAAGTGAAGAATTAATTAAAGAGGAAATAGAGTAGTTACAATTGATAACTTTTGTGATTTTTATAATCCTACAATTAAAGAAAATGATATTAAGGAATTGATTAAAAATTCTAATTTTAAATTATATAGAAATGATATTAGAGATAAAGAAGCAGTTAAAAGAATTTTTGAAGAGAATAATATTGACATTGTAATGCATTTGGCAGCTATGGCAGGTGTTCGACCTTCTATAGAAAATCCTATACTTTATCAAGAAGTTAATTGCAAGGGAACTCAAAATATTTTAGAAGAAATGAAAGCACATAATGTTAAAAATCTTGGTATGGCATCTTCTAGTAGTGTTTATGGAAATTGCAAAGAGGTTCCTTTTAAAGAGAATATGATAGTAGATTTTGCAATTAGCCCTTATGCAGCAACTAAAAAAGCTAATGAAGTTATGACACATGTTTATCATAAATTATTTGATATGAATGTTATAATGCTTAGGTTTTTTACAGTATATGGACCAAAACAAAGACCAGATTTAGCGATTAATAAGTTTACAAGATTAATGCTTGAAGATAAAGAAATACCAATGTTTGGAGATGGAACAACTTCAAGAGATTATACATATATTGATGATATTGTAGATGGCATTATTAAGTCTTGTAATTATGTGGAAAATAACAATGATGTTTATGAAATATTAAATTTAGGAAATTCTTCTCCGGTTTCTCTAAAAGAAATGATAAATATTATTGGACAAGTTATTGGAGTAGAACCAAAGATTAAACAATTTCCAATGCAACCAGGAGATGTAGATAGAACTTTTGCAGATATTTCAAAAGCAAAAGAATTAATAGGATACAATCCAAAAACATCTTTTAAAGAAGGTATTGAAAATTTTGTTGAATGGTATAAAATAAATAAAGATTTATATATTTAGGGGGAAAATAATATGAAAATTGCAGTAGCTGGAACAGGATATGTTGGATTATCTTTAGCAACATTATTAAGTCAAAAAAATGAGGTAGTAGCATTAGATGTTATACCAGAAAAGGTGGATATGATAAATAATCGTATTTCACCAATTGAGGATAAAGAAATTGAGGAGTATTTTAAAACAAAAAAATTAAATTTGAAAGCAACTTTAGATTATAAAGAAGCTTTTGAAGGAGCAAAGTTTGTTATAATTAGTACTCCAACAAACTATGATGACGAAAAGAATTATTTTGATACTTCTAGTGTAGAAGATATAATTCAAAAAGTAAAAGGAATGAATATAGATACAACAATGGTTGTTAAGTCAACAATACCAGTTGGATTCATAGATGCAATGAAAGAAAAATATGGAATAGATAATATAATGTTTAGTCCAGAATTTTTAAGAGAAGGACATGCTTTATATGATAATCTATATCCATCAAGAATTGTTGTGGGAGAAAAATCAAAAAGAGCAGAAGAATTTGCAAATCTTTTAAAAGGATCATGCTTAAAAGATAATGTAGAAATTAAGTTTATGAATTCAACAGAAGCAGAAGCTGTTAAATTGTTTGCGAATACATATTTAGCTTTAAGAGTTGCATATTTTAACGAATTAGACACATATGCAGAACTTAAAGGACTTAATACAAAAGACATTATAGATGGAGTGTGCTTAGACCCAAGAATTGGTACACACTACAATAATCCATCATTTGGATATGGAGGGTATTGTTTACCAAAAGATACAAAGCAATTAAAAGCAAATTACAAAGATGTTCCAGAAAATTTAATTAGTGCTATTGTTCAAAGCAATACTACAAGAAAAGACCACATTGCAGATGTTATTATAGCTAAGAAACCAAGCATTGTAGGAATTTATAGATTAACAATGAAAAGTGGCTCTGACAATTTTAGGTCAAGTGCAATACAGGGTATAATGAAAAGAATAAAGGCTAAGGGTATAGAAGTTGTGGTATATGAGCCAACATTAAAAGATGATGAATTCTTTAATAGCAAAGTTATAAGAGATATAGAAGAGTTTAAAAAACTTTCTGATGTTATAGTTGCAAATAGAATGAATACTGATCTAGAAGATGTAAAAGAAAAAGTATACACAAGAGATTTATTTGCAAGAGATTAATAAGAAATAGAATTTATAGAGTTGTGCTAAAATGTACAACTCTATTTTTGTCGAAAAAAGGCGAACAAAAATTCTTGACTATTTACACAAATGTTTGTAAAATAATGTAAGAAAAAGTATAATTATGCTATTTGACAAACTATCAATTGATAGTGTATAATAAGGAGGAGAAATATGGAGATAAACTTTACTTCGCCAAAAGAAGAAGTAATTAAATTTTTATTGGAGTTAAAAAAAGTAATGTCTAACAGAGACTTTGATGTTAATAAAGATCTAGATGTTATTTTGAAAAAGAAAAATGAGAACTCGTTAGATCCATATACAACTCAAAATACATTGTTAAAATTAGATTTTGATAAAAATGATATTGCAGATACATTAAAAAAACTAACTGTTGAAGAATATATAGAAACAGGAAAAGATAGAAAGGATATTAGCTCACCTGAATTTTATATTTTTGGAAAAGAGGTACAAGGAAATTTAATATACATAAAAATTAAAATAAGAGATAAAATAAATCATAAAGTCTTTTGTGTCTCTTTTCATTTTGCTAGATATCCAATATCTAATTTTCCATATAAATATTAGGAGGTGTATTATTCATGGACGTTTTAATTGAAAAAGTTAAGATTGATTGTCCTTTTTGTAACAAGGAGCATATACTGGAAAAAAGAAAAAGAGATACAGTAGGAATAGTAAAAGGGGAACAAATTAATTTTGAAGAGGAATATTTCTTATGCAATATAACTGAAACAGATGAAAATGAGTTTGTTACAGCTAAAATGATGGATGAAAATTTACTGAAAGCAAGAGATGAATATAGAAAAAAACATGATTTACTTACATCTACACAAATAAAAGAGATAAGGGAAAAATATAAATTGACACAAGCAGAATTTTCTTTTTTGCTAGGGGTAGGAGAAGTTACTATTACTAGATATGAATCTAAATCAATACAAGAAGAAGCCTATGATAAATTAATGAGACTAATTGATAAAGATGCTTTGCTTGCATTAGATTATCTAGAAAGAAATAAGAGTAAATTTAAAGATGTTAAATTTAGAAAAATAGAAAACAATATAAAAGAAGTAATAAACAAAGATACATATAACTATTTAAATATACAAGAAATTTATACAAAATATATAGAATATGAAGGTAAGAGTATTTGTAATGGCTTTAAAGAAATAGATATTGATAAAATAGAATCTGTATTAAAATATGTTGCGCAAAGAATGAACAACTTATATAAAGTTAAGTTAATGAAGATATTGTGGTATATAGATTTTATTTATTACAAAAACCACAAAAAGTCTATGATGGGGTTGGTTTATTCTCATCAAAGAATGGGAGCACTACCAATAGGATTTGACGAAATAATTAAGTTGCCATCCATAATAATAGATGAACAAATGAAAGAATATGATGGAGAATACAAAAGTTGTTATCACATATTACCGAATGAACAATATAAAACCAAAAAATTATTAAAAGAAGAATTAATAATTATAGACAAAGTTTTAAATAAATTTGCAACATATAATACAGATGAAATTGTAAATTATATGCATAAAGAAAAGGCATATCAAGACACTAAACAAAATGATATTATAAAGTATGATTTGGCAGAGTATATATCACTATAAATAAACTAATAAAACTATTTATTTCTAACTATTACACATATAATCACTAAGGTTAAATTTAGCAATTGTTTTTATAAAAATAAGAACAATTGCTTTTTTTATATTTTTTACAAAAACTATTGCAAATATATTGTTAAAACATATATAATATTTGAAGAATATGCCAAAATAATTTACAAAAGAAGGGGAGAAAAAATGGAAGAATTAGATCTAAAAGAATTGTTTCTAATTTTTTGGAACAGAAAATTAGAAATCCTACTTATTACAATTATTGCATTAATAGTTGGAGTTTTATATTCATATTTTTATTTAACACCTGTTTATAAAGCATCTACTACATTAATATTAGCACAAAGCTCTAAAACAGTAGATAAAACAGGAGATAGTTCAATTACTCAAACAGATTTAACTTTAAATTCTAAATTAGTTTCAACATATAGCGAAATAATGAAAAGAAAATCAGTATTAAGCAAAGTTATTAGTAACTTAGGTATGTCTGAAAAAGATATGGACTCAATAAAGAAAAATGTTTCTGTAAAAGCTGTATCAGACACAGAACTTATAGAGATAACAGTAAAAAACGAGGATCCAGAAAAAGCTGCTTTAATTGCAAATGAAATTGCAAAAGTATTTAGTGAAAAAGTAGTAGAAATTTATAATATAAGTAATATATATGTTTTAGATAGAGCAGAAGCAAGCAATGTTCCATGCAATATAAATCATGCAAAAGACCTTGTTATATTTGCATTTATAGGACTAGTTATTTCTGTTATTGTTTGCTTAATTGCAAATATGTTAGATACAACAATAAAAACAGAAGAAGATGTTGAAAAGGCTACTGGATTAATGGTTTTAACCTCTATACCAGACTATAACATAGAAAACAACAGAAAAAAAGGAGGTAGAAGATAATGAAAAGAGAATTAATAGTTCAAAGAAGTCCAAAATCTCCTGTTGCAGAGGTTTTTAGAACACTAAGAACAAATATACAATTTATGAATTCACAAAAGGATTTAAAAACATTATTAGTAACATCTACAATGCCTGGTGAAGGTAAAAGCTGGGTTTCTTCTAACTTAGCAATAACATTTGCACAAGCAGGAAAAAAAGTTGCATTGGTTGATGCAGATATGAGAAAAGGAAGACTACATACAATGTTCCAAGTAGAAAATATTCCAGGATTATCAAATTATTTATCTGGAATAGATGAGATAGGAGCATCAAACAAAGAAGGAATTATTCACTATGTAAAGCCAACACCTGTAGATAATTTGTTCTTAATAACTTGTGGTAACGTTCCACCAAATCCATCTGAATTATTAGCATCAGAAAAAACTTTAGATATGATAGATAAACTAAAAGACATTTTCGATATCGTAATATTAGATGGAACACCAGGACTAATTGTTACAGATGCATTAATACTTTCTAGAATAGTAGATAGTACTATAATTGTAACATCGCACAAATCAACCAAAAAAGACAATTTGGCAAAGGTAAAAAAAGATATAGAAAATGTAGGGGGAAAAATTGCAGGTGTGGTTATTAATAAAGTACCAGTAAATGTTGCAAAATATGAATCAAGCTATTATTACGGCTCAACAGCAATGACTTCAACCACAAAAAGAAAAGAACCAGAAAGAGAGTTTTACACAAATGATTCTTCAAGAATAACAAAAGCTAAAAAGGAAGATATATTAAATCAATTAGACGAATTTTTAAAGGATAAATAATAGGAGAAAGTTATGATAGATGTACATTCACATATAATTCCAAATGTAGATGATGGTTCTTCAAGTGTAAGTGAAACTTTTGAAATGATTGAAGAAGCAAGAAAAATAGGATTTACAGATATAATATTAACATCACATTTTTTGCTAAACAGTTATGAGACTAATTCAAAAGAATTAGTCTTTTGGAAAGAAAAATTACAAGAAGTTTTAGATAAAAAAGAAATTGATGTAAAATTACATTCAGGAATGGAAATTTATATATCAAGCCAAATGGAAGAACTTATAAAAAAGAAAAAACTATTAACATTGGCTAATAGCAGATATATGTTAATAGAATTGCCACTTAGCTCAACAGTAAAGAACTTAGATTATGTGTTGTATTTTTTAGAAAGTATTTCTATTAAACCAATAATTGCTCATCCAGAAAGATATAAATGTGTTCAAGAAAATCCGGAACTAGTAGAAGAGTATATTAACAAAGGTGCATTAATACAATGTAATTATGCTAGTATATTAGGTTTATATGGAGATAAAGCTAAAAAAACAGTAAAAAAACTGCTAAAAAATAATTTGGTAGACTTCTTAGGAAGTGACTGCCATAAGCCAAATCAAATATATTTACTTGTACCAGAGGCCATAAAAAAAATAAAAAAATTGATAGGGGATTCAAGATTTGAAAAGATATCTAATTTGAATCCACAAAGAATTTTAAAGAATGAGGAATGGGAATATGATGAGAAAAACTAAAATAGTGTGTACCTTAGGACCAGCTACAGATGATCCAGAAGTTTTAAAAGCTCTTATGAATGCAGGGATGAATGTGGGAAGAATAAACTTTTCGCATGGAAATTATCAAGACCAAGAAGAAAGAATTAATGTGTTTAAATGGATTAGAGGAGAACTAGGATTACCGATTCCTCTTCTACTAGATACACAAGGCCCAGAAATAAGAATAGGAAAATTTAAAGACGACAAAAAAGTTTTATTAGAAAAAGGAGCTACATTTACATTATTAAATGCAGATGAATTGGGAGACGAAACAAAAGTATCTATAACATACAAAGAATTATATAAAGATGTATCTGTAGGAAAAACTATTTTAATTAATGATGGAACAATAGAATTAAAAGTAAAAGAAATAGCAGATAAAGATATAGTTTGTGAAGTTATACAAGGTGGATACTTAACTAACAGAAAAAGTATTAATGTTCCAGATTTAATTTTAAATTTGCCAAGCATAACAGAAAAAGATATAGCAGATATAAAATATGGAATAACAGCAGGATTTGATTATATAGCCGCTTCTTTTGTAAGAAAACCAGAAGATGTTCTTGCAATTAAAGAAGTTTTAAAACAAAACAATGGAGAACATATAAAAGTTATATCTAAAATAGAAAATAGAGAAGGAATAGATAATTTTGATAAAATATTAGAAGTTTCAGACGGAATAATGGTAGCAAGAGGAGATTTAGGTGTGGAAATACCTATGGAACAAGTTCCAATATATCAAAAACAATTTATTAAGAAAACATATAAGCAAGGAAAACCAGTTATAACAGCAACTCAAATGCTAGAATCTATGATAACAAATTCAAAACCAACAAGGGCAGAGGTTAGTGATATAGCAAACGCAATATATGATGGAAGTAGTGCAATAATGCTATCTGGAGAAACTGCAACAGGAAGTTATCCAGTAGAGTGCGTAAAAACAATGAATAAAGTTGCTTTAACAATAGAAGATTCTTTAAAATATTGGAAAAGATTTAAAAACAGAGATTATAATTTAGAAAATTTAGATTATAAATTTAATATGAATTTTTCTGTATGTACATTAGCAGCAAATATTGAAGCAAAAGCAATAATAGCATATACAAACACAGGAGATACATCAAGAATGGTATCAAGTTTTGGACCAGAATGCCCAATATTTGCAATAACAGAAAATGAAATAACATATAGACAATTAGGAGCAGCATGGAATATTACACCTAAACTTTTCCCTCATCAAGATAGCATAGATAAACTTGTTTATTTAGGTATAGACACATTAAAAAAAGAAGGATTTTTACAAAAAGGAGATAAGGTAGTAATTGCAGGTGGAGCAAAAGTAGTTACAGATTTATCTGATGCAGAAGCAGATATAAATACCGTAATGGGTGGAATAGTACAAATATAAAGTATAAAGATGGAGAAAGAAATGTTAAAAAAAAGAATTATTTTAATTTTATTATTAATTAGTTTAATTACAAATGTTAGCGTGTTTGCAACAGATGTAGATACAGATGGTAATACAACCACAGGAGAGATTGTATCACCACCAACAGAAAACACTGTTACAGGAAACACGGAGCAAAAACCTGAAAAAGAGCCAGAAAAAGAAGAAGAGCCAAAACAAGAAGAACCAACTACAAACAACAACTCTAACAACCAACTCCAGAAAGAAATAACAGACCAAGCTATGAATCACAAACCACAAATACTAAAACAAAGTCAGAAAATGCTAACCTAAAGAGTTTAGCTTTAGAAGGAACAGATTTGGCACCAGAATTTAAAGCGAGTATTACATCATATACAGCAATTGTAGGATTAGATGTAGAAGATATTAAAGTAATAGCAGAGCCAGAAGATTCTGAAGCAACAGTAACTGTTAAAGGTAATAAAGGACTAGAAGAAGGTGAAAATAATATAACAGTTACTGTAGAGGCGGAAGCAGGTAATACAAAAACATATACAATTAATGTTACAAAAACTTTGAACGAAGAAGCCATGAATACTAGGTTAAAATCATTAATAGTTCAAGGATTTAATATATATCCATCTTTTCAAAGCAATATCTATAATTATAATATAAATGTAAGTGAAGAAATATCAAAACTAGATGTATCTGCTGAAACTGAGAATGAAAAAGCTACGTTTGTAATAGAGGGAAATGAAGACTTAAAACAAGGAGATAATTTAGTTAAGATCATAGTAACAGCAGAAGATGGAGTAACAACTGGAGAATATAAAATAAATGTATTTATAAATTCAAATGTTGTAAAAGCACAAACAGAAAATAAATTACCAGCACTAATTTTATTGGCTGTTCTAACTGTTGCAGCAATTATTATAGCTGGAATGCTAATTAAAAAACATAAAAATTAATAATATATTCCGAAGCACTTAGAAGAAAAAACTTCTAAGTGTTTTTTTCACGTTTTTAGGTCAGTAATCATAAGATATATATATACTGTAAAAGGAGGAATAGATAATGTATAGAAATTATACGCAATGCAGAGCTTGTGGTTGTAATAATATGAACAGCAATCAACAAGATTTAATAGATGATACTTGTGATTATGTTCAAAATACTATGGCTTTACAAGAAGATAACTGCGAATGTGGATTTGATGAAGAAGATAATGTGTTTCCTACAAATCCAATGTTTGCACAAAGCTATGTACCATGGCAAACAATGGATAGAACTTTTTTGCCTTCTGTAGGTTTAAAAATGGGAACAATATTTCCAGAACTAGTAAGTCCATATATGCCAGGACAATCAATGGAAGAAATTGAGTTTATAAGAAATTCAAATACAATAGGAAAGGGGTGTAACAAATGATAGACTGTAAAGAATGTGAAAAAGATGAAACAAGAAAAGAATGCAACGGAAGAGATATGCGAAGACAAGAAATGATTGACCAAATTAAAAGTTTAGATTTTGCAATAATAGAACTTGGACTATATTTGGATACACACCCAGATGACCAAAGAGCTCTTTGCATGCATAAAGAATATTGTAAACAAGCAAAAGATTTAAAAGACAAATATCAAAAAATGTATGGGCCACTTACTATTTTTTACCCATGTAATAAATGGAGATGGTAGAACAACCATTGGCCTTGGGAAAGGGGGAATTATTAATGTGGACCTACAATAAAGTTTTAGAATATCCAATTAATATAAAATGTCCAAATCCTCGTTTAGCAAAATTTATAATATCTCAATATGGAGGACCAGATGGAGAACTTGCAGCTTCACTTAGATATTTATCTCAAAGGTTTGGAATGCCAGATCAAAAATCTAAAGCTATATTAAACGATATACGGAACTGAAGAACTTGCTCACCTTGAAATGGTAGGAACAATCGTTCATCAACTAACAGATGGATGCTCAGCAGAAGAATTAGAAAAAGCAGGACTTGGAGCATATTACACTGATCATGGAGTTGGAGTATATCCACAAGCTGCTGCTGGATTTCCATTTACTGCTTCTGTATTAGCTGTAAAAGGCGACCCAATTGCAGATTTACAAGAAGATTTAGCAGCAGAGCAAAAAGCAAGGGCAACTTATGAAAAGTTAATTGATTTATGTAAAGATGACCAAGATGTATTAGATCCGCTTCGCTTTTTAAGAGAAAGAGAAGTAGTGCATTTCCAAAGATTTGGAGAAGCATTAAGAGGAGTACAAGACAAACTAGCAGAACGAAAATTTTATATGAATAATCAAATGAATTGTAGATAAAAGAACAAAGCACTAGGCTATTCTAGTGCTTTTAACTTTATAAATTGTGTAACATACTATCTTTTAGATTCCATAATTCTTGAGACAAATCTACATAGTATTTATGAGGGTTTTTCATACGTTTTACTTCATTCCATAAAGTATTTAGTTCAGCTTTTGCATTTTCTGCAATTTCTTTTAAAGATGGAGATGTGTATATTAAATTACCATTTTCAAAAATCTTTTTTTGTAAAGGTCTAATAGTGTAATTTGTTAAAGTTTTCTTTTTCCAAGTTGCTGTTTGATCAAAAATTGTATAATTATCTTCTGGAATAATTTCGTCATGTAAAGCGATAACGTCTGCAAGGGCCTTGTTGGTTTTTTTATCATAAAATCTATATGTCTTTTTAAAACCAGGGTTGGTAATTTTTATAGTATTATTTGAAACTTTAATTTTAGGAATTATTCTTCCTTCTTTTTCTATAGCACTTAATTTATATACTCCACCAAAAACAGGATTACTTTTAGCTGTAATTAAATTTTCTCCAACACCAAAAGAATCTAGTTTAGCGCCTTCATCTAATATAGATGTAATAACATATTCGTCTAAAGAGTTAGTACCACAGATTTTGCAATCTTTATAACCAGCATTATCTAATATTACTCTTAATTTTTTTGATAGGTAAGATAAGTCACCGCTATCAATTCTTACAGCTTTTGGCCTGTATCCCATAGGAGTTAGAACTTCGTCAAATACTTTTATTGCATTATTAATTCCAGAGCCTAATGAATCATAAGTATCAATTAGTAAAGTGCAATCATCTGGATAGTTTTCTGCATAAGCTTTAAATGCCTCATATTCAGAGTCAAAACTTTGTATAAAACTGTGTGCCATAGTTCCACTTGCAGGTACATTGTATTTTTGTGCTGTAAGAGTGCAAGAAGTTCCAACGCAGCCACCAATTATTGCTGCTCTTGCTCCATAAACTGCAGCATCAATACTATGTGCTCTACGAGCTCCAAATTCCATTACAGGACGTCCTTTTGCAGCACTAACTATTCTACTTGCTTTTGTTGCAATTAAGCTCTGATGGTTAATTAACAGCAATAGCATTGTTTCTAAAAGTTGAGCTTCTATTAAAGGAGCTTTTACTGTAATTAAAGGTTCGGTAGGGAAGACAACAGTGCCTTCTGGAACAGCCCAAATATCTCCACTAAATTTAAAATTTTTTAAGTAATTTAAAAATTCATCAGAGAATTTATTTGTACTTTTTAAATAAATAATATCTTCTTCGTCAAAATGTAGGTTTTGAATATATTCAATTATTTGCTCTAGGCCAGCAAATATAACATAACCACCGCCATCAGGAATTTCTCTAAAAAACACATCGAAATATGCATTAACATTATTCATGTTTTTAGCAAAATAGCCATTTGACATTGTGAATTCATAAAAATCTGTAACTAATTCTAATTTCCTATTATCCATAATACACCTCTAAAAAAATATTTTTTTACAAATCAAAATTATTATAACATAATTGTCAAGTAAAAAAATTGACAAAGAAAACGCCCTGCTTTAACAGCAGAGCGGAACTCCATTACAGCGTTGCAGGAGAAACTCTTACAAGCAACTGGCGCTTTGTGTTGTATTTATTAACGGCATAGTCGGAGAAGTTATATCCCAAAACATTACCATAGGTAGTGTCGCTGGGCGTTGCCATTCTGTTTATAAGACCATTTTCAATGAAGAAAATGACTTCAACAGAATCTGCTTCTCCATGGCATTTCTCAAAGAGCTCAAGGTCTTTCGCGAGTTTTCTTGAATCCTGCTCACAGAAATACTTTGCAAACAATCTAGGAGTTTTGGTTGTGTAGGTCACAATAGTGACCTCCTTTCATTAGTATAATATTTGTACAGGCAACCACCTAATACAAATTAATTATAGCACTTTTTTACAATTTAGTCAATTTACATAAAACAGGTCTGCTCTTAAATATTAAATATCATAAACTATTTACTAAAACCTGTATGTGTAACTCTATCTTTTAATTCTGCAAGTTTTGCTGAATTCCATCTAGAAGTTGTACCAACTAAGTATCCTGTAATTCTTTGAATTGTATCTATATCATCACTACCGCATTGAGGACATTTAGTTAAGTTTGCATCAGCGTTTTCAAATCCGCATTGCATACATCTAGAACGAGTATGATTTATAGAGCCATAACCCATATTGTATTTGTCCATTAAATTTACAACCGCTTCTACTGTGCTAGGATTATGTGTTGCATCTCCATCTAATTCTATATAGAATATATGTCCGGCTGGTGTTAAGGCATGATAAGGTGCTTCTATTTTTGCTTTATGCTCAGCTGTACATTTATACCATACTGGAACGTGGTTACTATTTGTATAGTAATCTCTATCTGTAATTCCAGGAATTATACCAAATTCTTTTTTATCCATTCTTGTAAATCTTCCAGATAAACCTTCTGCAGGTGTTCCAAGTACAGAATAGTTTAAGTCATATTTATCAGAAAACTCATCACATAATTCACTAAGTCTAGATATTATTTCTATACCTAATTCTTGAGATTTTTCAGATTCTCCATGATGTTTACCAGTTAAAGCAATTAAACATTCTGCAAGCCCTATAAATCCAATGCTTAATGTTCCATGTTTTAACACTGGTTCAACAGAATCATTAGGTTTTAAGTTTTCGCTACCTTGCCACATTCCAGACATTAAAAGTGGAAATTGTTTTGCAACAGCAGTACATTGGAATTTATATCTTTCATATAATTGAGTAGCTGCAATTCTTGCATAATCTTCTAATTTATTCATGAATATTTTTTTAACAGTTTTGTTATAAGCAGGTGTCATATTCTTTTCACTATTTATACCTAAGTCGAATTTTAATCCTAATTCTTCTTGTGCTTCATAAGCAGATTCAATAGCAAGTTTAGGCAAGTTAAGAGTAGTAAATGATAAATTTCCTCTTCCTACAGAAGTTTTTTCACCATGTCTATCTGCAAATACTCTTGTTCTACATCCCATAGTTGCACACTCATAATAATATCTATTTGGATCATCTGCTTTCCATTTCTCATGTTGATTAAATGTAGCATCTAGATTTATAAAGTTAGGGAAAAATCTTCTTGCAGTAACTTTACATGCATATTGGTATAGGTCATAGTTTTTATCTTGTGGCAAATAGTTTACGCCTCTTTTTTTCTTCCAAATTTGAATAGGGAAGATAGCTGTTTCACCATTTCCAACACCTTCATATGTAGATGTTAGCATTTCTCTTATTACACATCTACCTTCTGGAGAAGTATCTGTTCCATAATTTATAGAACTAAACACAACTTGATTTCCACCTCTTGAATGAATTGTATTCATATTATGAATAAATGCTTCCATTGATTGATGAACTCTGTCTACAGTGTTGTTAATAGCAACTTGAATAATTCTTTTTTCACCTTCTAAACCAGTTAAATCTTTCTTTATATAATCTTCTACTTGGTATTCATATAAATTAGAAAAGTCCTTGCCAAAAGCATTTTCTAATTTTTTAATTTCTTCTACAAATGTTGACTTAACATAAGGAGCAAGATAGTAGTCAAATGCAGGGATTGCTTGTCCACCATGCATTTCGTTTTGAATTGTTTCCATAGAAATACAACCAATTATACTTGCTGTTTCAATTCTTTTAGCAGGTCTAGAACTTCCGTGCCCAGCTCTAAATCCATTTTTTAATATTTTATCTAATGGGTGTTGTAAACATGTTAAACTTTTTGTAGGGTAGTAGTCTTTATCATGAATATGTATATATCCTTCTTGAGAAGCTTTTCTAACTTCTGGTGAAAGTAAAAAGTCATCAACAAAAGGTTTTGTAGTTTCAGAAGCAAATTTCATCATCATACCAGCAGGTGTATCTGCATTCATATTAGCATTTTCTCTTGTTATATCATTTGCTTTTGCACCAATAATATCTAGAAAAATATCTTTTGTTCTAGATTTTCTAGCAACATCTCTATTGTATCTATATGTTATATAGCTTTGGGCAACTTCTTTTCTACTAGAAGCCATAAGTCTTTTTTCTACTAAATCTTGGATTTCATAAACACTAGCTTGATTTTTATCTTCTAATTGTCTTTCTACAGCATTTGCTATTTTATTTGCCAAATCTATATCAACACCACCAGTAGTTTGTGCCATTGCCATAGTTATAGCTTTTACAATTCTTTCTTGATTAAAATTTACGACTCTTCCGTCTCTTTTTATTACTTGCATAATAAAATCCTCCTTTAACTTTTGTATTAAAATTTTTGATTGAATACATTTTATAGATAAAAAACAAAAAAATCTGTTGCAACGGCAACAAAAAACAAAAAAGTTATAAAAAATAGTAAAGACAGTAAGTAAAGTGTTGGCGTTTAATGCTTAAAAACTTTATTACATTTTTATTACAATATGATTACATGTGCTTTGACAAGTATTCTTCATTCCATTTTTTTACAAAGTGTTGCTTTGACCACACTTTTGTGATAATATTAGTAAAAATAAAGGTAAGGAGTAAGTAGTTATGAAAAAAACATTTGATGTTGAACACTTTATAGAAGAACTAAAAAGAAAATGTGCTTTAACAGAAGTTAAAAAGTTTAAAAAAAATGAAATAATTACTACATATTTACTAAAGAGAAATCAAATGCATATTCTTTTAAAAGGAGAAGCATATCTTGCAAGATATGATAAAGAAGGCAATAGAAGGATTATATATTATTTAAGAAAAAATGATATATTTGGAGAGGCATTTTACAAACTTCATACAGATAGAGAACTTTTTGTAGTAGCAAAAAAAGATTGCGAAGTATTGTTTTTGCCATATGATATTATAGAGAACTGTAATAAGGACTGTACATTTCATATATCACTTTTAAAGAATTTGCCAGATTTAATATTACACAGAGTTGCAGATATAAATTATAGAACAGAGTTATTAGCTAATAAGAGTATAAAAGAAAAGCTACTATCATATTTAGAAAACTTATCAATTGAAAATAATAGTAAAACAATTGAAATTCCAATTTCACTTTCTGAACTTGCAGATTATCTGGTAATAGATAGAACTGCTATGATGAAACAACTAAAAAAAATGCAAGAGGAAAAAATAATAACTAAAAATAGAAATAAGATAACACTGCTAGAAGTGTAAAAAAAAGAAGAGGCCTTGCAAATTTGCAAGACCTTTTCTTTTAGTCATGGGCCAAATACATAAGAGCATTAGCTACGCATATCTGGTCTATGAATTCTTTGACTTCGGGTCCATAATGCACAGTCACAGTATCGCAAAGGTTCTTATTATCGAACCAATCTGCGAGAGCCTTTAGAAATTCTTTGGGCTCGGTTTCTGTAAATGCGTGAACAGAAACACAGTTCGTGTAAAATGAATCTTCATTCATGTCCTGAACAAGAAAGAACTTTCCTGTTGTAATCAACTGAAAACCTTCAGTTATTGCGGATGAATTTTCTACGTAGTGCCAAGTGATCAAGTTAAACATCCTTTCAAATTAAATTTTTTTTGGCAATATAATTATATCATTCTCACAAATATTATGTCAAGTTGAAAAGCTATTGCACATATAAAAAAACTACAAATAATTGAATAGTACTTGACAATAGCAGAAAAAATAATGTAAAATAATTTAAATTAATAAATGCGTTATTACAATGCAAAGCTGTATAAGGTTACTAGTAGAGAGAAAGGGTCGCCGGCTGAAAGCCTTTTTTAGAAAACAATACAAAGCGAAACACATTGGAGCATAGTTTATAGAGTGAAGAATTATCTAATAATTCTTAAGTTAGGGTGGTACCGCGGAGTTATATTCGTCCCTGCAATTTATATTGCAG
>ERZ779973.84-NODE-84-length-14458-cov-3.27092_pt1 | contig 14458 bp, 7 predicted proteins | sample MGYA00511948_ERZ779973 | MGnify/ENA primary metagenome ERZ779973 (study PRJEB29588, sample SAMEA2160045) | human gut metagenome | biome: human gut; feature: human-associated habitat; material: faeces | place: Denmark | collected 2008/2010 ...
CGAGTCCCGGGCGGGCGTCGCTTCCTGTCCGTTTGCGGAACTCGGCTGTCTGCTCGCAGCGCTTCGTGAAATTCTCCAGCGGCTCCCTCACGCACTCCTTCGCGATCATCCCGTGCGGCATGCCAACGGCCACGGAACCCGCCTTTCCGGCCTCCGGATCCGCGGTCCCGCGTGACCCACCTGCCACCGGCTTACCGACCGCCGAGGCATCGGCAGCAGTCAGCCTCTCCCCGCACCATTTACAGTACGAAGCCTCATTTCTGTTCGTCTTTCCGCACTTCTGACACGTTTTCATGGGCTTTCTCGGTTATCTTGTTGATTGTGTTATGGATCTTAGGATGGTTCTCTTTCAGGGAATCCATGTCCGTGATCTTCGGTATCGTGGCCACAGGAAACAAAAGAAGGAATGAGGTGACGACTGCCATCACCAGATCCTTGAATTTCTCCCAGAGGTCACTCAGGTACTTTGACCTGTAGAACTTCTCGTTGCCGAACAGGGATGAGACGAAATCGTCACTTCTCTCCTTGTAGGCGAAATGCAGGGGCTCCAGAATCTTCTGGTCCTCGTTCGGACTGTGCATCCTCCTGAGCTCACGCGCCCCGTTTATCCTCTTGAAGATCAGTCTGGCGTACCAGAACACAGCGGCGGCGACCACCACGATCGTGACGTAGACCATGAACTTGCCGAGGAACCATTTGGAGAGGAAATAAAGGAAGACAGTGCCGACTATCCACCTGAACAGAGACCTTAACAGGCTTCTGTCCAAGTCATCCAGATAGATGTGAAGATTCAGGACCAGAGGAAGCAGCAGGCTCCCTCCCCAGAACCAAAGCTCCGACTTTCCGGCCTCGATTGTCGGGTAGTCGATCGCTCCCAGAATCAGGTAGAACAGCAGCAGGAGGCACGGAGCGAGACCAAAGACGACATAGACGACCTTCTCCAGGAGCCCCAGCAGGAGGATCGGAGTCTTGGTCTTGTGCCTTGCCACGGCGCCGGAAGCCTTTTGGAAGCGTTTGTAGTAATAGTCATCTTTGTAGTACTTCCCGATGACGTTCAGGTACTGGGATGTCAGCTTCTCGTAGGCCAGACGCTTGCTCAGATCCGCCTCCGGATTCTCCTGAAGTTTGGAAGCTACCCAAGCTTCAAGTCCGTAATATTCAAAAGCTTCCTCTACCTCCTCCTTTTTGATTTTCGTAAGGTCATCAAGATGGTAGACGTAGCTTCCGGAAGCCGGGAAATAGAAGTCGGCGCACTTGGTCAGCCCCTCGACGGCCTTCATTATCGCGATCTTGTCGTAGTAAGGGCCGTACTTGTTGGTGTTGTCGGCGCTGCCGTAGTTCGTGCAGTAGCTGATCCATTTGTCCTGCGAGGCGAACCGGTCGCCTTTCGTTAGGAAGAATCTATGCAGGTAGGAATTGTTGTAATTACTGGTGAATGACGAGATTATCAGATCGATGAGAGAGGCCTGGCAAATTTCCGAATAAGGATTGATGTCAGAGTACCAGTTGTCGTACATCTTCTGCCTGTCACCGTCAAAGACACAATAGAAGGCATTGAAGGCGACGTTTATCAGCACGCCGATAGTGTCCCCGTCCATCGCGTAGTTCGGGTCCTTCGGATCAGTGATCAGACTGATGTCCGCCGCCGGATTGATGGTCTGGATGGTCAGCCTGAACAGCATCTGGTAGTCGGTGATGCCTTTGCGCACCTGGATAAGCCTGTCCGCGTCCTTCTCGGAGAAGACCCTGACCATCTCCGCGAACCCGAGCGAACAGAGGAACTTCTTATCCTCCTCGGCCACAACCCTGTAGTCGGAGCAGAATTTCACCACATCCGTGATGTTGTAGCAGTCCACATCGGTGAACTTGTCCTCCTTGCCTGTCTTCTTGCCTTGCAGGGTCCGGAAATATTTCCGGTCATACACTCCCCAGACAATCACGCTCCTGGCGTAGCCGAAGCTGTCTTTCAAGGCATTGCAGGTTCGTGAATATAAACCGTCAGCCTCCTTTTTCCCTTGCCGCGCCTCGCAATAAAGGTAGATCGGGTTGCTTCTATCTCCCAGGGTCGAAGCGAAGCCGCTGTCCCCGTTGAGAAGTTTGTTGACGTTCACGCAGACCTTCCCGTCACGGGAATAGAACGGCAGTTGCGGGTCCAGAGCGAGCGCGGCGGCGTAGAGTCCGGCCACCTGGTTCTTCGGATAGACCCTTTCCACGATGTTGTTCAACTTCACCTCCATCTCAGGCATGACCCTGCTGATCCAGGAACTGATCTTTCCTTTGTAGAGGTAGGCGGTACCAAGGGTCTGGTCCTCCATCATGAACTGAGCCAGCTCCTTGGTCGTGTGAGCGATCTTGTTCTTTCCTGAATCGAAGACAACCCTCAGGATCTCAGCGTCTTCCACCACAGGTATCTTCTCTCCCTCAAGAGTTCTTCTGATCTCGTCGTAGCTCCATCTGTTCTCCGGCTTACCGACCAGAAGCCCTCTGGTGATGGTCCTCAGGGGCTCTGGCATGTTGTCCGGCACTGGCAGTTTGCCCTGGATCTTCAGCTTCACCAGCTCTGGTTCCTTCTTGCGGAACTCACTGTCCCCCATCCACAGGGAAAGGACGGACATGCCGAGCGCATAGTAGTCCGATGCCGCCGTCATGATCGCATAGGTGACATCCCCGATGCGGGTGGTGTTGGCGTAAAGCTCCGGAGCGGCGTAGATCACGGTTCTGGACTGCGGAGTGTTGACGCTGCCGTCATCCCCGAGAACGTCCGCGATCCCGAAGTCCGAGATCACGGCAAGACCGGAATCCTTGTCGGTGTAGAGAATATTCTCGGGCTTTATGTCCTTGTGCAGCAGCCCTACCTTGTGCAGCTCGCCAATGTTCCTGGCGGTCATCGCGGTGATGCGCAGAATCTCCTCGGCATTGTTTCGGAGGTCGTAGGAAGCCACGGAACCATCCTTGCAGAAAGGCATCAGGGCGTACCCCCTGTCAACGTCGCCGATCCTGACAACTCCCGTCTCAAGAATATCCACGATCGCGGCCTTCCCCTTCAATTTCTCCAGTCTTTTAAGAATATCCTTGCGAACCCCATTGCCCCGACGGTACAGTTTCAGCGCGAAGCTTCCTTTCTTCGAACTCACCACGTACACCTCGGCCTCGCCTCCGTTTCCGATCAGCCTGTCGATGGCGTAACGTGTACCTCCAAGTGTAATCTCCTCTTTAGCTGAGACTTCCGCTCCGCCGTCTCCAAGATCGTCCGCATCAGTAGCTGTACAGGTGAATGTGGCCTTGGCGGTCACCGTTCCCGTCCCTTCGGAATCGGATTCTGTCCTGCATGTTCCTGTCTTGCTGATGTCTGCTACGGCTGTGCCGCTTTCTGCCATAGTATCTGCCATATTCTCGATTTTTGTAATGATTCGTGTCGCGCTGGCTAAACGAAGCCCAGTATCTTTTCTTCCTTATACTCACAGACCCATTTCCCGCCGTGCCACGGCTCACAGCACTCGCTCGGACGGTTGTGCCAGCATCCGCAGAAGTTGCAGACCCAGGCGTTTCTTACCTTGGTGTGGATAATTTTCTCAACAGGCAACTTCCTTGCGGAGAAGTAGTTCCTCTGCTCCTGCGGAGTGGAGCCTGCCGGCGGCAGCATCTCGGAGAGAGCCTTGTTCAACTCTTCCTGGATCTTTGAATATTCCGCCCTCAACTCCGCCTTGCTCTTCATCTTACCGGCTGCCGGACCCGCCGGAGCGCCAGACCTCTGCTCCTGCCGTACCTTTTCCGGTTCCTGAGCCTGCCGAAAGGTGGTCTTTCCCAGTAACTCCCTGAGCCTCATCACATCCTCAGGCAGCTTCGCCTCTATATTCTCTTTGGCGACCTCCTCTTCCGCCGCCTCGATCATTGTCTGGATCTCCGCCGCCTTGACAGCCAGTTCCGCCGCCTTAAGGAACGCCGGATCCTTCCGCGCCCTCTCCAGCTCCTTTTTCGCAGCCATCGTAAGCGGCTCGTTGCACTTGCTGCAGAACCCTCTGACATTCAGTGTCCCGCACTTAGGGCAGACAATCCCGCTCCTGCGCATCCCACATTCCGGACACTCATCCTCGCCGCGAGGGATGTCGGCTCCGCAGAACGTGCACCAGCCGACAAGTGAATGTCCGCATCCAGGGCAGAACTCCCAGCTTTTCCTGATGTCCTTTCCGCAGTAAGGACACGTCGCGCCATCCGAAGACGCGCGCAGAGCCTCTCTCTGTTTCAGGATGCCTTCCTTGTGCAGTTCCTTTCTTTTCTGTTGGAATTCAGCCATTTTCTAATTCTTTGGAAGCGTGATTACAAACTCTGAGCAAATCGGATAATGATCGGAAATGTAGTTGATTCCGAATTTAGGCTCGTCTACCACCCGAAAGCCCGTGGCCTCCGCATTGCGGTAAAGAATGTGGTCAATGGTCTCCAGTTTGCTCCCACGGCGACCGAAATTGTTGAAAGACGGAGTCTTGTCGGCTTTCTTCACGGTCTCGGAAGCTTCGTTGAGGTACGTGGTGAGAGGCTTGAGAGCCTTGTCGTCACACGTTGTGTTGAGGTCGCCGGTCACGAACACCACAGCCTTGTCACCGGCGATCTCCTTGATCTTCTCCACCATCAGCAAGGCACTTTCGGCGCGGGCCCTTTCCCCGACATTGTCAAAGTGTGTGTTGAAGAGGAATATTATCTGTCCGGATTTCCTGAAACGAAGCTTCACCCAGTTGGCCGTCCTGACATATTCAGCGTCCCAGCCTTTTACCTCCGGCTCCTGATCCTCGTTGAGCCAGAATGTTCCGTAGCCCAGAAGATCGAACCTGTCCGCCCTGAAGAGGATCGGGTTGAATCCGGAATCCTTGTTCAGCGTGCCGGGCTTGCAGTCGCCGTCAATCATGATGTACTTTTGCAACTCTTTGGACAAGAAGGACTTCTGCCCGAAGGTCGCTTCCTGGAGTCCGATGATGTCAGGATGATATTTCCGGATCGCCTTCACGCACCCTTCCTTGCGGCTCTCCCAGTTGTATTTTCCTGTGTCGGCGGGAAACTGGATGCGGATGTTGAAAGACATCACGCTGGCGCTCTCGCTCCTGGCGGCGGCTCCTGGCCCGCATACGACCAGAGCCGCCGCTATGGCGATAATTGACAATAACACTCTTCTCATAAACCAAAAAAATCAGACTATCTGGTAATCTTCGCCACCCAACCCCCGCCGGGAGCCATGTGGATCCTCACGATTCCGTCCGCCGGAATCCGCGCGGAAGTCTTCTTGTAGTCTCTCGCGGCTCTGTCCGCGTTGATGCCATCCTGAAAGACGGTCATCTCGCCGCCTCCGATGAAGCCAAGGTCAAGGTCAAGATCACGCTCGTCCCAATTGGTGAGCGCTCCGACGTACCAGGTCTCCCCGTGGCGACGGGCCACGGCGACATATTCACCGATCTCTCCGCAGAGCGGAATGGTCTCGTCCCAGACAGTAGGAAACTCCGCTATGAATTCCGTGCATTCCGTTTCTGCCATGTAGTTGGACGGCGAGTCGCAAAGCATTGTCAGCGGTGCCTCGAAGACGGCATATTCGGCGAGCTGACGGCAGCGTGTACCCTGGCTCATCGCCTCCGATCCGACCGGACGGTAGTTCCTCCTGACCGCGTTGCGCATCGCTCCCTGCGTGTAGTCCATCGGTCCGGCGACCATCCTGACGAACGGTATCGTCACGTCATAGGTCACCTCGTCGTAGTCCTCCGGACTCCATTTCAGCTGCTCCAGCCCGGCCACGCCCTCGAAATTGAGCACGTTAGGATAGGTTCTCTGGATGCCGGCAGGCTTGTAAACCCCATGGAAATCAATCAGAAGATGATTCTCGGCGGCGATCTTCGCCATCCTTTCGCAGAATTTCACGGCCTGCTGGTCGTCCCTGTTGATGAAATCGATCTTGAAGCCCTTGAAGCCCATCCGGGCGTAGTGGCTCATCGCCTTCTCCGGATTCTTCACGATGCTGTTGTAGCTTGCCCAAAGGATGATGCCGACATTCTTGCCGTCAGCGTAGGCGACAAGTTCCTCAAGGTTGATGTCGGGATTGATCAGGAACAGGTTGGCCTTCGCTCTCTGCGCCCATCCCTCGTCCATGATGATGTACTCGATGCCGTGGGCGGCAGCAAAGTCGATGTAGTACTTGTAGGTCTCGGTGTTGATCCCGGCGCGGAAGTCCACCCCGTACAGATTCCAGTCGTTCCACCAGTCCCATGCCACCTTTCCCGGCTTCACCCAGCTCCAGTCGGCGTTCTTGTCCGCCGGGGTGGCAAGCTGCCATACAAGATCCAGATCCATCAGCGACTTGGCGTCCGGCGTGATTCCGACAACCTTCCACGGGAACTTCTGCCCGGCCTCGACCTTGGCGATGTAGTCGGCGTAGTCCATGTCCTGGTAGACATACACCCCGTTAGGGCGAAGTCCCACAGGATAAGGCGCGCGGACACTTCTCAACTCCTTGCCGCCCTGTCCGTTAAGGAACATCCCCGGGTAGCCCAGCAGATCTGATTCGGTGACGACGATCTTCACTCCGCCGGCGGCGTCCACCGTCATCGGAAGGAACACCAGCCTCTCGGGATCCATCTGTGACAAATGAATATGCTCGTACGTGTTCTCGAACGAATTGACGAACTGTTGCTTGAAAGTCTTTTTCTCATTGCTCTTGACGTAAGGCACCCAAGCAGTCCAGTCCTCGGCGAAGTTGAATTCCGTAAGCTCGTCAGTCACAGTAAATTCTCCTGACTTGGCCGTGGAGACAAACCTGTAGGCGACTCCGTTGTCGAACGCCCTGAACTCCACGCTGTAGCCCTTGAACTCAAGTGTAAGGTGGTTGTAGACATTGTCCACCGAGGCCTTTTTGTAGTTCATCGCCCGAACGCCTCTCTCGTCGCAGGAGCCTTTTCTCACCTTGCGGACCCTGTCGCTTCCTCCGAAGACTGTCCCGTCCTCGAATGTCATCGAGATCTCGGACGGCGTAATAAGCGCCACCCCGTCACGGCTTATTGAATATCTCACCCCGTCCCCGGTAGAGATTTCCGCCACGATCCTCCCGTCCGGAGAGGAGACCGACCACGTTTTCTGCGCCCCGAAGGCAACCAAAGGCAGGCAAATGAACATCGCCGCCGCCGAAAAGAATTGTTTCAGTGTCATATTTCCCATAGAATGATCCTATTTTCAATAAAAATCAAAAATAGTCATTTTGTCGTATTTTTCCAAAGCGTGAGAATCGCATGAGCGCTCTTCAGGCAGAACCAGCGCTTACTGTAGGCAAATGCTCTAAAAAAGGTGTGCTATAGGTATTCGAGATTGTCGGGCATGCTGGCTGTGGTGACTAAAGGGCAAGTGAAGGTCACATTCCACCGCCGTCGGGGCAGAGTGTAAAGTTTCTTTACAGCGGGTGTAAAATTTCTTTACACTTTGGAGGGAATGGCGGAAAGGATAAGATATTCATAAATAATTAGTTGGCTAATTTGGCATGACATTGGCTTGGCGGAAACGGTGGTTTTTAAGGACAAGGTTATGTCAAGCACTTATCTGAGGTTCCTGTCGAGGAACAAGCTTTACACCTTCATCGAGGTTTTCGGACTTTCGGTGGCATTGGGATTTGTCATCCTGCTGGCTTCGTATGCCAAGACGGAGTTCAGTGTCGGGGCGAAGCAACCGCTTTCAAGGCAGCTGTATGTCATCGGGGCTGGGAATTCTTTCGGAATGACGCTTGGAACATCCGAGGAGTTTTTCCCGTCCGTTCCGGAGATCAAGGCGTGGACTAGAATCAGCTATGGGGGAACTGCTGATGTTATGGTCGGCGATGACTATTATCAGGCGGCGGAGATTTCGGTTGACACGAATTTTTTCAAGTTCTTTGACTATCGCCTTACAGGTTGTCCTAAGGACAATGTTCTGGAGAATGAGGACGAGGTGATTCTGTCCGAGTCGTTCGCCAAGAAAGTGTTTGGAAATGAGGATCCTATTGGCCGGACATTAAGCGTCGATAAGAGTAAGTGGACAGTTGTCGGGGTCGTTGAGGATTTTGGGCCTGTCGATGTGTTCAAACATTGCGATATGTTCACAAGCATCAAACGTGCTCAGAGGCGGTTTGCGTGGATGGACAATTTCGGCAACACTATTCCGATTGTCCGGCTTGACGAAGGAACTGATGTGGAAAAGGTGCGTGATGATCTTCTTAAAAAGTATCTCGGGTACTGGAATTTCTATAAGGCTGACAATTCCGATAACGCCTTTTTGTGGGGAGCAAGCGTGACGAGACTTGACAAGGTCTATTTTTCGGATTTGGAGGAATATAGTTGCATAAGAACGGGTGACAAAAAACAGGTTGGGTTACTATTCATTGTGGCTCTGGTGCTGCTGATTTCCGCCATATTCAATTACATCAATCTGACTGTCGCGCAGACGGGAAAGCGCGCCAAGGAAATGGCCACCAGACGGTTGCTTGGCGAAAGCTCAAGGAATATATTGGCGAGGTACATCGCCGAGTCATTCGCCTTCACGGTCGGGTGTTTCGCCGTGGGCTGTCTGCTGGCATATTCATTCAAACCGCTCTTTGACAGGATTTTGAACGCCGACATTGTGCTGACTCCTGACTTGACCACAGTACTTTGGGCCGTTTTGGCGTTGGTTGTCATCTCTGTGATCTCGGCGCTGCTTCCAGCGCTGCTTGTCTCGCAGTTCAAGCCGATTGATGTCGTGAAAGGGGAGTTCCGTTTCAAGAACAAGATGATTTTCGGCAAGGTGTTTATCGTTCTTCAGACCGTGTTCAGCACCATCCTTATCGCTATGGCGATCACGATGTCGGCACAAGTCAGCTATCTGGTAAACCTGCCTGTAGGTTACGAGACAAAGGATGTCATTCAGGTCTCTTCCCAGGATGTGGGTTATAGGAGAGGACCTCAGGATGCGCTCCGCAACAGATTAAAGGCTCTGCCTCAGGTGGTTGACGCGGGACTTGGAATTACTTCTCCAATATCCTGCGGAGCGAACGGTCTTCACGACGAGAACAATCAGATAATCGGTTGGATGCGTATGGCCCAGTTGGACACGACTTCGCTTAGTATTCTGGGAATCAAGGTCTTGGAAAAGTACAGCGAACTCTCTTCGCCAAAAGTGCTTTTGACGGAGACTTCAAAGAGAACCCTCGGAGTGACGGCGGAGCATCCTTACGCTGGCGGAAGCTACACCAATGGTGAATATGAGATCTGTGGCGTCATCCCGGATTTCCGCGCCAACAACGCTCTGTTCGAGCCGATGGAGAACGAGCGTAATTCCATAAGGATTATCGATGAGAATTATGATTATGCCTTCATTCAGCTTCTTAAGATAACGGGTGATCGCTCCGAGGCTATGGCCGCGGTCAGGAATGTCTGCAAAGAGTTTGCGAAGGAGACCACAGGCGTTCCTGTGGAGATGGAGGCTTACTATCTGGACGAGAAACTGGTAGATGATCTGAAGGGCACCAAGAACACGATGCTTCTCGTGATTTCGTTCATGGTCATGGCCATCCTGATCTCCGCTCTCGGCCTGTTTGCTATGTCGCTCTATTTCACTGAGCAGCAGAGCCGCCAGATCGCGGTCCGCAAAGTTTTCGGCGCGGAAGTCAGCTCGGCCGTATGGACATTGTCCAAGTCATTCATGATCATGAGCCTTGTCGCCGTCGTGCTTGCCGTTCCGTTCGCCGTGTGGGGCATCACAAATTACCTACAGGCGTTCTACACCAAGATCTCCTTCCCTTGGTGGGCTATTGCGCTTGCGGCCTTGATCTCGCTGCTGATTTCGTTCATCTCCGTTGTCGGCCAGACCTACGCCGCCGCCACCAAGAATCCGGTCAAGACCCTTGGTCAGGAGTGATGAAGTTTCTTTGTAGGTAAAGTTCCCTAGGCCTCTTTCTCCTGAACTTCCAGCCCCATACCCACTGTTTCACCGAGGAGATTGATGTTGTGTCCTACAGCCCAAAGTACCTCTCGAAGAATGCCTGTATCTTATCGATAACGGACTTCTTCTTTTCCTGTCTGTTTCCGCCACCAAACCTTGACATAGGAGGAAGAATCTTGTCAATGTCTGTTCCTGTGGTCCTCACCTGACCGTCCCGGAAACTGTTGTCAATGAATGACTTTGTCTCTTGTGGCTTGAGATGTTCACTCTCTATGATTTCTTTCAGGTCTTCATCTTTACGCTGCTGGACAAAGTCTTTCCAACTCTTTTCCACATCAGTATCCGCATTTACACTACCAATGAAATTTTCGATGAGTTCTTTCTTGCTCCTGAGCTGCATGCTTGAACCTATGGCTTTGGAAATATTCACAAGTATCTCCTTGTTTGTGCAGTTGCTGTCGTGATATTTCTGGACAAGAAGGAGAATATAGTCAATGTTTATCTCCACCTGCCTTATAAGCTCAGTCTCAAACACAAGATCATCATTAATGTTCTCTTTATCCCCGGGTCTGCGTCTTCTCCACTTTTCCTGAAGATCGAGATAATTGCTCTGGTAATCCTGCAACTGCCTGTCAGTGATTATTTTCTGTCCATCAAACTGGTCAAAAGTGGAAAGGATGTTGATGGATTTGAGCAGGCTTCCAAACAAAGCCACAAACCGTCTCTCCGCATCTTCACCCAAGATTGGCTGCCCATCAGGGAACTCATTTTGAATCTGCTCGACAAGTTCTTTATAACCATAACAGTGTTTCCCCTTTTCCGTGTCGTATCCGTCATAATAAGACAGGAAGTCTTTCAACACCACAATACTGCTTGCATCCTTGTCTCCAAAGAGAGCGATGGCATCATCTGTGGCCTGCTGGAGATCCCTGAAACAGACTATATTACCAAAGGTCTTGACAGAGTTCAGTATTCTGTTTGTCCTGGAAAATGCCTGTATCAGGCCGTGCTGTTTCAGGTTCTTGTCCACAAACAATGTGTTGAGGGTGGTGGCATCAAAGCCTGTAAGGAACATATTCACCACTATCAGCAGATCCACCTGTCTGTTCTTCATCCTCAATGACAGATCCTTATAATAGTTCTGGAACTTGTCGCTTGAAGTGTCATAGTTGGTGGAGAACATCTTATTATAGTCCTGGATAGCCCCTTCAAGGAAGTCCCTTGACTGCTGGTCAAGCTGAGTTGTGCTTTCAGGGTTCTCCTCCCCAAGTATCCCATCAACTTCTTCCTCATTTGCACCATAACTGTATATGGTAGCTATCTTCAATCTCTGTGCTTCCGGGAGATCAGCTTGCTGCCTTTTGAACTCATTGTAGTATGCTTTGGCCATAGGAATGGAAGCCACTGCGAACATGGCATTGAAGCCACCAAGTTTCTGTTCAGTCTTGTGTTCAAAAACCTTGACCCCTTTTCTGGCACTTGCCACCTTATGAATATCATCCAGCACACGGAAATAATAGTACGAACTCCGCTTTGTCTTCTGGTCAAAGTGCTCAAGGATGTATTTCACCACCTGAGATATTCTTTCAGGAGAGGCCATAGCTTTCTCCCTGTCTATGGCTGAAATCTGTTCATCATTGATATTGTCTTTCTCCTTGATGGTATTCACATAGTCTATCCTGAAAGGAAGGACATTCTCATCATTGATGGCATCCACTATGGTATATGTATGGAGTTTGTCTCCAAATGCCTGCTGTGTGGTTTTCAGTCTCATATCTCCACCAGTCCCTGCATTCTGTGCAAAGATTGGAGTGCCTGTAAAACCAAACAGATTATATTTCTTGAAGTTCTTGGTAATGGCACTGTGCATCTCACCGAAGTTGCTCCTGTGGCACTCATCGAAGATTATCACCACCCTCTGCTGAAATACAGGATGGTTCTTGTTCTTCTGCACAAAGATGGAGAGCTTCTGGATGGTGGTGATTATAATCCTGTAATCGTGATAACCACCATTCTTATCCTTATTCTCCAATTGTCTTTGAAGCACTGCAGTGGAAGTATTTCCATCAGCAGCCCCTTCCTCAAAGCGGTTATACTCCTTCATGGTCTGGTAGTCAAGGTCTTTCCTGTCCACGACGAAAAGAACCTTGTCTATATAAGGGAGCCTGGACGCCAGTTGGGCTGTCTTGAATGATGTCAATGTCTTTCCGGAACCTGTTGTGTGCCAGATGTATCCTCCACCCTTGATGCTGCCATAAAACTTGTAGTTGTTGGCAACATTTATCCGCTGGATTATCCTTTCCGTGGCTGCAATCTGGTATGGTCTCATCACCATAAGCATCTTCTCACTGGTGAAAACACAGTATTTGGTAAGGATACTCAGTAGGGTGTGCTTTGAGAAGAATGTCTTGGTGAAGTCCAGAAGGTCTGTGATGACCTTGTTGTTGCTGTCAGCCCAGAAAGAAGAGAACTCAAAGGAATTGGATGTCTTCTTGGACTTGTTTCTTCCGCCCGGTTCCTGTTCTTTGAGGTGGTTGGCCCTTGTGGTATTTGAGTAGTATTTGGTATTTGTGCCATTTGAAATGACAAATATCTGCACATACTCATACAATCCACATCCTGCCCAGAAACTGTCCCTCTGATAGCGGTTTATCTGGTTAAAGGCCTCTTTCAACTGTACGCCCCTGCGTTTCAGCTCAATGTGTACGAGGGGGAGTCCGTTGACAAGTACTGTCACGTCGTACCTCGTGTCGTAGTTTCCGCCTTCCTCGACATACTGGTTTATGACCTGGAGGGTGTTATTATGGATATTGTCCTTGTCAATGAGTTTGATGTTCTGGCTTTCGCCGGTGTCTCTTTTGAGGACCTGGATATAGTCATCCTGAATCTTCTGTGTCTTGGCTACAATATCATCGTTCTTGTTGGCCATGCAGGTGTTGAAGAACTGCTCCCACTCACTATCCGTGAAATGGTAGTGGTTCAGTTTCTCCAGCTGGGCCCTGAGGTTGGAGATAAGGTCAGCTTCAGTGTGGATAGGGAGATATTCATACCCCTGCTCCCCAAGGATCCTGATGAACTCTTTCTCCAGATCAGCCTCACTCTGGTAGGCCTCGGCAGGTGTGGTAACGTGGTCATACTCTGCAACCACAGTGTATTCCTGGCTTTCAGCTATGATATTGTATTGTGTCATTATTATGTTTCTTGTGTTTTGTTATGCTCCTTTTCTTTTAAAGGTCAGGAGTTTGTCTCTGTAATATTCGTATTGTTGTCTGCGCTTTTCAATTTCGGCCGGGAGACCAGCATTCAAGTCATTTGTCAGGCGGTCGAAGCGGTCGAGGATGGCGACAATTCTTTGCTGGTTTGCTAAAGAGGGAACTGGAATAGTCGCTTCAAGAATATTATCATTGTATAATCTGGCTATTGTCCCTCCTGTTGATACCACCCACGGGTTCAACGCATAGCAATATCTCAAATAAGAGTTTAGCACGATGCTTTCATCGTGTTTCAACCATACTATATTGCTATCCTGAAAATATGAAGGTGTGCCATCAAATACAATAGTTCTACCAATAGTGCCCGCCGCAGAAATAAGAACTTCTCCTTTTTGTGGGTATGAATATTTGGCCTTATACTCATTGAATAAAGCCTGTGATATATACGCATCCGCATTGCCACCAAAAGTCCCGATTTTGAAGAATGGGACATCACCAGATGATGACGTTTGACTTTTCAGTATTCTTTTACACATACATACTTTACCTATGTCCTTCAACATCATCCATCTTACTTCTGCTTGATACCCCCCCCTATTTATATCCTTGAAATTCAACAAGTTATCAAGATAATAGTTGTATTGTTGCTTTCTTTTTTGCAGTTCTGCTTGCAGTTCTGCTTGCAGTTCTGTAAACGCATCCAGAATCCTCACAATCTCTTCCTGCACAGGAAGTGGCGGAAGTGGAATTTCGAGATCTTTAATAATGCTGGGACTTAACCTTGGGATGCTAGCTTTTCTTACTTTTGATAATAAATAGTTCTGCTTGGTCATCAAATAATAGTAGATATATCTGTTAATAACTTGATGACCGCCTATGATGAATTCGCAATCATCTGCCGCCCAACATTCAACGTCTGTGTAACCTACATTTCCTGCTGCGCCACCACATATTACGAATGTAATTCCTGCATTACAATTTGAACGCTCAAAATATCCCATAGGGGTTAAGCAGTTTTGATAAACAGGGTACCCTTTATCTGATAACTGACTTTTTACAACTCGTGTCCCTCGGCAGATATTGGCAACCGAGTCCAACTTTACATACTCCACCCCATCAGGACAGTACTGCTGTATTAACCTTTCTAACTTGCTCATATTTTCTTTTGCCAAGTATTGCTTTTCCCTTTTAGTAATGTGTAAAAAATTAGTTGCATCAGTTGACCGGTTTGACAAGGTAGTTCCACTTACCGAGTTCCTGGGCGAAGACAACCTGTCTGGCAAGCCTCTTCTGGTACGATTCGTCAATCGGTCGCTTGATGTCATAAGTTT
>ERZ779973.91-NODE-91-length-14242-cov-1.89364_pt1 | contig 14242 bp, 7 predicted proteins | sample MGYA00511948_ERZ779973 | MGnify/ENA primary metagenome ERZ779973 (study PRJEB29588, sample SAMEA2160045) | human gut metagenome | biome: human gut; feature: human-associated habitat; material: faeces | place: Denmark | collected 2008/2010 ...
ACTACTTTGATTATTAAAATTATCAGTAGTACTTTTAATATTATTATTAATATTATTATTTGGTTTATGTTCATTATTAACATCAGTAGCATCTTTAAAAACAGAAGCAACTTTTAACATTGATTTCATATTATTCATCATAGGTCCTACCTCTTTAACAATAGGAATAGCTTCTCTAACAACACTTAATGTTTTAGATGTATTATTAAGAAGTGAAGACCAATTAATACCTCGAGAAACTCCTCCAGCAAGATTACGAGCGTTACCAAGTCCTAATAAAGAACGAATACCAGAGCCTAAAGAAGCACCCCTAGTCATAGTAGAATTTAACATTGGACCATATGATACATTTGGCATCATAAAGGGACCTCCCATATAATTTCCATACATATATAATAACCCCTTTCTAAAATAATATATGAAAATACCAAAAAAATGTTAAAAAAAGAATTAAAGTATGTTATAATAAATTATAGAATAGGTGATAATATATGAATAATAAACCTCTTAATAATACAACTCCAATTTTTAATAATAAAGTAGTAGTTTCTGGCAATAAAGTTGTATCCAAAGAAAAAATAAGATATAAGTATATAGCATTTGATAAAAATGGAAAACAAATAAAAGGATATTTTGATGCTTTTAGGAAATCAGATGTTGAATCCTTTCTAACAGTACAAGGATATAAAATAGCAGAAATTAAACCAACTAAGATAACAAAAATAGGGAAATTTTTGACTTTTTCTAATGAAATGCGATATAAAGAATTAACATTCTTTTTAACCCAATTATCGACATATATAAAATCAGGTATAACATTAGCGGATACAATAGCTATATTAGAAAAACAAACAAATAAAAAGAAAAATAAAGAACTATTTAAAAGAATAAGTTACGAATTAAATACTGGTGCTAATTTTAGTGAAGCGTTAGCTAGACAAGGTAATGTATTTCCTAAATTATTAATAAACATGCTTAAAGCATCAGAACTTACTGGAAATTTAACAGAAACATTGGATGATATGGCAGCTTATTACAAAACGGCAGATTCTAATAGAAAACAAATAATATCAGCACTAACATATCCAAGTGTTGTTTTAGTAATAGCAATAATCGTTTTAACTTTTTTACTAATATTCGTAGTCCCTCAATTTGAAAGCATATTTGAACAATTAGGCTCAAAACTTCCGGGTATAACAGTATTTCTAATATCTTTAAGTGCTTTTATCCAGAAAAATATAATAAAAATTGTATTAGCATTAGCAGCTATAATAATTATAATAATATCATTATATAAGAATGTTCGTAAATTTAGATATGTGATTCAATATATTGCTATGCATATTCCCGTTATCAAAGATATATTAATAGATAATGAAGTAATAATGTTTACTAAGACATTTTCATCATTAATAAAACATGATGTATTTATAACAGATAGTATAGAAATGTTAGGAAAAGTTACTAATAATGAAATATATAAAGGTATAATAAAAGAAGCTGTAACAAACTTAAGTACTGGATCAGGATTATCAAAAGCTTTTGAAAATCAGTGGGCTTTTCCTAGAATAGCTTATGAAATGCTATTAACAGGTGAAAAGACAGGCAGATTAGGACCGATGATGGAAAATGTAGCAGTTTATTATGAAGAAGAACAAAAAAACTTAGTTCAACGATTAAAAAGCCTAATAGAACCTGTTATGATAATATTACTTGCTGTAATAGTAGGAGTAATACTTATGGCTATTTTTATCCCTATGTTCAGTATGTATAGTGATATATTATAGGTGATAATATGGAATTGTATATTTATATAATAATATTTATTTTTGGTAGTATTATGGGTAGTTTTTTAAATGTATTAGCAGTAAGACTATCTAATAACGAATCAATAATATATCCAAGAAGTCATTGCCATAATTGTAATCACAAACTAAAATGGTATGAATTAATACCTATAATATCTTATATTATTCAAAAGGGTAAAAGTAGATGTTGTCATACTAGAATACCAATTAGTTATTTAATTGTAGAAATAGTAACAGGAGCTTTATATTGTACCGCATATCATTCATTTGATTTTACAAATGAATTAATAATAAGTTTAATTTTTATATCATCCTTAATAGTAGTAATTATAAGTGATATTGAATACATGATAATATTAGATGAAGTAATAGCGTCATCTTGTATAATAATAATAATATTATATTTATCATTATTTGGTTTAGAATTTACCGTTAACAAAATCTTATCCGCTATTTTAGCCTTTATAACAATGTACATCATCAAGTTAATAGGAGACCACCTTTTCAAAAGAGAAAGTATGGGTGGAGGAGATATAAAGTTAATGTTCTTATTTGGCTTGGTAATAGGCTATCCACTATCAATATGTAATATCTTTCTAGCAACGTTTATAGCATTTCCAATAGCCATATATTTATTGCTTAGCAGAAAAGATAATCTAATACCATTTGGACCATTTCTAGCCATGGCAGCAATTCTAATACATATATCTAAAATAGATATTAATAGTGTTATAGACTTTATTTTGAAATAGGAGGTAAAAATGAAACAGAGAGTAAATTTTAAAACAATTTATTTAATTGCAACTATCACTGTCGGGTTGCTCGGATTAGCAATTGGTTCCACTTATGCTATATTTACAACTTCCGCAGAAATAAATAATCCAATATCGTTATCAACTACTTTGACAAGCGATGATGACGTTTTTGATGTTATTGATATTGTTATTGAACCATATGACACTATTACCAAGACTATAAAGATAGTTAATAGTTCAAATAGTACAGTTAACTTTGCCATATGGTATTTAAATAATTTTAGTGATAATAGTGTTGATTTTGGTATAAATGATGTTCCAAGCGGTACATTAAATGTCTCTAGTAATGAAAGTAGAATAGTTAATATAAGAAATAAAACTAGTAATCAAATTACTATTACCATAGGAGTTGCAAGTAGTAAAAAAAGTATTACACTAGCAGATTCAATGGTTATCTATCCTAACCAAACTTTACCAGAAAATATAATAAATCAACAAGCTGCTAAATATATAACTAATTTATATGAAACTTCCGCTAAAACAACAGTAACTAATAATAGTATTTCATATAATTATGCTACTAATGTATCTCTTATGAATGATAAAAAGGGTGGTGCTACTACTAATGGAAATATTAGATATTATGGTGCAGATCCTAATAATTATGTTTATTTTAATTGTAATAGTTATAATAGTCAAAATTCATCTTCATGTGAAAAATGGAGAATAATTGGAGTATTTGATGGTAAACTTAAATTAATTAGAAGTGGTAGTATTGGGACTTATGCTTGGGATAATAAGAACACTTCATCTGGTGCAAGTACTGCATACGGTGAAAGTGATTGGTCTAATGCTAGGTTAATGAAACTTATGAATTCTGGCTTTTATGAACTTAGAAATAATCTTAAAGTTGATAGTGGTTTATACTATAATGCTAGTAGTGGTTATTGTTATGCTGGAGCAGATAATGCTACTAAATCTTGTAGTTTTACTACTACTGGTTTAAAAAATAATATTACAAGATATATGATAGCCAGTGCTAATTGGAATTTAGGTGGAACTAGTAGTAAAACTCTATATGCAAATCAGTTATATACTTCTGAAAGGGGAACTGCTGTTTATTCAGGTCATACTACAATGTGGCAGGGGAAGGTTGCTTTACCATATGCTTCTGATTATGCTTATGCTGCGGCATTTGGTAATGGTAGTAGTTTATTATGTAGTTCTAATATTAATAGTTATAGTAGTACTAATTGTAAAAATAATAATTGGTTATATACACAATTTAAATCTGGATCGGCATGGTTAATTACTCCTTATTCTGGTAATCAATATGATCCATGGCTTGTCGATACAACTGGTATTGGTAATTATGGATCTGTTGCTTATAATGCTAATGCTATATATCCAACTGTTTATTTAAATCCAGATATAGTAATTTCTAAGGGTACTGGTACAAGTGATGAACCATATCAGTTAAGTGCTGATACAGTAACTTCATCACAAGTTGGTGAATATTTTAATGGTTACACTAGTTATAAAAACTTAGATTTTGCTTATTATGATTTTGGTAGTAGTGTGTCTGTTATAGCTAAATTTAAAATAGATGATTATCCTATTAAATTTGCTGATATAGTAGCTAATTGGGAGACTGGTGGTTTTGGACTTGTCATAGACACTGACAAGAAATTAAAATTTGGTATTCGTACTACGACTGGTTCTGCTTATGTATATGCTGCTTCTTCTGGTGCTGTTTCATTAAGTGAGTGGCATACTGCTGTTGGAACATATGATGGTACTACAATAAAGGTGTATTTGGATGGAAGTTTGGTTGGTAGTACTACTATTTCAGGAAGTATTAAATCTACTTCTGCTCAAATAGCAGTGGGAGCTGATCCATATACTGGTGGTAGTGCTTCTGGAGAGTATTTTCCTGGTTATGTATCAGAAGTATCAGTTATTGATCAGGCAATTGGAGCTAGTACTATAGCAACATATTTTAGTAAAAGTACACCTAGTACAACTACTTATACTAATACAAAAACTTTAGTTAAAGCAAAGTCTACTTCATTAAATAGTCCTACTCTTGTTAAGAATTCTATATATAGAGGTAAATATTTTGATGGAACTAATATTTATTTAACTAAGGGTTTTGCTAACACTTCGTTAGGTTCTAAATTAAGTGTTGTAGTAAGATTTAAAGTTAAGAGTTTTCCTTCTGATTACATGGAATTGGTTGCTAATACTGAATCAGCTGGATTTGATATATATGTAAGTAGTGATAAAAAATTATACTTTGATATAATGCCTTCTAGTAGTTCTAGTTATTCTACAATTAATTCTAGTTCATCATCTAGTCTTTCTGCTGATACATGGTATGTTGTAGTAGGAACTTATGATGGGACTACTCAAAAGTTATATTTGAATGGTACTCTAGTAGCAAGTAAGTCGTTAAGTGGATCTATTAAGACTTCAACTACACCAATATACATTGGAGCAGATCCAAGTGCTGATGGTTCTGCTAATAATTTATTTGTGGGTACAATTAGTGATGTTATTGTTATTAAAGATGCTCTTGCCGTAAGTACTATTACTTCTAATTATGCTAATAATGTTAATTATGTTAATAATTCTAATACTATTATTAATGAATCATGGTAAAATTAAAGGCCATAAAATATATATTATTTTATGGCCTTTAATTATGTAAATCTTTTGTCAAGCCCTTGAAAAATAAGGAAAAATACTATATAATAAATATGGTGATATAGATGGAAGATATAATAAAGAAAATATATGATTATTCTCTTGAAGATATAATGGGACAAAGTTTTGGAAGATATTCTAAATATATAATCCAAGATAGAGCTATCCCTGATGTTAGGGATGGTTTAAAACCAGTTCAAAGAAGAATTCTTTATTCAATGTATAAAGAAAGAAATACCTATGATAAGCCTACTAAGAAAAGTGCTAATGCCGTAGGACTAGTAATGGCTAATTATCACCCTCATGGTGATAGTTCAATATATGAAGCAATAGTTAGAATGAGTCAGTGGTGGAAGAATGAGGCACCACTTATAGAAATGCAAGGTAATAACGGTTCAATAGATGGCGATAGTCCTGCTGCTAGTCGTTATACTGAGGCAAGGTTATCAAAAATAGCAGGAGAACTACTTCGTGATATAGATAAAACAGGTATTGTACCAATGGCTCCGAACTATGATGATAGATTACTAGAACCGACTGTCTTACCAAGTAGATTTCCTAATTTACTCGTAAATGGAACAACTGGTATAAGTGCTGGTTATGCTACAAATATGCCACCTCATAACTTAGGAGAAGTAATTGATGCTACTGTATTTAGAATAGATAATCCAAATTCTAGATTAGATACAGTAATGAATTATATCAAAGGACCGGATTTTCCTACTGGAGGTATAGCACTAGGCATAGATGGAATTAAGAAGGCTTATGAAACAGGAAGAGGAAAAATATTTATAAGAGCTAAGACTAAGATAGAGAAAAATAAGATTATTATTGATGAAATACCATATGAAGTAAATAAGCAACTATTAGTAAAAAGAATGGATGAAATAAGAATAGATAAGAAAATAGATGGTATTGTTGAAGTAAGGGATGAATCTGATAAAGATGGTCTTCAGATAGCAGTAGAACTTAAGAAAGATGCCGATGCTAATAATATCTTAAATTATTTTTATAAAAATACTGATTTACAAGTATCTTATAACTTTAACAATGTCGTTATTGTTAATCGTAGACCCATGCAATTAGGGTTACTTGGTATATTAGATGCTTATATAGCTCATCAAAAAGAAATAGTATATAAAGGTACTGAGTATGATTTAAAAACAGCTAAAGCAAGTTATCACATAATGGAAGGTTTGGTAAAAGCAATATCAATATTAGATGAAGTAATAGCCCTAATTAGAAGAAGCAAGAATAAAGCAGATGCCATAGTAAATTTAGTTAAAGAATACGATTTTACTGATAAACAAGCAGAAGCTATAGTTAATTTACAATTATATAGACTAACTAATACAGATGTTGTTCTACTTGAAGAAGAAATGAAAAAATTAGAAGAAAAAATCAAATTATATGAAGAAATTCTTACTAATCCAGATAAACTTAATTCAGTAATTAAAGAAGATTTAAGAAAGATAAAAAAGGAATATGGAATACCAAGAAGAACAGAAATAAGAGAAGAATTAGAAGAAATAAAAGTTGATACTACAAGAATGATACCTAAAGAACAAGTAGTAGTAGTAGTAACTAATGAAGGATACATTAAAAAAGTACCCCAAAGAAGTTATAATACTGCCAAAGAAGAAGAGACTACTTTAAAAGAAAATGATTACGTAACAGGTTTATATAATATTACTACTACTGATACATTATTATTGTTTACTAATTTAGGTAACTATTTATACTTACCAGTATATGATATTCCAGAAGTAAAATGGAAAGAACTTGGTAAACATATCAGTAATATTATAAGTTTAAGTCCAGAAGAAAAAGTAATTAACTCAATACCAGTATATAACTTTGATGAAGAAAGATATATAACAAGTTTTACTAAGAATGGTATGGTTAAGAGAACCCTATTAAATGAATTTAAAGTACAAAGATATAGTAAACCAATTAAGATGATGAATCTTAAGGGTACTGATGAAGTAATATCTGTTACTGACTCTACATTATCTAATGTATTCATAGCCACTTCAAACGGATATGGATTATGGTATGATATAAATGAAGTACCAGTTATTGGTATTAAAGCCGCAGGTGTTAAAGCTATTAGTTTAAAAGATGACTATGTTGTAAGTGGCATATTATTTGATGTTGCTAGTGAATATCTAACAATACTTACAGATAAAGGAACTGCTAAAAGAATGCGCCTAACTGAGTTAGAAAAGACTTCTAGAGCTAAAAGAGGAATCTTACTTATGAAGACAATAAAGAGTAATCCAAGTAAGATAATAAAGGCCTATATTATAAATAGTAAGAATCAAATAGGTATAGTAAGTGATGATTATAGTAAAATAGTAAAACTAACAGAAATATCTATTATGGATAGATATAGTAATGGTTCATATATAATAAAAGATCGTATAATAGATTCTTATATTGTAAGTGAATTAATATCTAAAGAAGATAAAGAAGAAGTAACTGAAGAAATAGTAGTAGAAAAAAAACAAATTTCTTTAAGTGAAATAGATGATAAACTATCTAATATAGATAGTATAATTAAAGATATAAATGAATAGTTTAAAATAAGAGGTGTAACTATGATATATGTAAAAGATTTAATAGAAGTATGTAATGGAAAATTATTATGTGGTGACATCAATTTACCACTTAATAATTTTTCTAAAGATACTAGATTAATAAATAAAGATGATGTATATATTGGAATAAAAGGTGAATCTTTTGATGGCAATAAATTTTATAAAGATGCTTTAGATAAAGGAGCTAGTGTATGTATTCTAGATAACATTGATGAAGTAGATGATAAGTATAAAGATAAAACCATTGTTAAAGTAGAAGATACTATTAAAGCAATAGGGCTTCTTGCTAAGTATAAAAGAAGTTTATATAATATTCCAGTAGTAGCAGTAACAGGTAGTGTAGGAAAGACTTCTACTAAAGATATGATAGCGGCTGTTTTAAGTACCGAATACAAAGTATTAAAAACAGAAGCCAACTATAATAATCATATTGGTCTTCCTCTTACAATATTAAAATTAACTGATGAAGATATTTTAGTAGTAGAAATGGGAATGAATCACTTTGGAGAACTTTCTTATTTAACCGACATCGCAAGACCTACTATTGGGGTAATAACTAATATAGGAACTGCTCATATAGGTAATTTAGGTTCAAGAGAAAACATCATGAAAGCTAAATTAGAAATAATAGAAGGACTAAATGGACCACTAATTATAAATAACGATAATGATATAATGCATAACAATCTAGATTATATAAAGTCATTAAATAAAGTAATAACTATAGGTATTGATAATAAAAGTGATTATATGGCTAAAGATATAAATAATAGTACCTTTGTAGTAGAGAATAATAAGATTACTTCACCAATTAATAATACAGCCTTTATTTATAATAGCCTAGTAGCATATGTTGTAGGAAAACTTTGTAATATATCTATTCCAAATATTCAAAAAGGAATTAAGACTAATGAGTTTACATCAAATAGATTAGAATTCAAAAAGACAAAGAATGGTGTAACTATAATTGATGATACATATAATTCATCATTAGATGCCATTAAATCATCATTAGAAATATTAGAAAAGGAACCATCTAAAAGAAAAATAGCCGTAGTAGGAGATATTCTTGAAGTTGGTGATTATAATAAAGAAATACATGAAAATATTGGTAAATTACTTTTAGAAAATAAATTAGATATTATAGTAACCATTGGTACTGATACAAAATATACTGACAAATATTTAGAAGAAAACAACTATACAAATTATTATCATTTCAATAACGAAAGTGAATCACACGAAAAAATAAAAGAATTACTCCATGAAGGAGATGCAGTATTGTTTAAAGGATCACATGCCATTAAACTAGGTAACATTGTCAAATATCTAATGGAAGAATAAAATTTGACAAATTAAATAGATTAATGTATATTATAACTGTACTATATTTAGTACAGTTTTTAGGTGATGAAAATGAAAAAAATAAATTTAAAAAAATATATACTAATATTTATTGCTAATGCTATTATTGTCTTTTCTTTTTATTTAAGTCAAAATATCCATAATGCTAGTTTTGATCAATATATCTATAGTCTAATTAAAGTAGCAGGAATGAATGGTGCTTCAGTAGTATCAATCGCTATTATAATATTTTATGGTTTTATATTATTCACTATATTAAATATATTACTAATACTTCCTACATTAAATTTTGAGCGTAAAGTCAGTATAGATATTAAGAAAAATAAAGAAAAAAAAGAACTTGTTCTTTTGCCAATAAAAAACATAAAAAGATATAGTAGAATTTTATTAGCGGCCTCTATTATATATTTAGGTATAACAGTAGGATTTTTTGATTACGCATTTAATAGTTTAAGAAATACTGATTTATTTAAAGACTATTATATCAAACCTGATGAAGTTGAAATAAAGTTTCCTGAAAAAAAGCAGAACTTAATATATATATTTTTAGAGTCGACAGAAATGACTAATATTAGTAAAAAGAATGGTGGCGTATTTGATATATCAATAACACCAAATTTAGAGAATATAGCGCTTAACAATATTAATTTTTCTAATACCAATTTACTTGGAGGAGCTAGAGAATCATATGGTACTAGTTGGACAGTAGCGGCCATGATAGCCCAAACTGCTGGTATTCCTCTTAAAGTGAAAATAAACGATATTAGTAGTAGCAATAGCACAAGTTTTAATAATATTACTACGATAGGTGATATTTTATCTATGGAAGGATATAATAATTATTTATTAATGGGCTCTGATGCTAACTTTGGTGGCAGAAGATCATACTTTAGTAATCATAGTTATATAATAAGTGATTATTATACAGCAGTAGAAGAAGGAAAAATAGATAGTAATTATCATGAGTGGTGGGGTTATGAAGATAGTAAGTTATTTACTTATGCTAAAGAATATTTAACAGAAATATCTAAAGATAGTAAACCATTTAATTTTACAATGTTAACAGCAGACACCCATTTTACTGATGGTTACTTAGATAAGAGTTGTGATACTATCTTTAGTGAAGCTTATGCTAATTCATTTTACTGTTCTGATAGTATGATAGCGGAATTTATCTCTTGGATTCAAGAACAAGATTTTTACGAAAATACCACTATTGTTTTAACAGGAGATCATCCGACAATGCAAGAAAATTTCTATAATATCGATAATAATTATGATAGAGTAGTATACAATGCTTTCATTAATTCAAGAGTATTACCAGTAAATAATAAGAATAGGGTATTTACAACAATGGATATGTTTCCTACCACATTAGCGGCCTTAGGAGTATCAATTGAAGGTGATAGACTAGGACTTGGAACTAATTTGTTTTCAAGTAAAAAAACAATTCCTGAAGAAATAGGATTGGATAATTTCAATAAGGAATTAAAGAAAAGTTCAGATTATTATTATAAATATATAAGAAAATAGAGAGAAGCAATTCTCTCTATTTTATAATTATTTTTCTTATTGCAGTAGCAGATTCACCATTTAATGTTGCTTTATATGTAAGGGTATATGTACCAGTGTCTAAGCTGTTAATAGCGGCCTCTAGATCTGATACATTACTATAACTATTATTATTTATTTCATAAGTTATTTTTGCATTTCTAGTGTAGGTTACACCAGGATCTTTAAATTCTCCTTTGGTTACTTCAAGAGGATTATTTCCTTTTAAAGTAACGCTTAATTTTAATATTGAACCATCACTTTTTACAGATATTTCTTCACCATTACTTGCATTTGATTTAAATGATTTATATTCGGCTTTTACTACTACTTGAGAATCTCCAACACTACTTGGAACATAAGTATATTCATTATCAGTAGTAAAGGCTATTCTCTCTAAACTACCAGAGCTATTTTTAACATATATACCAAAACCAATACCACCTAGAGTATTATTATTATAATTAATTCTAGCTTGTAAATAACTACCAGATTGTTTACCAAATACTGATTGACTAAAGTATTTACTTAAATAAGAATCATCTAATACATCAGGTTTTTTCCAATTCCAAGTTAATTTATATCCTCCAATAGTTTTAGAACTATTTAAATTAGTAACATCAGGTAATTTAGCATATCTTTCAGATATTTCAGTAGGTTGAGTACCTTTTTTAAAATATTCTGTTATTTTCATATCATCAGGAGTATATTCACTAGGTAGTTTAGCAGGCCATGTTTCTTTTTCAACAGTAACCGCTACTACTGAAGAAGGCATTTCCCAAGTCTTAGTAGTTTTTGGTACATATTTCATAACAGAACGCATAACAGCATCTTTAGGAGCACTAGCACCACCTAAATAGTGATCTTTATCAACTTTTTCATAACCATACCATAAAGCAACTGAATATTCAGGAGTATAAGCTACAGTCCATAAGTCATTTACTGATCCTATAGGAATTCCCTTTGCTCTACATACATCATCTGATAGGTTAGAGGTACCAGTTTTAGCAGCAACAGTAGAGCCATATATTCTAGCACCACCATTAAATCCATGTTCAACAGCATATTGTAAAACATTATTCATTAAGTAAGCAGTAGAGTCTGCCATTACTTTTTCTTTATCAACACTAAAATCAACTGTTTTACCAGAAGAACGATATTCTATTTTAGTAACAGCATGAGTTTCAATATGATATCCACCATTTGCAAATGCAGCATAAGCTTCAGCCATATCAAGAGGTGTTACACCATATGACATACCACCAATAGAATATGCTTCATTAATTAAATTATCTGAACCATTATTTTCATTTTTCTTATAGTTTTCTGATTTAGTACTATATGCAACATCAATTCCTAAACCATTAACAAATGTAACAATATTCTTCTTATCTACTTGTTGAAAAGCTTTTAACGCCGGAATATTTCTTGATACACTAAGAGCTTGTCTTAATGTAATTAATCCTTGATAAGAACCATCCCAGTTTCCTATTTCTGGTCCATTAGTATAAGTCCAAGGCTCATCATTAAATAGAGTATAAGTAGAAAAATCATTATATTCAAAACCAGGACCATAATCAAATATTGGTTTAGCGGTACTTCCTGGTTGTCTTAAAGCTTGAGTAGCATAGTTCCAGTCACCAGCAGTTCTATTTCTACCAGCACCAATAGCAACGATTGTACCATCATTAACATTAGTAATAGCAATACCTGCTTGTACTGAATCATCAGCCCAAGTATGATCCTCACCACTAAGTACTTTATTAATACCATCTTGAATACTTCTATCTAGAGCAGTATATATTTTCATTGATACTAATGAAGGATCATCACCAGTTTTGTCTTTTACTTCTTGAATAACTGTATCTAAGTAACCTTCATATTCTCCAAGACCAGAGCCACCTGCTAGCATACTTTCAATACTAACATCAGTAGCCATATTTTTTTCTTCCTCAGTAATATAACCATGTCTTACCATAAGAGTAAGAACAGTATTTCTTCTTTTTTCAGCAGCTTCTGGATGTTTATATGGATCATATTTATTAGGAGCTTGATACATACCAGCAAGTAGTGAAGCTTCTGGTAAACTAAGTTCAGAAACAGTTTTACCAAAGTAATATTTACTTGCTTCTCCAACACCATATATTCTTCCACCTAAACAGCTATCATTAACATACATTTCTAATATTTCATTTTTACTATATTTCTTTTCCATAAAGAATACGGATAAATAAACATCTTGAAATTTTCTAATTATTTTTTTAATTTTATTATTTTCTTTACTATCTTTCTTTGTTAAATTATTTTTAACCGTTTGCATTGTTAAAGTAGAAGCACCACCAGCATCATCTTTACCCATTAAATTAAGAGCGGTTGCTTTTAAGAATCTAGCCATATCAACACCATTATGTTCATAGAATCTAGAGTCCTCAGTAGCAATTAAAGCATCAATTAATACTTGAGGTAATTCATCATATTCTACAGATTCTCTTTTTTCTGCACCTAAAGTAGCAAATATATTACCATCTTTATCATAAACTACTGTTTGATCTTGATTCTTTAATGCTTCTGGATCAAAATTACCAGTACTTATAACAATATAAATCATAAAAGCCATCGCAGCAAAGACACCAAATATAGCAAGTCCTAATATAATAGTAAGTATTTTTTTGCCAATACCCTTTTTATCACCAATATTTTTTTTCTTTTCTCTATTATCTCTACTACGAGTAGGTTTGATATTTACCTTAATTTTCTTTTTACTTTTGCTTTTACTTTCATTATTATTACTTTTAGTTTTCTTTTCTTTCTTTTCAACCTTAACCCCTTTTTTTCTATCTCTAGAGCTCACAAATTCAACTTCCTTTCTTTCTGATAAATTTACATTATCATTTTTTTCCCTTTCTTTCTTTTTTAATAATTTAATTATATCGCTAGCTTTATAGTACATAATAACTAGTGGAATACTAATTAATAGAGTAAACAATCCTTTTACTTTAAATACAATAATACTTAAAATTGTTATAATTATAAATAATAATGCAATAATTATATTCATAGTTCTTTAATCATCTTATCTACATATTTAATATAATCTAATCTAGGTGCATATTTTATATCTATTTTATAACAATTTTCTTCAAAGTAGGATAGTGGAATAGACTTTCTATCATTACTATCTATAAATTGAATTAAGTCTTTTCCCTTTAATATATAATTTTTATCTAATAGTGTGAATCTTACTATTAAAAAAACTATACCACCATGTTTTATTACTTTCTTTATATATTCTATTTGATGATTATGAATATTATTGATAGTAAAACTTGTTTTACTTCTTGTTTCTTTGGCATCAAATTCTATATAATAACCTTTATATACTCCATTATAGTCTAGTGTAGATGGACATTCAAAGAAACCATCAGTAACTCGCATATTTTGATAATTAGTTTTAGTT
>ERZ779973.115-NODE-115-length-12919-cov-2.77697_pt1 | contig 12919 bp, 7 predicted proteins | sample MGYA00511948_ERZ779973 | MGnify/ENA primary metagenome ERZ779973 (study PRJEB29588, sample SAMEA2160045) | human gut metagenome | biome: human gut; feature: human-associated habitat; material: faeces | place: Denmark | collected 2008/2010 ...
GGAGGGCTGGGGCTGCGCACGGGAGGGACTGCCGAGGCTGTCTCGTGAGCGGGAAGGCCGGGGCTGCGCACGGGACCATAGACATTATTTTCTGACAGGGGCGCACTGGACGCCGAGGAGTTTCAGGGCGGAGACGAGGTCGGTGGTGACGGCTACTTTGTACTTAGTGGAACGGAACTCTATGCTGTACTTGGTCTGAGGGTCGTAGAGGTACATCTTCAGAGGGACGGTGCCTCGGTTGGACTGGATCAGGGACACTAAATCCTTGCGGAACTTCTCGGTCAGCATCGGGGTGGTGATGCTGATGGAGAAAGCGTTCAGCATGGTCTCGTTGACGTTGCCAAGCAACATTATCTTCTTGACTCTGAAGGCATAAGGCGAGGTCTTGCCTTGAGCTCGCTCCTCTGGCTTGATGAAATATTTCTCCTCGATGTCACCCTCGATGTAAAGGTTCTCGTGCGGCTTCATGTAACTCATAAAAGCCTCGTGGTCACGGCCGAACAATGCCAGTTCGTAGGCTCCGCTGTAATCCTCCAGTTTAGTCTTTGAATATGGCTTACCGGTCTTCGTGGTCAGGGTGCTGTACTCGGTCACCAGGCCGGCTATCGCTACCTTCATCTTCTTCCTGGAAGCCTCGCACTCAGCCACCTGCTTGCTCAGATTCGCAAGTTCACAGTTCGTAAAGTTCTCTATCTCAAAGGCATACTTATCCAGAGGGTGCGATGAGATGTACATCCCGACATATTCCTTTTCCTTCTGGAGCCACTCAAACTCGTCATCCGCTCCAAGCATTTCCGGGATTTCAGGGCGCACCGGCCTCATCTCCTCGGCCTCGCCGAAGAGCGATGCCGCTGAATCGGCGGCATCCTGGCAGTAAAGGGTGGCGTATCTGGCAAGTTCGTCGATGAACAGGTTGCCGCTGCGACAAGGCAGGAAAAACTGTTTGCGCTGGATGCCGAACGAATCGAAGCCTCCTGAATATACAAGGCACTCTATCGCCTTTCTGCCCAGCGAGTTACCAAGCCTTTCGATGAAATCGAACACATCGGCGTAGGTACCGTTGGCTGCCCTGTCGGCGATGATCGCGTCCGCCACATTGGAACCGAATCCCTTGATCCCCTTCAGGCCAAAACGGATGTTGCCTTCCTTGTTCACGGTGAAGTGTGAATATGACTCATTGACATCCGGGTTCAGCACCTTGATCTTGTGAGCCTTGCAGTCGGACAGAATCTTCTTTATCTCCGGCATGTTGGAGAGGTTGCAGGAGAGGTTGGCCGCGAAGAACTCGGCGGGATAGTGGCATTTCAGCCAGCCGGTCTGGTAGGAGACCCATGCATAGCAGGTGGCGTGGGACTTGTTGAAGGCATACTGCGCGAATTTCTCCCAGTCCTTCCAGATCTTGTCCAGCATCTTCTCCGGATGACCGTTGGCCTTGCCGCCCTCCATGAACTTGTCCTTGAGCTCGTTCAGAATCGTTATCTGCTTCTTGCCCATCGCCTTGCGGAGCTTGTCCGCCTGACCCTTCGTGAAGCCGGCCAGCTTCTGGGAAAGAAGCATCACCTGCTCCTGATAGACGGTCACACCGTAGGTGTCCTTGAGGAACTCCTCCATCTCCGGGAGGTCATATTCTATAGGCTTGAGTCCCAGTTTTCTATCGACGAAATCCGGGATGTAGTCCATAGGGCCCGGACGGTAGAGGGCGTTCATCGCGATGAGGTCCTCGAAACGCTCAGGATGCAACCTCTGGAGCCAGGTCTTCATGCCCTCGGATTCAAACTGAAAGACGCTGTCCGTGTCACCGTGGCCGTAGAGTTCGTAAGTCGGCTTGTCGTCAATCGGGATCGCCTCGATGTCGATGTCCGTACCAAAGCGCAACTTAATGTTGTCCAGACATTTATGGATGATAGACAAGGTATTGAGCCCGAGGAAGTCCATCTTGAGCATTCCGACCTCCTCGATGTAGTGGCCGTCGTACTGCGAAGTCCAGACGTACTGTCCGGACTCCTTGTCCATCGAAAGGCAGATAGGAATATAGTCGGTCAGGTTGCCTCGTCCGATGATCGTGGCGCAGGCGTGCATTCCGACCTGACGGATGCAGCCCTCCAGCTGACGGGCATATTTCAGAACCTCCCTCACCTGCTCTGTTCCGTTTTCCAACTCTTCCTTGAACTCAGGCACAAGACGGTAGCAGTTCTTCAGGGTTATCTTGACATCCGTGTCCTCCATGCCCCTCTGATAGGTCTTCTTGACCGTTTTCTTCTGACCCGGATTGTCAGGATCATCAACCTCGACATCCTTTTCCACCACCTTGAATCCTGGCTTCAGATCATCCAGATCCGGATTGAAGAGATATTCCTTCTCCACCTTTTCACTGAGACGGTCAGGCACCATTCCGGACAGGCGGTTGGACTCATCGATCGACAGGTCATGGATTCGCGCCACGTCCTTGATGGCTCCCTTGGCGAGCATCGTGCCGAAGGTGATCACCCGGGAGACGTGATCCTTGCCGTAGGAGTCCTCGACATATTTATGCGCCAGGGACAGATCCTCGAAATCGACATCTATATCCGGCATCGAGATTCGGTCCGGATTCAAGAAACGCTCGAACAGGAGCTGGTACTTGATCGGATCCAGGTTGGTGATTCCCAAGCAATAGGCCACCACGGATCCGGCCGCGGAACCACGGCCTGGCCCCACCATGCTGCCCTTCGCCCTCGAAGCCGCGATGTAGTCCTGCACAATCAGGAAGTAGTCCGGGAAGCCCATACGGCAGATGGTCTTGAGCTCGAAGTCTATCCTCTCGGACTGCTCGGCGGTCAAAGTCTCCCCGTAACGCCTTTTGGCTCCCTCGTAGGTGATGTGGCAGAGATAGGCCACCGACTTGCAGAACTCGTCGCCACGGTAATTGCCCTTCTTGTCGCACTTTCCGACCTCGATGACATCCTTGTACATGTTCAGATAGTTGTCCAGGTCGTCAAGGAAGGCCTGGTCGATCTGATACTTCGGAAGCACATGGTCGCGGTCGATCTGATATTCCTCAACTTTGGAAGCTATCTCCAGAGTGTTTTCCAGCACTTCCGGATGGTCTGGGAACAGAGCGGCCATCTCCTCCTCGCTCTTCAGGTACTCCTGCTGGGTGTAGTGCAGGCGCGGCTCCTCGTTGATCTTCTTACCGGTGTTCAGACAGATAAGATGGTCGTGCGCGGGGCCATCCTCCTTGTTGACGAAGTGGACGTCATTCGTGGCGACCACCTTGACACCCATCTCCTGAGCCAACTGGAATATTCCCTCATTGCTGATCTTCTGCTCCTCGTAGACATCCCGCGAGAGTCCGGGAACCTCGGTCTTGTGGAGCATCACCTCAAGGTAGTAGTCGTCTCCGAAGACCCTCTTGTGCCACTCTATCGCCTTTCTCGCCTCGTCCATCTTTCCGGAGACGATGTTCTTGGGAATCTCGCCGGCAAGGCAGGCGGAGCAGCAGATCAGATTCTCGTGGTACTTCTCGATGATCTCGTGGGAGACCCTCGGCTTGCCGTAATAGAGACCTTCGATGTGGCCCTGCGACACGATCTTCATCAGGTTCTTGTACCCGTCGAAGTTCTTGGCCAGAAGGATGAGGTGGTAATATGACCTATGCTCGCTGTCCTTGATCTTAGGGTCGTAGTGGCGTGTCACATAGACCTCGCACCCGATGATCGGCTTGACCTTGAAATGCCCGGTAGCCTTGTCCACATGCTTGCCTGCGAACTTGAAGAACTCCTTGACACCGTACATGTTGCCGTGATCCGTGATGGCCAGGGCCGGCATCCCCATCTCCTCGGCCCTGTCGAACAAAGTCGAGATGGAGGAGAATCCGTCAAGAATCGAATATTGCGTGTGGACGTGAAGGTGTACAAAAGCCATGGTGACAAGTCAAATTTTCATATATCCGCAAACCGTTCGGGAACGAAGCGGCCAGCACCCGAACCCAAGCGAATTGCGACAATACAAAGATACCGAAAAACCCTATCCCCACAAAGCCGCCCCCTCCGAAAAGTTTTCAACATCTGGAAAAAGTCCCGATTTCACCCACATAAAACTCAGAATTATTCCCGAAAATAAGAGTAAATAGTCGGAAAAAGTCCCGATTTTAACCATCCAAAACTCGGAATAATTCCCGATATTATTTGTTATTCAATTGATTTATTGTAAATTCGCAAAAATATAAAAAAGAAGCCATGCTATATAGAAAATTCGCAGCCCATCTGGAAGACTTTCTCCGGAACGAACCTCGTAAGATAATGCTCGTCAATGGCGCCAGGCAGATTGGCAAATCGTACCTGATAAGGCACGTCGGCAACAAACTTTTCAAGAATTATGTGGAGATAAACCTGAAAGCGGACAAGGAAGGCTCCGGAATATTCGCGTCTGTCCGCAGTGTAGAGGAGTTTTTCCTACAATTGGGTGCGATCGCCGGGAACAGATTAGGCAATCGGGACGACACGATTGTCTTTCTTGACGAGATTCAAAGCTATCCGCATCTGATGACGATGCTCAAATTCCTGAACGAGGACGGCAGGTACAGGTACATCGCCAGCGGCTCGGAATTAGGTGTGGCATTGGCGCAGACTCCTTCCGTCCCTATCGGCAGCATAGCCATCGAGCAGATGTATCCGCTTGATTTCGAGGAGTTTCTTCTAGCGATGGGATGCAGTCAGGACACTATTGACGGGATGCGGGAATATTTCCACGACAGAAAGCCGTTGAACGATTCCCTGCACAACTATATGCTCCGGCAGTTCAAGATCTATCTTTTGGTGGGAGGAATGCCCGACGCCATAAACAAGTTCATCAAGAGCCGTAACATCGCCCAAGTCCGTAAGATCCAACGGGACATACACTCCTTGTACAAGTTGGATGCGTCGCAATACGACGAGGAGAGGAAACTTGTCATCCGCAAGATCTATGACATGATTCCGTCCAACATGGAAAACAAGAAGAAGCGTGTCATCGTGAAGAACATCGAGCATACCGCCGGTCACAAGCAGTTCAGCGACTACTCCGATGAGTTTGACTATCTGGTCAACTCCGGTGTTGCTCTCTCGGTCCAAGCCATCAGCAATCCGAAGTTCCCGCTGAAGGAGTCCGAGAGCAAGAATCTTATCAAACTATACCTCAGCGATGTAGGCATTCTTACTGACCTTCTTTACAGGACAAACATCAATGCGGTGCTTGGAGACGAACGCAGCGTCAATCTCGGCTCAGTCTATGAGTCTGTAGTGGCACAGGAGCTCCACGCCCACGGATTCACCCTGCACTACTACGACAACAAACAGCGTGGAGAGGTTGATTTTCTGATTGATGACTACGACAATCTCACAGTCCTGCCCATCGAGGTCAAATCAGGCAAGGATTACAAGGTTCACAGCGCCCTGGACGCCTTCCTTGACACCCCCGACTACCACATCAAGAACGCCATAGTCCTAAGCAACGAACAAAACGTCCACAAGGAGCATGGCATCACCTACCTCCCCGTCTATTACGTGATGTTCCTAAAGCAAGACAACATCCCGGAAGAAGATCTCGTCATCCCGAATCCGACTTTGCAAGCCTAGTGGCGACCGTGCACTTAGTAATCCTTTAAAAATAACTTGGTAATCTTTGATTGTCTTTTCGGTCTATATGTCTTTTCTCATCAGTCATGTGCCACCGGCACACTCCTTCTTCCAAAAGACATCTATCCTCGAAAATACCGCCAAATCTTTACCAACTTATTTTTTAACGCTTACTTAACTAACTGACAGTGAAACGAAAGGGCATCCTCGTGGTTCAAGTATTCAGACCACGACAATGTTCTGTCCGCTGATTATCAGGACATTATCCGCCACTGATTTCTAATACGCCCGGCCGTACATCTTCGGGGAGTTGAAGGCGGGGGTGTGGCCGGAGAGGCGGAAGAGTTCGGGGATGGTGACGATCTCGTAGCCTCGGGCCTTGAGGGCGGGGATCAGGGTCTTCATGGCCTCTACGGTGCGCTCGTTCGTGTCGTGGAAGAGGAGGATGCGGCCATCCTCGACGCGGGCGAGGGTCTTGGTCACACGATCCTCGACCGGCATGTCGGCCCTCCAATCCTGACAGCTCAGGCCGGCTATGAATATCTTCCCGCCGACCACCTCGGCGACGTGGGCGTTGTGTGCCGTGAAGGGAGGACGGAGGTACACAGGCTTCGCACCGGCGTAGGCCTCGATCAGGGAATCGGTCTTGGCGACCTCCGCAAGAATCAGAGAGTCAGGAATCTGCGTGAGATTAGGGTGGGAATAGGTGTGGTTCTCCACATCACATCCCATCCGTACCATCCGGCGGATGATAGGGGCGGTCTCCTCGGTGATGTTCTGGCCGATCAGGAAGAACGAGGCCTTCACACCGTTCTCCTCCAGCACGTCCAGCATCAACGGGGTGCATTTCAGGCTCGGGCCGTCATCGAAAGACAGGGCGACATATTTCGGTTTGGAATCCTCCACGCAGCCGGAGTCGCAGCCGCAATCATCCTGGGCGTAGGCGATGCCGGCGGAAAGCGCCAAGGCTGCGGCCAGCATATTCAAGTATTTGAAAATATTCATTTTAAAACCCTCTTCCGAACATAGACCAGTACTTCGCCTCAAGCTCCTTCCAGCGGGCGGCGCACTTGTCGTGGATGGCGGCGGTGTAGGCGTTCAGCAGCCTCGCCCTCTTGCGAGGGGTGGCCTTTGAATATTCAGCCTCAAGCTTCGGCAGTCCCTCGAAGGTCATCGCCTCCATCTCCAACACATTGTCGGTGAACTCCTTCTTGGTCTTCTGCCACGAAAGGGTGGCCAGCTTGTTGGCGCGGCGGAACTCCCACAGCACGCTGTTCGGGTAATATTCCTTCTGCCCGCACTTTTCAAAGGCAGCAGGGAGTTTCGTGCTTCCGCAGAAGATCGGAATGCGAGGGCTCTGCGCCGGGTTGTCCACAGCGTACCAGCAGACTCCGCCGATGCCGTCCGGCAACCACGAACGACTCTGGATGACCGTTGAATATGAACACCAGGCCACCGCCAGCGTCCTCTTGAAATCGATCACGCCCGGAGCGATGCTGTTCAGCGTGTTGCGCATCGGAGTGGTCAGCCAAGGATTGGCCAGAGGACTCATCTCCTTGTGCGCCGGAACACCATTCTTCTCAGGCACATCAATCGTCCAGTTCTTGCACATATCCCATTCCGTACCCTCGTAAGTATCTCTCAGCAACGCCATTACCTTCCTGACATCGACCAAGGAGTCCGGCTTTACGGAAAACGGAAAATCATCCATTCCATACTTCAGACCGAGCGACGGTGCCAGCAGATCGAACACCCTGAACTCCCTCTCACGGTAGTTCCTGCCCTGTGCGTATGAGCAGACGATCACCTTCCAAAAAACGAAATCGCCCTTACCATCCCAAAGGCCGTTGTCGATAGCCACCTGCTCAAGGTTATCGGAAGCCATAAAGTTCTCTGTATCAGAACGGTCAATCTTTCCGATTCTTGGGATATTGGCGGAAATCCCGACGTGCTCGTCCGGAATCCTCTGCGCAGCCCAGGCCGCGCCGATCCTATGCTTGCCGACTCCCACGATCTCAAATTGCCAGACCTCCTTCGGATCGGAGACCGTAAGACATTCACCACCATCCCCGTAGCCATATTCCTCTGCCAAAGAGCCCATCACTTTGACGGCCTCACGGGCGGTGGCGCTCCTTTCCATCGCCAGACGGCAGAGTTCCTCGATGACCAGCGGCGCGTCGTGGTTGATGAGGGTGTCCGGCCCGGTGAAGGTCGTCTCGCCGATGCCCACCTGCTTCTCGTTCAGCGAAGGGTAGCCGGTGTTGACGTAGGAATATGTATGCGCGACCTGCGGAATCTCTCCCACTATCTTGATCCCTGCGGTGTCGGTCACGAACTTGGTCTTGCGCCAGTTCTTGCGGATCGGAGTCACGGAACCCGGCTTGTGATCCTTCGCTGGAACGATATTCACCCAAGTGTGCGAAGTGCCGTCGCAAGTGTGCGAGGTCATCACCGACCCGTCCGTGCTGGCCAGCCTCCCGACCACAATGCTGGTGCACTCCAGCCCCGAATTCTCATCATCCTGAGCCCAAGCTCCGAATCCCGCGGCACAAAACGCCGCCACCACCACAAGAATTTTCTTCATTACAATCAATCTTAATCTTTGAATATTCAAACGATGTCCAACAATCTATCAAACTTACACAAAAATTCTCAATATGCCAATTCCACCAGTCGCAATATGATCTTAGAATATATAATCTCTCTCAGACATGTCAAGATCATGGTTGAAGAACATCACAAAATATATCGGGAAATATGTGATGCCATCTTTTTCAAAAACCCTTGACTCGTTGGACAACACACACGCCTGCCGGATCGCATAATCTCTGTTGGCCACAAATCTGTCAAGAGCACTGTGTGTCGCGTAGTCTTTTCCTGATTTTACCTCAAGCGGTATTGATGACATATTCCTCACATCATCAATCAGATAGTCCACCTCACCGTTTTTCTTGTTATCATAATAGTACAGGCCGAATCCGTGCGCCTTCAGTTCTTGGGCGACAACAGTCTCGTAAACCGAGCCAAGATTGACAGAGCGGATGTCTTCAAGAACCGGCCTGATGTCGTTGCCATATAATATTCCCGTAAACAAGCCACAGTCATTAAGATACAATTTGAGAAGATTCTTCCCCGCATTCTGTCTGAGCGGATAAGCAGGCTGGCTTATGGCATCCACCTCCAATGCGACCCCGGAAGACACAAGATAGTCAAACTCGTCCTGATAGTCACTGGTTCGTTTACCTTTTTTTCCTTCGATGTCCTTGACCTTGACACGCTTCTTCTTGTTTTCAAGGTTTGACGGAATCATTTCATATATACGTAGAATCTTAAGCTTACGTGAAGACTCCTTTTCGTATTTTGAAGCGTCAAGACCATAGAGTTCCAGAATTTCCTTGTGCACATTGCGAACTTTAACGATGTTATGCTCCTTCACATAAGTATTCACAGCATCAGGAAGACCGCCCACAAGAAGATACTTCCTGAACAAGTCCAACATTTTCCTGTGTATGGATTCGTTGGGCGAGACCCTCTCTTCAAAGCACCGACGCAAGTCTTCCATAACGAGTCGCCCTACACCGTTGGCCCAAAGAAATTCCTCGAAATCAAGTGGATACATATGCAAAGGAGTTATGCTTCCTATCGGGATGGATTGTGTCTTCTTCAATGTGACCCCGAGCAGAGATCCGCTCGCTATGTAGGTAAAGCGCCCATCTTCCATAAGAAACTTAACCAAGGTAAGCAGGTGGTCATAGGCCTGGATCTCATCGATGAACACGAGCGTTGATTTCTTGTCGGACATTCTGTCCCCTGCGACAACACTCAATGCAAGATAGAAATTCTCTGTTGTCTTGGCTTCCGCAAACAGCCTGTCACCCTGCTTGTCTTTCTCCATATTAATCTCAATGAAGTTCGGGAACAACCGGCTTCCGATCTCACGGATAATGAAAGACTTCCCGATTTGTCTTGCACCATCGACAACAAGCATCTTATCGCCACCAGACTTTAGCTGGTTTTCTATTTGTTTGGAAATCTTACGCTTAAGCATGTTACACACATTTATTCCATAATTCCACACTGGCAAATATACATTTATTCCGAAAAATATGGAAGCCAATAACGCATTTATTCCATAAAAAGAAAAAAATTTTGTAGCGAAAAGTAGCACGGAAAATTCGCGCCGAGAAGTAGAAAAGTGTTCCGTGCACAGATCAGGCTCTTCCGCTCACGAAGGTCCCCATAAAGGCCTTGTTGTGAGCAAAAAGGCTGATCTGGCTCACGAGGTGTTCACAAGGAGCTGGCAAAAGCAGTTGTCCGTGCACAGATCAGGCTCTTCCGCTCACGAAGGTCCCCATAAAGGCCTTGTTGTGAGCAAAAAGGCTGATCTGGCTCACGAGGTGTTCACAAGGAGCAAGGTGGTGCGCAAGAAGGAGGCGAATCACGCGCGAAGATCACGCGTGTGTCGCAGACGGTTCAATGTATTGGGTCAAGACTGGTCAAGTGCCTTGAGAATCTCGGCGGCGAGGGCCGGGGAAACGAGTTTGGAGAGGTCTTCGAGGGGGGCGGCGGCGATGCGGGCGACTGAGCCGTAGTGCATAAGAAGGCGTTTCTCGGTCTGCTCACCGACACCTTTGATATCCCTTAAAGCACTATGGATCTGGGCTTTGCTCCTGAGGCTGCGGTGGAATGTGATGCCGAAGCGGTGAGCCTCATCACGAATGTGCATCAAGACTTTAAGAGCCTGCGAGTTACGGTCCAGAAACAGAGGATAAGGATCGTTCACCCTGATCACAAGTTCCATACGCTTGGCAAGGCCGATGACCATCAGTCTGTCCATCAAGCCCAATTCGGCGAGAGCCTGGCGGGCAAACTCCAGCTGGCCTTCTCCGCCATCAATCACCACCAGCTGCGGCAGGTCGTCCGGAGCCTCCACGAGCATCCGGGAGTAACGGCGGTTGACGACCTCCTTCAGTCATTGGCCCCGATGACCGTCTTGATCTTGAACTTACGGTAATCCTTCTTGGACGGCACTCCGTCACGGAAAACCACACAGGAAGCCACCGGATTGGTTCCCTGGATGTTGGAGTTGTCGAAGCACTCGATGTGGGTCGGAAGATCCTTCATTCCCAAGGCCTTGCGCAAGTCCTCAAGAACCATCCTGCGATATTCGTCAGGATCGGTGTGCTCCCTCTGCTTGATGGAGTTGAAAAGATATTCCTTGGCATTCTTGACGCTCAGTTCGAGAAGGGAAAGTTTGTCGCCGCGCGCCGGGATGCGGAAGTCGATGCCGTCTATCTCCACATCCGGCTTGAACGGCACGATGACCTCTTTCGCCAATGCACCGAACTTGGATTCGATCTCGGCGATGAACGTGCTGAGTACAGATGCCTGCTCCTCCTCGATGTTCATCTTGAAGCCCAGGTTCAACGACTGGATGACAGATCCGCCACGAACACGCAGGAAGTTTCCGAAAGCCTCCTGGCCATCGAATACCAGCGAGAACACATCACAGGAAGTATCTGCGACAGAGGAGATTATCGAATGTGAATAGTGCTTCTTCAAGGACTCTATCCTGTTTTTACAGACCTGCGCCTCCTCGAAACGGAGCTCCGCGGCCGCACGCTTCATCTCGGCCTCATATTCACGGATTATCTCATTCACGCCGCCTTTCAGCAGACGGGTGATCTCGGTGACGTAGGATGAATATTCCTCCTTGCTGATCGCGCCCACACAGCAGCCTTTGCAGCGGCCGATGTGGAAGTCCAGGCACGGGCGGAATTTGCCCCGGAGGATCGCGTCGCCGGTGATTTTCAGGTTGCAGGAGCGCAGTGGGTAGTTCTTCCGGAAAAACTCCAGCAGGTAGTTTGCGTGCGAGACCGAGCTGTACGGCCCGAAATAGGTGCCGTTCTTCCTGTCCACACGCCTGGTCAAATAGATCTTCGGAAACTCGTCGTTGGTGATGACGATCCACGGGTAGGTCTTGGAATCCTTCAGCAGGATGTTGTAGTGAGGCTTGTACTGCTTGATGAGGTTGTTCTCCAGCAGCAATGCGTCCGCCTCGGAATCCACCACGGAGAACTGCGCGTCGGCGATCTTCGAGACCAGGATCCGAGTCTTCACGTTCAGCCTCTCCGGCGGCACAAAGTACTGAGCCACCCTCTTGTGCAGATCCTTGGCCTTGCCCACATAAATCACCTTCCCCGAGGAATCGTAGTAACGATAGACCCCCGGGGAATGTGGAAACAGGGCGATTTTCTCCCTGACTGTAAGATTTTTCCCGCTCAAAGCGTTTGAATATTACTTCTTGGCGGCCACGTACTTGGCTACCTCCTCCTCGATGCCCTCACCGCGGAGATCCCTCTTAAGGATGGTTCCGTCAGGACCGAAAAGGATGATGTGAGGAATGCCCTGGATGCCGTAAAGCTCGGTAGGAACCGTCTGAGCGTCAATGATCTCCTTCCAGTTCACACCGTAGGCCTTCGCTGTGTCAACAGAAGCCTGAGGCTGATCCCAGACTGCCACGCTGAGGACATCGAAATCCTTGCCGGCGTACTTTTCGTAGACCTTCTTGATGTTAGGGATCTCCCTCTTGCATGGGCCGCACCATGAGGCCCAGAAGTCAACGAGGACGTACTGACCCTTGCCAACAAAGTCGGAAAGCTTCACGCCGTTGATGTCGAAGTCGGTGAACATCATGCCCTCGGCGGTGTTCTTCTTGGAGTCGTTCTTAGCTTTTATGGCGGCGACGGCCTTAGTCTCAAGGATGGCCGGATCAAGCATGTTCAGAACAGAATCAACCTGAGCAGGAGTGAGGTCATACTGAATGTTACCTAACAGGGACGCGCCAATGGCGTTGTCGAGATTCGCCTCAAACGTCTTCTTGCTGAGTTCCTCCACGGCGGACTGGTAAGCCTCGAAAACCTCATTCTTGGCAGAATCGGCGGCCTCGTCGCCAAGAGCCTCAAGCTTGGCTCTAGCATCTTTCTCAAATTGAGCCATAGCTTTGGCAAAGGCATTGTACCTCTCCTGTACAGAGACAGACGGAGTCTTGGAAGCGATCTCGCAAGTACCGTCTTCCTTGACAGTGACCGTCAACGGAGTACCGTCAGAAATGAATCTGGCTCTTACTCCTTCCCCGGTCAGCGTGGCGAGCACGGTCTTGGATGCAGGAAGCACAACGGCGAACTTCCCGTCCGTCACAGTGAGGGTGGTGTCAATTCCAAGATCGGAAATCTTGATGCTTACCTCTTCAGGAGCATTGCCCTCGAAAGCACCTTCGATGGCTGTCTTGTCAGAAACCTTCGGTCCGCAAGCGACCGCGGCGA
>ERZ779973.121-NODE-121-length-12727-cov-1.96031_pt1 | contig 12727 bp, 9 predicted proteins | sample MGYA00511948_ERZ779973 | MGnify/ENA primary metagenome ERZ779973 (study PRJEB29588, sample SAMEA2160045) | human gut metagenome | biome: human gut; feature: human-associated habitat; material: faeces | place: Denmark | collected 2008/2010 ...
CGAGCCGCCGACACGGAAGGACATCAAGGTCTATCGCATAGACGCCATGGACGCCGCGGCGGAGATGAACCTCATCAAGACGTTCAACATGATCGTGCTTGGAGGTCTGTTGAAGATCCGTCCTGTCGTGAAGATCGACAGTGTGCTTGCCGCCTTGAGGAAGACCCTGCCGGAGCGCCACCATCATCTTATCCCTAAGAATGAGGAGGCCATCCGGAAAGGTATGGAAATCATCAAGGAAGTCTAATTATCAAGCCAGTAGCGTAAGTCATAATAGGTTCTTTTGAACTTGATGGTGGCTACGCTTTCCGTGCTTATGCTGACGAGCCCGATTCCGCCCTCGACATTGTTCGGGAAGGAGACGGGCTCGGTCAGTGTTGTGTCTCCGTCCAGATAGTCGTAGATGCTGAGCGCCTTCAGGTAGTAGTACTCGTCTTTGGTAATTCCACGGATGGTCACTTTGAAGTTACTCTCTGACTCCAAACGGTCATAATTCAGGAGTCCGTGCGGCCCGATGAAGATTTCTTTGGCATTCACGCTGAACCCTATGTTGAATGTCCCGTCGGAGAATTGCCTGTCCGAAAACACTCTGAATGTGTTCTCGGACGCACCGGCGAGGTCAATATCCTCGACTGGCGCCCCATCGTTCAGTATCGGGTCGTTGCCTTTGTCAAGGCGGATGAAACGATACCCCCTTGTCTCTTCCCAGGTCCTTGCGTCTTCGTCTTTGTGCGCGTACCTGATTTTTTTGTCGATCCACGAGCACCCGGAGAGAATCCTGTAGAAGTTGTCCTCACCGGTGATGTCCTTGCCTTTGACACGGATCCGGTAAACGTATCCCCATATTGATCCTTTTGACGCAGAGTGTCGGTTATGCTGAATTCCGGCGCCTTTGGAACGACCACTTCCGAATAAGCCTTGTAGGCTCCGTCATCGGCCTCCGCCTCGATTCTCACTACATCACCTGGCTTGAAACCGGCCTTGAACGAGTATCTGGTCTGGTTGGTCTTGCCGGCGGCGTTGGGTCCTGCCGTGTACACATCTTTATGGTGTTCGTCTCTATAGTAGTGGCCGTAGATGTGCAGATCCTCCTTGATGAACAAGTCGTCATCACGGTTGTCAAGTTTTCCGTCAGCCACAAGAACGCCGTTGACATAGCACTTGACCGAACCTGATTTGATTCTCTCGACGCGGTCACTCTTGCTTACCGCCAGATAGACAAGATGCAAGGTGTCGCCAACCGTCATCTGCGAGTTTACTATCAGCTGTGGCTTGATGTCTTTCAGGTTGTAATCAATGTCCTTCGTGCAGGCTCCGAGCAGGACGGAGGCCGCTGCTGTGCATATAATAAGTCCTCTCATCTCTTTAGAAATTATAAGTGTAGCTGAATGACGGGATTATAGGCAGGATTGTGACAGACTTGAGTTTCGCCTTCCTTGTGTAGAGGCTTGATTCGGAATTACCTTTCGTGTCTGCCTTGTAATAGACAAAATTCGGATTCAACCTGTTGTAGGCGTTATAGATTCCGAAGTTCCAGATGCTTTCACCACGTCTTAGCCGCTTGTGGTAATTGACTCCGATGTTTAGCCTGTGGCTTGGCGGCAACCTGTAGTTGTTTCGGTGCGGAGCATAGTCGATCTGCGTGAATGTTCCGTCAGGAAGCATCACGATGCTCTCCCTTTCCGGGATTGTCGTGGTGCCTCCGGTCGCGAAAGTCCACACCGCGCTGAGATCCCACTTCTTTCCGAGTCGCTGGTTCACGACAAGAGAGATGTTATGCCTTCTGTCATAGCGGTAAGGATAGCGTTCTCCGTTGTTGATCAGTCCGTTGGAGAAGACTCTGTCACTTTTGGCCAGAGTGTAGCCCAGCCACCCCGTTGTCTTTCCAATCGTTTTCTGGATGAAGACCTCTACGCCGTACGCCCGTCCGTCGCCCATCACGACATTGTCCTCCCAGGACTGCGAGCTTGCCATGAAGGAGACTCCGTCCTTGTACTCAAGCACATTGTGCATGTCCTTCCAGTAGCCCTCTACGGAAAACTCCCAACCCGGCAGTCCGTTGTAGTACAACCCCAATGAGTATTGATCCGCCGTCACAGGCTTGATGTTCCTGGTGATAGGCACCCAGAGGTCGATCGGCAGGGTGATCTGAGCCGAGGAGAGAAGGTGGACGTACTGCGCCATCCTTGAATATGCAGCCTTGACGCTGACACCTTTGCCGAAATCCACCTTGGCGGACATTCTCGGCTCAGGTGACCAGTAGGTCCTGCCGCTTGTCAGGAACATCGCCAGATGTACGCCGGGATTGAGGGTCAGCCATTCGCCGATCGTGAAGTCATCCTCGATGTAGAAGGACATCTCGTGTCCGAGGCGGTTTTTCTCCTTTTTGTTAGTATATGTCGTGTCAGTGACCATCTGCCCTTTGTCGTTTTCCTTCTCAACGGTCGTGTAGGTCTCCGGAATGTAGGCATGGTTGACATATTCACCACCGAACTTGATGATGTGCCTCGGAGCAGGGGTGTAGTCGAAGTCGATCTTGGCGGTGAGGTCCCTGATGCCGGAGCCGTAGTCGAACTTGTACTTGTAGAAGTATTTAGTGTCCTGGCTTTTCTCGCTTGTCGTGTAGCCCATCCTCATCCTGTAGTCGGTGAAGGCCACGGTGGCGTTGGAGAACAGCCTGCCGTTGAAGACGTGGTTCCACCTCGCTGATGTGAGCAGATTGCCCCAGCGTATGTGGGTCTTGTCGTCGTACTTGCGGTATTCATTGCTTCCACCAGCGATCTCATATTCATCCTCGTCCATGAAGTGGAAGATGTCACGGCCATAATAGGCGTTCAGGAACAGCCTGTCCCTGTCGCTGAACCGGTGGGTCAGCTTGCCGTTCATGTCAAAGAAGTAGTAGTTGGCCGGGACTTTCGCCGCCCTGAGGATGCCGTCGAAAAGAAAGGTGTGCATCCCTCTGGCGCTGATGGAATATGCCGTCCTGCCTTTGGCGATCGGCCCTTCGAGGTGGAACTTGTCGCACAGGACACCGACACCTACTGTTCCGTGCGTCTCATGAAGGTTGCCGTCGTTGGTTCTCACGTCGATGATGCTGGATGTCCTGCCTCCGTAACGGGCCGGGAACGAGCCCTTGTAAAGCGTCACTTTCTTCACGGCCTCCGGTTGGAAGATTGAGAAGAGACCCAGCATATGCTCGGCATTGTAGAGAGAAATCCCGTCCAGAAGAAGCAGGTTCTCGTCCGGCCCGCCTCCGCGCACATATATTCCCGAAAAGCCCTCGGCACCGCTCTGCACTCCCGGCATCAGCTGGATTGTCTTCAGAACATCGGCCTCACCGAAGAGCACCGGGGTGTTCTTGATCATATTCATAGGAATCTCGATCGCGCTCATCTTCGTGGCCATGATTCCGGATTCCCTCTGTTCGCCTTCAGCGCGACATTGACCGTAGTGTCCCGGAGCAGGTCAAGCGTGAGGGTGACATCGTCGTAGCCCACGTAGGAGTACTTCAGGCTGACTCCTTTCCCTTGAGGGATCGTCAATGTGTAGAAGCCGTAGGTGTTGGTGGCGGCTCCCGCGCCGTCCGTGATGACCCCGGCTCCGATCAAAGTCTCTCCCGAGGCCTTGTCGGTGATGTGGCCGCTCACCGTGACCCTGGCTCTTGGGGTCTGTGCGTTCAGACCGCTCGCGGCACCTATGGCAAGTGCCGCCGCGCAGGCGATTACGGTTTTGATCAGATGGTTATGGTATCTCATACTTTATCTATAAAGTCACTATTCATCTTTAGTAATCCTTAAAAGAATATTTAACGCTTACTAAATGCGGAAAAAAGCGATTATTGCATAGAAGCCGCATAGTTTCGCGGGTGCAAAATTGGCGAATTTTATCCGATTGTCGGTGGCTTTAAGGGTGGTTTTTCTTAAATTTGTGGTCATGCAAAGAAAAATTCTTTATAATCTTTTTGTTTTTTTGCCCCTGACCTATGCCCTGCTTTTACCCGGATGCAAGGGAAAGGCTCCGGTTGATGAAGGGGAAGTGGTTGAGGATGTGAAGGATACGCTTCCACCCCTGGGCTTCTGGCCGGACTCGTTGGATCTTTCCGAGGATGTTGTGAGGAATGGCGAGACATTTACAGGACTGATGAACCGCCTCGGTCTTTCAATGAGCGACGCCTTGAGGATGGCGCAGGCGTGCGACACGGTCTTTGATGTCCGTAAGATGCGCGCGGGCAACAAGGTCCAGGCCTATTGCCAGTTCGACACCAGCGGGACAGGAAGCAGCATCGGTCCGTCCCTGAAGTACGTTGTCTACGAAAGCAACAAGATCGACCGGGTAATATTCCGGACCACGGAACCGTTTGAGGTCTGGAGGTGGTCCAAGCCGGTCGAGAGCTCCAGGGAGTATGCTGACGTGACCATCAGGACCTCTCTTTGGAATGACATGCTGGCAGCGGGGAGGTCGCCTCAGCTGATAGTGCCGCTTTCCGACATCTATGCCTGGTCTGTGGACTTTTTCGGTCTGCAGCCCGGTGATCGCTTCCGGGTACTTTACGAGCAGAGAACATGCGATGATGAGATAATAGCCGTTGACACAATCTATTACGCCGAGTTTATCCGCGACGGAAAACTGATTCCGGCCATCATGTTCGACCAGGGAGACGGCGGGAATCTTTACTGGAATGAGAAAGGGGAGAGTCTCAGGAAGGAGTTTCTGAAGGCTCCGCTCAAGTTCACTAGGATCAGTTCCGGCTTCTCCTACAACAGGAAGCACCCTGTCACGGGACGTGTCAGACCCCACACGGCGGTGGATTATGCGGCTCCGGTCGGCACTCCGGTGATGACGATCGGTGACGGCACGGTGATCAGCGCCGGATGGACGAACGGCGGAGGCAACACCGTCAAGGTCAGACACAACTCTGTCTACACCACGAGCTACATGCATCTTTCCCGCTATGGCTCCGGGATCAGATCCGGGGTAAGGGTGCGGCAGGGCGATGTCATCGGCTATGTAGGATCGACAGGGATGTCAACCGGCCCTCATCTGGACTTCCGTGTCTGGAAGAACGGTTCGCCGGTCAATCCGCTGAAACTGGACTCCCCGCCTTCCGAGCCTATTAGACCTGAGAATATGCCGGCGCTGGACTCCACCTTCCGTCATTACAGACAACTGATCGATACATTGAGTGAAAGATAAACCAAAGAAATAGTTATGACGATGGGAATATTCAAGAGAATAGTTTTCTCGGTCGCCGCGCTTCTGATGTTATCTGTTCCGTCATGGGCGGTGTTCAATGAGAAGAACCTGACACAGACGCTCCAGGTGCTGCGCTATGAGCTTTGCAAGGCCTATCTTGAGATGGAGCGCAACCAGATGACGTTCGAGTCGCAGGATGACAGGCAGCACGAGGAACTGGTGCAGCTGATCCAAAGCTGCAATGAGTTGTCGCTGATGCTTTACTCTCAGAAGCAGGACTTTACGTTTGACCTGACCTATGCCTTGCAGCAGGTTACCGACCAGTACCATAACTTCACGCAGAGCCGGATGCCGTACGACAACATCATCTCCTATCTTGATGTCGAGATAGACCGTTACGACAGGCTGGTGATGGCGCTGAAGGTGCTTCCTCCCGAGTTGGTGGAACTCCCTGACAGTCTGGGGCCTTCGTTGCTGGACTCCCTTGCTGCCACGCTCCGGAGCCGGCTCCTGCCGAATGATTCCTATTCGCAGACTCACTCGGATGACGCGGCGCATTCCGGACACAGTCATTTCGGCTTGTTCACCAAGGATGACAGTCATGTCCATGACACTTTCACTCTTGACAGTCTCTCACAGGTCGCAAGGGACAGCTGCCTGTACTATTCGACAATGCTCTTGAAGATGTTTACGGACATCCGTGACCACATGATAGAGGACAATGAGTATTACGAGACGACCAACAAGCGCCTCAAGGAAGCCTACGACTATGCCCAGGGACGTTACAAGCAGGTCCAGAAGAAGATATTCATTGAAGGGCAGGACAATTACTGGACGATCCTGACAAACCTCAAGTCATATTCCCAAAGGGCGGTGAAAGATTTCAATGACAAATATGGCCGGGTGTATTTCACTGATGTCAGAAGTGAGTGGCGTGGGCCGATTGTCATCGGTTTCTCTTTCATGGTGCTGATCTACCTTGCCATAGCGACTCTTCTTAGCATGCTGATTGTCAAGATGCTGATGCGCCGCGTGAGATTCTTCAGGACGGAATGGTTCCTTAAGAGGGAGGCCGCCATATTCATGCTTGGAGCCGCGATCCTGTTCGTGATAGTCATCGGCGTGGCGAGGAATCTCTCATCAGCGTCGCATTTCTTCACGATGGCGTCCGGGCTTCTGATCGAGTTCGCCCTGCTTCTGATAGCGGTGCTTGCGTCTCTCCTCATACGCCACGGCAGCCAGCAGATCAACTACGGCATGCGGATCTATACCCCTATAATGCTGATGGGACTGCTGGTCATCACGTTCAGGATCATATTCATACCCAACAGCCTGATCGCGCTGGTGTTCCCGCCGCTGCTGGTTGTCTTCGGCTTTTGGCAGTGGGCCTCCATCCACCGCAACGGGCCGAGGGTTCCGAAGAGCGACAACACCTACGCCATAGCCTCGTTTGTGGTCACCGTCATCACATTCGTCATCGCCATCGCCGGCTACAGCCTGCTGGGACTACAGGTCTACATCTGGTGGATCTTCCAGCTTACTGTGCTTCAGCTGATTGTGGCGTGCGATGATCTTTTGAGAAAATACCGGCGCAGAAGAGTCGATGTGCTGGTGCGCGCCTACCGGATCAAGCACCGGAACGATGTGGGAAAGGACAAAGGCTCCTTCATCCTTGTCACGTGGCTGTACGATCTGCTCGAGATGTTCTGCATTCCTCTTCTGTACCTTCTTTCGATACCATTCTGTCTTTACCTGGCTTCCGAGGTGTTTGACCTCACGGAGATCTGCATGGACATGTTCTTCTACCCGTTCTTTAACTACGAGTACCTGCATCTGTCTGTGTCCAAGATAGTTCTGGCGGTTGGTCTGTTCTATGCCTTCAAGTACGTCTGCTATGTCGCGAGAGCGCTTTACAGGATTTACAAACTGAGGAAGACATTGAATCAGACCGGATACACGATCATCAGGGAAAGCGACTTGAACCTTACTCTGGCCAACAACGTGATCGGCATTCTGGTCTGGGGTACCTATTTCATCGTGACGGTCTCCTTGCTTAACATCCCTACGAAGTCCCTGTCGGTGATCACCGCCGGTCTCGGTTTCGCCATGAAGGACATTCTCAACAACTTCTTCTATGGTGTGCAGCTGATGTCCGGACGGCTTCGGGTAGGGGACTACATTGAGTGTGACGGAGTCCGAGGCAAAGTCGAGAACATCTCTTACCAAAGCACGCAGATCGAGGCTACCGACGGCAGCGTCATGGCGATACCGAACAGCTCGCTGTTCGCCAAGAACTTCAAGAACCTGACCCGCAACCACTCCTACGAGTTCCTCGGACTACCTGTCGGTGTCGCCTACGGAACGGATGTCGAGCGAACGAGAAAAGTGATACTCAGGGCCTTGGCTCCATTGCGCAAGCCTGACAAGTTCGGTCGCCCGGTGATTGACGAGAAGTACGGCGTGCAGGTGGTGCTGGGCGGTTTCGGCGACAGCAGCGTCGATCTGGTTGTCAAGCAATATGTTCTTGTGGACCAGCGTGTCGGCTACACGGCTGCTGCCAACGAACGGATCTACAACGCCTTGAACGAGGCCGGCATCCAGATACCTTTCCCTCAGCGGGACATCAACATCCGCCAGGTTCCCTCTTCAGAGAAATAATTGATTAAGAATATGATAGAGTTGGCTGTTTTCGTGTCCGGCGGCGACACAAATTGTGAGAACATCATTAGGTACTTCAGCGGTTCCGACAGGGTGCATGTGGCTCTTGTCATTGCCAACAAGCCGGGAATCCCGGCGCTGGAAAAGGCGGATAGGCTCGGCGTGCCTACAAGGGTGCTTCCGAAGGCGGATCTGAACCGCGAGGATGTGCTTCTGCCGCTGATGAGGGAATATTCAATCGACTTCATCGTCCTTGCCGGCTTCCTGCTGGTCATTCCTGATTTTCTGATCCGTGAATATGACCACAGGATGATAAACCTTCATCCCGCCCTTCTGCCAAAGTTCGGCGGCATGGGGATGTATGGCCATCATGTCCATGAGGCGGTCAAGGCTTCCGGCGAGGCGGAGACCGGAATGACTGTCCATTGGGTCAGCGGCAAGGTGGACGGCGGTGAGATCATCGCACAGTTCCGCACACCGATCTCTCCGGATGACACTCCGGACGACATCGCCGCCAAGGAACACGTCCTTGAGATGGAGCATTTCCCGCAGGTCATCGAGAAAGTGCTGGCCACCGTCTTCCCCCCTGTAGGCTGACTGTCAGGGACCATTAAACACAAACGTGCCTGCCGGATGCTTTTTCCGCATTGGCAGGCACGTGACCATTGAGTTGGACTAGACCGTGATCCTTTTCAGCTCGGAGATCCAAAGGTTCACCTGCGCGTCGGACGGCATCCGCCAGTCTCCACGAGGAGAGAAGCTCACGAGGCTGATCTTCGGCCCGTCAGGCATGCATGAACGCTTGAACTGCTGGCTGAAGAACCTCCAGTAGAACTTCTTGAGCCACAGCAGGATCGTCGCTTTGTCGAAAATGATGTCCGGATGGTTGTCCCCGGCGTTTTTCTCGACGTTTCCGTTCTCAGCCCCTCCGAATGCCCTGCAGGCCAGATAGAATATCTTGGACGGGGAGTAGCCGTAGCGGATGAAGTTGTAGATGAAGAAGTCGTGAAGCACGTAAGGACCGATCAGATCCTCCGTTTTCTGCCTGATCTGTCCGGTCTCGTCAGCCGGCATGAGTTCAGGACTGATCGGAGTGTCGGCGATGTCGATCAGGATCTCGGAGGCACTACGGCCTGCTTTGCCTGGCTTGTCCCTGAACACATTGGTCGCCGCCCAGCGGACAAGGTACTTGATCAATGTCTTAGGTACCGAGGCGTTCACAGAGTACATCGACATGTGGTCGCCGTTGTAGGTGCACCACCCGAGAGCCAGCTCGGAAAGGTCTCCCGTGCCGACCACGATGCCGTTCTCCTGATTGGCGGTGTCCATAAGGATCTGTGTCCTTTCCCTTGCCTGCGCGTTCTCGTAGGTGGAGTCCATCACTTTAGGATCGTGTCCGATGTCCTTGAAATGCTGCTCAACTGCGGCCACGACGGAGATCTCCCGGCTGGTTACGCCAAGAACCTCCATCAGATCCACGGCGTTGGATCTTGTGCGGTTGGTTGTGCCAAGGCCGGGCATGGTGATGCCGATGATGTTCTTTCTCGGGATTCCAAGCTTGTCGAACGCCATGACGGTCACCAGAAGCGCCAGGGTGCTGTCGAGTCCCCCTGATATTCCCAGAATCGCTTTCCTGCAGTTGATGTGTTCCAGGCGCGAGATAAGCCCGGTCGTCTGGATCTGGAGAATCTCCTTGGATCTCTCGGCGATCTCGGCGGGATCTCCCTCAGGGAGGAACGGATGAGGCTCCACGTAGCGGTAGAATTTCTTGGTGAAGTCTGTCGGCGCCGCCGGACCAAGGTCGAAGCATGAATATAATCCTGAATATTCACACGCCGATGTCCCGTCAGGCGTCATTCCTCTGAAGGAATTCTTCTTCTGCCTGAGGACGTTGAGCTTTTCGATGTCCAGATCGGCGAAGATCATCGTGTCGTGAAGCTGGAATCTTTCGTTCTCCGAGAGGATGTGTCCGTTCTCGCAGATGATCGACGAGCCTCCGTAGACCGTGTCCATCGATGATTCACCATAGCCGGCGGAACAATAGATGTAGCCTGACACCGTGCGTCCGGACTGGTTGGAGATCAGCTCCTTACGCTGCTGATGCTTGGTCATCACCTCGTTGGATGCAGAGATGTTGACAATCACCTGTGCGCCGGAAGGTGCGAGGAATGAGGACGGTGGAATAGGAGTCCAGAAATCCTCGCAGATCTCGATTCCGAACGTGGCCGGCCCGACAGTGAACAGGAGGTTTGGTGAGATGTTGCATCTCTGCCCGCAGTATTTGATGATCGAGTCGAAACCGTCTCTGCAGTAAGCCTTGCCGTCATCGATGAACCTTCCCGTGGCCGAGTTGTCCGGGCCGAGGAAATCCGATCCGGAGGCGAACCAGCGTCCCTCGTCGAACTCGGCGTAGGTCGGAAGATAGATCTTAGGCACTATTCCCTTGATCCCTCCGTTCCTCAGCACGATGGCGCAGTTGTAGAGCCTTCCTCGGAAACGCACAGGTGCGCCGACCACAACGGTGATGTGCTTGCCTCTTGTGAAGCCCACGATCTTGCCGACGGCCTCTTCCGATTTGGTCAGCAGGAGATTCTGTCCGAAAAGGTCAAGGCAGGTGTAACCCGTAATGGAAAGCTCGGGAAACACGACCAGTGACGCCTCTTCCTTTTCCGCCTCGGCTGTCAGCCGGCAGATCGACTCGGCATTATACTCAACATCCGCGACCTTCACTCTTGGCACGGCCGCGGCGACTCTGAAAAGTCCTAAATCCATGTTATTCAATATTATGCGTTATCAGGATCATTCCCGTTGTCGATGTTCTCACGTTCGCGGCGACGCTTCTCGTTCACGCAGGTGGCTATACCGCGGTAAAGGAAGTACACGCCGATCAGCAGGATGCAGACGATCTTCCACGAAAGGGGAGTGCCTCCGATGAGCAGAGCGCTTCCGAAGCCGATGATGAACACGGCGAAAACAAAGTAAAGAATGAAAATGTATCTCATGATCAATGAATATGTCAGGACTCTTACAACGATTCGATCATTCTGGTGAACAGCGCGCACATCCTGTCAGCCGCAGCGTCCGCGGCCTTCACTACATCGTCTCCGTCGTTCACATAGTCAGGAGCGTAGTCGTCGTGCGCCTCGTTTGTGATCACCGACACCCCGAACACCGGAATGTCCGAATGCCTTGCCACGATGACTTCCGGAACCGTGGACATGCCGGTAGCGTCAGCTCCGATGGTGCGGATGTACTTGTACTCGGCTGGAGTCTCGTAGGTAGGACCGGTTCCTCCGTAATAGACACCCTTGTGGAGCTTGATGCCCATCTGTCCGGCGATCTCCTCGGCTTTTGCGATGAGTCTCAGGTCGTAAGGTCTGGTCATGTCAGGGAATCTTGGCCCGAAATCCTCCATGTTCGGCCCGATCAGCGGATTAGGCAGCTGGTTGATGTGGTCGGTGATGATCATCAGGTCTCCCACTTTGAAGTTGTAGTTGACTCCTCCGGCGGCGTTGGACACGAACAGGTACTTGATGCCGATGACCTTCATCACACGGATAGGCAAGGTCACAAGATCCATCGGGTAGCCCTCGTAGTAGTGGATGCGCCCTTGCATGGCGATCACGGTCTTGCCTCCGAGCTTGCCGACGATGAAATTGCCTTTGTGGCCTATCGCCGTGGAGACCGGGAATCCCGGGATTGTCTTGTAAGGTATTGTAAGCGGTTCTGCAATGCTGTCCGCAAGTTTTCCTAGGCCGCTGCCAAGCACTATGCCGATCTCCGGTCTGAGATCACCAAGCTGCTGTCTGAGATATTCAGCGGCTCCGTAGATTCTTTCTGCTCTTGGATCCATATTGTTAAATTTTTACGCCTCCGGGCTTTCCCGGCGGGCTTTGGTTATTGTTTGTAGTCTATTTCGTCAAGGACACCGCGCGCTCCCTTCAGGATGGCCTTCTCATCCGGCACCATCCGGTCGCGCATCAAGAATTTTCCTCCTGCTATCAAGGAGCTTACGCAGTCGCTGTGGGCTGAGTAGATGAAGTTGGCGAGGAACGGGCCGGGGGACAGGAAGAAGGTGTTGTCCGTGTCTACGATCTGGATGTCGGCCTCGTAGCCTTCCTTGATAGTTCCGGTCTTCAGTCCAAGTGCCTTTGCGCCGTTGACAGTGGCCATCTCCATAAGCGTCTTCAGCGGGAGCGCCGAAGGATCCTTCCTCCAGGCTTTCTGGAACAGGGCCGTGGTCTTCATCGCCTCCAGCATGTCCAGGTTGTTGGACGAGGCGCATCCGTCGGTTCCAAGGCAGACATTCGCCCCTGCCTCGGTCAATTCCTTCCACTTGAACTTGTAGCCGGACGACAGTTTTGTGTTCGAATTGATGTTGTGCACACAGTTCACGTGGTGCCTTCCAAGCAGCTCTATGTCATGTTCGGAAAGCCATAGCGTGTGCGCCGCGATGACATCCGGGCCGAGGACACCGAGTGCGTCAAGGTACTCGACAGGGGAGAGTCCTCCGTGGGCGGCCTTGCATTCAAGATCCTCCCGTTCCGATTCGGCCACGTGGATGTGGATCTTCAGGTTGTGCCTGCGGGCAAATTCCGTGGCCCAAAGGATAAGCTCCTCGCTGACGGAGTAGATGGCATGGATGCCGATGGTGAAGATGGAACGCGCGTCCCAATCCGGCACGGTCTCGTACATCTCCAGACACTGTTCCTTCTCTCTCTGAGCCTCCTCCTTGTCGTTATGGTTTAGGAACAGGTATGACACGGCGCTTCTTATTCCCATCTCCGCCGCCGCGATCCTTGCCGTAGGGGAGAACCAGTAATGGTCGTTGCAAGTGGTGGTGCCGGTCTTGATCATCTCAAGCGCGGCCACTTTC
>ERZ779973.132-NODE-132-length-11952-cov-2.77162_pt1 | contig 11952 bp, 10 predicted proteins | sample MGYA00511948_ERZ779973 | MGnify/ENA primary metagenome ERZ779973 (study PRJEB29588, sample SAMEA2160045) | human gut metagenome | biome: human gut; feature: human-associated habitat; material: faeces | place: Denmark | collected 2008/2010 ...
AACCAGCCGTATTTGCCGAGACTCTACGTCCACCATTAACGCCTGCTTTTGCATATACATCTGCTACCCATCCTTGGCAATAGCCCTTATTAGTTTGTATACCATATTGTGTAGAATTCATTGCTATCTCAGCTACTTTCTTTTGCATATCGTTTCCATCGCTTGTAAATGTATATACAGATTCTCCTATGCTTTCATACATTCCTACTATATACTTTGATATTTGATCTATCCATGCATCTGGTGGCTGGCAATATTTATTTCCTATTGTTTCTACAGTATAATTTCCACTGCTAAAATATGGACCATCCTCACCAATAAGTTTCCCCAAGTCTCTTGTTGCTTCATTAAAACTAGAATATTTTCTCCATTCTGTACCATTTCTATCTTCATAGGAATTCCCGTTATAGCTTCCTTTAATACTTGCCCAGTTATATGTTTCTCTATCTATTAAGTTCCAGCCGGTTCCTCCACTAGACTCTTTTTGAATTATTGCCATTGCAAATATTGCATTTACCTTATACGTATCTTGTATATAAACAAGGTCATCTACTACTCCTAAGAAATTGCCTCTTGCTTCTTTAACCTTAAAATAGTTGCTTATTACATCTGTTATTTGTTGTTTGTTAAGCTCTTTTAATGCTTGTGGTTCATCTACTTTTACAACCATACCGCCTCGTATACTCATTATTGAAGTAAAATCACCTAAAGAATATATTCCTTTAATTCCTTCAATATCATATTCACTGGTGTCCCTTCCATAATATGAATCCAATAAATACATTATTATTGTAGAAAAATTTGGATCATATTCATCTATCATCTCTTCTAACCATCCTGGTGTGCTAGCCATATTTCCTTTTGCTTTTGAGCTCTCATCATATGCTTTTAAAAATTTTTCATCTTTTTTATCATAGATTGTCTGTGTTGGAGTTCCTTCCACTAATTCATACTTAGTTTTTATACTTCCAGAAGCTATTGAACTTTCAGTGTCTGTTCTTTTATATCTAATCGTAATTTGGTCATAATCTACATCTACAGCTGGTGTAGAGCCTTTAAACTCCCACACTCCACTTGCATTTTTCACATATGAAAATGTATTTCCCCCTGAATCAACAAGTGTTAAACTACTGCTAGTTATGCCTGATACAGTTATAATTGTAAATCCTGTTGACGGATTTTTTGTACTTGTACCATAAAACCTTCTGCCATTACCATCAATAATCTGATTTATCTGTTGACTATATTCAATTTTTATTGTATTTGCATTACCTGGTACAATTGACACTATTGGATGAGGTTGTGTTGCTACTTGTGAATTCGCCTGTTGCTCTGTTTTTTGTCTTGCTATTTCTTCTATTCTTTGTTTATTATTATTATAATACTCTTCCAAGTAACCACTTTTTATATAATTTGGTATATTTGCTCTCTTACTGCTTTTTGTTTCACTATATTTATACGTATCTTCTACTCTGCTTGCTGATTGCTCTAAATTTTCTATTGTTACTTTTTTATCTATAGTTTTTTCTGCTTTCATAAACCATGTATCAGCATCTGTTATACCATATTTATATGTGTTATCTTTAAGTATTATATCTTGCTTTACCGTATAGCTTGGCTGATTATTTGTAAAATTTATATCCTTATATGTACAATCATGTATATCTTTCGGTGGAGTTACTCTAGAAAATCCACTTAGATCATCTATAACATCACTATAAGTGTCGCAACTCGAATCACCTGATAAGAATTTATATTCCTCTATTATGCTTCTGTTACCGCTTACAGGTGCACACATACGAATATATTGATAATTTCTTATTGTCTCATAATAATTTGTAACATAAGTTTTTTTTGTTTCTGTCATTTCTTCTGCAATTGTAACCTCTATATTTGCACTAAAAGCTAAATTTGCTACCTTCTCCACAAATTCGGTATCTTCTGAATTTACTAATAATGCTGTTAACACTTCAAATGGAAGTGTATATTTACTTACCAAAGGTTTATAATCTACTACCATTTCTGATAAAGTATAACTTTCCGAATTTTGAAATGTATCAGTTCCTTTATATGGATTTTCTATCTTTCCATCCGCAAGTGTATATGTTGTTTTATTATACCCCCATGTTGCGATTACTAAATTTCCCTCATCATTAATTGAAAAATATCCTTTTACCTTATCATAATCATTAGTTTCTAATTTTTTCTTAAAGTCCTCGTATTTGATATATTCTAATACTATTGAATTATCTAAATCTGATGTGTTTACCCTTTTTATATGTATTGTTCCAAGTATCTGATTGTTTTTTGATGCTTCTTCTATTTCAGAATCTGACAATGTTTTATATTTCTTAGTAGCTGAATCATACATTTGATCTCTACTTCTTAAATCCACATATTGAGTTGCTATTTCAGCTTTTAATAAATATGGCATTAATTTTATTTCTTTATCTGAAAAATCATTTTCATCAAATCCATATAATATTAATAATTGTTTAAGTAATTCGTCTTGCGACATTCCATTTATGTCTACTCCTGCATCTGTCAATTTTTTCTTTAACTCATCATTTATACTAATATCCCAAGTGCCTTTATCTTTGTTAAGTGTTACTATGCCAGAAGAATAACCTGTTCCCGATCCTAAAGCTTCTGCTTTAGCCGTTCTTGCTATATCCCAATTTCTATAATTTATTACGTATAAAAATCCTCCAATCAACACAATAACTACTGGGACTAATATAAGAACAAGCAAAATAATTTTTAGAGGCATAGGTAACTTCATAAAAATTTTTATTGTTTTTTTTGTTTTTTCTGCTCTTTCTCTGCTTCTTTTTAATTCATTTTTTGATTTTTCTAGAAAGCCCTTTTCCTGTTTTTTTTGCTCTTCTTCTTCTGGATCCATTGTAACACCTCCTTTATTTCGTAATTTATATTTCTATTTCTATTTGTGCAAACTGATTATTTCCATTATTTAAATACTCTTGATAATTTAAAACTATATTTGTAAAATTTATTGATTTTACTACTTTTTGTAGATTATATGCTTTGTTAAATTTAATACTCACCGTTTGCATCATTCCACTTTTTATAGTTAAATCATCTATAGATAATTCATTTAAAAATGCAACATAATTCTGATTCTTTATATCTGTCAAATACACTGTTCTTGTATTTTTCTTACTGTCTAATAATATATCATTTTGAGTATTGTTTTTTATTTTTAAAATATATATTTCATAATCAATATAATTTTTTCTTTCTGCTATATAAATTTCTACTCCATTTTGTTTTTTTGTTTTATTAACTTCTTCTTTTCCTATGTAATTGTTTATATTTAATTTGTACTCATCATTCTCTTTTACTATTGTGTAATAGTCTTGAATACTCATATCATCTTTATTCCCACCTGTTGATAATAAATCCTCTGTAATTTTTATACTATAAGTATAAGAGTTGTCTGTATTTATCCATGCTCTTTTGTCACATAGCCTATATGTTGTAAATATTTTTTCAACATAATTATTTTTAAATTCTTCTTCTGTTGGATATAGTGTTTCTTTGCAATCAGTTGAAAGTAAATTATATGCTGAGCTTATTTCTTTCTCATTACAAAATTTTATAAAATTATCTATAATTTCTGTTGACTCACTTGCAACTTCTTTTGGTACATCTGTTCCAGATATTATTGAATAATTCTTATTAATATAAGTAGTAGTACTAATATTAGTACTACTACTCCTATCTTTTGTACTATTTTTCAAAGAGTTATTTAATGTTTTTATTACTCCAAATATTAATATTATAACAACAATTGTTATCCATATAGCATGTCTATTTTTGTTATAAAATCCAATTATACTGTTCACTAACTTAAATCTCCTTTAAAATCGCTTATTAATCTTATTGCTCTTTTAGCTTGTTCTGCATTAAGTCCTTTTTCTCTTAATCTTCTTTCATAATCTTCCACATTTTTTTCTTGTCCCCAATATGATTTTGATAATCTTTTATGCATTTTTGCAGCTGCTACAATTTCTTCTTGGCTTACTGGTCCATCTTTATCATTCATGTGGCTTGCTCTTATATCCATTGCTTGCTTTATATCATTTGCACTTGTTATTCCGTTTGCACTAAGCATTCTTATTGCATCTTCTCTTTGATCTTTATCTAAGCCTAATTGACTACATGTTTTTAAGAAATCCATATCATTATTTAGTTCTTTAGTAGTTTTACGCATGTTATATTCATCAGTTCCAAATATGTTTTCTTTTATTTGCTCTTTATTTTCATGTCCAAATTCCATAGCTTTATCATCTATTTTTCCCATTCCTGAAGCTCCTATCGCTGCTGCTGCTGCTCCGTATTTAAGCACATTTGTTGGATCTCCTGATGCTATTCCTGCTGCTAATCCTGCTGTTCCTAATGCTGCTATTCCTATTCCTTTTCCTAGTCCTCTTCTTAGTGTTCTACCTGCTTTCTTTCCTAATCTCATTGCATTTGGCTTATTAAAGTATCTTTGATGAAGACTGTTACCTATACCTTTTATAATTCTCTTTGAACCTGATTTAACTCCATTTCCATATATTGTTGGTTTTGGCTGTCCAGTTGCTATATCTTCACCAAATGCACTTGTTGTACTTTGTTGGTTAGCATGATTACTGCCAGAGCCTCCTCCGGAACCTCCTCCTGGATTTCCTGAATCACTATCTGGTGCTGGTGCTGGTATATATCCTGTTCTTGTTTTGCTTGAACTTGATGAATCTCCTCCTGAACCTGAACCTGATTTTGAACCTCCTCCTGATTTCATTTTGTTTATTGCATTCATTACCATTGCTCCGCCTGCTGCTGCTCCTAATTGACCTATACTACTTGCCTTGTCAAATCCAAACATCTTTCTAAAGAATTTCTCGGCTGGCATCATAAATCCTACTGCTACTATTGCATATAGCCAATTTCCACCATCTACTATAAAGTTCATAGCTGATGATACTAACATATAGTATATTATAGTATGTATTACTGGTAATAAAGCATTAAATACATATTCTCTAATCCACATGGTAAATGCTTGTGCTTGTCCATCTTTTATCTTATCCAGTGGATATGTTAATGCTATTAATGGTGCTATCATTGTTAAAAACGCGAGCATTACCACCCTCTTTAGATATTGCCATAAAAACACCATTGTATATATTACTAACACTATATAAATTACTATATAAGCAAATATTTCTGCATAACTTTCTGTTGAATCATTAGTTTCTCCTAGTTCTGCTCTTACTGTACTTATTAAATAATCATATGGCCTTTCTTTGTTTGAATCCTCATATCTAACCATATTTTCTGTGTCAAATATTTCTATAACTTTTTTTGTCATCTGCATTGTAAACACCATTACATATTGTAATAAAAACAATATACACATTGCTGCGACCCAATCTGCCAACATTTTTTTATATTTTGCTTTATCTTGTCCTGTACTACTTATTAATATACGTATTCCCACATATACCAATACTGATAATAGCCCTACTATTGCTATCATTCTTAATGTTTTATACCATGTTGATATTGAGCTTTGTAATTGTCCTGCTGTAGATGAATGTACTACAGTTTCTGTACCTGTAGTTAAATTTTCTTCCGCATCGCTTAAATTTTTGGGACCTGTTAACTCCAATAAGTATAAATTAGTACTCCAAGGCTCAGTACTAGTTTGTCCTTGAAGGTCAGTTGTAGTAGAAGCGTTAATTGCTTTTACCACACAATAATATTTTCCGTTATTAGTTTCCCATGTGGTTTCTAAAGTTTCTTCATTTGTGGAATTAGTAAGGATTGAATTATAGCCATTGACAGTCCTTAATTTTTCTATATTGTAGTCTATTTCTTGCTTATATGTCTTTTCTTTTTTCCATTTTTCTATTTGTTCATTTACTTTTTTGCTACTAAAAGCAGTTCCAACCACTGTTCTAGCTATATTTTCTGTCTTGTCAATTTTTGCTCCAGTAAATTCTAATGCTTTAATAGTTGTATTCTGACTAGTTTTCTTCTTAACAGTTGTATTACTTGGACTTATAAAATTAGCATCTAATCCGTGGAATTTTACCTGTAAATATTGTTGCTGGTCCTATGTATATATGGTATTCATTTTTTTCATTTATTGTGCTTCCATCCCACAAAAATTGCTGTGCTAATTCTATTGAAAGATCTGAAACAAATGCTAATAATTGTGCTATTGGTCTAAATAGTTTACCTCCATCTTTTTCATCCTGCGATTTTGCTAAAGAATAATTTGGCAATATAAAAGTAAATATCAATACAAACACCACTATTAACATTAAAGTTTTTGTTAATTTTTTATTAGTAATTAAGTTCATATTCTTAATCCTTTCTACCTATTTATCTAACTTTTGTTGGCTAATTTATTTAAGTTTGTTTCCACAAACTCAAATTCTTTTTTCGTTGGTGTTATTTGGATTATTGCTGTATCTGAGCCTACTTTTAAAAGTCCTTCTCCTATTAGACAAGTTACTAAAAATCCCGCTTCTCCTTCGCTTAATTTAAATACTTCTTTTAAGTAATTTATTTCTGATTTATCTTGTGCTAAAAATAGCTTAGTGTCTGAAGATGTAAGTACCGCTTGTGCTTCTGGTTTTTCGTAAAAGTCTTGGAATCTTTGTGAAATTATTGCAAGTGATACATTTCTTTTTCTTGCACGTCTTGCCATTTTATTTAAGAACTCTACTGCTTCTGGATATGGAAGAAGCATCCAAGCTTCATCAACTAAAACTCTTTTTTTAGTTGCTTTTGTTCTATCTTCACTATTCTTTTTAACATATTTTTCCCAAATCCAAGAAAGTAATATTTGTTGTGCAAGTGGCCTTGCAAATCTTTCCTCCAATTGAGATATATCCAAGTTTATAAATGGTGCTCCATCTAATAGTTCAAATGTAGATTGCCCATCAAAATATGCCATTTGTCCATTTAATTCTCTTACATATTGTTTCATAACTTTTAACAAATAGCTGTAGTGAAATTGATAGTTAGGATCTGTATTTTCTTTAGCTTTTTTTATTAGTGTTTTATACCATGACCCAATTGTAGGCATTTGCTTCTTTTCTTTAAATAAATTTTCTCTTCTTATTCCTCCGTTTGAAGCTTCATATAAACTGTTTGGATCTGATGTTATTCCCGCTTTTGTATATTCTTCTGCAACTGCTTCTGCTATAATTTGTTTTGTAAGCTCATTTACCTCTTCACTTCTTGTGCTACCTCTTGCCATGGTTAAAAGAGCTTGTGTAACGTCCTCTATTTTGTTTTCTACATTTAAAATAGGTCTTTCTCTTCCTGTTATTTCGTCTTTTGTTCTTTCTATTTCTATATCGAATAAGTTTATAATTGTTTTAGAAGTTGGACTTATTACTACATTTATTCCACCAAGTGCATCTGCAACTGCTGAATACTCGCCCTCGGCATCTAATGCCAAGCTTTCTATTCCCATAAGAACAGAAGATCTAGAAATTAATGTTTTCATTGTAACAGATTTACCAGCACCAGATTTAGCAAATATAACCATATTATAATTTGTTAAACTTTGGTGGAAATTATCAAATAAAATTGGTACTCCTGTTTGTTTATTAAATCCTAGTGGTATTCCTGTTAGATGTCCTACCTCTGATGTAGTAAATGGGAAAACTGTTGCCATAGAAGCACGGTCAAATGTATGTGTTCTTTTTATTTTATCATTCATAAGTGGTAAATTTGATTTAAATGCATCTTCTTGCATTGCCCATGCTGATTTTATTCCTACTAAATTTTTAGACATTTCAGTTGCTAATAATTTTGTATATGCATCTAAACTTTGCAAATTGTATGCAAAAAGTGTTGCAACAACAGACGCTTCGAATAATTTATTAAATCCTGATGCAATATTGTCTCTTAGTTCCTCTGCCTCTAGCCTTTTTTGTGTTAGTATGCTTTCTCTATTTATATTCCCTCTATCAGATGCTACGATTCTTTCTGTTTCTAATTGGTTAATTACCTTATTTAATTCATTTTGAGATCTTGATTCTGGAACAGGGTTTATATATACAGATGTATTTATATCTCCAAATAGATACATATCTCTAAATAGTTCTGGAAATGTACACATTCTTGGAAGTGCTGATACGAAAAAGCTTCTTGCATATCTTGTAGTATTAGAAATTATTTCTAAATGATCTATATTAGAAGCATCTATTCCAGATGGAGCAATTAATTCTTTTATTGTTTTCTTTCTTAAAATTTCATATTCTGGTTCTTGTTTAAGCATCTGCATTTGTCTTTGTTGTTCTTCTAGTTCTCTTTTTTTCTTCTTTGTCATTTGCATTTTCCTCCTTCTTTTGTTTTTTGCCTTTTACTCTCTTTATAGCTTCTTCTGTTACTTCTTTTCCTATATATCTTTCATTTTCTTTCAATATAGCTGTTGCCATTTCATCTATTAAATCATCAATTGATTCTTCCTTTTTTTCTACTGCTTTTTCTTTTTCTGATTTTATTTCATCAACATATTCTTTTGCCATTTCTAAAGCTTTTTCTTCTATTGTTTTGTTTAAAGCCTCCATCTTTTTATCTAGTACATCTGGTGCTGTTGAATATAATTCTGTATATCCTGCTTTTAGAGCTTTTTCTATTCCATATACTTCCGATTCATCTCTATTGTATGCTACATACAATAATTCAGCTAGTTCATATGAATCCATTACTTTGCATTTCATGCTACATGCAAACAATGTTCTTATTAAAGCTTGTGATCTTGTGTATAATTCTGAAAACACCATTTGTTTTTTTTCTTCGTCACTTAGCATATCGTTTCCCAAATCCGATGTGTTATATGGAATTACTATATAATAATGCTTTTTAAGAACATTTTTATTTAAACTCATTTTTTCTATGTTTTGTGTAATATCTTTGCCATAGTCATATAAGTTTTGTAATCTTGCAATCTCTGTTCTTAATTCCCTTGTAATCGTTGTACTATATGAACCAGATTGAAGCATTTTATTATATTCCATTTGTTTTTTATCTAATTGTTGTTTTACTTCTTCTATCTTTTTTGTATAGTTTTCTATGCTACTACTTATATTTATTGTTCTTGTTTGTGTATATAATTGTATTGGATGTCTTAAAGTATTTAAGAACTGAACAAATCCTGCTTCTACAGAAGTTTTTTCTACTTCTGACATTAGGTCATAGTTTATTCCCTCACAAGAAATTACCATTAAGTATCTTTTTCCACCGTTTTGCACAATCATGTTATCTTCTATTTTATCAAACTCCATAAAATCAAATACAGATAATTTTGTATATTGTGAAGTCTGTTTAGCAGTTTCTTTTGTTTTTAATTTAGGATTTTCAATATTGTTTGAGTTGTTATTTTCTTGTTTTTCTGGACTGTTCTCTTTTCTTTTCATGTACCAATATACCATAACTAGTACTACAACTATCATAAATAAAATTACTGCTACTATAGTTAGCATATCTACAGCATTATCCATTGTTCTTTTCCTCCTTAGTATATACATATATTCTTCTCTTTTGAGCCTTAAACTTTATAGCTCTTAGCATAACCTCATCTATTCTTTCTCCTCCAGCTTTTCTTGTTATTTCAAATCTAGGAGAATCTGGAATTTTTAATGTTGCTATTCCATAACCTATTGCAGCAAATATTAAACAAATAATAAGTTTTACATAGAATTGTGAAAACAACATTCCTATTAATGAACTCACTAATAATCCTACTATTAATCCTACAGCAGTAAATATTAATGAACGTGTAGTGAATATAAATAATATTCTACCTTCACCTCTAACATCTCTTGGTATACTATGTGTAGCCAAATTGGTTTCCTCCTTTGTTTTGTACCATTTTGCCTGATACAATTATACTTATATATATTATAACAGATATTAGTACTAATTGTAATATATTAGTAAAAAAAATAAAAAAAACATAAAAATGTAATACTTTTGTAATAAAATAAAAAAACTTGTTAGATTTTCTAACAAGTTTTTTTATTTTATTACAATACTATTTAAGTGCTCCAAAAATCATTGTTGCAATTTGTGCTGCTGCTACAACAACTACTATACCTATAATTAATGGCATAAATGATTTTTTATATTCTGCTCTTTCTTCTGTACTTCCAATCATGTATTTAATACCTAGTATAGAAATGATTACAACAGCTGCTATTGCTGCTAATGTTCTTATCCATTTAACTACATTCCCTGCTATTGTAATAACACCTTCTGATCCTTCTGCTCTTCCTTTTCCTTTTGTGTCAATGTCTGTTATTATACCAGTGTCAACTGTTGCTAAAGCATATGGTGCAATAGTAATTATTAACATAATAGCTACTAATAATGCAGAAATTATTTTTACAGATTTTTTCATAGTATTCTCCTCCATTTCTTTATTATTTATATATTAAACTTCCTTAAATCTCTTTAAGAAAACTTTAAGAACTAATTAATAATTCCCTCCGCCGCCACCTTGAATTAATTCCGAATCACCTTTTTTATGTGCAGTAGAGCCACCCTGTTCCCATTCTGTCGCATCTTGGGTATCTCCCTCTAAGCTGTTTCCTGTATTTACTAGCGTTCTCCAAATAAAGAATGCACCGAACACCACTATACAACCTATTATATATGGAACTAGAGCCTCTTTTATTTTTGCTTTTCCTTCTATACTGCCTGTTATAAATTGCACACCTATTATAGCTCCTATTATAACTGCAACACATATAGCTGCAGTCATTAGCCATTTATATATTGTACTGGATGTAGACTGCAATTTTTTTTCATCTATTACAGTGGTTGGAGATCTCCCTTTTGATAGAAAATCATCTGCTGATTTAAACATATCCGATACTGCATTAACTTTTAGTGGAATAATTGTGTTTATTATTAATAATACTAATGCTATTATTAGTATTTTATTAAATAAATTTATATTCACCTTTATCACCCACTTTTTTTATTCATACTTTTGCACAATGCTGTAGATTATACTAGGTAATGTTGTACAAAGTACTAATAGTGCACACCCTACTATATATGGAATCATATTTTCTTTGTAATTTGCTTTTTCATCTAGTGAAGCTAACATATACTTGAGTCCTATAATAGATAAAACAACCATCGCAGCTACTACTCCCAGAGTCCTAACAATTCTAAGTATCTTACCCGCCATTTCTATTGCTCTTCCGCCTTCTTGTGCTGTTATCTTTTCTGGTTTGTATTCATCTGGCTTTATGTCTATGTTTGCTTGTACATATGTTGTTGTACTAAATATTAATAATATTAGAAGAAATAATATACTAATTATTTTTATTGTTTTTTTCATATATTACTCCCTCCTTTTATGTAATCTAAATAAATTATACCACACATTTCCTTTTATTTCAACATTTTTCATTTTCTTGTGCTATTTTATGTTATTTTAGCATACAAAATATTAATTTGTAAATACAAATTTAAAAAAACAGTTTAAATATTTTTTATACTTAAACTGTTTTTTATTATGACATTATCTTCTGTCTTTCGTATATATTCTTGTTCTTATTTTTTTATTATAGTATCTTGTTATTAATTCATCTAATTCTAGGCTTAGGGTATATATATATGTATAATCCTTCTCTTTTGTTATACTTTCATTTAATTTTCGTCTTAATTCTAGGATTTCTTCATCTAGCATAGACTTTTCACTCCTTTTATTAATTTTTTCTTTTGTATATTAATAAAATACCATATTTTTACATTTAGGTCAATAAAAAAACAGCAAAAATGCTGTTTTTTGAATAAATTTCGTATGTCATATTTCTCTATTTTTTAACATCTGTTTAGATTTTAATATATTTTGTTTTTCATTTTGTCAAGAAATAAAAAAAAACGACAAATTGGAATTTGTTTAGTTCC
>ERZ779973.149-NODE-149-length-11226-cov-2.22299_pt1 | contig 11226 bp, 11 predicted proteins | sample MGYA00511948_ERZ779973 | MGnify/ENA primary metagenome ERZ779973 (study PRJEB29588, sample SAMEA2160045) | human gut metagenome | biome: human gut; feature: human-associated habitat; material: faeces | place: Denmark | collected 2008/2010 ...
GGTCTACGCCATGTCGTCCCTGTTCACGGCGATGGTCGTGTGGGCGATGACAAAATGGTACGAGGAGACCGACCGAAGGTATGCGAACCGCTGGATCGTGCTGATCTCGTTCCTGATGGGACTTTCCATCGGAGTCCACCTGCTGAACCTGCTGGCGATTCCGATGCTGGTCTATATGTACTACTTCAAGATGAGGGAGGACAAGCCATATTCATTCTGGGAATATGTCAAGATCATGGCCGTCTCGGTGGTGATCCTGGCGTTCATCCTGTTCTTCATGGTGCCTTACATCCCGAAGATAGCCGCCTACTTCGACCTGTTCTTCGTGAACACGCTGGGGCTTCCGTACAACACCGGAGCGGCGTTCTTCATCGTGGCTCTGCTGACCGCATGCTTCTGGGGGCTTTTCAAGACCTTGAAGACAGAGAAAGTGTTCTGGAACACGGCCCTGCTGTGCTTCACGACGATCGTGATCGGATTCTCCGTGTTCAGCATCGTGATCATCCGCTCCTGCGCCAAGACCCCTACCAACGAGTACCAGCCGGACAACGCCTTCACCCTCGTGCGCTACCTTTCCCGCGAGCAGTACGGCTCGACCCCTCTGCTCTACGGACAGTACTACGGCGCTCCGTACGAACTCGACCAGAAGTACTACTGGGCTCCGCTGAACGGAAAGTACAAGAAGGCTCCGGCTCCGGTTGACGTGAAGTACGACCGCGCCGGCAAGATGCTCTTTCCGAGGATGTACAGCACGGATGACAGGCACATCAGGTTCTACGAGTCCTACACCAACGGCAAGGGGACCCCTGTCCAGGGCGCTCAGTACAAGAAGCCGACGCAGGGAGCCAACCTTTCCTATTTCTTTGACTTCCAGCTTGGCTGGATGTACTGGCGGTACTTCATGTGGAACTTTGTGGGCCGCCAGAATGAGATCCACACTCCGTCCGCGGACCTGTTCACCGGCAACTGGGAGAGCGGAATCCCGTTCATCGACAAGATTCACCTCGGTGACCAGAGCAACGCTCCGCAGTGGCTGAAGGACAACCCGGGCAAGAACCACTACTATTTCCTGCCGCTGTTGCTGGGGCTTCTTGGGCTCTGCTTCCAGTTCGACAAGGATCGCCGGGGCTGCTGGCTGACATTCCTGCTGTTCTTCATGACGGGAATCGCCATCGTGCTGTACCTGAACCAGTCACCGTATCAGGTGCGTGAGAGGGACTACGCCTACGCGGGCTCGTTCTACGCCTTCGCCATCTGGATCGGATTCGCGGTCGCGGCATTATATTCATGGATAACTTCCGCCTTGAAGGGAAAGCACGCCGTCGCCGTTGCCTCCGTTGCCTCCGCCGGGTGTCTTTTCGTGCCGGCGCTGATGGCCGAGGAGAACTGGGACGACCACGACAGAAGCAACCGCTACACCGCCGTCGAAGTTGCCAAGAACTATCTCAACTCCGTGGAGCGGAATGGTTTGCTCATTACCCACGGCGACAACGACACCTTCCCTCTCTGGTACGCCCAGGAGGTCGAGGGTTTCAGGAACGATGTGAGAATATGCAACACCTCCCTTCTGGGAACAGACTGGTACATCGACCAGATGAGGTACGCCATCAACAATTCCGCGCCTCTGAATCTGTCGATAGGCCAGGAGCAGTACCTCTACGGGACCAACGAGTGGGTGCCGATCGAGGACAAGCGCGGCCAGGCCCTCCTGCTGTCTGACTGCGTCGCCGTGTTCAAGCACCCGGACGCCAAGCTGCTCTACCAGGACGGGAGGAAGATGGACTACTGGGTGTCCAGGAAGATGATCATTCCGGTCAACAAGGAGAACTGCCTGAAGAGCGGGATCGTGAGCGAGAAGTTCGCCGGACAGATCCCGGACTCCATCGTCATCGAGATCCCGAAGAGCAAGAGCTACCTGAGCAAGCCGGAACTCTTCGTCCTCGACTTCCTCTCCACCTATCAGTGGGACAGGCCTTTGAATATGCTCAACATGGGTGGCGACCTCAACATCGGCCTGAAGGACTACCTCATGTACGAGGGATTCTCCTACAAGTTCACGCCGATCCGCAACAAGGTCCAGTCTCTTGAGGTCGGCCTGGTGGACACCGATGACCTCTACGACAAGATGACTGACAAGTTCTGCTTCGACGCCGTTTCCCGCGAGGACTACTGCGTTGACTACCAGAACACCTACACGTTCCTTGGCGTGATGTCCCTGAGGAATATGTTCGTGTCAGCCGCCAACGCCTTCATCGCCGCCGGTGAGAACGACCGTGCCGAGGAGATGCTGGACAAGTGCCAGCAGGTTCTAAAGCCGAAGAAGTACCCTTACGACAACTCCATTCTGGGCTGGGGATCCAACGCCCTCTTCCCGATAGAGATGGTCAAGGACTACTACGCCCTCGGCAGGCAGGATAAGGCCAGGGCTCTCGCCCGTGAACTCTCCTCCGAGCTGATGGAGTCCGTCAGGTTCTATCTGGACTTCTACCCGATGTGCAAGAACGAGTTCGAGTACAACTGCAACCTTGTCTACTACATGACCAACGACATCCGCAAGGCTGGCGACAAGGACTTCGCCGACGAGATAGAAAAGACCCTCGCCGGCTTCCTTTCCGTTCAGTCATAAGAAGCTGTTTCGGAAATCCCGATAGCAGTTATAGAAACAAAGGGATGATTATCCATCCCGAATCGCAGGTGGTGTTATAATTTTGCGCCGTTAAATAATAGAGCGTAAGATTATGTCACCACTTGAAATTTCCACGGCTGCCATGAGCGCCAATTCCGGATCGCTGATCATCGTTTGCGCGGTCGCAAGCGCGGTGATCCTTGTCATTTCCTTTTTCCGTGAGAGGCTGAAGGCCTTCAACGCCAAGCACAAAGTCATCACCTATTCCGACACCATCGTAAGGCCGGTGTCCTGGAACGGCGGCAAGGACGGCATCGACATCGACGGCATCCCTTACTACGGTTCCTACGAGGACGAAGACCATGACACCCCGGTCGACAACGTGATGTCAATCCCTACCGCTATTCAGGCAAAGGAGGCAAAGGAGGCAAAGGAGGTGAAGGAATATGGAGACTCAGGAAGTCACGCTGCATAACGAGCTGAAGCGCAAGAGCATATTCCTGAGAGACTTCACCACTGAACTCTACGCCAGCGGGGCGACTACGATCCGGATTGAGAAGAATCTCGGCAGGATCGCCGAGAGTTGGCACACGAAGGCTGACTTCTCCGTCCTTCCGACCTGCATCGTGCTGAACCTTTGGGACGAGAGGGAGGAGAGATCCTATTCCGTGACCGGGAAGATCCCCGCCGACAGGATCAATTTCAACACCGTCTCCGACCTGAGCGGACTGAGCTGGAAGATTGTGGAAGAGGGACTTGATGTGACGCAGGCCACGGGCATATTCAGGAATATTCTTAAAAAGAAAAGGTTGAACCCTTGGCTTGTGCTGGTTCTTGTAGGGCTGGCGAACGCATCGTTCTGCGAGCTTTTCGGAGGGGATCTTGTCTCGATGCTGATAGTGTTCATCGCCACGATCGACGGTTTCTTCCTCAAGCAGAAACTGCCCGCCAAGGGGATTGACTATAGGGTGGTCATCGTCCTGGCCTCCTGCCTTTCCGCCGTGATAGCCTGCTCTGGCTTCGTCTTCGGATGTGGCAGGACACCGGAGGTCGCCCTCGCCACCAGTGTCCTCTACTTTGTCCCGGGAATCCCGTTCTGCAACGCGGTGTGTGACCTTCTTTACGGCCACTACATCTGCTGCATCAGCCGTTTCCTGCACGCCGTGATGATCACGGTCTGCCTGTCGCTGGGACTTTGCATCGCTTTCGGACTTCTGAATATTCAATTTCTATAATGGAACTTTTCTTTCTTATCATAAAAGACGGTATCTTTGCCGCTGTTGCGGCGATAGGTTTTTCAAGCATCAGCAATCCGTCACCGAGGGTGTTTCCTCTGTGCGCCCTGATCGCCGCCGCAGGACACATGACCCGCTACGTGTTAATGAATATCTATGGCTTTCAACTGGCCACCGGCAGCATGCTGGGCGCGCTTGTCATCGGTTTTCTGGCATTGCCGGCAGCCAAGATGATCAAGACCCCGGCGGAGTGCATCTCGTTCCCGGCACTGCTTCCGATGGTTCCGGGGATGTACGCCTACCGGACGATACAATCCTTGCTGCATTGCCTGGGATCTTATTCGGAGCCGACTTTCATGCACTACCTGTACCTGCTGAGGTTCAATTGGATGACCTGTCTGGTGACCATCATCGCGATGGTGGTCGGTGTGATGCTGCCCATCCTGCTGTTTCAGAATTATTCTTTTAAGGTGACAAAGTAATGGAATTCAGACAACTACGCTATTTCGTCAAGGTCGCGCAATTGTGCAGCTTCTCCGAAGCCTCAAAGGCTTTGTTCATCTCCCAAAGCACTTTGTCCCAGCAGATAAAGCAGCTTGAGGATGAACTTGGGGTGGAACTTCTTGTCCGGGACTCAAGGCACGTCGCCTTGAGTGACTACGGGGAGCAATACCTTCCGTACGCCAAGCAGGTTCTCAAAGATGTGGACGCAAGCGCCGAGAGGATGAAGGATGTTCGTGAGTTGAGCATCGGCACGTTGAACGTCGGAGCCACCTACACGTTCTGCCCCTTGCTGGCTGACACCGTGAGAGACTACATGAAAAGATACCCGGGAATAAAGCTCAAGATCTTCTGCCGCTCGATGGAGAACCTTATGGAGATGTTGGAGCATGGCCAGTTGGATGTGGCTTTGTCCTACAAGCCACTGCAGAGCTACGACGACATCGACTCCCACATCCTGTTCAACAGCAAGCTTTGTGTGATCGCCGGCAAAGACAATCCCGTAGCCCGGATGGAGAGCATTCGTCTGACGGAATTGGAAAAGCTCCCGCTAGCGCTGCCGGCCAGAGGATTGCAGGCAAGGAACGCTTTTGACAGCCTGCTCTACGGCCAGAACTTCAAGTTTGATGTCCGTCTGGAGATCAACGATCTCAGCATGCTTCTGGACATGGTCTCCAGCACCGGCCTTGTGACGCTCCTTTCCGAGGCCACTGTCCGCGGCAACAAGGATTTCGTCGCCCTGAGTCTTGATCACCCGCACTCTGAAATGCAGGGATCATTCCATCTTCTCAAAGGCTCCTATTGCAAAAACGCCACGAAGGAGTTCCTCAAGATGCTGGTAGAGAACAATTCCTTCACGCTGGCCATGGACGCCATAGCGAACAGGTAGGGAATCGCCGTCAGGCATGGGATGCGCAGATGCTTCGACCGGATCTGCGACAGGGGATCACCGAAGGAGTGCGCGGCGGGTAATGAGGCGAGAGTCAATGAAATAAGCATTCTCGTGGTGGGGTATTGAGTGCCACGGGAATGCTTATGTTGGTTATTGCCAATGGGCTAGGTGCCACGGAGTGGATCGCTGCCTTTAGACCAGGGCCTTCACCTGTGCCGCACCGAGGGAGAGAAGGTCGGTGATCGGCTTGTACTGGTACTGGTCGAAGTCATTGATCTGGGCGAAGCCGGCTGACTTGTCGCGGCGGTAGTAGATGTACATCAGAAGGCCGCCGGGAGCCTCTGCTGGTACCTTGGTTGACCTGCCCTCAAGGAAAGAGATGACCTCCTCCTTCTTGGTTTTCGGGTAGTTGGCGGTCTTGCGGCGGAAGGAGCCTTCCTTGCCTTCGATCACATAGGAGGACTTCATGGCGAGGAAGAGGATCACGGCGAACGCTATGAGAGTGCATCCGAGGATGAACATAGAGTCGGAGCAGAAGAGCAGTCCGACTCCTGCGGCAAGGAACAAAAGTGTGATGATGAAGTCCTTTGCGGATCTTGTTTTCTTGATATTTACGGTTTCCATTTTTTTCTGTTTTAAAAGTTGTCCTTTAATAATATAATGTGGATCCATTGCCGGATAACGCAATGATCCGGTGAGCCGCTCAAAAAAGAGGGGAGCGGCACCCTTCGGGGTGCGGGGATCAGGAATATGCTGGATCGCCTTCATACACACCGTTGTGCCACCGGAAGAAGCGGCACTTTTGTGGAATTGGAATATGGAAACCGACCGCTATAGACGCAGCTTCCGCAGCGTAGGCAGGGAATGCTTAAGGATGACGGAACCGGTCAGGATCCTGGAACCCAGGATTCCGATCAGGATGTCTGTCCTGCGGGTGTGTCTGCACACGTTGCCGGAAGCACCTGTGACTGTGCGTACTACCGTCTGCCCCTCGGCCGTCGGGCTGGAGAGGCAAGGCGTGTTGAACTTTATGAATGAATGATCAGAATTTGCCGGATCTGAAATACTTCCGGAGGAAGCAGCGGCAGAAACCCCGATGTGAGCCTTGTCCTGTGGCGAGGAAAGGAAGTTGACCCGCAGCCCGTCGCAGAAAAACGCAAGGGCGGCGAGGACAACGGAAACCAGGCATAATCTGACGAGCGACTTCATGACCGGTTACCTTTTAAGTCGTACGAATATGCTCAGCGGCAGGTTCTTGCCGAACCTGTCCCTAAGTACCAGCTCACCGGATTCCAAGGAGGCGTCGGCTGGAAGACCGAGAGCCTGACGGACAACGGTCTCGCCCAGGATGGCCGAAAAACCGTTGGAGTAAAGGTTCAGGACAAGGAAACTGTTTTCAGGAGCGAGAATCCTCCCGACGGTCTTCATCATGTCGAAAAGGCATTCGTCCAGTTTCCATTTTTCCCCGTCCGGGCCGTGGCCGTAGGCCGGAGGATCCAGGATGATGCCTTGGTATAGATTGCCGCGTTTGGCCTCACGGTTCGCGAACTTCATCGCGTCCTCGACCACCCAACGGATGTCCCGGAGGCCGCTGCGATCCTGATTCTCATGCGCCCAGGTGACAACCTGGCGGACGGAGTCAAGGTGTGTGACATCCGCTCCGGCGCACTTGGCGGCAAGCGATGCCGCTCCCGTGTAGGCGAACAGGTTCAGGACCTTAGGGCGTGAGCCTGTCTTCGCGGCGATGTCCGATGTCTGTCTGAATATGTAGTCCCAGTTAGCGGCCTGCTCCGGGAAGACTCCCACGTGCTTGAAGGACGTGAGTCCGAGGCGGAGGCTGAACTTCGGGCCGCCATCATAGCGGATCCACCACTGATCCGGCATGTTCCTAAGCCTTTCCCACGTCCCGCTGTCCTCCTTCCCGGCCTTGCCGAATCCGGCTCCCGGCGTGAAGCGGGTGTGTGCGAGAGTGTTCCATTCGGCATCGCTCATGCTCTTGTCCCACAGAGCCTTAGGCTCCGGACGGGCAAGAACATATTCACCAAACCTTTCAAGTTTGGCTCCTTTGCCGGAATCCAGAAGTTCGTAGTCCTTCCAGTTATTAGGAACATACTCGATCGTCATAGCGTACAAATATAGGAAAAAGAAAGCCTATTTTGTTCTATCGGGACAGGATTTAATCGTTATAGTCTGATTGACTGATACGTAATCCGCTGGATTTTACTATATTTGCGCTCGGAATTTGTAAGATTTTACTAAAACAACAAGTTATGCAACAGCACATTGACACCTACGATTTCAAAGGCAAAAAGGCTATCGTGAGAGTGGACTTCAACGTTCCGCTCGATGAAAACTTCAACATCACTGATGACACCCGCATCCGCGCGGCTCTCCCTACGCTCAAGAAAGTGCTTGCCGAAGGTGGCTCCCTCATCCTCATGTCCCATCTCGGACGTCCGAAGGGAGTTGACCCTAAGTTCTCCCTCAAACATATTCTCGCCCACGTCTCCGAGTGCCTCGGAGTTCCGGTGCAGTTCGCCGAGGACTGCCAGAAGGCTGACGCTCAGGCCGCCGCCCTCAAGCCGGGTGAGGTGCTGATGCTTGAGAACCTGCGTTTCTACGCCGAGGAAGAGGGCAAGCCGAGAGGACTCGCCGCCGATGCTACCGATGAGGAGAAGGCCGAGGCTAAGAAGGCTGTCAAGGCAAGCCAGAAGGAATTCGTGAAGAAGCTGGCTTCCTACGCTGACTGTTACATCAACGACGCTTTCGGTACCGCTCACAGGGCTCACGCCTCGACCGCGCTGATCGCCGCCTATTTCCCGAATGACAAGATGTTCGGCTACCTGATGGAGAAAGAGGTAAAGGCCATCGAGAACGTTCTGAAGAACGCCCAGCATCCTTTCACCGCCATCATCGGTGGATCAAAGGTTTCCAGCAAGCTCGGTGTCATCAAGAACCTGCTTGACAAGGTTGACAACCTGATCATCGGCGGCGGAATGGGCTACACCTTCATCAAGGCACAGGGCGGTCACATCGGAAAGTCCCTCCACGAGGACGAGCTTATGCCAGACGCTCTTGAGATTATGAAAGAGGCTAAGGAGAAGGGTGTAAATCTTTCACTTTCAGTCGCTACGGTTTCAGGCCAGGAGTTCAGCAACGACACTCCACGCAAGACATTCGACATATTCAACATTCCTGATGACTGGGAGGGAATGGACGCTTCAGAGGCTTCCCTTGAGAACTGGAAGAAGATCATCCTCGCTTCCAAGACCATCCTTTGGAACGGCCCTGTCGGAGTGTTCGAGCTTCCTAACTTCGCTCACGGTACCGAGAAGATCGCCGAGTTCGTGGCCGAGGCCACACAGAACGGAGCCTACTCTCTCGTGGGAGGCGGTGACTCTGTGGCGGCTGTCACAAAGCTCGGTTTCGCCGACAAGGTCAGCTACGTGTCCACAGGTGGCGGAGCCATGCTGGAGGCCATCGAGGGCAAGGATCTTCCTGGCATCGCCGCTATCCGCGACTAGCCGGGGCGCGACCGCCAGCGCCCCTTCCTCTATATTTCTCGGTCGAAGGGGCGTAAGAATCGCAGATTTTATGTAAGTTTGTACGAAAAGTGATTTTTAGGTTATGGATCTTCTGTTCGTACATTGGAATATGAATCCGGAGATATTCAGGATCGGATCGTTCGCCGTAAGGTGGTATGGTCTCCTGTTTGTTTCCGGTTTCGTTATTGGCTACTGGATGTTCGCGAGGTTCTTCAAGAGGGAAAAGGTCAACGAGGCCCTTCTTGATCCGCTTCTGTACACATTGCTGATAGGTACTCTTGTGGGAGCCCGTCTCGGGCACTGCATATTCTATCAGCCGGACTATTATTTCGGCTCCTGGAAAGGTTTCCTTGAGATCTTCGCCGTCTGGCACGGAGGACTCGCCAGCCACGGGGGGGCGCTGATGCTGCTCCTGTGCATGTGGTGGTTCGCGGGCAGGTACGGGAAGAAGAACCACATCGATTTCCTGTGGATTCTTGACCATCTGGCCATCGCCGTGGCTTTCGCCGCAACGTTCATCAGGCTCGGAAACCTGTGCAACTCCGAGATTTACGGTGATGTGACAAACCTTCCTTGGGGGTTCGTATTCGAGCGCAGGGGGGAGACCGAGCCGAAGCATCCGACCCAGATCTACGAGGCGCTGAGCTATCTGGTCCTCGGTGTCGGGCTGTTGTGGCTCTATGTCAAGAGGTTGGACAAGATGTACAGGGGTTCCTTCATAGGAATATTCTTCATTGTCTGCTTCGGGATGCGTTTCCTCATTGAGTTCATCAAGGAGCCGCAGGTGGATTTCGAGAACGCGATGGTTCTTGACATGGGACAGTGGCTGAGCATTCCGTTTGTCCTTCTGGGTATCGGACTCCTGGTCTATTCCTATAAGAAGAAGATTCCCGCCGCCGCTGTCATCCCCGCCGCCAAGCCCCAAAAGTCCGAGCCCACCCACTACGCCAAGAGCCTTAACGGATAATTTATGGTAAAGGCAATTTTTTTTGATATAGACGGGACATTGGTGAGTTTCAAGACTCACCGGATGTCCGAGAATCTGAAGGAAAACCTTCGTAAGCTTCAGGCCAAGGGCGTGAAGCTTTTCATTTCAAGTGGACGGGCAAGGCTGGTGATGAACAATCTGGACGGCTTTCCGTTCGACGGCTATGTGGCGATGAACGGGGCGGAGACGACTCTTGGCAGTGAAGTGATTGACAGTCACCCGCTTCCTGAGGCAACTTCCCTTCAGGTGGCCGAAATCGCTGAGCGGGAGAAGGTGTCCTGCTGGGTGTTCGCCGACAACGTGGCGGGGATCAACCATGCAAGCCCGCAGGCGATGGAGATCGCAGAGATGATCAACCTGCGCCCGCCTTGCTTCCTTGACCTCCAGCAGGTCGCGGAGAATCACACGGTCTATGAATATACCATATTCTTTGATGACGAACAGGCGCGAAGGCTGCTTTATCCGGTGCTGAAGAATGTCTCCTACACCCGCTGGCACCCTTATTTTCTGGACATTGTCCCGGAAGGCCTGTCAAAATCCTACGGCGCGGCGCGCATCCTTGAGCGCATCGGCGTGACACGCGAGGAGTGCATGGCGTTCGGCGACGGAGGCAACGACATCCCGATCATTGAATATGCCGGGATCGGTGTCGCGATGGGCAATGCCACCGACGATGTGAAGGCCGCCGCAGACTATGTCACTGACACTGTCGATGAGGATGGAATTGTCACCGCGCTTCAGCATTTTGGCGTACTATAGGAAATTTGGAAAATATTTAAGTTTTTCGGTGCATCGTTTTATTTTATTGAAAATAAATCATTTGGTTAATCCGCTGCTTTTTAGGTGGCGGATTATTTTATTATATTGCTTGAAAAAATGACGGTTTTTGCATAGCATTTGCAGAATGGCTTGGCGCAATTATAGAGATTATGGCTGAATTGACAAAGGAAACGATAATGATGACGGCGAACGGACTCTTCTCAAAGGATGGGGTCCGCGAGGTGTCCATCGATGACATCTGCCGCAAGCTCTGCATCTCCAAGAAGACATTCTACCAGTACTACGCCCAGAAGGAGGATCTTGTCGCCGACGTGGTGACCTACAATGTCGAGAGGAAGAAGGATGAGTTCGAGAGGATGGTCGAAGGCAAGAACGCCGTTCAGGTGCTTAAGGCCATGTTCGCCCTCATAGGCAGGAAAAAGACCATGGACAAGGACAAGAGGATGGTCAAGGACATCATGAAATACTATCCTGAGACCTTCATCAAGCACGCCGAGGATCGCTCCAAGGCACTTCACAACTTCTTTGTGGATTTTTTCGACACCGGAAGGAAGGAGGGACTCATCCGTTCCGACATGGACGTTGAGGGGGTGCAGCTGCTGATCTACATCATGCACGAGGGCATGGCCGAGTACCTTGACGGCGGCCACCGCATCGAG
>ERZ779973.162-NODE-162-length-10428-cov-2.64523_pt1 | contig 10428 bp, 8 predicted proteins | sample MGYA00511948_ERZ779973 | MGnify/ENA primary metagenome ERZ779973 (study PRJEB29588, sample SAMEA2160045) | human gut metagenome | biome: human gut; feature: human-associated habitat; material: faeces | place: Denmark | collected 2008/2010 ...
CCGTTCTGGTTGTAGTGCTTGAGCGCGAACGCGTAGTTGATTGTCGGATCTTCCTTCATCTTTGACTCTGTTTTTGGTTTGAGACAAAGATGCGCAGACTTGTTCAGAACTCAATGCGGAAATGTGGACGCATACGATCCAAAATTTGACCACTAACCATTAAGTTCCATTGCTATTGTGTTAATATATTTAAAGATCCTTGTGGTCAAAATAGCCGCGTCTGCTATCAGTAATTTAGGCCGAAAGACCAAAGGGGCAGCGTGTTGCCGTGAGCGAATTCAATGTCATCCTTTACGACATAGGAATCCGGAAGGTCCTCAATCTGTCTTTTTCCTTTATTCCGGCCACCAATCTCAAATGTGCGGTCACCGATGACGAAATCAGACTGACGTGAGGAAACCACATCATTCTCTACACGCATCTGGTTGTAGAAAAAAGTTTCCCTCATGTTCCCTATGTCAGCTTTCCCTCCGGACAAGACTGTCATCAGACTTGGGTTGTCAATATAGACCTTCTCCACTTTGCCCAGTCCCCTCATGCCTCCCGTATCGTCCCTAAGTTGACCTATCAGCTGAGCCTTCTCCAGCAACGCGAGATAGTCTGAGACGCTGTTTCGGCTGACTCCGATTTCAGACGCGAGGCTATCCGCATTAGGCTTATACGGAGCAAGTGTCGAGATAACAGCCAGCATCTTTTTTAGTTTTTTTGCTGTCGGTGCCTTTAGTTCGGCATACTGTGCGATATCTGATTCTATCGTTTTTGTTATGACATTCTGCATCCTCATCGGGAAATCTCCCTCCAATGCAAATGGATAGTAGCCCTCTGCAAGGTAACGTCTGAAAAGAGGGAGAGGATGAAGCACACCGTCAATACGTGACTTGCCCGCGAGTATCTCGTCAAGTGAATACTTAGATGCGTTTATGTTGTGAAACAGTTCCAGATACTCTCTGAAGGACAAACCATACAGCGTATAAGGTAGTACCCTTCGACTGAGATCAGCGACACCGTCCATGATGTCCAGTATGGAAGATCCTGAGAAAATCACCCTCATGTCAGGATGAGTGTCATATATCTGCTTGAGTTCGCGGGACCAGTCAGAATACTTGTGAACTTCGTCTATGACGAGCAAATGGCCAGCATCCTTCGAGAACTCATCCGCAACCTCGACGAGAGAGTGAGTGCTGAAATATGTATGGTCAGCGGATATGTATAGAAACTTGCAATCCGAAGCCTGTTCCTTAAGATATTGCAGGATCATCGTGGATTTGCCGACTCCTCTTGCCCCTGTGATCGCGATCATACGGGAAGTCCAGTTCACACGTTCATAAAGATACCTGTGAAAACTGCTGGTCGTAAGTTCCAGCTGCAAACGCATGTATTCGTATAACGCCTCGTCAACCATACTCAATTAATTTTGTATATCTATGCAATACTATTGCAAAGATAGCAATTGCACTCAAAAAGTGCAATTTTTCCCTGTTTCATGCACCCATATTGTGCACAACATTTTGCATGAGTTTTATGACTTCCTCCAGACCATCCTGTTGACGATGCCGGTGTAGGACTGGATGATCTTGACTACCTTGGTGGAGACATTCTCGTCGGTGTAGGTCGGGACAGGAAGGCCGAAGTCGCCGGCGCGGTTCATCTCCACGGCGGTGTCCACGGCCTGCAGAAGGCTCCTCTCATCGATGCCGGCGAGAATGAAGCAGGCCTTGTCAAGGGCCTCGGGACGCTCGGTTGAGGTGCGGATGCAGATGGCAGGAAACGGATGGCCTACGCTGGTGAAGAATGAACTTTCTTCCGGGAGTGTGCCGGAGTCGCTGACCACAGCGAAGGCGTTCATCTGGAGACAGTTGTAGTCGTGGAATCCGAGCGGCTCATGCTGGATGACACGTGGATCGAGCTTAAAGCCGCTCTGCTCCAGGCGTTTGCGGGACCTCGGGTGGCATGAATATAAAACCGGCATGTCATACTTGGCTGCCATCGCGTTTACCGCATTGAAAAGGCTGAGGAAGTTCTTTTCCGTGTCGATGTTCTCCTCGCGGTGGGCGGACAAAAGAATATACTTTCCCTTCTCCAACCCCAACCGCTTATGAATATCCGAGGCCTCGATCTCGGCGAGGTTCTGGTGCAGCACCTCGGCCATCGGCGACCCGGTCACGTAGGTCCGCTCCTTCGGCAGGCCGCACTCGGCGAGGTACCTTCTCGCGTGTTCTGAATATGCCAGATTGACATCCGAGATGATGTCAACTATGCGGCGGTTCGTCTCCTCCGGGAGGCACTCGTCCTTGCAGCGGTTGCCGGCCTCCATGTGGAAGATCGGGATGTGAAGACGTTTCGCGCCAATGACAGAGAGACAGCTGTTCGTGTCGCCGAGAACCAGCACTGCGTCCGGTTTGGTCTGGGCGAAAAGCTTGTATGAACAGTTGATGATGTTGCCGCACGTCGCGCCGAGGTCGTCACCGACGGCATCCATATAGACCTCCGGTTCAGCGAGTTTGAGGTCCCGGAAGAAGATGCCGTTCAGGTTGTAGTCGTAGTTCTGGCCTGTATGTGTGAGGATGACATCGAAATATTGGCGGCATTTGGTGATGACCGCTGCCAGGCGGATAATCTCAGGGCGCGTACCTACTACGATACAGAGCTTGAGTTTGCCGTTCTCCTTCCAATGAATATCTGAATAATCGAATTTAGGTGTCTTTTCCATTTCCTTATTTCTCCACTTTATCGAAATATGTGTCTGGTCTTTCAGGATTGAACACTTCGTTGCAATACATTACGGTCACGAGATCTTCAGTCTGGGAGAGATTGATGATGTTGTGAGTGTAGCCAGGCAGCATGATGACGGATTGGATGCGGTCACCGCTGACTTCATATTCAATGACCTCGTCACTTCCCTCCTTGCGCATCTGGATCAGGCCGTGGCCGGAAACCACGATGAACTGCTCCCATTTAGAGTTGTGCCAATGCTGGCCTTTCGTGATGCCCGGCTTGGAAATGTTGATGCTTACCTGACCGCAATTCAGCGTGTGTACCAGCTCGGTAAACGACCCGCGCGGATCCACGTTCATCTTCAAATCGAAAATCGCCTTTTCTTTCGGCAGGTAGCTGAGGAATGTGGACATCAGGCGATAACGCAGACCGTCTTGCGGCATTTCGAGAGCCGTCGAAGGTCCTTCCGCAGAATCCGGCACGGCACGCACTGCTCGTGCACATTCATATATGGTATCGACGATTTCTCCAAGCGTAGTCTTGTGAGTGACAGGACAATAGCAATAACGTCCTTCGGCGGACGGCAGTACGTCAAGTCCCTCGAATTCACAATGATGTTCCTGACCTTTGAGCGCGCAGATCATCTCCTCGACCAGATCGTCGATGTAGAGGATTTCCATCTGTACGCTTCTGTCATTGACCTGGATAGGGAGGTCATTGGCGATATTGTTGCAGAACGTGGCGATGGCCGAATTGTAGTTCGGACGGCACCATTTTCCGTAAAGGTTCGGGAAACGATAGACGAGCACTTTCGCACCGGTCTCCTTGCCGTATTCGAGGAAAAGGTCCTCTCCGGCTTTCTTGCTTCTGCCGTATTCGCTGTTTCCGAAACGTCCTGTCAATGAGGCTTGTTGTGAGCTTGAGAGCATCACAGGACAAGTGTTGTGATGCTTTTTCAATGTATCGAGCAATGTAGATGCGAAACCGAAATTGCCTTTCATGAACTCGTCATTGTCCTTCGGCCGGTTCACGCCCGCGAGGTTGAAGACGAAATCGCATTCGCCGCACCAGCTGTCCAGCTGCTCAGGAGTCGAATCAATGTCGTATTCAAATACTTCATCGACCTGGAGGTCTCCATAGCAGCGGGCCTTGCCTTCTTTTATGTTGTTCAGTTGGCAGCAAAGGTTCTTTCCCACGAATCCTTTGGCGCCGGTAACCAGAATCTTCATTATTTCGCGAGATTTTCAACTCCGTTCAATTCATTCTGGATATATTCCAGAGCACCGATTTTGGCGATTGTTTCTTCCAAGTTCAGACGGTAAGCGTTGTCAGAATTGAACTCCTCTATGGTAGCGCGCTTTACATCACCCTTGGTGAAGTACTGGTCATAGTTCAGGTCGCGGTTGTCTGCCGGAACACGGTAGAAGTTGCCCATATCCTCGGCTTTGGCGCATTCTTCCTTGGTAAGGAGTGTCTCGTACATCTTCTCGCCGTGACGGATGCCGATGACCTTGATGTCCTCTTTCTTGCCGCCGAAAAGGTCGCAGACAGCTTCTGCCTGTGTCTGGATGGTGCATGCCGGAGCTTTCTGAACGAGAATGTCGCCATTGTGGCCATGCTCAAATGCGAAAAGCACCAGGTCCACAGCCTCTTCGAGAGACATGATGAAACGTGTCATCTTAGGCTCCGTAAGAGTGATAGGGTTGCCGCTGCGGATCTGCTCGATCCATAGAGGAATCACGGAACCACGAGAACACATGACATTGCCGTAACGCGTGCAGCAGATCTTTGTGTTGTGCGAATTACGGCTCTTGGCGACAGCGATTTTCTCCTCTATGGCCTTGGTGATGCCCATAGCGTTGATCGGATAGGCCGCCTTGTCGGTAGAGAGACAGATGACTGCTCCGACATTGTTTTCGATAGCTGCCGTAAGAACATTGTCAGTGCCTATCACGTTGGTCCTCACTGCTTCCATCGGGAAGAATTCGCAGCTAGGGACCTGCTTGAGGGCAGCTGCATGGAAGATGTAATCTGTGCCTGGCATCGCCGAGCGTACGCTTTCCAGGCTTCTGACGTCGCCGATGTAGAATTTTATCTTGTGTGCAACATCAGGGTATTTCGCCTGATACTCATGACGCATGTCATCCTGTTTCTTCTCGTCGCGTGAGAAAATCCTGATCTCAGCAATGTCTGTTCTGAGAAAACGCTTCAATACTGCGTTTCCGAAACTACCGGTACCTCCGGTAATCATAAGGGTTTTACCCGCAAAAATGCTCATGATATGTTAAAATTATTTATTGTCGTCGTATGTTTTTTCAATCTAAGCGAATCCGCCACTATTCCAAGTTCTCCTTCAAAAATTCAACAAGTGGCTCAAGTTCAGGTCGCGAGAAATCCCAGTAATCAGGATTGTCAAATAACCATTGGCCGGAACCGAGCTTTTTTCTTGAGGCATTGTTCATCCTACCTTACCTCGATTTCCTGGTTCAACATATAATCGATACTCTCGGTGGTGTAGCAGTATGACTTCAATTCTGCATCGACTGTACGCTGGAGTTTGAAGAATGTTACTTTGTCGCCTTCATCATGAAGAGCAGCATCACGCAATCCCTTAATTGAATCCAAATCATGGGACGTCGCAAATAACTGGACGTTATTCTTTTTGGACGCCAACAAAATTGTTTGCCATAGAGCTTTCATTACGGAATAGTGGAAGCCATTGCTGATTTCGTCTATCAAGACGATTCCGTCACGACATTCATAAATCGTCGTGAGGATAGAGAGAATCTTACGGGCACCGTCTCCCATTACATTGATAGGTATGCGCTTGTCCAGGCCGACATCGACGAGCACTTCATTCTGTGACAATACTATGTCTTTTATCATCGGCTCGATAATGCGTAATGCTTCGAGAATGAACTGTTCATCCTTGTTCTTTAGAATCTCTGTAAGACTTTCTATTGAAGTGTAAAAGTCATACTTTGGTGAAAGATATCGACAAGTTAGATTCTCTTTATAATCTGAATCATATTTGACGCTTTGCTCGTAATCGTTGTTTTCTACGCCTTTATGAGAAAGGGTGATGGACGATTCGACGGGATGCCCATTTATCTTGCATTTCAATACAAGACCATAACGGTTCTTGGTATCAGTTGAAGATATGTTATTCTCGTTTCCAAGCAAGTCTATACGGCTGGCAGCTGATTCGAACAGAGAAATCATAAGCTCCCGCACTTCGTCGTTTGATGCCTTGATCTTGATTGGCCGCGAAGTGTCAAGTGTATAGAAATCCAATGCCAGGTCTGACGGCTCGAATCGAAGGTAGTTCCTCAGCAGATTGATGTTGATCGGCAGTTTCGGATTCGACAAGCCTGATATCAGAAAGATGGCGTCAAGTAGTGAAGACTTGCCGCAATTGTTCTTTCCGAAGAATATATTAACTTCTTTCAGTCCGTCTATTTTCGCGTGACTTATGCCACGAAAGTGTTCAATTTCAATGCTTTTAAACATGTCTTATCCTCCTATATCCCTTGTGCTTCACCGCCAAAAATCTGTGTCAGTTCAGAAATATCCGTCTTGTACTGCTTGTCCAACAAAAAATCTATCAGGTTTGTATCAACATAGCACTCAGGCATTACGTTCAAGATTTTCAGCTTCATACATACATCTCGAAATTGAAGAACATATCTACACCATCCTTAATTCTTTATGACCAAGTGTCTCATATCTTTGGGCATTTTAATCAATTAATACTTCTGAACTACTCGTTACAATCCCCTGAACTTACTTACAAAAATAACAAAAAAAGTTCCAGCCCTACCATCTAGTAGTTCAGTCCGAAAGCCCAGAGAGGAATGACGTTGCCTTGGGCGAACTCGATGTCATCTTTCACATCATTCCTTACTCGCATCTGATTATAGAAGAACGTTGCCCGCAAATATAACGAATTTTCACTCATTGAGTGCGGATTCTGTAGTAAAAATGCACCGTTTGAGTGCACTATTCCAGACATAACCATTTCCATATAGGTATTACATTGATGTGATGCCCATTGATGTCGATAGTTTGCTCATTGTCTCTGGTGATGACTATTGCGGTAAAATCCGGATAAACGTTCAAGAACTTTTCCAGCGCACCTGTTTCTCGTCTATAGGTCGCATCGTCTCCCAAACTGTAAGATACTTGTATTGCCATTTTGGCAGACGGAATACAAAAATCTATCTCTACGTTTTTATTATAATAGTAAACCTGCGTTTCTTCGGGGGTGTTTCTGTATTTTCTGATTAATTTACATGCTACTATATTCTCCAACAACTTCGTTTCTCCACTGAAAAGAAACAAGTTAAGCAATCCATTATCCACAATGTATCTTTTCCGGATTGTGGACTGCTCCGATATGGATGAACTCATATTCGGGATAGAGAAAAACAGGTAGGACTCTTCCAAATACTCCAAATAATCTTTCAATATAGGCAGGCTTATGCTATCTCCGCTGGAATCAATAATATGTTTTAACCTGCTGAGGGATGACGGTTGCATCACACTGTCTGCCAATTTTCTTGTGAGAAGACGAAAAGCACGTGCATTGCGCACTTTATTCCGCTCCACTATATCGCCAAGCAGTATCTTCTGACATAATGAATTCAGATACTCCCTCTTATCTTCAAGATTGAAAGATTCTGCAAGGCCGCCATTAGTGAAATAATGATCGAAAGTATTTGATATCTGAGAGCAAGCACCTTGGTCATATATCCAATTTCTGTCCAATTCTATGCCTTTGTACTCTAGATACTCTCTAAAAGAAAATGGAAAAACTTCCTTTGGAATATATCTGCCACCAAGTGTAGTCGCTATTTCACTGCTGAGCATCTTGGCATTGCTGCCAGTAATCATAACTCTATACTTAGAATCTGCAAGTCTTCTTGCAAATTTTTCCCACCCGTAAACAACCTGTATTTCATCAAGGTATATCAGTGGCTTTTTTTCTGGATATAACTCGAAATAGGCATCCAATATTTCTCCCAAACTGTCTGAAGAAATATCTGACAACCTTTCATCCTCGAAATTTATGTAGAGTATGTTTTCTTGTGTCAGCCCTGGACTCTTCATCATATTCTGGGCATCCTGATACATCATAAAGGATTTTCCAGCGCGCCTTAAACCGACAAGCACATAGTTTGCATGAGTATCAAACTGGATTTCCCTTCGAATAATAAAGAATTCCGGAATGGCCTTTTGCTTCTCTATTATTAGTTTTTTTATAATCTGTTTATCCATAAGAGCAAAGTTTACTTTGCAAATATAAGAAAAAACATTAAAGTATATTTAATGGTTTAAAATATCATTTCAAAGTCGTAATGTTTTTTAAATTCAATTCCAAATTGCTTATTGAAACAATATCCTATGGCTCACAGAGCCAAACTCACGCCTTGTGGTCAAGGACGGTGTACTTGGAGTGGTTTGAGATGTACTCCGGCACGAGGCGCTTCATGGAGGCTACCACGGCCATGTCGTCGTAGGTGTGGGACTGGGCGATCAGGGCGTCTATCTCGCGGCTCACATCGGACCAGTCATATTCACGGACACAGGCGATGCGGATCTTTTCGTGGAACGACGGCTTCGTCGCCTCCGACTCGCTCAGGACCTCCTCGTAGAGCTTCTCCCCGTCCCTCAGGCCGGTGTACTTGATCTCCACGCCCTTCGCCCCGCTCAGCTCGATCATGCGATGCGCCAGGTCGGCGATGCGCACCGGCTTGCCCATGTCGAAGACGAAGATCTCGCCGCCCTCGCCCTTCGTGCCGGCCTCAAGGACCAGCTCGCAGGCCTCGGGAATCAGCATGAAGTACCTTATGATGTTGGGGTCCGTCACCGTCACCGGGCCGCCGGCCTTGATCTGGCGCTCGAAAATCGGAATCACGGAGCCGTTGGAGCCTAAGACGTTGCCGAAGCGGGTGGTGATGAACTGGGTCTGCCCCTTCACCACGCCGTCACGCTCCGCCTTGTTGAGGCTCTGCACGTAGACCTCGCATATTCGTTTGCTGCATCCCATCACGTTCGTCGGGTTCACCGCCTTGTCGGTGGACACCATCACGAAGCGGCGAACGCCGTATTTGACCGAAAGGTCGGCCAGGATCTTCGTGCCGAGGACGTTGTTCTGGATGCTCTCGCAAGGGTTGTCCTCCATCATCGGAACGTGCTTGTACGCCGCGGCGTGGAAGACATATTCAGGAAGGAACGTTTTGAATATGTTCTCCATCCTGTCAGCCTTGGTGATCGACGTCACCACGGTGGCGCATGGCACAGACGGGAAGTCATGCGCCATCATCCGGCGGATGTCGTGCTGCGGAGTCTCCGCGGAGTCGATCAGCATCATCTTCGAAGGTGCGAACGACGCGACCTGGCGCACTATCTCGCTGCCGATGCTTCCGGCGGAACCGGTGATCAGGACGCGCTTCCCACGGAGGGACTCGGCCACGGATTCCAGGTCGACGCAGATCTCGTCACGAGGCAAAAGATCCTCGATGCTGACCTCCTTCAAGGTCGGCGCTCCCTTGATCGCATCATGCTCGGTGTCAACGACATTGTTGGCCGAGAATATTCTTGCGCCGCTTTGCAGGATGTAGTCCTGAAGAGCCGTGTCGTTGCGGAACCTGTCGATCCTGCCCGGAGCGACCAGCACGGCGGCGATCCCCTCGCGGCGGATCAGATCCGGCAGACTGGCGTTAACCTCGTAGACCGGCTCGCCCATCAGGCGCGTGCCGTTTGCTCCAAGCGCCGGATCGTGGGAGATGAAGCCTCGGAGACGGTAGTGCATCGGTTTCTCGCTGCGGATCGCCTTCGCGAGTCCAATGCCGCCGTCGCGGATGCCATAGATGAAGACATTCTTCGCAGCCTCCGTCCGGAAATAGGTGTCATAGACCCATTGATAGAAACGCGAAGCAGCCACATCAAACCGGTCGCGATGGCTTCCGCAATCAGGATTTGCCGCACCTGGACGTGGGCGAACACCCGAGACGGGCAGCTGTTCGTGAAGAAATGGACGGCTATCACCGACCGCCAATGCGGAGCATCCCATCGCCTGCGCCACACGGATGAGGTCGTTGAACGATGAGTAGCGGATGATTTCCGAATATGTCCGGAAGATGGCAAAGAATATGAAGTGGACGCCGACGCACAGCAGCATCAGGTGGGTCAACGGCCAGAAGTTCAGCTGAAGGGCGGTGCCACGGTTGAAGCACCAGTAGACGAACACTCCGGACAAAAACAGAATGGCACTGTCCAGAAGCAGCACGCACCAGTACGGGAACGTGCGCTTCGAGAAGTACGAGTCAACTATCTTGCGGATCGACAGCATTATGGAAAATAATTTTGATTAATAGGTATTACGGTGAAGTAGGCGGCTAGTCTCTCTCAAAGAGGTCGCGGGTATAGACCTTGGCCCGGACATCGTCCAGGGCGCGGTCGTAGCGGTTGGCGATGATGGAGTCGGCGCGGCACTTGAACTCGGCGATGTCGTTGACCACCTTGCTGCCGAAGAAGGACGTGCCGTCCTCCAGCGTAGGCTCGTAGACAATGACCTCGGCGCCCTTGGCCTTGATCCTCTTCATGATGCCCTGGATGGCGCTCTGGCGGAAATTGTCGCTGTTGGACTTCATCGTGAGACGGTAAACCCCGATCACGCATTTCTTCTCGCGGGCGCTGTCGTACTGGCTG
>ERZ779973.166-NODE-166-length-10268-cov-1.5213_pt1 | contig 10268 bp, 15 predicted proteins | sample MGYA00511948_ERZ779973 | MGnify/ENA primary metagenome ERZ779973 (study PRJEB29588, sample SAMEA2160045) | human gut metagenome | biome: human gut; feature: human-associated habitat; material: faeces | place: Denmark | collected 2008/2010 ...
GCGGCACCGGGGATAAAGTTCGGGCCATGCTGACCCGATGTTCCGGCTCCATAGAGACAAAAAAGCGCCCGGACGGCATAAAGCCATACGAGCGTAATAGAGTATATTTTGCTGTTTAGTTACATGGTATAGTGCATACTTCTGACCGCATTGCTCCGCTGCTGGGAACAGGCTTTTTTTAACTGGTGCAGATCATGGATACTGCGAAATAAAAAGAAGGACACGGTAAATTAACCTCCAATCGGCTACCGTGTCCCTGCAAGTCGTCATAGGTTTGTGTAAACGCAAAGAAACGGCGGCTCTGAAAATCAAAGCCACCGCTTCATGGGCGTGTGAATGTCGGTTTTTTTCTTTCCCCGGACGGGGCAGATAACTTATTATGCAGAGCGGAACCGATGTGCGCTAATCGGTTCCTTGTACTTTCTCCTTCAGCTTTCGGAAAGATGTATCACTGATGGCGTGTTCGATCCGGCAAGCCTCCTGTTCTGCCGTTTCCAGATCAACGCCAGCGGCCACAAGCTGCTCTGTAAAAAATCGATGCCGCTCATAGATTTTCTCGGCAACCTCACGTCCCACTTCGGTTAAATGCAGGCAATAATCCTCGTCCATTGTGAGAAATCCGCCCTCACGCAAGGTTTTGATCGCATGACTAACGCTGGGTTTAGAAACCTCCATGTGCCGGGCAAGGTCAACAGAGCGTACCATACCATTTTTCTTTTGCGCAGCATCAGTATAGCTTCTAAATAGTCCTCGCCCGACGCATATAATTTCATTGCCGCCTCCTTCCCATGGCTATTTTAATTTCCATCCAATCGCTTTCTTGCGAATACCAATGAAATCTGCATAAATGCCAGGCTGCCTTATCAAATTCTCATGTTTGCCCGTTTGAACGATGTGGCCACCTGACAATACAAAAATCTGATCCGCATTTCTGACTGTTTTTAGCCGATGAGCTATCATAATAACCGTTTTATTCTTCGTCAGCTCTGAAATAGCGCCCATCAGAAGATTTTCATTCTCTGGATCAACACTTGATGTAGCTTCGTCTAAAATGATGATAGGAGCGTCTTTCAAGATTGCTCTGGCAATCGAAATCCGTTGTTTTTCACCGCCGGACAATGTAGCGCCTCCCTCACCAATAACGGTGTCGTAGCCATCAGGCAGACTCATAATAAAATCATGGCAGCACGCCTTTTGAGCTGCTTTTACAACTTCGTTATGGGAAGCCGCTGGATTGCCGAATTTGATATTATTTTCTATGGTATCAGCAAAAAGATATACCTTCTGGAATACCTCACTGATATTGGTGAGCAGACTGTCCAGTGTGTAATCTCGAACATCTATACCGCCGATTGTAATTTTTCCATCGTCAACATCCCAGAATCGAGCGATTAGGTTACAAAGCGTACTTTTTCCGGCACCGGACGGACCAACAATAGCCGTTACGGTTTTTTCGGGAATAGAGAGGCTCACATGATCCAGAATCCTGTGTTCTCCATAGGAAAAAGAAACATCATCAAAAACAATATTATAATTTGGGGGATTGATAGGTTTACCATGTTCGTCCATAACGGGCGTGTTATCAATTTCGTTTACCTTGTCAATCGAAACATCCAGTAACCGCAGGAGAGAGGAAGTATTCCCCGCCGACTGAAGCTGACTAAAGAGCATAAATGATGCTACTGTCATAAGCAGGCAAATGGAAAGCGCCATCGTTCCATTCAGGTAAAAGTACAACCCCTCCACTATAACAAGAATACTTGTTCCGTAGAGAATGATTTGTTGCAGCATATTGTAAGGGACGAATGTACGCTCTAATTTCAGATTTTTATCCTTGCTGTCCAGAATTGCCTGTCTCATTTTGCTATTGGAATTTTGACCGAGATTAAAGGATTTTACAATCAGCATCCCTTGAACGTATTCCAGCACATTAGAAACGAGGGCCTCCTGGGCCTGCTGTCTTTGTGGCGAAACCGTTTCCGATTTTTTCTGTAACCGGCCGATGCACCATGTAAAAAGCAGAATCCCGCACAAAATCGTCAGTCCGATCCGCCAGTCGATACAGAGCATAACAATAGTAATAATCGCTGCATGGATATAGCCGCCTAATATGTTGGTTAGCACCATGGACGCATTATTTTCAATATCGCCCATAGTCGTAGTGACGACAGAAGTCAAATTCCCCAAATTGTGATCGTTGAAATACCCCATCGGCATATATTTCATGCGATCTCCAATATGAATCCGTTTCTCCGCGCACATAAAATATCCAATTTGCACCTTGCCGAAATCTGAAATGTAGCTGCAATAAATTTTAAGCAGCATACTTGCCAGGGTGATTCCAAATATCATCCAGATCATAGACGTAGTAAAACCGTCTGTTAAACCCGAAAAAACCATGGCTAATGCTCCAAAGGACATCATATCAAAAAGGGAGTGCAGGACAGAAAAAAGGATAGCTTTTTTCATTGTCTCCTGCATTTTCCCCGAAAACTGATAAATCTTGCTTAATGTCTTTATCATCTTCGCACCTCCTACGCCACATCTTTTGTGTCCATGTGCGCTTTCCACATTTCCTGATAGAGCGTACAGGAAGTCAATAAGTTTTCATGTGTTCCTTCGTCAATAATCTGCCCATCTTTTATGACAACAATTTTATCTGCATCGGTAATCGTAGAAAGACGGTGCGCAATCATCAGAACGGTTTTCCCGGCAATCACTTTTGCCATTGCCTCTTGAATTAAGGCTTCATTCTCGGCGTCAATGTAAGCGGTTGCCTCGTCAAGAATAACAATCGGCGCATTTTTCAGTACAGCGCGGGCAATCGCAATTCTCTGGCGCTCACCGCCCGACAAGTGACCTCCTGCACCTCCGACAACTGTATGGAATCCATTTTCCAGATTCAGAATGAAATCATAGCAGCCGCAGTCGCGCGCCGCCTGCTCGACCTCTTCCATACGGATATTTTCTAAAACAGTTTCGTCAAAAAGATAGTTGTCCTGTGAAATATAAGCGATGTTATCCATAAGCTGTGACAACGGAATTTTGCGAATATCTGTTCCGTCTAACTTGACAGTTCCGTTTGTTACATCCCAAAATCCCGCAATCAGCTTCGTAATGGTAGACTTGCCGCCGCCACTGGGACCGACAAAAGCGGTAATGCTGTTTTCTGGAATAGAAAGGTTGATATTTTTTAGCAACGGCTTTTCGCTTTCATACGAAAAGCTGACGTTTTCTAACACAATATTGGAAGAATGAATAGACACCGGCGTTTCCAATGCTGTCCGTAAAGTTCATGGCATTTAAAATTGGTGTGATAATACCCAATGACAGCACGATACAGGTAACAAATGCCGGAACGCTCAGGCTCCCGTTCCGGTACAGGACACAGCCAATAGGAAGAACACACACTAACACACTGGGCCAGATTGTAACAAGCATGGATTTGTAAAGCTGCACGCTTTTCATCCAGTTCACAGCATAGGCCGCATTATCTTCAACGGCATCTGAATATTTCTGGTAAGAATTAGCAGACTGATTAAACGCCTTAATGACTTCTATTCCGCCGATATACTCAACCACAGTGCTGGTCATTTTACGCACGCGCATAATAAGACCCTGGAATTTTTCTTCATATCCATTTGCCATTCCCTTATAGCACAACATACCAATCGGCAGGGTAAAGATTCGCTGTCAGCTCCGGTACTAAATGCGCAAGGGTCGTTTCCATTCCCTCCACACGATCTACCAAGACATTTTTTAATTCTCCCGATGGGGTGTTAATCATATAGCCCATCGGAACCCTGGTAAGTTTATCTGCTAGTTTCAGGCGGATCTCCGCCAGAGTTGCGAAAGTGGCCGTATGGGAAACTAAAGTAGAGAAATTTGCAAAGCATACTTTCCCAAGGAAACCAATTCCCGCAATCAGACACCACTCCATATAGACGGACACAGATGTCTCTCCATCCATCAAGAGAATCACAATTTTTGAAACTGCAAAAAACGGCAGCAATCCGGCGGCAACACCCAGGATTGCCAAAATCACTGAAAGAACATATTCACCCTTATATGGAGCGGCAAGTTCCATCAGTCTGGACATGGGATTATCCTTCTTGTCCATTTCACATACGCTCCTTTTCGTAAAAATAGAGGTTGGTTAAACACTTCTAACCAACCTCTATTATATCTATTCGGCTATTTTCTGCCACTCTGATAGGGCGTTAAACCCTCCATTTAGACATTGGATTATATTTATTCCGCAGGCTGTACGTTATCGATCTCAAAGAACTGTGGCACGCTGGAGAAAGTATATCCGGCGATTTTGGAGGAATTATATACAACCAGATCCTTAGAATAGGAGATCGGAAGGTCAATCACATTGTCGTTGGAAACATTCAGTGCAGTAGCAATCGCACTCTGAACCACTTCGGGATCAGCAGAGGTGGAGAACGCATTTACCGCATCCGAATAGCTCTGGAAATCCTCAAGTGCCTGCAAGGAAATAGCATGAGGATCAGCACCGAGGGATTCCTGCAGGAACTTGTGCGGTTCAGTATAAGACCCTTCTGTATTCCATGTTGTAATGTCATAATTTCCTGCAACGCCTTCGGTCCACCAGGTCATCTGATCCTGGCCGGTAGTGGTTACGTCAATACCAACCTCTGCAAGCTGGGTCTTAATTGCAAGAGCCATGTCCTGTGCAAGAGAAAGATCAGTCCAATAGGTGTAATTCAGGGAAAGCTGCTGTCCATCTTTTTCACGGATACCAGTGCTTTCATTCATCACCCATCCAGCTTCATCCAGAAGTGCATTTGCTTTATCCAGATCATAGCTCCATGTGCTGTTATAAGTAATGTCTGTGTAGGGCGCTCCGGGTGCAAACAGGCTGGTGGCCGGAGTTTCGTATCCATAGGTCAGGCCCTTGGTGATTTCTTCCTTATTGACAGCGTATGCAATCGCCTGGCGAACCTTAAGATCGCTCAAAATTTCGCTGGACGCATTCAGAACCAGGTTCCGGGTCAGGGTATTTCCATCATTGATTGCGCCCTCGATCCCATCCAGAGAAAGAGCCTGATTATAGTCATCATAGCTGAGAAGGTCAGCACCGTAAATCAGGTCAACCTCACCGGTCTGTAATGCCTGAAGTCTGGAAGATGCCTCCGGGATATACTTTATGACAACTTCATCATAGTAAGGAGCTTCGCCCCAATAGTTTTCATTTCTGACAAAACGGGTGCAGTCACCGGAAATCATTTCTTCGCGGATGTATGGACCAGTGCCGACAACATCTGTGAATGTCTGGAAGTTTTCAGCTTCAAACACATTCGGGGACATCATACCAGCAACATTCTGGAAGCAGAAGTCATTGATATAAGAGAAGCAAGGGGCAGCATAATGAACGGCCACCGTGTATTCGTCAACAACCTCTACGCTTTCAATGTTGTAAATGCCCTTGATACCGCTAAAATTGGGGTTGGAGCGGTCAAAATCTAGAATTGCCTTTACGCTCTCCGCATTAAAAGCGGCTCCATCTGTAAAAGAAACATCCTGACGGAGTTTAAAGGTAAGGACAGTATTTGTGTCATCCCATCCCCATTCCTCGGCCAGTTCGGGAACAATTTCCCCGTCCTCGTAGGCAACCAAAGTCTCATAGACCAGACCGCAGGCGATATTATTCTCCTTGTTCATGGTCAGTGTCGTAAGGTTGTCCAGTTCCTTTGCTGTGACGATCGTCAGTACCTTCGCTTCGTTTGAAGCATACTCACGCCCAATGCAGCGGCGAGAAGTTTCTTGTAAATCTGTTTCATGTTATCCTTGTCCTTTCTGGTTTGATAATTGATCTATTAGATAGCCTTGCTCGGCGATCCGTCCCTCCCGCATAATGATAATCCGATTTGCAATACGCATTGCGTCCTTTCTGCTATGCGTAATGAAAATGCAGGAGCTGCCGGATAGCTTCACAAAGTTCTCTACTAAAGTAAGTACGGCATCCGCCGAAATTGTGTACGGCATCCATCAAATCTAAAATATGTTTTTTTCTCTCAGCTCTTTTCTTATCAGTTAAGTTCACCAGTGCTTCTTCCACATTTGCGTATGCGGACCTGGCAGGATTTAAAGTGCCGGAAGAATCCTGAAAGACCGCCTGTATTTTTTTACGATGCTGTTTCCATGTTCGATAATTCCAACAGGTTATATCTTCACCATCCAGTAATATCTTTCCCGAAGTGGGTTTCTCAAGTCCAATCAGAAGTCTTGCGAGCGTACTCTTTCCTGATCCGCTTTCTCCCTCAATAGCAATATTTTCGCCCTTGCTAAGACGGAGATTGATGCCCGAAAGTGCATTGAAATCTCCCTGATTCGCATTATGATATACCTGATTTACATTCTGGATTACAATTTCTCCCATTTCCATTCACCCCGACTTTCCCTATGGCTCAACGCGGAAAATTGTTTCATCCAGTCTGTCTGCGGACTTGACAAGAGTTAAGTTTTTAAGTGCGGCCACATCATGGGATACAAATAATATGCCTTTGTCCTTCATTTGCTCCTGCATGATGAGAAGCAATAAATCCCTGTTTTCTTCATCCAATGCAGCGGTTGGTTCATCGGCTAAAACATAATCCGGCGACATTCCCAATAAGATTGCCGCAGCTACTCGTTGTAGCATTCCGCCTGATAGTTCAGAGTTTCTCTTTCGCCAGGTCAGTTGCTTCACTTGTATTCAAATGCAAACGATTGACAAAGGTTTCCCGCATCTGATAACCGATTTTTAATCGGCTGTCAAAAGCCGTCATAGGGTTCTGGGGGATAAATCCAAGCTTTTTCCCACAAAGCTCACGATGTGACTTGCGGGAAAGATGTGATAAATCTATATCGTCCAACAAAATCTTCCCGGCATCAATATGACAGCTTGTATGAAGCATTCCCAAAATGCTCCGCAGCAAAGTTGTTTTTCCAGAGCCGCTTTTACCTGTAAGTCCAATCACACGGCCTGCAGGAATTTCCATAGATATGTCTTTCAGAAGGTAGCGGCCTGACCGTTCCTTGACATCTAACTGTTCAATTTTTAACATCACTCTGCCTCCTTCGTTGTCAACTGCCTGCCAATGACGTTAAAGCAGAGTGTCGATAAAATTACCGCCCCTATTGGATAGAGAATCATGGTCGGGTGAAGAACCAAAGCACCCCTTGCGTCTAAAATCATACTTCCCCAATCTACTACATTATCACCAAGCCCTAATCCAATAAAGGAAAATCCGGTAATAGCCAGAATCATATCCGCACAGGAAAGGCACAGAAAGCGAATCATTTCGGCAATCAAATTCGGGAAAATATGAATCAGCATGATTCTGAGCTTTGAAGCGCCGGAAGCGATTGCACACATGACATAGGCTTTTCCCATTTCCATGTCGGTACGGGTACGAACCAGTTTTATGTATCTCAAAATGTAAGACACAGTGAGCGCAACAAGAGTAGTTTTCGCTCCGCTGCCCCAGGCTCCAATAAACACAATTAAATACGCAATCGGGGGGATGGCTGTAACAGCGTTAATCAGACCATCAATAACCAAGCAGAAAAACAATAAGAGAGCCTCCTAATACAATCCCCAGCGTTGTCCAGCCACCATAAAGAATCCGTGACAGAATGCAGCGCCCTAAAGCATCCGTACCAAACGGATATTCTACGCTGGGATCAGCATATCTCTCCAACAAGTTTGATTTCATTGGATCGTTGGGTGCAAATAAAAATCCGGCAAAAAAGAAAATAATCACAAGGGTTGGAATGAAAATCGCACACCATTTCCGAAAACGCTTCGTTTTCATTTACGCCACCCCCTTTTTACGCCCGATTGCCCACTGCACCAAGTCAGCGGCAATGTTGCAAAGAGCAATCGCCAGCGCCAGAAAAAACACCTCGGCGTGTATCATGGGAGTATCGCGATCAAGCACATGGTTTACAATCAGATAACCAAATCCCGGAATTGAAAAAATGGATTCAATCACCGTTGCGTTAGCCAGTGCCAAACCAATGCTTTGTAAAAAGTTTGGAACTAAACCCATCGCTGCCCGCGGAAAAAAATGGCACAGCAAAAGCCTTTTTTCCGAAAGCCCACGGCAACGGGCATAAAATGCGTAATCCTCGTTGCTTTCATGCTCCAGAGCATCCATCAGAAGCGGCGTATAGAAAGAAGCCCCGAATACGCCAATGCAGATTGCCGGAGATATGTAGCTGAGTAGGGTTGTATTTCCTGCCACAGAAATTAAGGACTTTTGAACAGCAAAATAATCCAGATAAACGGTTGCCAAATAGAAAGAGGGTATGGACACACCCAAAATGCACAAAAGCCTGACTGCCTTTTTCGGAAGTTTCCAGGGAAGTAAAAAGGCAATACAACTAACGATTACAATGAAAACAACCTGAAAGATAGATGCCAGAGCTACAATTCCAAGCGTTTTCGGAAAGGCTGTGGCAATATCCGTCCAAACATCATGTCCATTTGCCAAAGAAACGCCTAAATCAAAATGCAGTAAGTCCCATACCCAACGGCCATACTGGACAAGCAATGGTTTATCAAACCCCAACTGAATCCGAATCTTTTCAATCTGTTCCGCTGTGGGGTTTCCGATCATCCTCTTTGCATAAGCTGTGGCTGGATCAACGGATGACAGTCTCATCAGCAAGAAAGACAGTAGAGTTACAAACAATAAAGTAAATATCAGCTCAACCAGTTTCCGTAGGATATATTTTCTCATATCCCGTTTCATAATACCGACTCCTTCTAGAGTTAGAGGAGGCTAACCTCCATGTAAAAAGAAAGAGCGTCTGCACGCACTCTAAAAAGACCAAACATCCCCTATTTGGACAACTTTTTTCGGAACTCGGAAGGCAGTTCTCCAAATTCTTTTTTGAATACCTCGGAAAATTTACTGGGATTATCATATCCCATTTTAGCCGCAATTTCTGTTATGCTGTCAGAAGTATCCCGAAGCAAGATCGTGGCAGCCTGCATACGATAGGATTTCATATAAGCATAAATAGAACTGGTAATCCTGAAGCGAAACCTGATTCAGAAACATCAGCAATTCCAACACTTTCACTTTTAAATAGTAAGCGATCATCCGAGGCTCCACCCGATAAAGTTCCGAAAAAATATGTTCAATTTCGCTTTGAGTTCTTAATACAATGCAGGTATCATTCTTGCAAAACTTATCTGCAATCGAAAAGACATCTATATTCAGACCTCCAATCACACTTTCTATCCGCTTCATAGTTTGATCCGGAAAGTAAGTTGATGTAGTTTCGTTTGTCAGGCGGTTAATTGCAAGATCGCCAGCACCGACATACTGATAATCTCCATTAGCAAATTCGCATTCAAAACGTCCCTCCCGGCAATGATTGATTTCAAGTACATCAGAGTGCGGAAGCTTGTTTTGATTCTGTCCATCGCTCATGTGAAAATCATTATAGAATAATTCAATACCCGGAAGAATTTCATAGCGAGTGATAACACCCTCTCCAGTTACATTTTTCATTCTGTAAATGGAGCAGCCATCTTCGCTGACAATTTTTTGGATTTCCGGGTCAAAAAAGTCTGTAAATTGCCGTTCGCTCATTTGTATTTCCTCCCTGGTTAGCATAAGCAAACCACGGTTAGTATAGCATATTTTCATGGTCGCAGTCCATGGATGTTTTTTGAATTTTGAAGTATGCGTGTTGATTCTCTATCCTTAATCTTTGCCTGAAAGCATCCGATGAAGCCGCATTGAAGCAAAATAAAAGTTGAATATAATCTTCGCAGCTTACACCCTGCACATTCATATCTGAAAAATAGTTCATTTTCCAGTCGGATACAACAGCACCTTGCTTTGTAACAACCTGTGAAATCTGGTGATTTGTCATTGTGTGCCCTCTTTTTTGAGTTAGTTGAAACTAAGTATATAATACTTCATATTTGGTAGTCAGTCAAGGAGAGCAGGACATAACAAAGAATTATAAAATGTATGTGTGGTACATATCAAATCATTCCATGTGCAAACTATGAAATATAGAATGTATGTGGGTGATGTTGAATGGCAAAAGTTAAAGACTGCCCTGGCTTTGAAACCTTCGGTGCAGATGTAAAAGAAGCACGGAAGGCGAAGAACCTTGCACGAAAAGATTTAGCCGAAAAGGTGAACATTGATACCAGGTATCTTGCCAACATTGAAAACGAGGGCACGATCCCCAGCCTGCCGGTCATCATACAGCTTGTAAAAATCTGCGGCCTG
>ERZ779973.171-NODE-171-length-10130-cov-1.9335_pt1 | contig 10130 bp, 10 predicted proteins | sample MGYA00511948_ERZ779973 | MGnify/ENA primary metagenome ERZ779973 (study PRJEB29588, sample SAMEA2160045) | human gut metagenome | biome: human gut; feature: human-associated habitat; material: faeces | place: Denmark | collected 2008/2010 ...
AGTATGGTTTATTTAGATAGTAATAATAAAAAAGATAATGATAATTCTTTATTAAATAAATTATTTAAATGATTTTAAAGATTCAGATTTTTTCTCTATTATATTCTTTTATATATGGAATAATATTTTATATATTATTAGAAGTTAATCAAAAGTTTTTATATGAAGGAAAAATTGTATATCGAATTATAATTTCTTTTTTGTTTGTTATTTTTATTTCTTTATTATATTTTTTAATACTTATTAAAATTAATAATGGTATTTTGCATTTATACTTTTTTTTGACTATGTTTACAGGTTATTTGTTATCTTTTGTCATTTATAAGAAATTGATTGTAAAAAAAAATAAGGTGTGATATAATTCTTTTAGAAAGGTGGGAGATTATGGCTAAGAAAAAGTTGAATAAAAAGGCTAAGACTAGAATATTTTTATTTTTTATTATATTTGGTTCTATAATTGGGTCTCTTAGTTATAGTTTCTTTTCTAATGTTAGTAAAATTATAGAAATTAAAAATGAAAAAAAGACTTTAAGTGAAAAATTAGTTACTTTGAAAGATGAAGAAGATAAACTTAATTCGGATATTAAAAAGTTAAAAGATCCAGAATATGTTGCTAGATATGCTAGAGAAAAGTATATGTATTCTAAAGATGGGGAACTTATTATTAGGCTTCCTGATGATGATACAGATAAATAAAAGAAGATACTATTTTGATTTAGTATCTTCTTTCTTTACTTCTTTTTTATTTTTTTTATTTGTTTCTTTTGTATTATCTTCTTTAGATTCTTCAGTGGATTTTTCTTCTGGTAAATGACCATGTTCTACTAGATAATCGATTTCTTCTTTTGTTATTGTTTCTTCTTCAAGAAGTGTATTGGCTATTAATGCTAATAAATCTTTATTTTCATTTATTATTTTTTTTGTTTTTTCATAACAAGTATTAATTATTGAACGCATTTCTTCATCTATTTCATGAGCTACAGTATCAGAAATATTTCTATTTTTTGTATAGTCTCTACCTAAGAATGTATTTCCATCTGGTTCTTCAAGCATCATTGGTCCTAAAGAACTCATTCCATATTCTGTTACCATACTTCTGGCAATTTTGGTTGCTTTTTTAAAGTCATCGTGGGCACCAGTTGTTATTTCATGAAACGTTACTTCTTCTGCAACTCTTCCTCCTAGTAATCCACAGATTGATTCTAGTAATTCATTTTTTGTATAGTTAAATGATTCTTCTTTAGGAGTCATCATAGTGTATCCACCAGCATGGCCTCTTGGGATAATTGTTATTTTTTGTACTTCATTAGCGCCATCTAATTTTAATCCCATTACAGCATGACCTGCTTCATGGAAGGCTACTAATTTTTTTTCTTTGTCTGTATATTTCTTTGTTACTTTAGCAGGTCCCATTAGAACTCTGTCTGTTGCTTCATCTATTTCAGCCATTGTTATGGCTTTTTTATTTCTTCTTACGGCAAGTAATGCTGCTTCATTAAGTAAGTTTTCTAGGTCCGCTCCGGAAAATCCTGGAGTTCTTTTAGCTAGATATTCTAAAGTGATACCTTATCTAGTATTTTGTTTTTAGCGTGTACTTTTAATATTTCTATTCTAGCATTTTTATCTGGTAAGCTTACTGTTACTTGTCTATCAAATCTTCCAGGTCTTAATAATGCTGGATCTAGAACATCTGGTCTGTTAGTAGCGGCTATAATAATTATTCCTTCGTTAGCACCAAATCCATCCATTTCAGTAAGTAATTGGTTAAGAGTTTGTTCTCTTTCGTCATGTCCTCCACCAAGTCCTGTACCTCTTTGTCTTCCAACAGCATCTATTTCATCGATAAATATTAAACATGGAGCATTCATTTTTGCTTGTTTAAACATATCTCTTACTCTTGAAGCACCAATACCTACGAATAATTCTACAAAGTCTGATCCACTTATATAATAGAATGGTACTTTTGCTTCGCCGGCAACGGCTCTAGCTAGTAATGTTTTACCTGTTCCTGGAGGCCCTACTAATAGAACTCCTTTTGGTATTCTTGCTCCCATACTAGTGAATTTCTTAGGATTTTTTAAGAAGTCTATTAATTCTTGTACTTCTTCTTTTTCTTCGGTTAAACCTGCTACATCTTTGAATGTTGCTTTACTTTCTTCGACTAGTTTAGCTCTTGATTTTCCAAAGTCCATAGATTTGTTTCCACCACCTAGTTGTTTTGTGAATACCCAAATTACTAGTCCACCTAATATTATGTATGGAACTACATTAGCTATTACTAATAACCATGATGATGCTTCTGGGTCATTTATTATAGTTAGTTTGAAAGACCCTGTTCCTTCTTTGGCGGCAGTTATTTTTGATATAAATTCTTCTGATTGAGGAATATATAGTATAAAGTATTCGTTATCTTTATATTCATCTAATTTACCAGTTAATTTATATGTGTCTGTTCTTACCTTTGGTGTAATTTTACCACCATTTAAGTCTTGTAAGAATTCATCATAGGTAAGTTCATTTACTGTGTTGTTGAACATTTTAAATGCTACTAGGCATCCTATAAAGAATACTAATAAGAATACATATGGTAATAAATTTTTCTTGATATCTTTTTTATTCATTATTTTCATCTCCTTCAATGTACTTAATTATTATATCATAGTTTTCTTCTTTTTTATTACATAAATTACTTTTTTTTATATTTGGTATCCATAGGATATTATCTTTGGCATCAACTAGCAGTGGATAATTGTTTCTTTTGGATAATGGAATTTTATTCTCAATAAATATTTCTTTTATTTTCTTTTTAACATTACTATTTTTAAGTATTATGTAATCACCATCTTTTCTATTACGAAAATATAGGGGAAAATTTATATCTTTACTATTTAGTCTACATATGTTGTTACCATCATTTTCTTCTTTTTCTTTTAATACAAAGGTTATGTTATTTATCTTTATATTATTTTTTAGTTCTAATTTATAGTTATTATTATTACTATTATTATCTTTTATGTATAATTTATTATATTCTTTTATTAGTATTTTGTTTTGAGGAAGATTTATTTTTATATTTGGTTTATTATTGTTTACTAGAGATAATATATTATTTATGTGTTTACTAGTGATAATATTACTTTTATTATTATATAAGTTATTCATTATGTAGTATAAGATATTTTTTTGAATAAATGGATCTTCTCCATTTAATACATCTATATTGATAGTATTATTTTGATAGATATTTGGTATTTTTTCTTGGATTGTTCTATCTATATATTCATTATATTCTTGTAATGTTTCAGAATATTTTAGAAAACTTAGATGAATATCTTTCTTTCTTTCTTTTAAGATAGGAAGCACTTTGTGGCGATACCAGTTTCTAGTATAGTCGATGTTTGTGTTAGAACTATCAATATAATATGTGATATTATGTGATTTGTTATAATTTTTGATATCTTCTTTAGTATATGGTAGTAGTGGCCTTATAATAGTATAATTTGGTAATTTACTTATTCTTTTTATACCTGCGTAACCTTCGATATTAGAACCACGTTCTATTTTCATTAATATCGTTTCAATTAAATCATCGCCATGGTGGGCAAGAAATAACTGATTTGAATGATATTTTTTTAGTATTTCTTCGTAGAAGTTATATCTTATTTTTCTGGCTTCATTTTCAAAATTATTTTCTTTATATTCTTTTATAGTCATTGTTTCAAATATTAAGTTATGTTTTTGACAGTATTCTTTTAAATAATTTTCTTCTATTATACTTTGTTTGCGGATATTATGATTTATGTGACATACTATTATTTTGTTTGTCTTTTTTTCTAGCAAGTCTAATAGGCACATTGAGTCAGGCCCTGCAGAGACACCGATTACTACATAATTATCAAAATTAATGTCGTCTAATACTTGGTTCATAGTTCCTCCTTCAAGCATATATTATATCAGAAAAGTTGATAAATTTAAATATTTGTTTTGACTTTTATTTATTTTTAATATATAATTTTACATTGTGAGGTGAATTCAGTGGAAAATGTAGAAAATTTTTCTTCATTTATGGCTGGGGTTTTTTTAACTAGAAGATAAATTAGCTGTAGTGAACTTTCATATTTAATGAATGATTATTCTATTAAGATGAATAGTTGTATTGTTGAAGATGATGATGAATTTTATATGTTTAATAATTTTATATATTTCGATAATAAGAAAATATTTGTTAAAGAGGCATATGATGATTATGTTAATATTAATAATAGAGATATTTGCTTTGAGGATTTTTTATATGGTTTAACTAGTAATGATGTAAAAGTATATTTTAATATTCCTAATAAGAGTAATAATATTTTAAAAATAAAAACTAAAGTTTCATAGAAAACTTTAGTTTATTTTTATTAAGTAGTATTTTTTCTTTCCTCTTCTGATGATGTGATTCTTTTTGCTATTTGTTATGATATAATTTTCATCATTTATTATCTCTCCATCTAATGTGATGGCATTATTTGATAAGAATTCTCTAGCTTCTCTTTTTGATGATGCTATATCATTATTTGTCATTATATTTATTATTGTATCTTCTTTTGCTTCGATAGTAGGCATTCCTTTAAATACCATTTCTATTTCTTCATCAGTTAGTTCTTTTACATTACCAGTAAATAGACATTCTGTTAGTTTGATTGCTTCTTGTAGTTCTTCTTCACCATGTAAGAATCTTACTACTTCACTAGCAAGTGCTTTTTGGGCTTCTCTCTTTTCTGGTTCTGTTTTTACCTTTTCTTCTAATTTATTTATTTCTTCATGTGATAGGAATGTAAATACTTTTAGGTATTCTACTACTTTTGAATCATCTGTATTTACTAGGTATTGATAAATTTCATAAGGGGAAGTTTTGTTTTTATCTAGCCATAGTGCATTTCCTTCACTCTTACCAAATTTATTTCCAAATTTGTCTAGTATTAGTGGCATTGTAAAACCATATACTTCTTGTCCTGTTTTCTTTCTTATTAGGTCAATACCAGCGGTTATATTTCCCCATTGATCTGAACCTGCTACTTGAAGTGTACAGCCATATTCTTTATTTAGGTGTAAGAAGTCTAAACTTTGTAATATCATGTAAGACATTTCACAATAAGTAATGCCACTTTCTAATCTTCTTCTTACAATGTCTTTATTGATCATGTAATTTACATTGAAGTGTTTTCCATAATCTCTTAAAAAGTCGATAGCGGAAATATCTTTTATCCAGTCATAGTTATTTACTACTTTGAAGCCAAATAATCTTTGTACTTGATTTTTTAGGCATTCTGTGTTTCTGAATAATTCTTCTTTTACAATTGTGTCTCTTTCTGCGGTTGGCCTTGGGTCTCCTATTAAACCTGTTCCTCCTCCTACTAATAGGATTGGATTATGACCATAGTCTTTTAATCTTTTACTTATTAAAAAACTTGATAAATGTCCTAGATGTAATGAATCGGCAGTAGGGTCTGTACCTATATAAAATGTTAATTTTTCATTGTTTAACTTATCTATTAAATCTGGACTTGAAAAGTCTTTTATTAATCCTCTCCATACTAAATCGTCATATAATTTCATTTTTATCCTCTCCTTTTTTATATAAAAAAAGATGATACCAAAAGGACGAAATTACTCGTGGTACCACCTTTATTTACAATATTTTATTTTTATTTATTAATAATATTGTCTCAATATGATAACGGTTTTTACCGATTAAACTCTTAATATTGTAATTCGTTATTTCGGTATTGTTAATTTCCACCTAACATTAACTCTCTATATTTAATACTATTTGAAATAATTACTTAATATTCGTCGTTGTTTAATAAATATGTCTAAATTGTATTACATTTTATGTTTGTTGTCAAGAATAAATTATGATTTTTTTTAAAATTTTTGTTTATTCACTTCAAATCTAAGGTTTTGAAGTGTCAACTTGAGCCTACTAAAGTAGTCTTAAGTTGAGATATCAACCATATATATTATATATAAGTTAATGATATATACTTAGAAAATGAGTTAATTTGGTATTATTAATTTACTTTTTTATTTTTTTATTATATAATAATTAAGGAAATGAGGGATAATCTATGATAGATAGACTAGAGGCTACATTAAAAAGATATAATGAGATTGGAGAAGAACTTGCTAGTCCTGAGATTATATCAGATATTAAGAAAATGACTCTTCTTTCTAAAGAAAGAACTGGGTTAGAGAAGACTGTTGAAGTATATAAAGAATATAAAAAAGTGTTAGATGATATTGAAGAGGCTAAGGAATTATTAAAAGATAAGGATATGGCTGATTTTGCTAAAGAAGAACTTACTAATGCTGAGGAAAAGAAAAGTAAGTTAGAAAGTGAACTTGAAGTATTATTAATACCACATGATCCTAATGATGAAAAAAATGTTATTGTGGAAATTAGAGGTGCTGCTGGTGGGGATGAGGCTAATATTTTTGCTGGTGATTTATTTGATATGTATAGTAGATATGCTTCTAATGAGGGATGGAAAATAGAAATACTTAATGCTGTTGAAGGTACTGCTGGTGGATATTCACAAATTGAATTTATGGTTAAGGGCGATTGCGTTTATTCTAAACTAAAATATGAAAGTGGTGCTCATAGGGTACAAAGAGTACCTGCTACTGAAAGTCAGGGTAGAGTACATACTAGTACTGCTACTGTTCTTGTTATGCCTGAGGCTGAAGAATTTGATTTTGAACTTGATGAATCAGAAGTTAGAATTGATATAACAAGAAGTAGTGGATGTGGTGGACAAGGTGTTAATACTACGGATAGTGCTGTTAGACTTACACATATTCCTACTGGTATTATTGTTTATTCACAAACTGAAAGAAGTCAGATTAAAAATAAAGAACTTGCTTTTAAAATACTTAAAACTAGACTTTATGATATGAAACTTAGAGAACAAGAGGAAAAAGAGGCAGCTGAAAGAAAAGTTAAGATTGGTACTGGAGATAGAAGTGAGAAGATAAGAACTTATAATTATCCACAAAATAGAATTACTGATCATAGAATTGGATATACTTCAATGAACTTAGATAGAGTTATGGATGGAGATATGGAAGATTTAATTGAGGCTTTAATTAATGAAGATCAAAAAAAGAAATTAGAAGGAACTATTTAATAAGTTTATGAATAAAGAAATAGAATATTTAAAAAAATATTTAAAAGATAAAGATATGGAGACTGCTATTAAAGAGTTAGAAAATGGTGTTCCAGTACAATATATTGTTGGTAATGTTGATTTTTATGGTAATATTTTTAAAATTAATAAGAATACTTTAATACCTAGATTCGAAACTGAATTATTAGTAGAAAAAACTATTAAATATATAAATAAGTATTTTAATAATGAAATACTTGATATTGGTACTGGTAGTGGGTGTATTGCTATTACTTTAAATAAATTATTAGATAATAGTATGGTAACTGCTGTTGATATATCTAAAGAAGCTCTTGATGTTGCTAGAGAAAATAATAAAATTAATAATACTGATGTTAATTTTATAAAGAGTGATGTTTTTTCTAATATTAATGATAAGTATGATGTTATTATTAGTAATCCACCATATATTAGTTATGATGAAGATATTATGGATGTTGTTTATAATAATGAACCACATATGGCATTATATGCTGATGATAATGGGTTATATTTTTATGATAAAATACTTAACGAATGTAGAAAGTACTTGAATGATAGATTTATTATAGCCTTTGAAATAGGTTATAAACAAGGAAATGATATTCTTAATATTATTAATAAATATTTTGATAATGTTAATATATCTTTAGAAAAAGATTATAGTGGTAGAGATAGATTTATATTTATTTGGAATCATTAGTTTAATACTAGTGATTTTTTATATTGACTTTTATAAAAAAAGTATATATAATACTATTGATTTAGATTTTTTGAATTGTTTATATTTTTTGGTGTCAGCAAAGGTGCTGCAGGAGGTATAACAATGAATAACAAAATTAAAGAATATCTAAATCAAAATAAATCTTTGACATTTAATAGTCTTCTTTTTTCTTACATAGATGAAGGGGGCTATAAAGATGCGGAGATTTATAAAAGGGCAGGTATAGATAGAAAGTTGTTTTCTAAGATAAGATGTAATAATAATTATATTCCTAAAAAAAATACTGTTATTAAGTTATGTCTATCTTTATCATTAGATAAAAATAGGTTTAATAATTTACTTTCAAGTGCTGGATATAGTTTAAGTAAAAATAATAATTTTGACTTAGTTATATCTTATTGTATAGAAAATGATATTTATGATATTAATATTATAAATGATTATCTATATACTTATGCTGGTGTTATTTTATAAAAATAACATTGTCTCTTTTAAAGAGACCTTTTTTTAAATTTTTGTTATATAATTGTATACGAAAGCGGAGGTAATATATATGAAAACAAATATTTCAGAATTAATGAATATAATAGCGGATGAGGAAAAGAAATTTACCAATATAACTTCTCATATTGAAGAAATGATTTTCAATGAAACTATTATCGAACTTGATGGAACAGTTAATGTTATTAAAGATTATAAGAAAGACTTTGATGAGGCTCTGATGGAACAAGAGAATATTTTGAAAAAAATATCTAAATTAAAAGCTACTTTATATGAAAAAAATAACTCATTTAAGTTATCTGATGGCAGAACTATTCAAAGCGCTATTGTTGATAATACTTATCTAAGGAAGTTAAAATCCTTTTATGATGATTTATTAAAATGCAAAAGTGCTAAAAGAAGAGTTACTGAGGTTAACAATTCTTATTTTGATTGTGTTGATGTTAATTATAATGCTGATGAAATAAGAGAAAAATCTAAGACATTAGAAGAACAAATACAAAGAACTGACTTTGAAATATCTAAGTTAAATTCTATTGAATTTGAAATTTCTTTGTAATGTAAGTGGTCTCTTTAAGTTATTTTAAGAGTTAAATTGGGATAACTATTTCAAGCCATTACTATCTATTTTAAATCTTTATATCTACGTAATCGTTAGTGATGAAAATTTTATAGTTTAGATTTACTTATTACATTTATATATGATTATTGTTTACAATTAAAATTGTCTATAAAAAGTTATTTATTTGGTGATATTTTGTATTTGAAGTGGATAGGAAAAGAAGCATCTTTTTATGGTGCTTCTTTTTGTTTGTTTAAACTATTTTCTTCTTTGAAGACAGCATCTAGATCTTTAGTAGTTCCATTTAATGTTGGCTCTGTTCCTTTTATATAGAAGAACATTTCTTTTTTTGTATCATTATCATTTGCTATTATACCTGTTATAGGGTTTACTAATACTCCTACAACATTAGAAGGTATATTATACCATGTTGTTTCTTTATCTTTGAAATATGCTTCCATAGTATCTATCCATATATTTTTATGATATGAATATTCTTTTGATTCTATTTTACTATTATCATCATAACCATTCCAAATACTTAGAACAGCATCTTTATTATAACCTATTATTAATAAATCAGTATCAGTTGTTCCTGACTTAATACTATATTTATGAGTTATGTTAGGTAATAATGATATTAGAGTGGGATAGTTATAGTCAATAAAGTTTTTATTATAGGTATATGTTAACATTTCGTTTAATATAAAAGTAAGACTTTGATTAAGTATTAGTTCTTTTTCCTCTTTATTTTCATATAAAATATTTCCTTTGGAGTCTACTATTTTCTTAATAAAATGTGGTTCTACTTTGTATCCTAAATTAGCAAATGATGAATAACTTGTTGTCATTTCTAATAAACTTATTTCTTCAGTACCTAAGGCTAGAGATGGAATTGCGGTTAGATTACTAGTTATTCCTAATCTTTTAGCAGTATTTATTAACATATTTTCTCCTAGAAAGAGATGAGTTTTGACAGCATATATGTTATCAGAGTAAGAGATGGCTGCTGCCATTGATATTGGGCAATTGGCATAGGAATTATTATAGTTATTTGGGCTATATGTTTTATCTCCGGCAAAGGTAAAGGTTGTTTTTTCACTAGTAAATGATGATGATGCTGTAAAGCCACTTTCTAGAGCAGTATAATATAATA